>Ga0209541_10001466_pt1 | contig 46779 bp, 43 predicted proteins | sample RifCSPlowO2_01_FD_184027 | JGI IMG/M metagenome (GOLD analysis project Ga0209541, IMG submission 184027) | Groundwater microbial communities from Rifle, Colorado - Rifle CSP2_plank lowO2_0.1 (SPAdes) (version 2) | ecosystem: Environmental > Aquatic > Deep subsurface > Groundwater | place...
CCCGCCCGTTCGCTCGCCCGACTTGTCCGCCGTAGCTTTAGCGGAGGTGGAGGGGTGTTGTTTCGTATTGGTGCGAACCAATGCGCCGCCCGTCCAAACGACGCAACCGCCAATTTTATTAGAAACGCGCTTGCCCCTGCCCGCCCCTGCGCGCGCGTTGGGCTAAGGAAGGCTCCCCAGTGCGTTGTATTATATAGCAACCTTGTAAAAAAGTACAATTAGTAGTAAAATGTGCATAACTTTATGACAACAATTTCTCAAAAATTAGGGGATAATATACGGAAAATCCGGGAAGAAAAAGGTATGTCCCAAGCTGATATTTGCCGAATTACCGAAATGGATAGGGGATACATTAGCAGAGTTGAAAACGGATCAAAAAATCCGACAATTTCAAATTTGGAGAAAATAGCGAAGGCATTGGGCGTTAAGCCAGATGAATTATTGAAATAATATGCAAAATTTATCAGAAGAACAAATAGCTGAGCCACAAGTTGATCCTTATCTAGAATCAGCAAAAACCTTTCATCTTGAAATGCCTCCTTATCATAGTTTCGATTTATCACTTCAAGCGGATTCTGCAAAGATTTATAAAATTTTGACCAATCGGGGAACGATAGATGCATATTGTATTTGGTGTGATAAGGATGGTGTATTTAATGCCCACAATTTTTTATCAGATAACATTGCTGTACCTTCTTGGACCACGCGGCATGATGGGTTAATTGAGATTGAATACCACTGTGCTCGTAATAGGTCCCACGCTTATCACACTTACTATTTCAAGGCGGGTAATTTTCTTGCAAAAGTTGGACAGTTTCCCTCAGTGGCTGATTTCCAAATTCCTCAAGCACAAGCATACAAAAAAATTCTCGATGGGGAACAATATAAAGAATTTACCCGTGGTATTGGACTTGCGGCGCATGGTGTCGGCATCGGCTCGTTTGTTTATTTACGTCGTATTTTTGAAAATCTTATTGAGGAAGCACATGCGAAAGCACAGGCAGAAAATAAAGAATTTTCGAACGATCAATATCTGAAAGCAAGGATGGACGAAAAGATTAAAATGGTGAAAGAGTATCTACCAGAATTTTTGGTAGAAAATCGAAGCCTATATGCGATATTAAGCACTGGAATTCACGATTTAACGGAAGATGAATGTTTGAAATATTTTGAAACGGTCAAAATAGGTATCGAACAGATTCTCGACGAGAAAATCATACAGAAAGAAAAAGCTGATAAAGCAAAAAAAGCACGCGAGGCTATTCAGAAAGTACATGGACAGATATCAAATGCTAAATAATTTTGTTTTAAATTTTGAAATATGACAATTGATTCCCAAGGACCCTATCGCACACCAGGAAATGTTGTCCCCGAGAAATTAGGACTTAAGGAAGCCGCTAAGGTAGCTGGCGCAATGCGTGGTTTTTTAGAAGAAAAAAGAAAAATTGTTGAAAACATTTCTCGTGATGAGTACGAAGAGGCCTTTAGAGCAATCCAACGATTACAAGAACTGACAGAAAATGAGTCTGTTGCTGGTGAAATGCTTTTAAGTTTTATAAGACTTGTGTTGGGATTGCTGGTTGATACAATAAACACAGCGCAAGTAATAAAAAATCCCCGTCTATTTCAATCTCCTGACAAGCTATTGGCACAGCCAGTGGATCTTCTTACAACCGCTCGCAGTGAGCTTAAAAGACTTCAATTAAATGGCAGAAGAGTTCGAAAAGAGGAATCAAAAAAGTTGCTTTTATCAGAGTCAAAAAAGCCAAAATTATTAGAATAACTACCGTATGTCAGATCAAGAAAGACGCATGGGTTGCCTAGTGTGCGGGTCGAATGGAAATTGCGAACACACCAAAGCCAGGAGTAAAGAAAATAATTCTGGTGATGTTTTGGTCGTGCAAGAAGATGTCCCGCCAGGATTAACTCAGAACGATATTGTTACCAGACAAGAACACCCTGAAACAGCTCTGCTGGTTGCGGCAAGACAAAAAATAGAAATAATTGCCACGGCCAGTACTGTGCCAACTTTGCTCGCTCAGGGCGGAGAGTCGCTTGTTTTTGACCGAGGTGAAACGGTCTTAAAAGTAGCCAAAAGAAATGATGTCGGTTATCTAAATGTGTGGGCAGAAAATAAAAAACTGTTTGAGATTATAAAAAAATATCTTGGTGATTTTATTCCAACTACAACTTTTTACGAATCATTTACCGGGCCAGGAATCCCAGAGGAGGTAAGCGGTCATGCCGCAGTTGAACAAAGAAAGATTCAGGGCAATCATTTGAACGAACTGAACGGAGATGAAATGAAGAACCCGGTCTTGCTCAAACGTCTAGCAGATTTAATGGAAGCTGTTATTAAATTATGTCAGGACGAAGATGTAGTTATTGATTGGTACGGTACACAACCAGATACCAAAACTGGGATGGGGGTAATGAATTCTGGCAATGTAATGATTGAGAATGATATGCCGTATCTTGTTGATCTTCAGCCCATCCCGCCAGTAAGTGTAACAAAGGCGTTAACATCAATACTATGGTTCATAAAGAAGAAAGATTTACGTGGCTACTTGTCATACTGCAGAGACGCTATCCATGCAAAATTTTTTCGCGCTTTAACAAAGAGGGTTTATGCCACCGCCATGCCCAAAATGGTAGGACAAATACGTGGGCAGCTGGAAATTTTATGAAAAGACCAAAAATTATCGAGGATATCACTCCCAATTTAGAATGGGACAGTAAAAAAATATGGAGGCTCGATCTGCCGGTACAAGAAATGAGCATCAAACATCTTATTTGGCATTTTGATCTTCCGTTCTGGGAAAAGGAAGGAACGGACGATTGGAATTTAACACCTTGGGAACTTATCAAAAATCCTGAAAATGAGCCGTCTCATTACGCCAAAATCCAACAGGCCGACTTAAAATATCCTCTTGAAATTATAGAATACAAAGGGCGATACAGAATACTTGATGGCATTCATCGATTGGCAAAGGCCTATATGAATGGTTTAAAAGTGGTGTCTGTGCGCATAATTCCGGAAAATAGATTTAAAGAAATAGTAAAGTATTATCCGCATGCCAAAAGCTAAACCATACATGCAACTAAAGCCGAGCGAACAGATTGTGGCCGGCATCTTGAAAGAATATGATTTGATACATCGTGCTTTTAAAATTTTTCCGCACGGTATAGAGAACACTTCGCTATTTATTTTAACTAATAAAAGGAAATACGTTTTAAGAATCTACCGCAAGAATAGAAAAACTGTTAAGGACATACAGCAGGAATTAACTTTTATGGAATTCTTGCGGGACGCCAATATTCCCGTGCCTCAGGTGTTTAAGAATAAGCACGGTACATATGTAACACGGTATAAAACCAGTACGACACTATGGAGTTGTATCTTACAAGAATTTGCTCAAGGCAGTCATCCAAAAAAATATTCTCTTAAAACTATAGAAAAACTTGCCGCCACACAAGCGCGCATGCATGTGCTGGGTAAAGAATTTGCAAAAAGAGTACCCGCACAGCCGTATTGGGTGCATCTTCGAGAAAAATCATTCTCACCCTTTATAAAAATTTCTAAACTTAAATCGGCAACTATTAAAGATTTTGTTGTTCGTGCGAAAAAATGCGCCTATGCACTACCAAAAAATCTGCCGATCGCCTATAACCACATGGATATTACCCACGATAATATTTTGGTAAAAAATGAAGCGGTTACCGCCGTGCTTGATTTTGATGATGCATGTCTCGCGCCCACTGTTATTTGTTTAGGGTACACGTTATGGGACATAATATATATTACTAGAAAAGTGCAACCTATTTTTAGCTATCTAGCCGCCTACACAAAACACCGGCCATTAACCATGCTTGAGCGCCGCACGTTAAAAGACATTCTGCTATTTAGAAACTACGTGATTGGCACAATGGAAATAATGTTTTATGGAGAAAAGGGTAATGACGTAAAGCCGATATTAAAGTTTGAAAAAATGATCAGTGAACTGAATAGCGAGCTTTTGGTATCACGGTTGACTTAAAGCGCCATCTTTTGTATCATTCCACCACTTTGAGCTTACAAAAGGTGAACGCGGGCGGCGCGCGCTAAAAAGCGCACGAAACAACACCCCTCCACCTCCGCTAAAGCTACGGCGGACAAGTCGGGCGAGCGAACGGGCGGGCAAAAATTCCCTCCCCTTAAACCCCTTCCTTTTTGCCCGCCCGAGTAAGATGATTTTACCTTTGGCGGGGTCGTAGGGGCGGCGAAGCCCTTACACCTTAGCCCCCCTTAAAAAACGTCCGAACTTTTTCGTACGTCCGGCTCAGTCTGGCGATGGCGGGCAGGCAAGGATGAGGGGCCGGTTCGACTCCGGTATCCCGCTCAATTTTAGTGGTGGATAAGGTGTAGATTGGACGGCTTGACTCTCCGTAGCGCTTGTTGTAGAATAATCCTCACGAAGTTATGAAAGAAAATCTTACCAGATCTCAAATTAGAGCGAAAATCCGTTGGGGAGTTTTTGGAATATTCATCCTATTGATAGTAGCGAGCGCTTTTGACGCGCCGGTTTTTTTTAATCGCGCGATTGATAAGGTGAATGCTGTTTCTAATTTAGGTTTGCCGCGGATGCCGGAGAAAAGTTTTAATTTAGGCCTGGATTTGCAGGGCGGCGCGCATTTGGTTTATCAAGCTGATGTTTCTCAGATTGACGCCAATGAACGTGGCGCGGCAGTAGAGGGTGTGCGCGATGTAATTGAGCGCCGCGTGAACGCGCTGGGCGTTTCCGAGCCGATAGTTCAAACAACGAAAGTTGGCGACTCTTATCGCATTATTGTGGAATTGCCGGGCGTTACCGACATCAATCAAGCGATCCAAATGATTGGCGAAACACCGATTTTGGAATTTAAAGAACAAAATAATGAACCGTTGCGCGAGTTAACCGCGGAAGAGAAGAAAGGGCTGGAGGATTTTAATAAATCAGCAAAGAAAAAAGCAGGCGAGGCGTTGAAAAAAGCGAAAGCAGGGTTAGATTTTGCCGGTTTGGTAAAAGATTATTCTGATGATGTTGTCAGCAAGAATAACGCCGGTTATTTAAATTTCATTAGCAAAAATTCTCCGTATTTTGATTTGTTTGATTGGGCGGAGAAAGCGAAGGATAGTGAAATCAGCAAGGATTTGGTTGATTCATACGAGGGTCTGAATGTCTTGAAGCGCGGAGCGGAACGAGATGGCCAAGAAGAAGTGAAAGCTAATCATATTTTGATTTGTTATCTTGGCGCTAAAAATTGCGATACGCCGGTTTACACAAAAGAAAAGGCGAAAGAAAAAGCGCAAGAATTATACAATCAAGCCAACGCGGAGAATTTTTTCCAGTTAGCCAAAGATAATTCAACTGATCCGGGTTCAAAAGATTCCGGCGGTGATTTGGGCTGGTTCGGCAAAGGTATGATGGTGAAGGAATTTGAAGAGGCCGTGTTTGGCGCGCAGGTCGGACAGATTGTCGGCCCTGTGGAAACGCAATTCGGTTTTCATATTATTTACAAGCAAGACAAACGGATCAGCAAAGAATACGAGTTGTGGCGTGTCTTAGTTAAAATCAAAAAAGAAACGGACATTTTGCCGCCGCAAGAAGAATGGAAGGCGACCGGGTTATCAGGAAAACAATTGGAGCGTTCGGAAGTGGTTTCTGATCCGCAAACCGGCGTGGTGCAGGTTTCATTATCATTTGACAGCGAAGGAAAAGATTTATTTGCCGCGATTACAGAAAGAAACGTCGGCAAGCCGGTGGCGATTTTTTTGGACGGCCAGCCAATCAGCATTCCAAATGTGAACGAGCCGATCCGCGACGGCCGCGCGGTGATTTCCGGCGCGTTTAGCCTGCAAGAAGCGAAAGTTTTGTCACAAAGATTAAACGCCGGCGCTTTGCCGGTTCCGGTTGAGTTGATTTCTCAACAATCAGTCGGCGCGACTTTAGGCGCGGAATCACTGACCAAGAGTTTGAAGGCAGGTTTGGTCGGCACATTTATTGTTGTTATTTTCATGATTCTTTATTATCGTTTGCCTGGATTGCTGGCCGCGATCGCTTTATTGGTTTACGCGGTATTGACAATGGCGATTTCTAAATTAATCGGCGTTACTTTGACACTATCCGGCATTGCCGGCGTTATAATGTCTATCGGTATGGCAGTGGACGCGAATGTTTTGATTTTTGAGCGCATGAAAGAAGAATTGCGTCTCGGTAAAAGTTTAAAGGCCGCGACTGAAGAAGGATTTTTACGCGCTTGGCCGTCAATTCGCGATAGTAATTTGTCAACCTTGATTACCTGTGTAATGTTGATTTGGTTCGGCACCAGTTTTGTGCAAGGATTTGCTGTAACTTTGACAGTCGGTATTTTAGTCAGCATGTTTACCGCGATTACTATCACCCGCACCATGATGCGGTTTATCGTGCCGTGGTTCGCGGAAAAGGCTAATTGGTTATTTTTAGGACACCAAAAAAATATCTAATTCATCTAATTTCCAATTTTTGTTTTTTGATTTTATCACTTAACAATTTAGCAATTTAACAATTTGACAATCATGCACTCATTCGCTATGGTCAACATCATCGGTCATCGTAAAATTAACCTCGGCATGTCATTGGTTTTGTTTGTGATAAGCGTGGCTGCTTTGTCCGTGTTTGGTTTAAAGCCCGGGATTGATTTTTCCGGCGGTTCTTTGTTGGAAGCGCGTTTTACTGAAACGGTTCCAAATCAAGTTGACGCGTTCGCGGCTCTGACTGATTTAAAACTTGAATCTTTGGCAGTGCAAACAACAGGCGATAACGGTTTGTTATTGCGGACAAAGTTTTTGACTGAAAGCGAGCACCAAGAGTTGTTGGGCGCTCTGCGCGCGAAATTTGAAAAAGAAAATAACAAAGTGATGGAAATTAGCTTTCAAACCATCGGGCCGGCAATCAGTTCGCAGTTGAAACAAAGAACAGTTTACGCGATTATCGCGGTTTTGCTTGGCATTATTGTTTATATCGCTTACACTTTCCGCCGCGTTTCAAAACCGGTCGCGTCATGGAAATATGGTTTGGTAGCGATTGTAGCTGTGGCTCACGATGTTATTATTACTATGGGCGTGTTCGCGGTTTTGGGCAGATTTTTAGGAGTAGAAGTAGATATACCATTTACTGTGGCGCTGTTGACCATTCTCGGCTATTCAGTGAATGATACAATCGTGGTATTTGATCGCATTCGCGAGAATTTAATTCGTCAGAGCAGTGATGATTTTTCCGGCACAGTGAATTTTGCCATCAATCAAACTTTTGCCCGTTCAATCAACACTACCGCCACCACGCTGTTTACTTTACTCGCGCTGTTTTTGTTCGGCGGAGACACAATTAAATTTTTCTCTTTAGCTCTATTAGTCGGCATCTTTTTGGGCGCGTATTCTTCCATTTTCGTTGCCAGTCCGTTGTTGGTGGAGGTGTTTAATTGGCAGAATAGAAAACGAAGTTAAAAAGTCCGTAAAGTCTTTAAAGTCCATAAAGTTTTGATTGAATCGTTAGATTGCTGTATTTTGTTAGCTGTCTTATGTATTAAGAACACCCTGTTGGGTGTCTTTTAATCTATAGAGGATTAACTTCCCTGCGAAAATAGAATTTATCCCCCAGATACCCAGTCAGCTTGCTACAAGGAGATTGATATGTCTATGTTAATTGTCTAAAAATTTAATAAGCCTTTCCTTTATAATAGCGATTTCGTCGTATAAGTTGAGTGATAATTCAAGCGCCAGCGTTGCCGCTTCTTTGGGTGTCAGTTTTTCTTTATCCCAGCCAGCGTATTCCACGGCCTTTATTATGCGGTCCGACGCTGTTTGTCTGGCTGACAGCATGTCATCAAACGGTTTCAGTAAAAATTGTTTTTTTTCAGGAATGAAATTTTTCGCCAATTGGACAAGCGCGGAGCAATATTTACAAACCGTATCATTGGCCAGTCCTTCATAAGCGGATAGATATTGCAGTTCATTGCGCACATAGGTTGAAGGCGGAATCAATATAGTTTTTCCGTCGTATTTAAATGGGGAACTTTTGCCGAAATCGCTCGGTTTTACCAATACAAATTTTTCTTGGATAGTTTTTAAAATGAATTTGATTAGAATCGCGGCGGCAACAATGATATCAGGGTGATTCATATCCATGCCGCGGATTTCTATGGTTCCGTGGGCGTTAATCTTTACTGGGTTCCATGCGCTGTCCATGATAGATCCGTGTTTGGCGAGACTGTAGATATTGTAGCCTATTTTTTGTACGATTTCGCTCCAATTTTCAAATCGTTCCGCGATTGCATGGATTATATCCGTATTGGTGGATTTGTAATCTTGCAAAGCTCCAAATTCAGGGTGGTTGGCGAATACGCCTTCCGGGTAGTTGAGCGTCTGGCCGCCGCGATAGATGACCATCCGCGAATCTTTTGCCAAAAATTTGCCTTGGTAAAATGGCGATGATTGAGTCAGGGCGGTGATCGCCGGATCCATAGCAATGCAGAAATTATAAATGTGCACCAGGCTTTCCGCGTTTTTAGAACGGAGCATAGGTTTAATAATTTTTTTCAGTGAATCAAAAACACCCCAAGGCAGAGAGTAGTGGATATGCAGTCCAATACAGCGTCCGTTAATGAGGAAACGTTGTTTGCCAAAGATTTTTTCCTGGGCTTTATATCTTTTGTCTGAATGAAATTCGGGCGTAAATGAGCCAGGATAAGTGCCGTAAGAATATAATATTAGATTTTCTTCTCTCGCGCACTCTATCACTTTTTCCAAATCTTCAATTGCTTTTAACGTGGCGTTTGGTATTTCAATATTTGGCGGAGTAGTAATCTCCACCATGTTTTTGCCGCATTCGCGCTTGATATAAACTTCTGGGTATTTCTTTTTTACGCGTTGGATGAGTCGGTCGGAACCGTTTGCCATATAACCCGATTCATCCAATGTAAAAAATTCAAATTCTACGCCGAATTTCATTATTTTTTGTGATTTGTTAGAGCAATTTGGCATGGATATATACTATCATCAAAATTTGACATTTTCAATACTGCACGTTCGCTTGGTGCTATGGTTGGGTGTTTTTTTGTTTTTGTGGTATACTTATACAAGTAAAAAGTCCTTAAAGTCTGTAAAGTCCATAAAGACGTTAAGGAGTGTTTAGTCGCTACTTTATAGACTTTCTAACTTTCAAACTATCTCTTATATGTCCGACACTTTCATCCGTCATTTAATTTCTTTCATCGGCGTGCTGATCTGCGGGGCGGTCTATTTAGCCGGATATTTATCCGGCGCGCAGGGTTGGTGGTGGACTGCCATTGGTCTTGTTGTTATATATATTATTGTCTATAAATTAGTGGAGGCGTAAAACTGTCATTGCGAGGAGGAGCTCGCGCGGAGTTTATCCCGAGCCGTGCCGAGGGAAAGCAATCCAGAACAATCACAGATGATAGCGATGGATTGCCGCGTCGCTCGTTCCTCGCTCCTCGCAATGACAATAGAGTATGGATTTCGGAATCTACACACTTGACCCCGCCGCGATTTTTGATTTTTTCAGCTCGCGCGGGAGCGGGGAAATTATTTTGAATTTATTCGCCGTTGGCGGTTGGATAGTTTTTGTTTTTTTATTGACTTACGCGGGTCTGCATCTTTATCAAGAATATCGACAGAGTAAATTTACTCACAATTGGAAATGGGCGCTTTTGGCAGTGGATATTCCGGCCTTGAATATTCAGACGCCAAAGGCGGTTGAACAACTCTTCGCGCATATTGCCGGCGCTTTTGACAAACCAAATGTTGGAGAAAAGTTTCACGGCGGTTATAAACAACGTTATTTTAGTTTTGAAATTATCAGCATTGAAGGATATATCCAATTTTTAATTTGGACTGAAGAAACCTTTCGCGATTTGGTGGAAGCCGCGGTTTACGCGCAATACCCGGACGCGGAAATCACTGAAGTTGAAGATTATACGAAGATAGCGCCCAACCATTTTCCTGATGAAGAATACGACATTTGGGCCGCGGATTTCGCATTGACGCAAGGGAACGGCCTGCCGATCCGCACTTATCGCGATTTTGAGCACAGCATTTCCAAAGACACGGTTTTGAAAGATCCAATGGGAACGTTTTTGGAAAGTTTTTCCCGCATTGGTCCCGGCGAGCAAATGTGGTTTCAGATCATCTTGGAACCAATCAGTAATTCTTGGAAAGAGCATGTGATTGAAGAAATAAAAGAAATGATTGGGGACACCGGCGGGCATCATGGCGGGAATAAATTTGTGGATCAGATTGTCAGTTCGCCGATGACTTTATTGGAAAAATTAGGCGATGAAATTTTTAGCCGCGAAGCATCTGCTCCACATGAAGAGGCAAAGAAAGATGAGCCAAACAAAATTAGATATTTGACGCCCGGACAGAGTACTATCGTGGAGGCTATGGAAGAGAAAATAACAAAAGTTGGATTTAAGACCAAAATGCGGGGGATTTACCTCGCTCGTAAGGAAGTGTTTCAGCCAACGCGCGGGATAAACGCTTTGTTAGGCGCGATCAATCAGTTTAACATACCATCAGCCAATTCCATCGCGCCGGCGCTTACAACCAAGACTTCGTATTTTATGAAAGAGAGAACCGCCATGTATCGGAAAAATTTATTGATGAAAGCGTATAAAAAACGCAAAGCCAAAGCCGGCGCTCATCAATTTATTTTGAACATTGAAGAACTGGCCACGATTTGGCATTTTCCAATGTCACACGTTAAGACACCACTCGTGCAAAAAGCCGGCACTAAGCGCGCTGAACCGCCATCAGGTTTACCAGTGGAAACAATTAATAATTCGGTGATATCGTCATTGCCGGAAGTTAGTCATGAGGAAAAAGCGGAGAAAAAGATTTATCGCACCGATTCCGGAGATGTGTTTTTGGGAGATGAGTTGGGATAATGCGCGAACATACGAAAAGAGTACGAAATTACGAACTACGAAAGCCCGCCGATTGGCGGGTTTTTGGCCTTGATTTATTATTTATTATAACGTAAGATTCAATTGTTAACATGTGAAATATGTCTGATGAAGTCCAGTTAATCAAAGACAAAATTGATGTCGCGGATTTGATTGCCGAGTATGTTCAGCTTAAGCCGGCGGGGATTAACAAGAAGGGGCTGTGTCCGTTTCATCATGAAAAGTCCCCGTCTTTTATGGTTAATTCCGAACGGCAAGGCTGGCATTGTTTTGGTTGCGGCAAGGGCGGGGATATCTTTACTTTTGTCCAAGAAATGGAAGGGATGGAGTTTAAAGAAGCGTTAAAGCATTTGGCCAATCGCGCTGGAGTTCAACTGACATCTTATCGGTCTGATGTTGATAGCAGTCAAAAAAATCGTTTGAAAGATATTAATGTTGAAGCGGCAAGATTTTTTCATAATTTTTTATTAAAAATGCCGGCGGCCAAACCAGCAATGGACTATTTAATCAACCGCGGATTAAAAAATGAAACAATTGAAGAGTGGCAAGTTGGTTTTGTGCCTGAACAGTGGGATTTGTTAACGCAATATTTATTAAAAAAAGGTTTTAGCATTGACGATTTGGTCGTCTCCGGTTTAACTATCAAACGCGACCCTTCCGCAGGCTTAGGGCGAGCGGGCAGCGGGTTTTACGACAGATTTCGCGGCCGGGTGATGTTTCCGATTTGGAATGTGCACGGCGAAGTGGTTGGTTTTACCGGTCGGATTCTGGTTGAAAAAGAAAATTCCGGCGGAAAATATGTTAACACGCCGCAGACATTGGTTTATGACAAATCACGAGTGATTTTCGGTTTAAATAAAGCCAAACAGGAAATAAAGGCGAAAGATTCGGTTGTCATGGTTGAAGGACAAATGGATGTAGTTGCTTGCCATCAGGCTGGGATGAAGAATGTGGTGGCTTCCAGTGGTACGGCTTTAACCGAAGAGCAGGTAAAATTGCTTAAACGATACTCATTAAATTTAAACATGGCCTTTGACTCTGATGATGCCGGACAAAACGCGGCTAAACGCGGTATAGATATAGCGATTAGAGAGGGGATAAATATTAGAGTAATTAGTATTCCGGTTGGCTTTGGAAAAGACCCGGATGAATGTTTAAAGAAAAATCCGAGCGTTTGGTTTCAGTCGGTTGAAAAGGCGCGTGGAATTATGGATTGGTATTTTGAAAAAATTTTAGTTGGCAAAGATTTATCTTTACCGCGCCAAAAACAATTGGCGGCTGACCAGCTTTTGCCGGAGATTGCTTTAATTCCCTACGCGGTTGAGCGAGACCATTGGCTTAGGCAGCTGGGCGAAAAATTGGGTGTTGATGTCGCGGTATTGCGCGAGGATATTGTTCGCCTTGGGCGGAGAGAAATTAGAAATAAGAAATTAGAAATGAGTAGTGAAGGAGAAGAAATTGTAGCCGAAGATGACCGACTAACTAAGTTAATAGAGAGATTGATGGTGATGGCGTTGAGATTTAATGATTTGTTTTGTGAAGTGGTCGCCGGGAAGTTGGGTGATGTTTTGTCAACAGGCAGATTTGGGTCGCTTTACACAGAGATGAAAAGGGAGTATACTGAAAATAACAAGATTGACATGGAAAAATTGCGCGGCATTATTGAGTCGGCTGATAAAGAAAATTTAATTGACATTCTGCTCATGAAAGGGGAGTTGGATTTTTCAGGTATTCAAACTAACGAGGCCAAAAACGAGTTGCGAAAGTTATTGGCTTCAATCATGGAAGAGTGGCAAAAAAAACAAAGAAAAGAAATGCAGGGAATAATTGAAAAAGCTGAAAGAGATGGAGACAAGACAAAATTGAATGAATTGGTGAAAAAGTTTGGTAAAATTTAAAATTAAATATAATTTGGAATTAAATGTCAGCAAAGAGGGCCACAATTAAACATCGCGTCGCCAAAAAGCGCGCCGCAAAAATTAAAAAGACAGTCCGCAAGACTGTTCACAAGGCGAAAGCCCATAAACTTCAGGTCCGCAAGCCATTAAGACGGATCAAAAATAAGAGACAATTACAATTGAAATTTAAAAAATCGCCAGCGAAAATTAAGCCGGCGGTTAAGGTTGAGTCAGAAGTTATTGTTCCTCCAACAGAAGATCAGATTTGGTATTTAGTGCAAAAAGGCCGCAGTCGAGGATTCCTGACTGAAATAGAAGTTTTAAATTTTTTTCCACGCGTGGAGCATTATCAGGACTTGTATGAAGCGTTTTTAAGTTTGGTGGATAAGAACGGTGTTGCGGTGGTGGAAATGAAGGACGGATTTTTGGGGCAACAGGCGGAAAAGAAAAAAGTATTGAACGAATATCAAGGCTCACAGCCGGATATGGAAGGCGGTTTTGATCTCGGCGCCATTTCACAAGACTCAATTCAAATGTATTTGCGGGAGATCGGAAAGATTACGCTTCTAAAGGCTGAAGAAGAGGTATCATTGGCAAAAAGAAATGAACGCGGCGATAAAGAGGCGGAGAAAAAATTGATTGAAGCCAACCTGCGTCTGGTAGTTTCCATTGCCAAAAAATTTGTCGGTAAACAGCTTTCGCTTTTGGATTTGATCCAGGAAGGCAACATCGGCCTTTTTCGCGCGGTTAAGAAATTTGATTACCGCAAGGGTTACAAATTTTCCACTTACGCCACCTGGTGGATCAGGCAGGCGATTACTCGCGCTTTGGCTGACCAGTCTCGAACTATCCGTATTCCCGTTCATATGGTAGAGACGATTAATCGTTTCCAGCAGAATGAGAGGAGATTGTTGCAGGATTTGGGGCGCGATCCCACGCCGGAAGAACTTGCGGCGGAAATGGGCGAAGAGCTGGATAAAATTCGCCATATTATTAAAATCTCGCAAGACACGATTTCTTTGGAAGTTTCTGTCGGCGATGACGACGACGATGACAATTCATCACTCTCTGATTTTATTGAAGATGTAAAAACTATCAGTCCATCGCAAGCCGCCGGCCGTGAATTGTTAAAAGATTACATCCGCGAAGCAATGAAAGATTTGTCTCCGCGCGAGCAGAAAATTTTGGAAATGCGGTTTGGTTTGACTGATGGCGTAACGCACACTTTGGAAGAGGTAGGAAAAGAATTTGATGTCACACGCGAACGCATCCGCCAGATTGAAGCTAAGGCGCTGGAGAAGATACAGACGTTTGGAGTGGTTGGGAAGTTGAAGGATTATTAAACATTGATTTAGACTGATTGCAGTCAATATTACACTGATTGGGAAATAATTAAAAAAGAGAGCTTCAGCTCTCTTTTTTAATATACTCATATATCCACACTCTTCCATTCTCTAACTCCCACCACCTGTTTGCTTCCAGCGTCGCCTGGTCGCGAATTTCCGCGGCCGGGGCCCAGTAGTTGGTGTGGACAAAGTAGGCTTTTTTCACCCCGGCGATGGCCATCGCTTCTTCCATCCATTGCCGTTTTGGTTGTTGGTAGATCATCTTGCGAAAATATTGATAGAGCGGTCCGCCGGTGGGGATTGAATAAAAATAGTGTTCGCCGGTTGGGGTTTTAAAATATTTTTCAAATCCAAATTCTTGCAAAGCCGCGGCTCCGAGCAATTGATTGGCGATAACAATATAGTCTTTTTTGTTTTGGTTCAAGTTATCAATAAAATGAACCGTAGTTATATCAGCCCCTCTTACTGACCAACCGGTATGAAACGCGACCGCGTCGCGGGTTGGATAAGTAAAGTACCAAGAAATTAGAAGCAAGAAAGAAAAAAATAATGCTGTCATAAATTGTTTTGAACCGTGTTTTTTAATTCTAATAAAAAATTCGCGCAGACCCAACACGAATCCCGGAATTAACAATACCAGCATTAATTCTAAAACACGTTCAGCGTAAACATTTTGTTCATACATGATTACTTCCGCGAATTTTGTTGAAGTTGACAAAATGAACGCGGAAATAAAAAGTCCGATCGCGCTCAAAATAATAAACTTTGGAAGATTATTTTTATATTTTTTAATAATCATAATAAGCCCGAGGATTGCCGCCGCAACAAAAAGCGGTTTTATCATTCCGCGATAAATATATAGAGCCTGCCACCAAAAATTTCCTCGATCAAGCCACACCCAATGCGGTTTTGCGAACAGGAGTAATAAATTTGTTGAATGCGATAGGGGATTTACCAAAGTAAAACCGCTAGCGCCGCGCAAAGAGTTCAGATAAAACGAGACAGGAAGTGTTAGCGCCAAAATGAGCGGGTAGATCACAGCCACAATTATATTTTTGATTTTGTTGCCGTTTTTAAACAAGCGCGATCCAAAATAAATCACAGCGGTTGGCAGACCGACGAATGGGTGGATGGTGACAGCAGTTAAACACAAAACTAATCCTAACCAGAAAGTATTGCTTTGCGGGCTAATTTTTTCGCGCCAAATCAAGAGAAAAATAAAGTAAGCGATTAAAAGAGCTAGATTGTTTGGCGTAGTAACAGAGAAATAATTTAATGGCAATAGCGGCAACAGAGCTATGGCGGGATATAGTTTATCTTTGGATCCGGCCCGCGATAAAGAAAAATATGTCAAAAGCGGGGCCAACAAGCCAGCCCCGAGAGGGACAATAATTTTGTCTATAGTTACCAGCGGAATCTTCGTGGTTAAATGCGTCAGAATTACTAAAACATATTGTCCCAGATAATATGGCGTTTTCGGTTCGATTGAACCGCGCTCAAGTATCCATTTTTCCGTGGCGCGGTGGATGAAAGGATCAAAACCAAAGCCGATTTTAAATATAATTAACGCCACGCTTAACATCAAAGTGGTATGTAAGATAATCAAAAGCAGGTTAGACGCGGTATGTTTTGATTTTTGCAACACCCAGAGCAAGCCGAGAGTGGTAATGACGAAAACAATAAAAAATCTGGGTCCAATGATTGTCCAAGGCGAAACCAGCGTATCGGAAAATCTTTTGTCCCAAAGCGTTGCCATCAACAAAATTTGTCCGCCGATTACCAAAATCGCCAGGAGTTTTGTGGCAAGATATGATTTGGTGCCGGCGTAGGATTCCCAGTCAAAATCATTGGATAAATCCGCGAGCGGGCTGGCGCATTTGACTTTAATAAATGAAATGCTGGCCGGTAGAAAGACAATCACCGCGGCAACAATTTGTTTATCAATCCGATAAAACCAATAAATTACTGACAAAATAACAATTTGCAAACCAACCAGCATCATGACCCCGAAAATTTTCTGCCAAAATTTTTTCTCTTCCGGTATAATTTTTTGTCCGAGATTTTGACCAAAAAAAGCGAGATAAAAAAAGAAGCTTATCGCGCTCAATAACGCGCCGGTCTGGTTCCACAAATTGAATAAAACCAGCCCTGTTAAAATGGTTCCCAATGTGATATACTTTCCATCGGATAGCAAACGGCTTTGTTCCATAATTTTGGTTAGATACTGTTATTTTAGCACATTTATGAAACGTATCAAGTTTTTCATCGCATTGTTGTTTTCGGCGATCATTCTGTGTTTATTGTATCTTCAGTTTACTACTTGGCAATCAGGTTGGTTGGGTTGGGTTTTGTTCGTGTTATATATTTTGTCAGTGGGGGATAGTTGGAAGAAAATTTTTAGCCGGACATTCGGATTGGCAACTTCATCATGGTTGAATCGGATTTTTAGTTGGCTGACGGTATTCTTGTTATTAAGTTTTGTAAGTTCTATCTTCATTATCTCCTATCTCTTATCTCCTATCTCTTATTTTTACATCTATCTAACCGTCGCATTATTGAGCTATTTATTATCAGCGTTTTGGTCTAGAAAAAAAGTAAACATTGCTGTTGAGGAGGAGAGCGAGGATCAGCGCAATTTGGTTTTGTTCAAATTAAGCCGGCTGTGGCCATGTTTGTATTTGTTAGTTTGGGCGCTGGGATTTTATTTATCAATAAGTCAAACCAGCGGCGAAATTTTATTTTCCCCGTGGCAGGATATCAGCGAATTTTATCTGCCGGTATTTTTTGTTTTAACCCTGCTGTCCGGAATTTTTTTGTTCGCGAAATTTAAAACCAAGACAATTTTGTTTATTCTGGTTTTGCAATCAATTTTACTGTCCTCTTATCTTCCCCTCTCACACAAACTGCCTTGGGGCGGGGATGTTTGGCGGCATTTGGCCGTAGAAAAGCAACTGCAAGCAGGCGAGCCGATTTTGCCGGTTTTGTTCGGGCCTGAAGCGGGTTGGCGCGAGGTGGCAGGGATAAATTTGCCGGAAGTATTTTCAGCGCCGCAAAAATTCGCTTATGGACAATTGTGGGGAATCAGCGTGGCGCTGGCAGAAACTTTGCGAGTAGATTTAGTCGTTGTCAATCGCTGGCTGATACCGATTCTTTGGTTAATTGTCATGCCGTTTGTTTTATTTAGAATCGGCTGGTTGATTTTTGGTTCAAGACGCAAGGGTTTGTGGCTGGCGTGGTTGAGTTTTCTCGCTTTTCCGTTTCAAGCCTTGGGCGCCTTGACTCTGCCGGTTAGTCTAGGTTATTTGACTTTCTTTTTTGTTTTAATGCTTTGGCTACAATACTGGCGCGACAGCGGACGTTCCCAGCGCCGTTACGCGCTGCTGTTTAGCGCGTTGATGATCTTTGGCTATTCTTTGCATTTTATTTTGATTTGGCTGGTAGTTCTCTTATCTCTTATCTCCCTTCGGCAAGCTCAGGGCAGGCTCTATCTCTTATCACGCATATCACGCAACATGGAATATGGAACATGGAACAGATTAAGAAAGATTTTGATTACTGGTACAGTTTTTGTTTTTAGTGTGATAGTTATTTCAGTAATTGAGATTTTATCTGGTTACAGTTCTTTCAATCCTGCAAACTGGTTCAACAATCTAAAACAGCTCGTTGGTCAGTTTTCCGGCTGGTTTTACGCGAGCATGATTCGTCCGCACGATATTTTAACTGGCAATATCTTTTTTAATCACACGCCGGATTACGCTTTTGTGGAAAATATTTTTAGTTCCTGGCGCTGGTGGCTTTTGCCAATGATGGTAATTTTAATCTGCTTATTTATTTTTTCTTTCATCAGCGTCTGGCGCAACCAAACGGAAAGACGCTGGCGCGTGTTATTGAATCTGACCGGGGCGGTAATTGGCGGTTATTTATTGAGTTGGACATTTCTCGCCGGCGACCATCTGCTAACGCGACGACTGGATTTAATGTTTGTATTTTTGTGGATAATTTTTTTAATTTATATTTTATCAAAATTGCTGAATGGCTGGCAAGCGAGGCGGTGGGTGACTAGAGCTGTCGTTTTGCTGGCGGTATTCGGATTAAGCTGGTTCGGTGCTTTGACTTACGCGTCCGGACCGGATATGAGGATTTTGTCTGGAGATGAGTATTCTATTGCGAACTTTGTTTGGGATAGAGCGAATATTGGAAGTCCGAAGTCTGAAGTCCGAAGCCCATACTGTGTGTTGGCAGATACTTGGGTGTTGTTGCCGCTGGAGGGTTTGAGTTCAGGAAGAATCATTGGCGGCGGTTTTCCGATTGATTATCAGTTTGGGCAGAAAGAGAGAGTTGAGATTTTGGAAAAATTCGCTCAAAATCCGGAAGCAGGCGATTTAGAACAGATGAAACAATTGACTGGCGCGGGCGATTGTTGGTTTATTTATCCGGAGAATAAGTTGGATTCAGAAATTGCTAACCGAATTACCGAAATTATTGGCAACCAACCTAAACAGTCAAGCGGGTTTTTAATTTGGGGCAAGGGGTTGCAAAAAGAGGGGGAATAGGGTAAATTATTGTTAATATGTCCGACTGCATTTTTTGTAAAATCATTAAAGGCGAAGTGCCAAATTACACTGTCTATGAAGACGAGGCGATTTTGGCGTTTTTGGATATTTTTCCACATACTAAAGGCCATACGGTTGTTGTTCCTAAACGGCATATTGAAACATATTTTGATTTATCCGATGATGAAATGAATAAATTATCCGCCGGAGTCAAAAAAGCGATGGAAAAAATTCAAACAGTCTTGAAACCGAATGGTTTTAATGTTGGCTGGAATCAGAGTCCGGCCGGCGGGCAGGTTGTGCCGCATTTGCATATCCATATTATGCCGCGTTATGATGGCGATGGCGGCGGGAGCATGCATTCAATAATTAAAAATCCGGGGGATGTTAAGGTTGGCGAAGTAGCAAAATTGTTTGTTTGATTAACATTCGAATTACGAATGCTACGAATTTACAAATTAGCACATTCGCAATATTCGTAATTCGAATGTAATTTTATGTCCAAGCGTTGGAAAAAACTTTCTGAAGAGACAATTCACCAAAATCCTTGGTGGCGGTATAAACACGATCAATTTGAAAAACCGAAAGTCGGAGTGAAAGATTGTTATTACGGCGAGACTGGCGGCAGTGTGTTGGTGATACCGGTCTTGGCGGATGGACGATTAATTTTAGTGTCGCGATACCGCTGTTTGGAAGAAAAAATGAGTATTGAATTTTTTTGCGGCAGAGTTCAAGACGGACAAACGGTTTTAGACGCGGCTAAAACAGAGTTGACAGAAAAGACAGGTTATGTATTGGATGAGTTGGTTTCTGTCGGCGAATTTGAGCCGGCGAGCGGGTTATTAAAAGACAAAACAAAGGTTTTTTTAGCAGAAGTTGGAAGCGGGGATGCGGGTCAGGCTGATATTGAAGAAGAAAAAGAAATTTTATATCGCCGGCCGGATGAGATTGACGAGATGGTGCGTAAGAATGAGATTTGGGATGGCAAGACTTTGGCGGCATGGGCATTGGTGCATTTTGAATTTTTACATAAATCACAATTATGTTAGATAACATTTCTCAAATCAAAAAGTTAGACACACAAAATATGCTTGGCAGTTTGCAATCTTTAGGCAAGCAAGCTGAACAGGTTTGGCAACAGGCTAAGGGGCTGAAAATTCCGATTGATTATAAAAAAGTAAATAGGGTAGTGGTTTGTGGTATGGGGGGATCAGCGATCGGCGCGGATGTGGTTCGTTCGGTTTTCGCGTCAGAGCTGAAAATTCCGGTCCAGATAGTGAATGATTATAGTCCGCCTGCTTTTGTTGATAATAAGACGCTTGTAATCGCTTCCAGCTACTCCGGCAACACCGAAGAAGTGGGAAACGCGTTGAAATTGGCCAAAGTAAGAAAAGCGAAATTAATTATTATATCAGCCGGCGGTAATCTGCAAACATTCGCGAAGAAAAATAAAATTCCGGCTTTTATTTTTACCACGGAAAATAATCCATGCAATTCTCCGCGCATGGGTCTGGGTTATTCTATCATCGGTCAGTTGGCGTTATTTTCAAAATTGGGATTTTTGCGAATAAGCGAAAAAGAAATTGCTACGATAATTAAGACAATGCAAAAATACGAAGCCTTATTCGGCGTAAAAAGTTTGATTAAAAATAATTTTGCCAAACAATTGGTTGGACATTTTGTTGACAAGAGTGTTTGGTATGTCGCGTCTGAACATTTGCTTGGCAACGCGCATGTGGCCGCGAATCAAATGAATGAGAATGGCAAGCGGTTTGGCGGATATTTCGCTCTGCCTGAACTTAACCACCATCTTTTGGAAGGAATGTTAAATCCAAAATCAAATCAAAACACGCTACTGTTTGTTTTTTTAGAATCTAAATTGTATCAGCCGCGCAATCAAAAGCGTTATGGAATTACAAAAAAAGTTTTGGAGAAAAATAATATTCAGAATATCAGTTATGTTTGCCAAGAAAAAAACAAGTTAGAGCAGATGTGCGAAGTTTTAGTTTTGAGCGGATATGTCAGTTATTACGCCGCGTTGGCGGCGGGAATTGATCCAACAGCGATTCCATTTGTGGATTATTTTAAGGCACAGATGGCTCGCTAATTTAGCTTTGATTTTTACCGATTAATACCGATTATTTATTATGAGATTGTTGGTTACTGGGGGGGCGGGGTTTATCGGGTCAAATTTTATCCATTATTGGTTAAAAGAGCATCCGGAAGATGAGATTTTTAATGTTGATAAATTAACTTATGCCGGGAATCTGGAAAATTTAGAGGCCTTGGAAAATAGCCAACGCTATAAATTCATAAAAGCGGATATTTGTGATTTTGAAGCGATGAAAACAGCGATGCGCGGCGTGAATGTTGTGGTGAATTTTGCCGCGGAATCTCACAATGATCGCGCGGTGCTTGATCCGGGTATTTTTGTTCGGACCAATGTTCTCGGCACGCAGATTTTGCTTGAATCAGCGAGGCAGACTGGAGTAAAAAGATTTCACCACGTTTCCACTTGCGAGGTTTTTGGCGATTTGGCGCTTGATGATGCGCGTTCGTTCAAAGAAGATGATTCATACGCGCCGCGCACGCCATATAACGCCAGCAAGGCCGGAGCGAATCATGAAGTCATGGCGTATTTCCATACTTTTGGCATGCCGGTGACAATCAGCCACTGTTGCAATAATTACGGGCCATATCAGTTTCCGGAAAAATTAGTGCCATTGTTTGTTACAAACGCGATTGAGGATAAGAATTTGCCGTTATTTAAAAGCAGCGGGAATCGACGCGAGTGGATACATGTTGATGACCACGCGCGCGGGATTGACGCGATTCTACAAAAAGGCAAAATTGGCGAGGCGTATAACATCGGCACTGGCGTGGAAAAGAATATTGATGAGATGACGGACATTATTCTTGAAACATTAAGCAAGCCGCAGTCGCTTAAAACTTATGTTCCGGACCGCCTCGGCCATGACCGCCGTTATTTGCTTGATTGTTCTAAAATTAAACGCGAGTTTGGCTGGGAGCCGAAAATAAAATTTGAAGACGGATTAAAACAAACAATTGAATGGTACAAAGACAATGGAGAATGGTGGAAGCGAGTGAAAAGCGGGGATTATCAGACATATTATGATGAATATTATAAAAAGAAAATAGGAAAACTATGAAAATTTTAATTATTGGCAACGGATATATCGGCAACCGTTGTTTAGGCGAGTGGCCTGACGCGATTTTGGCTGACAAAAAAATCAAAACCAAAGAAGATGTTTTGGCGTTGTTGGATAAAAATAAGCCTGACGCGGTACTGAACGCGGGAGGCGTTACCGGCAAGCCGAATGTGGACTGGTGCGAAACGCACCAGATGGAAACAATAGCCGGTAACACGCTTTTGCCGATTTTAATCGCGCAGGCCTGTCATGAACGCGGCGTGTATTTACTGCACATCGGTTCCGGCTGTATTTTTTACGGCGATTCTCCGCATCCGGACAAAAAGTGGCGCGAAAGCGATCTCGGCAATCCGAAAGAAGTAACTTATTCACGCGCCAAGTGGGCCGCGGATTTGGTTTTAACCACTTTGCCGAATGTCGGCATCGCGCGCATACGTATGCCGATTGACTGGTTGCCGGCCCAGCGGAATTTGATTGACAAGCTGGCCGCCTACCCTAAAATTATTGATGTTGAAAACAGCGTGACGATCATTGACGACATGATCAGTGTATTTCATCAGCTGTTAGAAAAGAAAGCGGCCGGTATTTTTCATGTGACTAATCCGGGCACATTAAAACACCGCGAATTGATGGCGTTTTACGATGAATTAGTTGATCCAGACCACAAAAATGAATGGATAACGAATGATGAGTTAGTCAAACAGGGTCTGGCAACTAAAGGACGATCAAATAATTTTTTGGCATCGGAAAATTTGCAAAAATTCGGCATTAAAATGCGCGATGTCCATATCGCGATTCGCGATACAATGGAGAAATACGCGAAAGCGAAAAAAGAAGTAAAAAAAAGCGATAAGATTTTAAGTTGTTAAATACTATGCGAAAACAAGAGCGCAATTTATTGGTAGCAGCCGGGTTGATAGCAGCCAGTGTTGTGGGAGAGAGGTTAAGCAAGCCTTCTTCCGAACACACTGACACTGATGATCGCGTTGATCTGACTGACAGCGCGCACGACGAACCTAAAAAGAAAGACGAAGGGCCAAAAATAGTTGGATCGACAATAGAAAAAAAAGCAAAAAAAGAAAAACTTCCATCAGTAGATGTTTTGGAAACCGAGTTGCGCGAAAAAGCCGGCGTTGGTTTATCAACCGGTTTTGATATGCACAGCGAACATGATAAATTGATTAGAGACGCGCAGGTAAAATTATGGGATAACCGATTTAGAACACAGGAAGGTTTGAAGAAATATTTCAGCGCCATTATTGATGATGTTGAATATAGAAAAGAAGTGTGGCAGGCAGTACAAAAGTATTGTAAACTTTACGATGTGCCAATTTCAGTGGCTGTCGGTGTTATTGGCGTGGAAAGCGGTGGGAAAAATGATGTTGAATCAGAAGCTCATGCTAAGGGGTTGTTTCAAGTGAAATCAATCGTTTTGGAAGAATTAAAGCGCGTTCAGTTTAACGGCGAAGAAGATTGGCGGCCGGGAAGTTTGGGTTTGGTTGATGGTAATGCAAAAGCAGGGATTGCGTATATCAGACATATGTATAATCGTTATGGGCAGTGGGGCGTTAGTTTGATGGCTTTTCGTTTGGGTCCTAGCGCCGTTGAAAGTATGCTTTTAGAGCGGATCAATCGGCACAATTTAGACGCGTATAGTAAGTTTAAAAAAGCGGATAATTCGCGCGGCGGCGGAAAATTAATTCCGTATCCGAAGATATGGACTAAAGAGATGGTAAAAGAAAGAGAGTGGCGCGGGTTTTTAAGTCAAAGAGGCGTTAACGCGACGTTTATTTGTTCTGAAGGAGGTCTGGGTTTGATTACTGAAGATGGTTGGGCGTATCCATTTCGGGTAGAGGCAATGAGCGGCACGGTCAGGAGTATTCTTGAATCTGATGATGCGCATCCCGAAGTAAAGTTTGGGGCGCCGCGAGAGTAGCATTATAAGTCTTTGGTGGAAGGAAAACTATGGAACTTTCAATTATTACTGTCACTTGGAATTCAGAAAAGAGAATTGCTGAACAGATTAAATCAGCGACAGAAGCGTGCCAAGGCGTTGAGTATGAACAAATTATTATTGATAATAATTCGTCGGATCAAACGGTTATGGTCGTAGAGACGCGAAATATTGCATCTCTACGATTAATCGTCAACACAGAGAACGCCGGTTTTGGCGCGGCGAATAATCAGGCCGTAAAAATATCACATGGTGAGTTTATCCAGCACCTTCCAGAGGAAAGTGCTGGATTTATTTTATTTTTAAATCCTGATATGAGATTAGAGCCGGGGAGTATGTTAAAAATTTTGCGATGGATGAGAGAGAAAAAAGATGTGGGCATCGCGAGTTGCAAACTGGTTGATGCCGATGGAAAATTTAATTGTGAAGCAGGACCAAGGCGATTTCCGAAAGTTTGGGAACAAGTCTGTCTGCTTTTGAAACTTCCGCATATTTTTCCATCGCTTCTGAATAATTATTTGATGAAAGATTTTAATTCCGATTCGGAACAAGAAGTTGATTCAGTGCGCGGGTCGTTTATGTTGGTAAGACGCGAATTAATTGATAAGCTTGGTTGGGGATTTGATCCGCGTTATTTTTTCTGGTTTGAAGATGTGGACTTGTGCCGCGAGGCCAAACGGCTTGGTTTTAAAGTGGTATACACACCGATTGTGTCTTGCGTTGATTATTTCGGCCAAAGTTTCAAACAGCGCACAAGCATTTGGAAGCAGAAGATTTTTTCCCGCTCAATGTTGACTTATTTTCAGAAATGGGAGCCGTGGTGGAAGTGGATATGGATCGCTATTTTTAGGCCAGTCGGAATTTTTTTTGCTTGGCTGGTGGAAGTATTCAAATAGCACACGGACTCAACGGATTAAACGGATTTGCGCGGATCCGTTATAATTCGTTAAATCTGTGTTCTGTTAATTTATGATGAAACTCAGTGTTCACTTAGTGACTTGGAATGGAGAGAAATATATTCCTCTTCTTTTTAAATCTTTGCAAGAGCAAACTTTCAAAGATTGGTTTTTGTTTGTCTGGGATAATAACTCGTCAGATAACACCGTTGGACTGATAAAAAATGATATCAATAAATTAGGTGTTCAATATAAAATTATTGAAAATAAAGAAAACGCGGGGTTTGTCGGCGGGCATAATGAGGTGTTTAAAATGACATTCGGAGAGTATGTTTTGCTTTTGAATCAAGATATGTATCTTCCAACAAATTGTCTGGAAAAATTAGTTGAGTTTATGGACGCGCGCTCGGAATCCGCCGCTGTGAGTCCGCGGCTGATGAAGTGGGACCGCGAATCTTTGAACACTAATAAACACGAATCTATTGAAAAAAGTTTTACTGATTGTGTTGACTCGTTAGGACTAAAAGCGCACAGAAATAGACGAGTGGTGGAGCTGTATACTGGGGAATTGTGGTCAACTTGCAAACCTGCGAACTTGCAAACTTGCGCAACCGATGTGTTCGGTATCTCCGGCGCTGTACCAATGTATCGCCGCGCGGCATTGGAGGCGGTGTCTTTTTCCAATGGCGGCTTTTTTGATGCCAGTTACCATTCATATAAAGAAGATGTTGATTTAGCCTATCGTCTGCGCTCGGCTGGGTATAAGGCGTATGTTTTGTTGGACGCTGTCGCGTATCATGATCGTTCCGCGGGCGGGCCAAAAGATTTAAGCGACATGACAGCGGCTGAAAATAAGAGAAAACAATCCGAGTGGGTCAGGTATCACAGTTACAAAAATCAGCTAATGACGCTTTATAAAAACGAATACTGGCAGAACTTCCTGCTTGATTTTCCATGGATTCTGTGGTATGAATTGAAGAAGCTGATTTATTTTATTTTGTTTGATAGAAAGGTGTTGAAGGGGCTGGGGGAGATTTGGCGGTTGCGGAGAGAATTAAGAGAGAAGAGATATGAGATAAGAGATAAGAGAAAAGTGGGGTGGAGAGAAATAAGAAAAATATTAACATGAAAGACATCAACATCGTATTCGTCAATTATCTTTGTAAAGACGACATCCTCCGCGCGGTGGATTCTTTGGTTAAGGATGCGCAAAATTCTCCATACACCGCGCAGATTACCGTAACAGATTGTTCAGAGAATAGAGATGGATTGAAAGAAGAACTACAGGCCAAGTTTTCAATACCGTTGGTTAAGTATATCAACTGTGGCGGTAATATTGGTTTCGGACGCGGGAACACGGTCGGTTTTAAAGACGCGCCGGCGCGATATTATTTCGCTCTGAATCGCGACACGATTATTCCGGAGAATGCGCGTGTGATTGAAAAAATTATAAAATATTTGGATGAGCATCCGAAGATTGGTTGTATCGGTCCCAAATTGGTTAATTTAGATGGCACATTACAGTACTCTTGTTATCGCTTTGATTTGCCGTCCATTTTGATTAAGCCGTTGAAACAAATTAATTTTGATCGAAAATATAAGTGGGTGAAGAAGCACACGGATAAATTAATAATGAAAGATTTTGACCACAACTCCACGCGGCCGGTTGACTGGGTTTTGGGCGCGGCATTGGTAGTCAGAAAAGAAGTGGTTGATCAAATCGGCTGGTTTGACGAGCGATATTTTATGTATTTGGAAGATTGTGATTGGTGTCACACGATGTGGGAGCATGGCTGGCCGGTTTATTATGTTCATGATATAGTAATCAAGCATATGCACGCGCGGGAATCGGCGAAAGTGCCGGGGATTATTAAGGCGTTGTTTAAAAATAAATTGGCGAGGATTCATTTAAGAAGCTGGATCAGTTATTTATTGAAGTGGCGGGGCAAGCATAAGTATATAAAAACTAAAATATGAATTATCCCAAAATCGCGATAATTTATCTTTCATTTCATTGCGAGCCATACATAGATGATGTGGTTTCGGCTTTGAAAAAAATAACTTATCCAAAAGATAAATTGGAATTTGTGATTGTGGATAATCCGCATCCGGATTACGGTTCGTCAATCAGATTTATTGAGGACACAGTGATGCCGTTGTCGGGCAAGGAAATTCCTCATGTGACACTTTTGGCGCAAAAAGAAAATTTAGGTTTTGCGGGTGGTAATAATGAGGGAATAAAATTGGCTTTGGCGAACGGTTTTGATTATGTCTATCTTCACAACAACGACGGTTTCATGGCCGCGAATTCTTTGGAGCCGATTATCACGGCAATGGAGAACGATAAAACCATTGGCGCGGCGCAATCGTTGATGCTTCTACATCCGGAAACGGAATTTGTCAATAGCGCCGGCAACGCGTTTCAGTATTTGGGTTTTGGATTTTGCGGCGAGTATCGTTTACCATTGCGGGATTTGAATGTCCCGCCGGTCAAAGAAATCGCTTATGCCAGCGGCGCGGCGATTATGATGCGCGCGGATTTATTAAAACAATACGGATTGTGGGACAGTGATTTTTTCTTGTATCATGAAGATTTGGAGTATTCTTTTCGTCTGCGCGCTGTCGGTTACAAAATTGCTTTAATCCGCGATTCCGTGTTTTATCATAAATATCAATTCGGCCGGAGTATCTCAAAATTTTATTGGATGGAACGCAATCGGTATGGCACGATGCTGATGTTTTTCCGCTGGCCGACTTTGTTTTTGTTGGCGCCGATGGCGATAGTTCTTGAAATCGGGCTTTGGTTATTCGCTTTTAAGGGCGGTTGGACCAAAGAAAGAATAAAAGTTTACCAGTATTGGCTAAAACCAAGCAGTTGGAAGTTGTGGCTGGGGAAGAGGAAACATATTCAGAACATCAGAAAAGTAAATGATAAAGAATTATTCAAAAATTCGGTTAGCGGGATTTATTTTCAGGAAAAATCAATGGAGAATCCGGCGCTTAAATTGGTAGGTAATCCAATGATGAAAGGGTATTTTTATTTTATTAAATTATTGGTAAGATGGTGATTTTCAGAACTCAAAACACAGTTAACAGAACATGCCGATTGAGTTTTGTTAATTGTGTTATGTGTTTTGATTATGAGGATTCGTAAGGCAATTCTAACCGGCGGCGGTCGGGCAACAAGGCTTTATCCGATCACCACCACCACAAATAAGCATTTACTGCCGCTTGCCAACAAGCCGATGATTTTTCACGCGATTGAAAAGGCGGTGGAAGCGGGGATTGATGAGATTTTTATCAATGTCAATCCGGGAGAAACTGATTTGCAGAAATACATCGGCGATGGCGGGCACTGGAATATCAAAATAAAATTTTATGAACAGCGCGGCGGGCCGCAAGGCATCGCTCATGTGGTAAAAGAAGCGCAGGATTTTATCGGCAATGAGCCGTTCCTGTTTTATTTATCCGATAACATTATTTTAGGCGGGATTAAAGATACGGTTGATGAATTCAACCAAGGCAAATATGATTGCCTGCTCGCGTTGGCCGAAGTGCCTGATCCGCAAAGATTCGGCGTGCCGCTATTTAATGAAAATAAAGAACTGATTGACGTGTTGGAGAAGCCTGCTAACCCGCCGAACAATTTCGCGGTTGCCGGCATTTATTTATACGGTCCGAAAGTATTTTTTAAAGCGTTTGACAATATTGCCAGAAGCGCGCGCGGCGAATATGAAATTTCCAGCATTCATTCCTATCTATTAAAAAATAATCATAAAGTCGGTTACAAAGAAATTACCGGCTGGTGGAAAGATACCGGTTTGGCGGGGGATTTGTTGGTTGCCAATAAATTGTTGTTGGATAAATTAGGCGCGCCGGATTTCCCAAACCATGGCGCGGTTGATCCCGGAACGCAGATTATCGGCAAAGTACGAGTGGGGATTGGTTCTCGAGTAGCCAAAGGCGTGAAGATTGTCGGTCCGGTAATTATTGCCGAGAATTGCATTTTAGAGAATTGCGAAGTTGGGCCATACGTTACGGTGGGACAGGGGACGGAGATCAAACAAGCCAAGATAAACAATTCCATTATTCTGGAAAATTGCGAGATTAATTGCGATATAAAAATTACCGGCAGTTTGATTGGCAAGGGTGTTAAGATTATAAAAAAACATCACCAAGAGGCCGAAGGACATCGGATGGTGGTGGGGGATAAGACGGTGATAGAAATTTAATACTCCAACTCAAACAGTCCTCTCTTTCCAGCCGTTTCGCCGAAGAAGAAAATTTTGCGTCGCTCGGTGTCGACGGAGATTTGATCTATTTTGGCATTGTTAAGAAGCTCGTGTGTTATGTAATATCCCGGATTAAAGCCGGTGATTTTATTTTTCGAAGCCAGCAGAAGAACGCCATACTCATCCAGCGGAAGAACAAAATTCATTTTTTCACCGGTGCGGTTTAAAAGCGCGGTTTTTCCATCTTCATAAATAGTCCAAAGTTCCCACGGCGACCAGGCGAGCCATTCGCCGGTTTTTTGATTGAAGAAAATATTCTGCGTTGGAGTGGTGATGGTGTCTCTGACGCTATCGTTTTCTATTTGAGTGATGATTGTGTTTTGGCCGTTGACGGTGATGGCGCGGGAAGAATTAATATCTATTATTTTATCTGTTTTTTCTCTTAAGATTATTTTTTTTGTTTCTTTGCCGTCGGAATCAATTAAAACAAGTCCTTTGTTTTCAGTTTTTAACCAAACGGTATTTTCTGACTCCACGTACCATACATCAGTCGAGGTTTTAGTTAATTCTTTGCTGGTTTCGGTGTTCAGGGAAATAATCTGGTCATCATTTTTTACATACAGCGTCGGGATAGAAGTATTATTTGCCCATTGCGCTGTATCAATTTTTTTATTGAAGTTGTAAGTCTTGTTCGCCGTCGGGTTGTTGGCGTCAAAAAGCGTTATTGATTCTATTTTGTCAGTTACGGTCTTTGTGAAGGCAAAATCATTAAATGGCGACCATGAGATTTCCGGTTTAAAATCGGCTTTGACGCGCAGCATGGTTTGAGATGAAAAATCATTTAAATTTATCAAGTCAACCTCAAACACCGCGTCCTTTTTTGAAGTAATGAGAGAGAATGCCGCGGTTGGTGAAAAATAGACATCAGTCATTGGTTTAGTATATTCTTTCATTGTTTCCATCGGCAGTGATTCTTTGAAAAGAGCGATATTTTTTATATAAGCGGTTTTTTTGCTTTGAATTAAAGTATCTTTTTCCCAATCTTTATATCCGGGTAAAGTGATTTTTATTTTATAGCTGCCGGGCGCGCGATTTGGCAGGTAAATCGGCAGATTTTCCTTCATTAGTGTGTTGTTGATGTACACTTGCGCATTTTTCGGCTTGACATCAATATTTAAGACGCCGGTCTGTTTAATTTCGCCGGTTTGAAAATCATAGCGGTAGCCGGCGGTATAGAAAATAATAAGCGGAGCAGTGATAAAATAAATCAAAATCAGGCAGGACATTATGATCCGGCGGATTGGTCTGGTTAGGCGCGTTTTTGGGTACATAAATGAAATTTGTATTTTTTCCCGCCACAGCGGGATCCCGCTCGCTGCGGGACAATTTTTAAACCCCTATTGCGTATTGTAGTTTTTTGTTCTATAATCTTATCATACTTTGAAGGAAAATCAATCCTTACTATCTATCTATGGCGAAGTTTGTTATCAATGGCGGGAGGAAATTACACGGGTCAATAGAAGTCGGCGCGGCCAAGAATTCCGCGGTGGCTATTTTGTGCGCGTCATTGATGATTCATGGTAAAGTGGTATTGCGCGATGTGCCGCGGATTGAAGAAGTTTTTCGTATCTTGGAAATTTTAAAAAGCATTGGCGTCAAGGTTGAATGGCATGACGAACATACATTATTTTTGAATACAAGCGTCAAATTGGAAATGGCGGACATGAATCGACACGCTTGCGAAGTGACGCGGTCATCACTATTGTTACTGGGCGCTTTGGCGGCGCGGGAAAAACAATATAAAATTTATAAATCCGGCGGCTGTCGTTTGGGGTCGCGCACGATCAAGCCGCATCTTTTCGCTTTGGAAAAGTTTGGCGTTAAGGTTGAATCCAAAGTTAAATATTATGAAGTAGAAAATTCACCATTGCATTCAGCTGGCGTAGTAATGTACGAATCAGGCGATACACCGACGGAAAACGCGATTATGGCCGCGGTAATGTCGCCGGGGGAGAGTGTGATTAAATTTACTTCCTCTAATTATATGGTACAGGATCTTTGTTATTTTTTGGTTAAAGCCGGCGCGAAGATTCAAGGCATCGGTTCTACCACTTTGAAAATTACCGGAGTTAAAAAACTAAAACCGGTTTCCGATTATCACATCATGCCTGATCCGATTGAGGCAATGACATTTTTTTCTGCGGCTATCACGACGAAGTCGCCTTTAACCGTGGAGAATTGTCCGCTGGATTTTTTAGAATTGGAATTGGAGAAATTATCTGTGATGGGTCAGAAATATCATTTGTTAAACCGCCGCAAATCAAAAAATGGGAAGTTTGTAATTGTTGACGTTAAGTTTGAATTATCAAATCTAATCGCTTTGCCTGATAAGATTTATGGCCGGCCGTTTCCTGGTTTAAATATTGATAATCTGCCTTTGTTTGTTCCGATTTTAACGCAAGCGCGGGGCAGGACTTTGGTGCACGATTGGATTTATGAAAATCGGGCGATCTATTATTTAGAACTGCAAAAATTAGGAGCGAAAATCGCTTTATTAGACCCGCATCGAGTTTTTGTGGAAGGGCCGATTAGATTCCGCGCTAATGAATTGATGTGCCCGCCGGCGATTCGTCCGGCAGTAGTTATTGTTATTGCCATGCTGGCGGCCAAAGGCAAGTCAGTGTTGCGCAATTCTTACGCGATTGACCGCGGTTATGAAAATTTGGTGGAAAAATTAAAGGGCGTCGGCGCGAAAATTGAAAGAGTGTGAGTATGAAGGAAATTATTTATAATAAAGCTCAACAAAAATTACTGGCGAGTGTTAAAGCAAAAGTAAAACAATTATTTACTGAAACACCGGTCCCCGCGCATGGTTTTGACCACATCAGCCGGGTCGCGGCATGGGCGCGGCAGATAGCACGAGGCGCAAAAGCCAAAAAGCCTTTTTTGTGCGAACTGGTCGGATGGCTCCATGACATTGGCAGAGTGAGAGAGGAGATACTTAGCGGTTCCAATCATGAACATCATGAGTTGTCTTATCAAATGTTGAGAGGATGGTTTAAAAATGATAGACAATTTGATTTATTAATTCGCGCGGAAAAAATTGAACTGCTTTACGCGGTTCGTTACCACTGGAATCACGCGGCGCGCAAGTATGACACAGCCTGGATTTTGCGGGACGCGGATAAATTGGATGGTTTTGGAATAGCTGGAGTTAAACGAGCGCGGGAAGCGTTTAAGGGCGATGAAGAGGCGTTTAACCAGAATTTTCGTTATCAATATAGCAACTACTTGCAATTAGAAACAAAGTGTGCTATACTGTTGGTCAAACGGTACAAACTGTTAAAACCGCTGGAATCGGCTTATTTCCAGTATCTGCGGTCAAAGATAGAACCGATTAAATTATAAATCCAAGGGGTAACCCAGGAGAAGGGAATCGTCTTAGTTAATTTCAACTAATCGTTCCCAAATAGGTCGAATTTATTTATCAGTATCTCAAACAACATTTTGGGAACAATTAGTTCAAATCAAGTATGGCATTCGATAATTCTACCAGGCAGATGTTTGATGTGGATTTAAGCTGCGCTAAATGCGGCACCCACATTTCGCAATTGCCTTTCCAGCCGAACTCTGATCGACCGGTTTATTGCGCCGATTGCAATCGCGCTTATCGCGATACCAATCGCAGCGGCGGCGGTCGCAGCGGCGGCGGCGGTTTTTCCCGCGGTCCTCGTCAAATGTTTGACGTGAACGTTGATTGCGCAGGTTGCGGTGGTAAAATCACCCAACTGCCTTTCCAGCCGACCGGAGACAAGCCAGTGTATTGCCGCGATTGTATGCAGGCAAGACGCAATGGCTAGTTAATAGCTAAACCAAAAATCCCTCGCAAGTGCGAGGGATTTTTTTGGCTGGGTATTTTTTAATAAATGTGCTATACTCTCAAGAGTATTCTTAACATTCTGTACTATGTCGTTAGTAGATATAATTTTCCTCATCATCATCAGCGGGTTCGCGATGTTTGGTTTTTGGTTTGGGTTAATTCATACTCTTGGTTCGTTATTGGGAACAGTGATTGGCGCTTATTTGGCGAGCAGATATTATGAGCCAATGGCCGGCTGGCTGACCGGCGTTACCGGCTGGGAGGGGAATCTACCAAAGGTTTTAATGTTCATAATCGCGTTTGTCATCATCAATCGTTTGGTCGGTTTCGCGTTTTGGATTGTGGATAAGTTCGCCGGCATTATTACACACTTGCCGTTTATTAAAGGTATCAATAGATTTTTAGGTCTAATTGTCGGCGCTTTTGAAGGAGTTTTGACTTTGGGTTTAATCGTCTATTTTATTGAACGTTTTCCGCTTTCTGATAAGTTGATGGAAAAAATGGCGGACTCCATCATCGCTCCAATCTTAAGCAACATCGCGAATATTTTAGTCCCGCTTCTGCCCGAGGCGTTGAAGATGCTAAAGTCAACCGTGGATTATATTGAGGGAGTGATTTTATAGAAATTTAGTTTTATGAATCCCTCCCCCTCGTAGGGGGAGGCGAGGAGGGGGTTGAGGGTTTTACTAGCTACCCCTCCCTAGCCCTCCCCTAACATGGGAGGGGATTTTAGAGAATTATGTTAAATTTTTTTCTCCCACTCATACTCCTCTTCATCGCTGGCTGTAGTTCAGCCAGTTTTGTGTATAAAAATACGTCGCAGGTTATTGATGAGGAAAATAAACAGTATCAATATTCCGCGCCGTGGGATAAAAAGATGTTTGAGTCTTTCTATCAAAGCAGGAAAGATGTCGGTGAAGTTGGTGAAGTCAAAGGCGCGATTATTCCGCACCATTTGCTATCCGGCTATATGCCGGCGACTCTGTTTGATTATCTTAAAAAACAAAACCCGTCAACCATTGTTTTGGTCGGCCCAAATCACTTTGGACGCGGTTATTCCAATATAATCACATCTGACCGTGACTGGAAAACGCCATTTGGTATCATAAAAACCGACCATAATCTTATTAGTGTAATTAGTGGTCGCCAATTAGTGGGTGTGGATGAATCAACCATGAAAGAAGAACACAGCATTTATCCGCTCGTGAGCTTTATCGCCAAATCTTTGCCCGACGCGAAAGTCGTCCCCATAATTCTCAAAAATAATACTAAAAACCAAGAAATGGATGAATTAGTTAGAGTATTAGAAAAAGAATTGCCAAAAGACGCGGTGGTTATTTCATCAATTGATTTTTCGCATTATCAGCCGGCGCCAGTGTCCGCGTTTCATGATGAATTAAGCGAAGCGGTTATTAAAAATTTTGATTTTAGCCGCTTATCAAAATTAGAGATTGATTCCATCCCGAGTTTGTATGTTTTATTGCGGTTGATGGAAAAATTTGGGGCGCAAAAGCCGGTTTATGAGATGTACGACAATCCTGGGCAGACTTCGCACTATTCAGTGTGGTTTGGCAATGGTGATAGAAGTGAAAATAAAACTGCGTCGGTTCTATTTTTCGGTGATATGATGTTAGACCGCAATGTGACGGAAAGAGTTAAAGAAAACGACGGGGACTGGCTATTTTCCGCCTTAGCAGGCGAAGAGAATCGTTTTTTTTCCGGCATGGATGAGGTTCACGCGAATTTAGAAGGTCCATTTGCTGATTCTCGCCGCGATACCGGCAAGTCTATCGCTTTTCGTTTTGACCCCGCGTTAATTTCAACTTTGAAAAAATATAATTTTTCTATTTTTAATTTGGCCAATAATCACAGTTTAGACATGGGGCAGGCGGGGTTTGCTGAATCAAAAATTAATTTAGAAAAAGCCGGAATTGATTTTTATGGCGATAGCTATGGAATCAGTGATGACGCTCTGAAAATAAAACAAATCGGCGGGCTTGATATCGCTTTTCTCGGTCTGAATGATACTTTTTCTCCATTGCCGACAGATAAAATAGTTGCTTTAATCAAACAGGCGGAGAAGTCGGCTGATTTTACGATTGTAAATATCCATTGGGGCGATGAGTACAAATTTTTGAAATCAAACGCGCGCCAGCAAAAATTAGCGCGCGAGATGATAGACGCCGGCGCGGATATTATTATTGGGCACCACCCGCATGTGGCGCAGGAAATGGAGATTTATAAAAATAAACCGATTTTTTATTCACTCGGCAATTTTATTTTTGATCAGTACTTTTCCACCGAGACACAACAGGGTCTGGCTGTTGGCTTAGTGATGTGTAAAGGCGGAGCTTGCCCGGCGCAGTCCACAGGCGGAGCCGGGGGACAGTCGGTTTATGTCTTCCCTTTACAAAGCGTCCAAAGTCAGGTAAAATTGATGTCAGGCGATTATCTGAACAGTTTTTTTGTTCAATTCATCCAGAATAGTCGATTAGGTGATAATAAGTTTAATAATTTTAATATAAAATTGAATTAAGAATTTGTTATCTTTTCTCGTAGCCCCGTAGGGGTATTTGATAGTAGCCAGGTCTTTTAAGGCCTGGAAAGGATAAAATAAATTTTAAAAGTCCCATAGGGACGACAGAAACGGCGGTGTTTCGGCAAACTTCTGCCGTCCCTATGGGACTTACGAACTCCGAATCATTTACCAGGCACTAAAGTGCCTGGCTACTATCTGGCGTCCCTAACGGGACTTTGAATTGCCCGCCTAACGATCGGATGTCCCTAAGGAGACAAAAAATCTTTGCAAATAAATATTTTTTTTAATCTAAAGCTATGAAAGCCAAAAACATATTGTTTTTATCCATCGGAGCCGTATTATTGGCGGCGTCTTTTGTTGTCGCCGGCGTATTTTATTTTAAATTAAAAAATGTCAGCGATAAAACCCCTACGATTGTTGAACAGGAGGTTGGGCAAAAAGAGGATAATACGAAAATTGTCGAGCCTGAAAAGCCGGAAATACCCTTTGAAAAATTAGATGTTGCTTGGCTTAGCAAGGCAGAGAGACTTTCAGAAGTAGAAACAGACGAGCTTTTAAATAAATTATATCCGGATTATAAGAATATTTTAGACGCTTATTCGCAGATGAGGGTAAAAGAATGTGATGGGGACGAAGATAGAAACTGCTCTATAACAGCTGATCCTGTAAAAATTAAATTATCTTTGGCGGGAAACATTAAAACTAATAATTATCAGGTTTATATCATGGAAGTCCCTGATTTTTGTGGAGGAATGGGTGACCCGTATATAACAGGCTATTTGGTATTTTATAGTGGCGCGGGTAATTCCCTAACTAGAATCATTACCTACGGTGATAAATATTTTTTTCCAAATCCTAAATATAGCGATGATTGGGACTCATGCAAGATCGGCGACCTCGCACACGAGCCTTTTGTTCTGTTTGAAGGAACAGTCAGAGCGTCATTTCTCGAATTGGAACCGCCAGAACAAATTAGTTTACCAGAGCAAAATAATAGTAGTTATTTAAAGTTGAAAAGGTCAAGATATCTCGGCCAGATTTTTGATTATCAAGGCAATAGCGAATATGGCGATTTTGGGCTTCACGAAAAAAGGGAAGATGATGCTAAATCTATCAATCAAAAACTGTTCTTCACTGATCCCAAAGCCGGCAACGTGTATTTTAATGGCGAATTTTATTTCTTTACGAATATCGCCGGTTCGGATTTTGTGTATGATTTCCACCCCTATTTTCTTAATCTGCTGGCACCAGTCGAAGCGCAGAAAGAATTTTTTGGCAGCTATTATTCAGCGGACGTGGATTGGATGAATGGTAATGACAAAAATGATAAATACGTTTTGGGCGGAGATCTAATAATCGGTTGCGGATGGCGCGTTGATACCAAAACTAACGTCGTTAATAAAAAGGACTGGTTTTCAGAAAAGAAATTGGTGGAAATCGGCAGAACTAATAAAGACGAAAAAATCTACGAGTTGTCTGACAAAAAAACAAATACTTACTACAAACAGCTTTTTGATTATGGCTATGAGGGCACAGCAGTTCTTGGCGCTGATGACGCGTATGATTCAGAAGCGCAAGAAAAATTAAAACAGATTCCGGATGACGAAAAATATAGTAAATTTCTCGCTGATACCCCGATATTTTTTTGGCAGGATGATTTTGGGAATTGGCGCGTTTATTTAAAATCTAAATACAGGTCGCTCGCCGAGTGCGGAAAACCTGTCATCTATCTCTATCCAGAAAAGGAAATGGATATAAAAGTGAAAGTAAAACCCAACGGCGGGTTCACCAAGACCGAACCGGCATATAATAGCGGCTGGTTTGTGCGCGCGACGCCGCAGAGCGACTTATTTAATTACGCTGATAAGACGAATTATCCGTATTTGTTTTGGGAAGGGCGCGCGTATGGTTTTACAACACCGGATAACGGTTTTGTGATGAGCAAAGACGAGGTGGGTGTGAAAATGACGCAGATACTTGGCCAGCTCGGTTTGAATGGAAAAGAAACGAAAGATTTTTTGGAATTTTGGCAGCCGAAGCTGGAAGTCAAACCGTATGTGTTTGTGACTTTTGTACCGCAACGCGAGTTTGACAAAGCGGCGCCGTTATCAGTAAATCCAAAACCTGACACCATCATCCGCGTATTTATGGATTACACTTTGCTTGACGCGCCGATTGAAGTCGCGCCAATGCAAATTAAAACTCCGGAAAGGAAAGGATTTACGGTAGTGGAGTGGGGCGGACGATTACATTGAGCGATGGTGTATAAGTGCGTAAGTATGTAAGTGTGTAAGTTTTTGTTTTACATTTACTTATTTACTTACTAACTTATACACTTACAAACTTTACTATGATTGACACTCACTGCCATCTCCAATTTAACGCCTACAAGAAAGATTGCGAAGAAGTAATAAAAAGATGCCAAGCGAAAGGCATGATTTTGAACGTAGTCGGGACGCAAAGCGACACGAGCGAGCAGGCGGTGAAATTGGCGGAGAAATACGATAATATCTACGCGACTGTGGGTCTGCATCCGATTCACACCACCAGTGCCGAGGTTGATGAAGAAGAAATCACTTTCAAATCCCGCGAAGAAGTGTTTGATTATGAATTTTATAAAAAACTTGCCAGCCATCCGAAAGTAATAGCGATCGGGGAGTGCGGAATGGAGTTGTTTCACAAGCCCGCCGACGCTGACCGCGAAGCAATTATAAAAAAACACTCGGAATCTTTTTTAGCGCAAGCCAAACTCGCGCGAGAACTTAATTTGCCGATGGTGATACACATTAGAGACGCGTATGAAGAGATGGTGGAGGTAATAACTTCTTCAATCCCTCCCCCTTCACTATGGGGAGGTTCGGGAGGGGGTCTCGCGGACGGCGACGAAACCTCTCCCGCGCCCTCCCCTGTGAGCAGGGGAGGGAACTTTAGGGGAGTAATCCACTGCTTCACCGGCAATTTGACGCAAGCGCAAAGATTTCTTGATTTAGGTCTGTATCTGGGTTTTACTTCGGTCATTACATTTCCGCCCAGAAAAACCAACCCGCAGGCGCAGTATGATTTATTGGAAGTGGTAAAAAATTGTCCTTTGGACAGGATATTGACCGAAACCGACGCGCCTTATTTGGCCCCGCAAAAATATCGCGGCGAGCGGTGCGAACCATGGATGGTGGAAGAAGTGGTGAAAAAAATAGCAGAGTTAAGAGGGGAGACTGTAGAAGTGATTGAAAAAGTGGTTTTAGAAAATACTTTGAGATTGTTTAAAAAAATAAAAAATCTCTCTTGAGAGGGATTGGGAGGGGCCTACGGACGTAGGCCCCACTAGTAGATTGATATGTCGAGGATTCTGATGAGCGGCTGGATGTTGAACTGGTGCGCGCAGAAGATCATGCCATTCAAGAATATCACCACCAGCAGACAATATTTACTGACGGTGAAGGCCGATGATTGAGCTGGGCTGTGGTTTGTTACTTTTGCTGGTATTGACCAGAGCGTCACCATGGAAACACAGAGCAACAACACAATAAGGACGTGTACCAGGGTAGCAATAGACATGTGTTTATCCTCCATTGTATCAAAAAAGAGCGGACTGCGTCGGGCTTGGCGCTTTGCCGAGTCCTCTATGTTGGCACCAGAAGCGGCAGGAGCTGGTAGATGGTAACCATCAAGGCGGTGAGGCAAGCAAGCAGGATTCCGAGCAAGATGAAAACGAAACCGAGCCGGTTGCGCGCTGGCAGAGCCTTGAGGCCGCTGTTTGGTTTGAGGATACCCAAGCCGATGGCCCATAGCGCTATGGTACAGACAGCCAGAGCAAAGACGATGTCCTCGTAGTTCCACGGTGTCAGCATGTGTTCCTCCTTTGAGCTTAGCTTAGCTCTATTTTTTTAAATTGTCAATTTTTTGGCTTTGAACTTATACACATTTTAAAATTTCAAAAGCGTTGACTTTTAGAGGATAATTTAGTAAAATATGGGCGTTGCTTAAAGTATGCTGATTGACCAAAAAGATCGAAAATACTATTTATTAGGCCTTCGCATCGCGGGTGATTTTGGGGCAACGATAGCCGCTCCGGTAATAATTTTTGTTCTTGTTGGCCAATGGCTGGATGGGAAATATGATAAAGCCCCATGGTTAACAGTGGTATCTTTTCTCTTGGCCGCGTTATTATCCGGAAGAATGATTTACAAAAAAGCTAAGAAGTACGGGAAACAGTTTCAGGAAATAGATAAAAAAATATAGTTTATCTAAATCTATCTCCATTTATCTCTATCTATTTTTTGATTAACTGTGATAAATAGATAGAGATAGATAGAGATAAACATTTATGACTGGAAGTATTCATATTCCCACTCTGGCTCCGGAAATTATTTTCAAGATAAGCGATTTTGGAATAACAAACACAATGGTAAACGCATGGTTGGCAATTTTGATATTTTTGGTGTTGGGCATAGCGATAAAAACCTCGGCGCGTTTGCGGCCGAATAAATTGCAGAATGCTTGCGAATTTTTTCTGGATTTATTGCTCGGATATTTTGATCAAGTAACCGGAGATAGAAAAAAGACCATAAAATTTTTGCCGGTGGTTGGTTCTATCTTCTTTTTTATTTTACTTTCCAATTGGCTCGGACTTTTGCCCGGCACCGGCAGTATCACATTAGGGCACAACATGCTTTTGCGTCCCGCTAACACGGATTTGAATTTAACCGCGGCGATGGCTTTAGTGTCAGTGATTATTTCCCATATTTATGGTTTTTTTGCCGTTGGTTTTTTCGCGCATCTCGGAAAATTTATTCAAATTAAAAATATTTTTTTAAGCGTTAAAAAAGGTCCGATTGCCATTTTTACCGCTATAGTGGAGTTTGGTGTTGGTTTGTTGGAAATAATTTCAGAAATCGCCAAAGTGTTATCATTATCCCTTCGGTTATTCGGCAATATTTTCGCCGGCGAAGTGCTGATTTCCGTGCTTTCCGCTTTGGTCGCCGTCATCATTCCAACGCCGTTTATGTTGTTGGAATTGTTGGTCGGTCTGATTCAGGCGGCGGTTTTTTCAATGTTAACCATGGTGTATCTTACGGTTGCTACCAGCGAGCCGCATGGCAGTGAAGAACATTAAGTAGATTAATTAAACTTTAGTTTTAATTTAAATATTATGGAACACGAATCAATCGTGGTGCTGGCCAAGGCAATTACGATGGCAGTCAGCGGTTTCGGACCGGCCATAGCCATTGGTCTGCTCGTTTCTAAAGCCATGGAATCAATCGGGCGTAATCCGGAATCAGCCGGTAAATTGTTCGTCCCGATGCTGTTGGGCGCCGCTTTCGCCGAAGCCATCGCGATTTACGCGTTGGTGGTGGTGTTTACTTTGAAGTAAATTTACGTAAGCCAGATCTTGGCAAAATAAGGTCTGGCGAGGTAAGCCTATTTCTAATTTCTAATTTCTAAACAATCATGGCTTAACTCCCTCCTCGGAGGAGGGCGGGGGAGGTGTTGGCGATTGGGTAGCGAACACACCCCCTGCCCCTCTCCGAGAGGGGAGATTTAGATACAAAATTGTGTCATTAGAAATTGTCCCGACTTTATCGAGGATGCTCGATGAAATCGGCATTTAGAAATTGAAAATTAGAAATTAGAAATTAAATTTATGAACACAGTTTACGCTTTCAGCGGTGAAATTGAAGAATCCTTTGAACAATCAAGCGAAGCTGGAGTGGCCGCGTCTTTGGGTCTAAACGGCCAATTATTCGCGTTTCAGCTTCTGAATTTCGCTATTGTGGCGGCAGTTGTTTGGTATTTGATTTTAAAGCCGCTGACGAAAAAATTGGAAGAGCGGAAAAATTTGATTGACGAAAGTTTAGATAAAGCAAAACAAGTTGACGCGAATTTACAGATGGCGGAACAAAAATTTCAAGAACGGATTGATGAGGCCAAGGCCGAATCAAGCAAAATCGTTGAAAAAGCGTTTGGAGAGGGTGAAAAGCTGACCGTGGAAATGAAAAAACGCGCGCAAAAAGAGATTGAACTGGTAGTTGATCAAGCGCGGCGGAATATTAAAATTGAAAAAGAAGAAATGGTCGCCGATCTTAAACAAGAAACTGTAAATTTAATTATCGCGGCGCTGGAGAAAATTTTGAGCGAGAAAGTGGATAGCAAGAAGGATAAGGATTTGATTGAAGAAACGATTAAAAGCTTACGAGGCTGACAATGCCTACAAAGCTCACAAGGACTCGTCGGCATTGTAGGCTTTGTAAGCCTTTAAGCATCATTAGTGTTTATGACCAAAAAAATCAGCAATAAACAATACGCTCAAGCTCTGTTCGGAGTTACGAAAGACTTAAAAGGCGAAAAAATGTCAGATGCAATAAAAAGATTTGTTTTACTTTTGGCGCGTCAGCATAAATTAAAAAGAGCGGAACAGATAATCGCTGAATATGAAAAATGCGAAAAAAAAGAAAATAGGGAGGTGGATATCGCGATTAAAACAGCTCGCAAGCTTGATAAAACATTATTGGAAAAAATTAAAAATGTGTTTGGCGATAAAGTTGAGACAAAAGAAGAAGTTGACGGCAGTTTGCTTGGTGGTTTGGTAGTGAAGACAGAGGAGAAAATTTTAGATGGAAGTTTGAGAGCGCAGTTGTTTTCCCTTAGACAAAAATTAATTTAATATCTCCATCTATCTCCACTTATCTCAATTTATTATAAATAATAAAGAGATAAATAGAGATACATTGAGATAATTTTCTAAATAATATTAATGTATGTCTACAAACCAGATCGTCGCTGAACTTAAAAAACACATTGCCGAATTTACCAAGACAGTGGAAGTGGAAGAGATTGGCGCTGTTATTGAAGTTGGCGATGGCATCGCTCGCATGAATGGTTTGACAAACTGCCAAGCGCAGGAAATGCTCGAGTTCGTTTCAAGCGAACGAGAGTCCGCCTCGGGCGGATCCGATGGATCACCTGTCTTTGGCGTTGCCTTGAACTTGGAAGAAGAAACGGTTGGCGCCATGATTTTGGGCGAGTGTCGGCACATTAAAGAAGGCGACACAGTCAAACGTGCGGGTCGGATTTTGTCAGTGCCGGTTGGCGAACAAATGGTCGGTCGAGTGGTAAACGCTTTAGGCATTCCGATTGATGGCAAGGGAGATATAAAAACCAAACAGTTCTATCCGGTGGAAAAAATCGCTCCGGGCGTGATGAGTCGTCATCCGGTGCACGAACCGGTGCAAACCGGCATTAAAGCGATTGACGCCATGATTCCGATTGGCCGCGGCCAGCGCGAATTAATTATCGGCGACAGACAGACCGGAAAGACAGCGATCGCGATTGATACGATTATTAATCAAAAAGGAAAAGACATAAAGTGCGTTTACGTGGCAATCGGCCAGAAAGAATCAAAAGTGGCGAGAATAGTTGCTAAATTGCAGGAAACCGGCGCCATGGAATATACCACAGTGGTCGTGGCCGGCGCGTCCGACCCGGCGTCAATGTCATTTATCGCGCCTTACTCCGGCGTGGCCATAGCGGAATATTTTGCCGATAAAGGCGAAGATGTTTTGATTGTTTATGATGATTTGACCAAACAAGCGTGGGCTTATCGCGAAATTTCTCTGCTTTTGCGCCGTCCGCCCGGACGCGAGGCATACCCTGGCGACGTGTTTTACTTGCACTCCCGTCTTTTGGAGCGCGCGTGTAAACTTAATGATGAAAATGGCGGCGGTTCAATCACCGCTCTGCCGATTATTGAAACTCAAGCCGGCGATGTTACCGCGTATATTCCAACCAATGTAATCTCCATTACCGATGGTCAGATATTTTTGGAATCAGATTTATTTTATAAAGGCGTTCGTCCGGCGTTGAATATCGGAATTTCGGTTTCCCGCGTTGGCGGTTCAGCGCAGATTAAACCAATGAAAAAAGTCGCCGGTAAATTAAAATTAGCCATGGCGCAATTCCGCGAATTGGAAGCTTTCGCGCAATTCGCTTCTGATTTGGATCCGGAAACAAAAAAGCAAATAGATTTGGGACAAAGAATGACCGAGTTGTTAAAACAACCGCAATATAGTCCGATGGCAGTGGAAGAGCAAGTTGTTTCAATTTATGCCGCGACCAGTGCTTATTTTAATGGTGTGGATGTTAAAGATGTACCGGAAACAGAGAAGAAATTATTGGTTTACATGAATAAAACCAAACGCGCTTTGTTAGATAAAATCGCGGCCGGTGAATGGGACGAGAAGGTTGAAGCAGGGCTAAAGTCAGCATGCGAGAGTTTTCTTAAAAAATAATTATGGCGGTTAACACCAAAGCAATCAAACGCAGGATCAAATCCGTCGGCAATACGAAAAAGATTACGAAAGCGATGGAGATGGTGGCGGCCGCGAAGATGCGAAAAGCGACGGAAGCGGCGATTAACACGCGCACTTACGCGGTGATGGCTTGGAATTTGCTGGTGAATTTGTCAAAAGTCCAGCAAGTCAAACTGCCCTTGCTAGAAATTAGGCCCGTGAAAAAATTATTGGTGATTTTATTCACCTCAAATCGCGGTTTGTGCGGAAGTTTTAACGCCAATATTATCCGCAAAACCACGGCGCAGTTGGTTGATCCGAAAAATATCAGCCGCCATCGCGTCGGCGGTAAAAGCATTGAGCCGAGCGAGAAAATAGAAATTGATGTAATTGGCGTCGGGAAAAAGGGCGCGCAATTCGCTAAAAAAATGGGATATAATTTAGTCGCCGCGTTTACTGATTTTTCTGACACGCCGAAGTTGGCCGATATTCTCCCGCTTAGCAAAATGGTGATTGATGAATATCAAAAGAAAAATTATGACAAAGCCGTGGTTGCTTACGCGGATTATAAATCAGCGATTTTACAGATAGCGAAACTAAGACAGGTTTTGCCGATTTCCGAGGTGGATTTGGAGAAGATGAGCGGAGAGTTGGGAGAGGAATCAGGAATTAGGAACCAGGAATTAGGAAGTTTAGAGTTGAGTGATTATTTGTTTGAACCTGATAAAAACGCTGTATTGGAAATAATTTTGCCACGATTAGTTGAAACACAGTTTTATCAAGCGGCATTGGAATCAGCGGCTTCGGAACATTCAGCGCGGATGATGGCAATGCGGAACGCGTCTGATTCCGCGTCGGACATGATTAAAGAATTAACCTTAACATTTAACAAAGCGCGCCAAGCCGGCATTACGCAAGAAATCGCGGAGATTGCCGGCGGGGCGGCAACATTAGGATAAAAGTATGAACAAAGGCACAATCTCTCAAATCATCGGTGTAGTCGCTGACATCCACTTCCCGGACAAACTTCCGGAAATTTATACGGCGCTGGAAACAAAAATGCCTGACGGTAAAATTTTGATTTTGGAAGTTCAACAGCATCTTGGCGGCAATATGGTGCGCGCGGTCGCGATGAGCACAACCGATGGTTTGCAACGCGGCGCGGAAGTGTCTGACACCGGTAAGCCGATTTCAGTTCCGGTTGGTCCGCAGACTTTGGGGCGGATGTTTAATGTGGTAGGCCAGCCGATTGATGGCAAGGGTGAGGCAAAAACCAAGAAACTTTACCCAATCCATCGTTCAGCTCCGAGTTTTAAAGAACAATCAACCAAATCCGAAGTATTGGAAACCGGCATTAAAGTGATTGATTTGTTTTGTCCGTTTTTGAAAGGCGGCAAGGTTGGATTGTTTGGCGGCGCCGGTGTAGGCAAAACAATCGTGATTCAAGAATTAATTCGCAATATCGCGCAAGAGCATGGAGGTTATTCAATGTTTGCCGGCGTTGGCGAGAGAACTCGTGAGGGCAATGACTTGTATCGCGAAATGGAATCATCCGGCGTATTGGAAAAGACCGCTTTGGTTTTTGGCCAGATGAATGAACCGCCCGGAGCGCGCGCTCGCGTGGCTTTGACCGCACTCGCTATGGCGGAATATTTTCGCGATGAAGAAGGAAAAGATTTGTTGTTGTTTGTTGATAATATTTTCCGTTTCACGCAAGCGGGCTCGGAAGTTTCCGCTTTGCTTGGCCGCATGCCATCAGCAGTCGGCTATCAACCGACTTTGGCAACTGAAATGGGCGCTTTGCAAGAAAGAATTACTTCCACAGAAAAGGGTTCAATTACTTCAGTGCAGGCAGTTTATGTTCCAGCTGATGATTTGACTGATCCGGCGCCAGCCACGACTTTCGCTCATCTTGATTCTACGGTCGTATTAAGCCGCTCTTTAGCCGAGCTGGGTATTTATCCGGCCGTTGACCCATTGGATTCAAGTTCAACAATTTTAGATCCGAACATTGTCGGCGAAGAACATTATCGCACGGCCCGCGAGGTGCAAAAAGTTTTACAGAGGTATAAAGATTTGCAGGACATCATCGCGATTCTCGGTATGGAAGAATTAAGTGATGACGACAAACTGACCGTCGCTCGCGCGCGCAAGATGCAAAAGTTTTTATCCCAGCCATTCTTCGTCGCCGAACAGTTTACCGGCCACGAGGGCAAATACGTCAAACTGTCTGAAACCGTGCGCGGTTTCCGCGAGATTCTTGATGGCAAACATGATGATAAATCAGAGCAGTCTTTTTATATGAAGGGTGGAATTGACGAATAATGACAATATGGATAGAATCAAATTCAAAATCGCCACACCGGAAAAAGTTGTCTATGAGAATGACATTCTTCAGGTTTCAATTCCGACCACCAGCGGTGAAATTACTATCCTGCCAAATCATGCGCCGCTCGTTTCTATTTTGCAAGCAGGAGAATTAAAAATTAAAGACAAAGATGGCGAACATCTGGCAGCGGTTTCCGGCGGATTTTTGGAAATCAGACCAAATAATGAAGTGGTGATTTTAGCGGATAACGCGGAACGCGCGGAGGAAATTGATATTGATCGCGCTGAACAAGCCCGTCAGCGCGCGATAGAACAAATGGCGCAGGCCAAGGCGGAGGAAAATGTTGATTACGCGAAATTGCAGGCGGTGCTGGAGAGAGAGATGAATAGAGTGAAGGTGGGGAGGAAATATAAGAAAATAAATATCAGCGGGTGATATTCTTTAAACTGTCACTGGCGCTTTTTTTTTCAACAAAAAATATCCAATCGCTTCATAACTTCCAACCAACAAACCGACATAGAACAAGTCGCCAAGCAAACTATTGCGAAAGAAGGGGATTGCCATAATATAACTTTGCGTCAGGCCGGCAAGATTGTGCGCGTACATCGCGCCAAATGCCCAGACCGCGAAGTTGGTAATAAGAAAAAATAAGATTGAACCTAAAACTGTCCCGCCGACAATTGTGGACAGTTTTTTGTTTTTTCGCACCCGCAAACC
>Ga0209541_10001467_pt1 | contig 46778 bp, 49 predicted proteins | sample RifCSPlowO2_01_FD_184027 | JGI IMG/M metagenome (GOLD analysis project Ga0209541, IMG submission 184027) | Groundwater microbial communities from Rifle, Colorado - Rifle CSP2_plank lowO2_0.1 (SPAdes) (version 2) | ecosystem: Environmental > Aquatic > Deep subsurface > Groundwater | place...
AGCTGATGGCGCTGATTGATCGTTTTGACCCTAAAGACTTTATTGATATGTTTTTTATTTTGAAAAAGGCAAAGCTTGCCGATGTCAGAAAAGATACTGAACTGAAATTTGGCATGAAAATTGACAACGTATTCATTGGCGGCGAATTTGCTAAAGTGAAACGCGTTGAGGCCTTGCCTAAAATGATCCATCCCGTTACCAAGGAGGAATTAAAAATGTTTTTTGGAGAATTGGCGAAAAAACTCTCGCCGGAGATTTTTAAATAAAAAAGTCCCGTTACAAGTGCTTGATTAGACTTTTTGTAAATAAAAAAACTGGGATTTACAAACTTTAAAAATACTGTTATAATAAATAATAAGAATTAGGTCTTTAAATTCAATAAAATAGAAGTGAAGACAGGAGGAATTTATTGGTGGCTGAGGAGATCATTGTTGAGGAAGTTTCGGATAATAGGCGCAGAGTTTCTCTTCGGGTGATGAATGTGCGATTTGTATTTATCCGCAAACCCAAGGGCGGCATAAAACTGGTTTCTAAAAGCAAGCCGGAGGCGCAAGTTCATGACCCGGATGCTTGCTGGGTGCCCGACCATATGTTTCGCGCCGCTTATAGACAGGCGGCGGCGATTCTTCGATAACTCGCAAGAGGGCGGATGGATTACCGTCCTTTTTTAATAAAAAAAGCCCGGTAACGCGCGAGATCTGACCTCGCGCGTTACCGGTACAACTAGGCACCGTTCGGGGAGAAGCGGCGGAAAGTGAAAGTTCCGCTGTCATACTGGTTCTTATATGTTCCTTTCAGAACCAGCGGACTTTCCATCCAGAACTTCATCTCGCTTCCGTCGCCCTCGATGCCGCTTGAAGCGGCATCGATGATCAGATTTCCGCTCTCATTCATCTTCCCGATGGAAAGCGATGAGAATGTTGGCGCCGGAGGCACCGGCACCTGGAACATCACCAGCATTACGAGGCCGGTGTCGGCGTCCACCTTAACGATGGCGCGCATCGGCGCGTTGTCGCCCTTGTCCGACTTCCACTCGCCGGCCCAGGCGCCGGCGAATAGCTTGATGTCGGGATTTCCTCCGGCAATTGCCGGAGAAACCGCAAGGATGATAGAAAACAGAAGCGCAACCATGATTGTCATTGGTTTGTCCTCCTATAGGACTGTTTGGGGTTTAAGCTACTGTCCAATGCTGTAATAATAGCATAATTAATGTATTTTGTCAAATCTTGCTTTTTTCATAAATATACCGTATAATTCAATTATAGTAAAACAAGGGGAGGTACGAAATGACAAAGTCGTTTATGGTTCTTTGTTTTGTTGTATTTACCATTATTTTTTGCGCTATCGCTGTTGAGGCAAATGAAGCCACTAATTCAAATAAAGTTGTTAATGCAGCCGAGTGGCTTGGGCGGTGGGATGGCGAATGGATATTTCTGGAAGCAAATATGGGAGGCGAGCTTGTACTTACTATAACGGAAGTAACCAGTGAAGGAAAGGGAAAAGCGATTCTTTATACTAAAGGGCCGGCATCGTATCACAACAAAAATCAGCCAGCGCGCATAGAAATAACCGGAAATCTTTTAACAGTTGAAGTTTTTACATTTATCATTTACCAGTTCGAGCGTGAAGGCGATGAGTTGCAGGGATATGGAATTGGGGGCGCGCGCGTTACAGCAAAATTACGAAAAAAGAAGTAAATTAAATTAGTCGCCCTATTTATAGGGCGCTTTTTTATTTTTTAAAATATTGCATACTTATTAATATGGATTTTTTCGAAAAACCAATAACCGAGGATGAAAAAGCAATCGCTGAAGTATTGGAAAAAATGCATAACGCAACACGTTCGAAAAATATTGATATTTTAGAATCAATAGTATCAAATCACGCCCAGATTGCTATATTCGATAAAAACTGGCAGCCTATTTATGTAAACAAAGAATCTTACCTTGAGCATATGAGGGCATTAATGCCGGAAATAAGAAAGTTTGATTACAAAAACGTGCTGATTAGAGTTATGAGCGATACAACAGCGGTAGTTACTTGCAGCCGCATATTGATGTTCTCTGATCCCACGAGAAACATGCTTCATGGCCGCTATTTTAAATTTCAGAAGGAGAACGAAGAATGGCTCTTAACAAGAGCCGACTATATTGGTTCATGAACAGATTCCTTAAAAAAATTAATTTTTTCAAGCTTTCGTATCGGCTTTCGGTAATTTTATCTTCTAGCGTGACTGCCAAAAATATGACAGAGGCGCTTGCTTCAATATATTCTAATGCGGGCGCGAAGCCGGATGTCGTGCGGGCTCTCGCGAAACAAACTATATTGGAAGCAAAAAAAATATTGCCGCTCACGCATAAAGAAAACCAGATAAGAAAAAAAATTGATTTTTTGCGCGAGGCAATCGTAAAAAATCTTGGCGTTCGGACTGACGCGATTTATGAAAATATCAAGCAGTGGATAATAGGAGATAGAATTCTTGATCTTGGTAGCGGCGCAGGAGATATCGGGGAGAGAATTAAAACAAAAATAGCCAAAAATGTCGTTCTCGCCGATACGGATAATTTTAATAAAACCAATCTTCCATTCGTACTATACGATGGGAATAAACTGCCATTCGGTGACAAATATTTTGATACGGTACTTCTTATAACCGTTCTCCATCACACATATAATTATATTAATATATTACAAGAGGCAAAGCGGGTCGCATCCAGAATTATTATTATTGAAACAATTTATGGAGGAGAAGCGGTCAGCGAGCTTCGTGAAAACTTGAATCGCACAATTTTTCTTGATTGGTTTTACAATCGAGTACTCCTGAATTATGATATTGATATCCCGTGCAATTTTGCCACCGAACAGGAATGGTGCGCAAGGTTTAGCAGTTTTGGTCTGGCGATTGTTTATTCAAGAAAAATGGAATTCGGCGCCCTTGTTCCATTTCTAAACCATCAGCTATTTGTATTAAATTCAAGCGGAGCACAGATGTAATTATGATAAATGAAATACTAAATATAAACGGGAAAACTGCCGTAGTAACCGGCTCTACGCGAGGAATAGGCCGTTCAATCGCTGAGAAGCTTTGCCGGCACGGGGCGCATGTTTTCGTTAACTCTCGCGAAAAGGATGAAGTAACAAAATGCGTTGATGAGCTTCGCAAGGCAGGATGCTCTGCCGACGGTCTGTCTGGGGATGGCATAATTGAAGAGTTTGTCATTGAAAGCGTTAAAAAGATATGCAATGAGCTGGGCAAGATTGATATTCTCATAAATAACATAGGCGCGTATGAACAACTGGAAATTAAAGATATTTCTCTTGAAAAGTGGCATCAATATATTGATGCCAATCTCACGAGCGCATTTTTATGGACCCGTGAAGTTGCGCCATATATGAAAAAAAATGGGGGCGGGAAAATTATAAATATTGCTTCTATCGCCGGAATCATTGGAAGAGAGCGGAATGCTCATTATAATGCGGCCAAAGGAGGCCTTATTGCTTTTTCGAAAGGATTGGCTAAGGATTTGGGTCCGTTTAACATTAAAGTTAATGTTGTTGCCCCGGGAGTAATTCTTACCGAAACGGTTAAAAAAATGGCCAACGGAAATGAAAATTTTCTGAATTCCAATTTAGAAAAAACACCTCTTCAAAGGTTGGGGACTCCGGATGACGTTGCTAATACGGTTTTGTTTTTTGCTTCCGATTTATCCGATTTCATTACAGGGCAGGTGTTGACAGTAGACGGTGGATTTTCAAGCACATAAAAAGGTTCCCAAAGGGGGAACCTGATTTATTTATTTTTTTCAAACCGCAAAACCGGAAAAACTTTAGCATTTTCATAATCTGAAGCGAATTTTTCATCAACTAAAAGAAACTTCTCCTCTAAACAAGAAAATATTTCTTCTTTTGTCTGCGCCGTCCAATCGGTGCGGTTCTTACAGCGCAAAAATAATTCTTCCACAAAGCCGCGCGAGAATTCATCATTTATTTCCGAAATAATTTTTTCAAATACGGGGATAGCCATTTTTATGTTTAATCTCTTAGTGTTAAAATCGGCTGTCGCGTCAACAATTTTAGCTATAATCATTTCGCGAATTTGCGATCTATTGCTATTGTCGCGATGCAATTGGAGCAAATTTGTTTTTATTATCTCTTCTATGTTTTGGCCGGCATACGCCAAGTCGCAAAAGTGAATGCGGGAAACAAAATTTCCTCCCGGTTTTAAAATTCGCGCTATTTGATCGCGAAGGGTTTTTTGCCGAGGCACGGAAAGCAGCCACCACATAAAATCTCCTATCACCAAATCAAAATAATCGGAAGGGAAAGGCATCTCGCACCAATCGGCTATAATCCATGTTTCATTTTCCGGATTTGAATAACTAAGGAATTTAGTGGCCGCGTTAACCATTTCCGGGCAAATATCGATTAAAACCATGTTCCCGCCGCTCTGCGCGATTAAATCTCTCAATTCGGGCGTTGCGCCGAGTAGAAGTGAGCGGCCATTTAACTTTTCTCCGGCCAGCGTTTGGTATATGCCGATATCTCCCAATGACGGCCGCCAGGGAGACCACCGGTCACTCCATCCCTTGGCGTACCCACTCCAAACCCTTCTTATGTCATTAAGAGAGCCGAGAAATCCGAACTGTGCGTTTTTATCGTTGAAGTTGGGCTGAGTATTTATAGTCGTTTCTCCTTATTTAAAGAACTTATTACGTACTTTGTATATTAGCAAGTTATAAATTATAATCAACCTGCCTTTCGCATTACGTAAATGGCAAAAAAATGACGCTTACTAAAGCTTTAGCCAAAAAAATTATTTACACTATGCCACTTTCAGTGGAACTAAGTGGAAATTTTAAGTTTCTGTTTGAATTGTCTTCGCCTTTAGATAAAATTATTCAAGACTGGGCTTTGCGCCAGACCGATCTTTTTTCGGAAAATGACTGGAAAGAAATTCAGCTTATAAAACTTAAAAAAATTTTAATTCACGCCGGAGAAAACGTTTTTTATTGGCGAGAGCTTTTTGAAAAAATTAATTTCAATCCAGAAACATTTAAAGATTTTTCGCAGTTGCAAAAAATTTCTCCGATTACCAGAGCTGAAATAAAAAAAATTTCTGTTGAAGAACTGACGGCTTCAAACATTCCTCGCTGGCGTTTTAAAGAAGCGGTTACCTCCGGTTCTACGGGCGAACCACTGAAATTTTTTCAAGACCTGCGCGATAACTTGCGGCGGGAAGTAAATACTTTTCATGAATTAAGATACGCCGGCGCTTCCTATCGCAACCATATCGCGGTACTGGGATTGGACAATCATCAGGATTTGGATAATTTTGGTCGGCGATTCGGCAGCGCCGAGTGGGGCGACAGTAAATTCCGGCGGTCAGTTATTTATCCTTATCTAAAATTAAAACCGGCAACGCTTATCGCCAATGGAAGCGATTTGCGAAGATTTTTATTTTTAACCCGACAGGAGGCTCCAAACGTAATTTTTAAAACTTTAATGTATCGGGGCGAACACATCAGCGAGTCGGAGCGAAGTAACATTTCCCGATTTTTTAAATGCCCTATTTTTACCTGTTACGGCAGCCGCGAGACATCGCTTTTGGGAATTGAATGCGGAAATCACAAACTGCATTTGGCGCCGTGGATGAATTATTTTGAAGTTGTATCGGACAGCAGGCAAACTGTTCCCGACGGTTGTGAAGGCAATGCCGTTGTCACTTTTTTTGAAAATTTCGCGATGCCGTTTATAAGATATAAAATAGGCGATAGGGTGGTAATAAATAATGAGTTGTGCTCTTGCGGCCGAAAGTCAAAAACCATAAATTTTTCCGGACGGGAATCGGAGTTAATCAAATTTCCTAATTCAGATAAAAGCCTATCGGTTCTTGACCTTATGTTGCATATTGACAATAACTGCCACCAAGAAATCAAGCAGTATCAATTTGAGTTAAGAAGCGAAAAGCTGATAGTATTTCGTTATGTTCCCAATTTATCCGTAAGTGAAACGGGAAAAAAGCGTTTAAGCGGCTTGCTGGAGGATGCCTTGGAGCGCCAATTTCACGTTATTCTTGAAGAAGTAGCGGTAATAAATCCGTCTGCTAACGGCAAAACTCCGATTTTAATAAGAAATTTATGACGCCATAATATGTTGGACATGAACGAATTATTTCTAAAATTAAAAATCATCAACGCTTTGGCCGGGATTGACTGATTCATCACATTTTGGTAAATTAGCATAAAGTACTAATTTTATGAAATGGCTCGATTTTGAACGAGAAATTAAGAAAAAAAACATTAAGTTGTTTACCCCTCTTGATGTCCAAAGGTTTTTAGGCAGATCTAAAATGGCCGCTCAGTTTTTGGTTTATCGTTTGAAAAAAAAAGGATATATTGTAAGTGTTAAGCGTGGACTTTATAAATTGTCTGATGAACAAATTCCTGATTTATATATTGCTAATAAAATCTATTCTCCATCATATATCTCGCTTGAGTTCGCATTATCTTACTATGGAATTATTCCCGAAACCGCGTATGAGATAACCTCGGTTACTACAAAAGCCACGCGCCGATTTGAAACATTGGGAAAAATTTTTTCTTTTCGAAAAATAAAAAGAAGCGCTTATACCGGTTATGGGATTGAGAAGCAGGGAGATTTAAGTTTTTATATTGCTGACGCCGAAAAGGCATTTGTAGACGCAAATTACTTGCGATTAATGAATAAACAAAAACCAATCTCCCGTTTTAATAAAGAAAAAATCAATTCTAAAAAAGCCTTGTATTACGCGAAATTATTTAATAATACAAAACTTATGAGTATTGTTAAAACTACATTGTCATGATTACTAACGAGATGCTTGAAAAATTGGCGCGGCAATGTCAAACCGGCGTATTCCCAAATATCGTCCGGGAATATTTTCAGCATATTTTTTTAAGCGATCTATATAAGCTGCCAAATGCGGAGAAACTGCTTTTCAAGGGCGGCACCGCGCTTCGCGTTATTTACGGTAGCCCGCGATTTTCTGAGGACTTGGATTTTTCTCTGTTTAGTGTTGCACAAAACGAAATAAAATCTTTTATCGAGAAGCTTTTCGTGCATGTTTTGGCGGAAATTGAGTATACTGGAGTAAAAGTTGAATTGGGAGAAAAAATAGGCGCTACAAGCGGAGGATATTTTGGCATAGCCACATTTCGTATGTTTGAATATCCGCCGGTTGGCGTAGAGATAAATGTATCGTCAAGAAACGGCCGAAGCATTATCGGCGAAGTGGACAGTATCGCGAATAATTTTGTTCCTACCTATACCGTTATTCATTTGCCTCAAAATGAACTGGTTGAAGAAAAGATTTTTGATGCGCTTGTCAAACGCAAAAAACCGCGGGATTTTTATGATTTGTATTTTATTATGCGCAAAGGAATACTTTCAGCCGATCAGAAAAAACGGCTTACGAAAATAAAATATGAAATTATTGCGGACGCGAAAAAAATTAACTTTCGCGGCGAACTCGGCGTTTTTTTGCCAGCCGATCAACAAGCAATCATTCGCGATTTTCCGGCCATGCTTGAACGGGAGCTAAATAGACAATTAACATAAGATAATTGACTGTTAAAAATTGTCCATGAATGAATTATTTCTAAAATTAAAAATCATCAACGCTTTGGCCGGGATTGTTTGGAAAGGGAAAAATATCGGTGATTTCATATTAGGCAAGCCAGTTCAGATTTTTGAGCGCGCGCTCGCGGAATATGCGGGTTCTAAATACGCTTTGGGAGTGGCCAGCGGCACCGATGCTTTAATTCTTTCGCTCAAGGCCTGCGGTATCGGACCGGGGGACGAAGTAATCGTGCCGGCGGTAAGTTTTTACTCAAGCGCCGGCGCCGTTTCCTGGGTTAACGCCAAACCGGTTTTTGTGGATGTTGACTCGCGGGACCACAATATTGACGCTTCAAAAATAGAAAAAGCTGTAAATTCCAAAACCAAAGCTATTATTGTCGTCCATTTAAACGGCAGAATGGCGAATATGGATGAAATTTTAAAAATTGCCGGAAATAAGTCGCTTAAAGTTATTGTTGATGCTTCTCACGCCATCAGCTCGCGTTACAGGGGAAAGCCCATCGGCAATTTCGGAGATTTGATTTGTCTAAGTTTGAATCCTAGCAAAACGCTTGGCGGCTGCGGCGACGGGGGAGCGATACTTACAAACGATGAGCCGTTAGCCCAAAAAATTTCTCTGTTAAGAATATATGGCGCTAAGCAGTGGACGGAAGTTTACTGGAATAACACCTTAATCGGAACGGCCAGTCGGCTTGGCGTATTTGAGGCTGCGGTTTTAAACGAAAAATTTCCGTATCTTGATTCGACTGTAGCAAAACAACGCGAAAATTATTTTTTGTATAAAGATATTTTAGAGGGCACAAAAGATTTGGAGTGGCCTGAAGAACACCCTGATTATTTTATAAACGGCTACCGCCTGCCAGTTCTTACAGAAAGAAGAGATGAGCTGCTTCAATTTTTGGAAAAACAAGGCGAAAAATTGTACAATATGTATCCTGTGCCTCTGCCTTATCTGCCGGTTTTTCAGAATTTGGGATATAAAGAAGGCGACTTTGAAGTCGCCGAGAAAATCGCGGGGGGATGTGTTATTCTCCCCACTGCCCATTCTTTAACCGGGCAAAAAGTAAGGCAAATTGCCAATTTGATAAAAGAATTTTTTCATAAATAAAAATCCCCACTAAATTTTATTAAGTATTACCTCCGCAGGATTGTACGAACGGCTTCCGTACCAAATCTTACCAACGAAGCGGCGATTCTCGTAAAAGGTCAGGTCGTGGGAAATTAAAAGATTCCCGTAGGACTCGATAAATTCTATTCTAATCATGGAGCTATTTATAGTAAGTTCAGCATCGCTTATCCCTTTCCCATTCCAGGAAAGAGCAATGGACCACTTCTCCATAGTTTTTTCCACTCGAAAGATTTGCAGCGTAGGCGTATTATAGCTGATGCGAGCACGAGGTGTGTCTTTAATATAACCGTACCAAGTGCCGATTAGGAGTTTTTGAATTTGCTCCTCTTGATTTAGAGAGGAAGCTGGGGATGATAAGGTAGAAACGGAAGCGCATCCGGCGGTCGCGAAAAACACGATTGCGATTAAAGTAACTATCCAAAAAAGAGTTGCCAGGCGTTTTGCCATTTTTCTTCCTTTCTTGTCAGGGTTTGCGATTATTCTAATAGTAACATAAGTAAGAATAAATGTCAATAAAATTGCCGCAGTATTCCGTAGTCATTCCGACTTATAACAGCGCCAAAACTCTCGCCTTAACTTTAAATTCCGTTTGCGAGCAAACCCTTTCTCCAGAAAAATACGAAATTATTGTTGTTGACGACGGCTCAACGGATGACACTGAGTCAAATGTCAAATGTCAAATGTCAAATGTCAAAATGCCGGAAATCAGGTATTTTAAAGTTGAAAATGGGGGACTTGCCAAAGCCAGAAACCTGGGTATTAAAAAGGCGGTGGGAGAAATTATATTTTTTACCGATGATGATTGTATCGCGCCTAAAGATTGGATGGAGATTATTCTTGACGGTTATCATAGAAATCCGGATGTGGTAGGCATTGGCGGATGGTATGAGATAAATTCTTCTCGGGCGGGATTTTTACAAAAATGCGAAAACGCGATGGATAAAAAATTTGGTAGCAGCATTTTAAACGCGGAAATAAAAACAAATTTATACTTTTTCCCATTCGTAGGCGCCCAACCGGCTAATTTATCGTATAAAAAATCAGTACTGGAAGAGTGTGGCGGCTTTGATGAAAATTTGCGCTCCGATAAGTGGATAGCAAAAGAATTTAATATCAAAGTTCTAACGCGAGGATATTTATTTCTTCATTTGCCTCTCACGGTAAAAAGGATAAAACAATTCGGACTAAAAGATTTCTTTTATAAATATGCCAGTGAGGGGAGGGATTCATTTTATCTGCATAAAAAATATCCCAAGTTTATAAAAGATGTTTATGGAAATTTTCTAAATAATTTTTTAGGACTGCTCGCCCATTTTGAAATTAGTCATTTCTACATAGCTTATTTTTTTTCTGTTTTATTCCATATTGGAGGAAGAACTTTCGCCAAATACTGGGAACGGCCGGCAGTTGCGGAGGCCAGCCTTTTGCCAAACGAAAATTTTGAAATCTCTAAATATCTAACTGGCGAAGAAAAATCTACTCAAACCAGCGGGCAGCCGTTTAACAAATTAACCCTTGGGATTAAAGAGCCGATAGGGGATTTTTATTCCATTGTTATTCCGACCTATAACAGAGCGAAGAGTTTAATCAATGCTCTTGAGAATTTAGTAAGTCAAACAATCTCGCCTGAAAAATACGAAATTATTGTTGTTGACGACGGCTCAACGGATGACACCGATTTTCAAGTTTCCCGCCTGCGCCAAGCCCGCCTGCCGGCCGGGCAGGGCTTTGGCGGGCAGGCAAGTTTCCCGCCTGCGCCAAGGCTTTGGCGGGCAGGCAAGTTAAAAGTTAAAAGTCCGGAAATACGATATTTTAAAATTGAAAACGGTGGACCGGCTAAAGCCAGAAACTTTGGCATAGAAAAAGCGCGTGGAGAAATTATATTTTTTACTGACGACGATTGCGCCGTGCCAAGAGATTGGATGGAAACGCTTCTTGCGGGATTTAAAAAATATCCCGAAGCCGCGGGAGTGGGAGGATGGATTTGGCCTCCGGAGGGAGAATTAGAAAAAAGCGCCGTCTCCAGCTTCTTACATTTTGAAAGTTTTTTTTCACATCATATTGTCGGTAGTTATATAAGAAGCCATGAAATATTAAGTAATGATCCGCTGATGTGTTTCGGGACTTTTGCGTACAACACTGCTAATGTGTGCTACAAAAAAGAAGTGCTTGAAACTATGGGCGGTTTCCGGGAGGATTTTTACTGGCCGGGGAGTGAAGATAATGAGCTCGCCTTTAGAATTACCAGCGCGGGGCATTCACTGCTTTACTTACCATTCCATGTCATGCATCCCAAAGCTATGAGTTTGCCCGAATTTACAAAACTTAATTTTCGCCAGGGAGCAAACGGCTATCTTTTAAGGATGATGCATAAGGAATTATTAGACAAAATTAAGCCTGGTTTCGTAAATGATTACGGCTCAATAGCAAGTTTTTCCTTGCGCTTAAGTAGTTCTGGAAAATTCGTGGCCCTTCTTAAATTGCTAAGTATAAATGCCGGTATTATATATATGAAACGCGCTCTAAAAAGACGTATCATGGCTCGCGAAACGCGGATCGGAAGTCATTTTTAATGGAATCCAGTATTTCCCAAACCAAAGAGAAAAATTTGTTATTATTGAGAGGAAGGAAAAAATTACTATATCCGAGAATGATTTATTGTAGAGAGGCAGTTGTTTTTCGCTGGTTAATACGGTGCGAATGCCTCGAATTGTTCGTTTGAAGAGAAATAAAAATGACGGATTTGGCCAACTGTTGGGGTATAATACGTGTTGTAAGTACCAATCCCATCCTTGTACAAAAAGTTTAAGGACATGCGTCGAAAAGGGGAAATACGCAAAGTGTTCAACCATTTTAGGTTCGTAAAGAAGTTTTATCCCGGACTTGTGAACGCGATTTTGAAACTCTCGAAAGCCGATATGTTTGAAATACAAGTTAAATCCACCTAATTTTTCAAAAACGTCTCGGCGATAACAAACATTCGCCGTAAGGCCGCAACGATTACGGAAAGCAGACGATACTTTTGTCCTTATATGCGGATTGCGGAACTGTTCCCACATTAAAAAACGGTGATATATGTCAAGGCGCTCTCTTGTTGATCTTGGCACTTTAAACCCTCCGACCCCGGCGATTTCCGGATTGGTGTCAAATTCCCGTTTAAACCAAAAAAGCCAGTCCGGCGGGACGATACAGTCATCATCCGTAAAAGCAAGAAATTTTCCCCATGACTCTAAAGCGGCGACATTTCGAGCGAAATCGGCGCCGTAGTTTCTTTTTAATTTAACATAAACTATACTTGTCTTTCCGTTTTGATACGCGAAACTTTCCACCGTTTTTTCGGTTTTGTCTTTTGAACCGTTATCAACTATCACCAACTCAAATTCTGCCGGAGAAATATTGTTTTGGCTGATTACGGAGTTAAGGGTTTTTAAAAGCAATTCACTACGGTTATACGTGGGAATGATTACGCTAAAAAGCGGTTTTGTTTTCGCGCTGCGGCCGTATTTTATGATTTTGCTGGTGTGGGGAGCGTAATTGTAATTCAAAAAATTGTGATCCACGGGAGGAGTTTCTCCGTAAAAAAATTCTATCAATTCGCGATATGAAACGCTATCTTGCTCTATGCGGTATAAAATATTAAAAATTTTCCGGAGTTTAGACAACATATTGGTAGTGATTTTCAAAATCTTCTTTAATGCCGCCAATTAACGGTCTGAAAGAAATTCCCAATTTCTTTATCTTTTTATTGCTGACAATGAAATTTTCATTGGCGAACGGAAATTCTAGAGAATTCCATTTCGCGCCATCGGCCGAAAGGTTAAATTCAATAATAGGTTTTTTGCCGATAATTTTCCCCATTTCTTCCGTAAGTTCGCGCAAAGTTATTACATCATCTCCGGCGCAGTTAAACGCGCCCTCAATCTTTTTTTCGGCAAGGCAAACCAAAGAATCAACCGTTTCATCCGCGAAAACAAACTGAACGAGCGCTTGCCCATTTCCCGGCAAAACTAGGGGCAAATTATTTTTGATTCTTGAATATATAAACGCTTCTCGGTTACAATAATTTCGCGGGCCGAGTATGTAGACCGGACGCAGGACGGCGAATTTAACTCCGCTTTTTTGTAAAACATTCTCGCATTCTGCCTTTCCTCTGTTATAATCGCTCCAAAGCGGCCAGTCGCCAAGAGGCGAATCTTCGGTAAGCGGAAAAGTTTCTGGCTTTTTATAAGCGGCGGCGGTGCTCATATGAATGAAAAAATCGAAATTAAGTTCTTTAAGCGCGCGTTTTGTTTGCTCGCCGGTATAGGCGCACATATCTATAACCGCATCAAAATGTTTCGGCATATTAAAACCGGCGTTTCGATCTCCTTTTATAAAATGAACGGCGCTTGGATAATCAGAACTTACTAAACCGCGATTAAATACCGTAATTGAATGGCTCCCAGAAAGCAGTTTTTGAATCAATAAGGGCCCCACAAATCGCGAACCGCCGATGATTAAGATGTTTTGTTTTCTCATAGTCCCAGTTTAAAACATACAACACGCCAATACAATCAACAAATGTATAAAACCAATAAAAATGAATTTCTGAAAGGAGTCGGGCTGTCCGATTACCTTGATGAATATATTGACGCGCTGGAAAATCCTTTTGCCGAGGATGCGGCGGTTTTGCCAATCCTTAAAAAAATCGGAAGAAAATTTGCCTATTCTTTGGAAAATTTTATCGGGAATAAAATATATATAAAAAAACAGGTCTCGCCGCTTGACCATATACCGCCCAAATTCCGCAAAGTTGTAGCGCGGCTTGTAAAAGAGGGAATAATCACCAATTGTTATAATCCAAGGCCGATTCCCGATTGGCCCCATATTCCGGCGTTAAGAATTACCTGCGGCGGATTAAATCCTGCCGGCTGTTCGTTGAACTACGAAGAAGCGGCAAAAAAAACAATTGCCGAATGTTTTGAACGATACTCGCTTACGATATACGATAATAATAAATTTATTTATGGTTCTTGGACCGAACTAAAATCAAAAGGAGCTCTCAATCCCCGTCTTTTTAGTGGGTTTTCTCAGAATCAGATGCAAAAAGAAAATTATGCAAAGCATCGCCTGGATGACAACTCAAAATTTATGTGGACGGAGGCAAAATCAATTTTTGACAAGAAAAAATATCTTGCTCCCGCCCAGCTGATTTATCTCGGATACAAAAGCGAAAAAGAAGAGCCAGTCATCAGGCAAACCACTACCAGCGGAGCCGCGGCGGGAAGCAGTTACGACATGGCTTTATACAACGCTCTTTGCGAAGCGGTGGAGCGCGACTCTTTTGTTATTCATTGGTTAAATAAAATCGCCCCGCCAAGAATCAATCTGGACGATGTTATCAATGAGTCCGTAAGGCGCCTGCTGTCGGAATATAAAAAATTCAACATTGATTTTGCCGTATTTGACATAACCACGGATCTTAATATTCCGTCCGTTCTTACCGTAATTCGGGATAACGCGCCCGGGAGGATAAAAGTATACGCGGCGCCCCGGGCGGATCTTGATATAGAAAACGCCATAAAATCTTCTCTTTCCGAAGCTCTGGTGGCGGGATTTATAAATGAAAGTACGCCGGAAGAGATAAAAATATGGAGCAGTAAGGAACAAGAAAATATAAAGAACATAAAAGACAGGTTAATTTATTGGAGCGATCCTAAAAGAACCGGCGAAGCGGATTTTCTTTACAAAGGCAGCTTCAAAACTCTTTCCGTTAATGAACATCGGGGGGCGGACGCGAAGGAAAAACTGCCGGCTCTCAAAGAAATTCTAAAAAACTTGGGGTTTGATGCTTACGTCGTTGACGCCACCGTGCCACTTGCTAAAGAATTCGGCCTTACTGTTTTGGCGTCGCTTGTGCCCCAGCTTTGCCCGCTTTATCTCAATGAACATTATAAATATCTCGGCGTAAGAAGGCTTTATGAGGCTCCGGTGCGGATGGGAATTTTAAAAAATCCAAAAAAAGAAGAAGAAATGAATCTAACGCCTCACCCAATGCTTTAACCAAAAAAAATGGCTCGACATATAAATTATAATAAAAAAACTAAAGAACGGTTGGAACAGGAAATAAAATGGCTTCTGGAAGAAAAATACGGAAACAAAATTACCGCGGCAGCAAACCAAGACATAGAAAGGATAAAGAACGGCGAACCAATCGATTACGTGGTTGGCTGGACTGATTTTTGCGGGGCAAATATCGACTTGTCTTTGCGCCCGCTAATCCCAAGGCCGGAAACAGAACTTTGGTTAATGGAAGCGATTGGCGACATTAAAAGCCGGGGGGATAAAGGTGAAATCAAATGTCTTGATATATTTTCCGGCTCGGGGTGCGTAGGCATCGCGATTTTAAAAAACATTTCGGAAGCGCGAGTTGATTTTGCGGATATAGACGACAGCGCTCTAAAACAAATAATGATAAATCTTGAATTAAATGGCATCCACGAAAATCGTTTTTCTATAATAAAATCGGATATTTTTGAAAATGTGAGCGGGGCGTATGACTATATTTTCGCCAACCCTCCGTATATTTCGACTAAATATCCGGTTGCCCAATCAGCCATTATTTACGAACCCCACCACTCCTTTTTGGCGGGAGATAACGGCCTCTTGTTTATAAGACCGTTTCTTGATGGATCAAAAAAATATTTGAAGAGCGGCGGCAAATTGTGGATGGAGTTTGATGCCGGAGAAAGAACGGAAATTGAAAATATCCTCCAAAAAAACAACTACGATTTTTACTTGCGTGAACTTGGTGGCTGTGGAGTTGTGTCGGCCAAGTCATATGCGGAAAAAACATCTGCTGATCCGTTTTTTGAATACTTTGGCAAAGAAATGCCCTTGATTAATATTAATTCTCCGGAATGGGGGACAGTAACTTACAAAGAATATCCCCGCTCTCTTAAAATTATACTGCCCAAGCCCGCCCCGCTTCCCGTAAAAACAATAGAAGACGTTTTGCGGCTAAGAAAAACGGAAAGAAATTTCTCCAAAAAACCGTTTTCTAAAGAAATATTGGGGCTGTTGCTTTACTGGAGCGCGGGGCTGATAAGCAAAACGGTCGGCGCGGCAAACGAATTCCGCCGTTTCTACCCTTCCGGCGGCGCGAGATATCCGATAGAAATTTATATCGCGAATTTTATCCCCGGCGAGCTTGATTGCGGAGTTTATCACTATAACGTTAAGTGCCACATATTGGAAAAGCTGTCTTTTTCTTCCTCCGAAAAGATAAAACACGCCCTTTTTTTTGATTTTGCCAAAGACGCCGCCGCGCTTATTTTACTTTCTTTTGCCGGCGAACGAACAAAGAAAAAATACGGCAATTTAGGATACAAACTGGGCTTGCTTGAAGCGGGGCATATCGGACAGAATATTTATCTAGTGGGGACGGCGCTTGGGCTTGGGGTGCTTGCCCTTGGAGGAATGAATTATGAAGTGGCGCAAAGAGAGCTTAACCTGGGCGAAGAAGAAACTGTTTTTTATCAGCTTGCCGTGGGACAACCGGAAGAAAACAAATAGGTAAGTCGCCGGGCAATAAATTGTGGATAAAATTACTTGCAAACAATCCGATTCCGATAGATACTTGATTTAGTTAATAAAATTTATTTTTTATGAAAAAAATATTAAATTCTTTCGCATTTTTATTTAAGGCCTTTATTCTCGTGCTCCTTCTTCTCGTTGGCTGGGCGTTTATCAATATTACTAACTTAATTAAGGGGAAAAAATCATCGGATAAGGACTCTTTGTCTAAAAACATGTTTGATACGGATGAAGCGTCTGCTGATGCTCCTGGTCCTCCTCCTCCTCCTCCTCCTCCTCCTTCCTGTAAGGCCACAACTCCGTTTCTTGCTTGTTTTGACGGCAAAGAATATAAACTGGAAAACGACATTCTTTTCGGCCGGCCGAACAGCTTTTATCACCAGTACGACACGGCTAAAGCGCTATATGAGGATGGAAGGATTTTTCCCGATCTTTATAAAATCACTTCGCCCGTAAAATCTTATAACGGGAAACTTCTTTTTCAGATTCAAGAAATTGAGCCGGAGGAGAGTTTTTTCAAATGGCTAGAGTTGATACGGGTGGCGCATCCGGAAAATACGGAAGTTGTGGTTGATTCCGACTTTAAAAAATTTTACGTGCTAGAAAAAGACCGGCTTGAGAAAAAAATGGTTTTGCCCTCATCGGTCATTGATAATCAAGGGAGAGATCGCGGCAAAGAAATTTCCAGTCAAGATCTTCTGTGGCAATATGACACTGCTTCCGTCAGGAGTATACTTTTTAACGTCAATGAGAACGTGGAGATAACTTTTAGAAATCTAAAGAGAGGAGAAATCCCGCATCTTATTACAAAAACGTGGTTTAGAGATTGGGTGGCCGGAGAATTACATGCGCGGATTGCCGACAAAAAAATAAGCGTTCTTGATTTTTTCACCATTGCAGGGCTTAAAAAAGCGGCTACGGTTGCCGTATTATTTATTTCTGGCTGGGCGTATTATAAATTCGGATTTGCGCCGGAATCTCTTGCTTTCCTTCCGTTATTTGCGGGAGTCCAATGCGGTTGTGGCTGCGAGTGTCTGACTTATGGTTATAAAGATGAATTGGGTGAATATCAGTGGATTAACATAAGCGATGTGCGGTCGTGGAAACATAACAACGAAATGGTTGAATTGCCGCGCGAAGCCGTAAATTCAAAAGGGGAATTAACGCTTCGCGTTGCCGCGACCAAAAAACACGCCCTGGGATTTATCGGACTAGTGCAGGAAGACGATTTGGCCGCGGCAAGCCATCGAAACTATCGAACGGAAAATTTAAACTTGCGGCAAGCGTATCATAGCCGTTTGCAGAAAGACGCGAGCGGAGCGCTTAAAAAGGGCTATTGGAAAGAGTATTTGCACACAATCCCGGGCGATAAGGTTGATATTGAGTTTGACGCGCCAAATTCCGAATTGGGTAAAAATGAAAAAGAAACCTATCTTCTGCGTTCTTCCGGATTCTATACTTCGCTCCGGCCGGAATATAAAAAGCTTGCCGGAAATTGGCAGGAAAAAATAAGTGAAGAAGCAAAATCGCGATTGACTTTCTTAAAATCGCTTGAAAATTATAAATGATCGATTTATTTAAGGAAAACAAAAAAATTTTTTTGGTAGCCGCGGCTCTTGTGGCAGTTCTTGCCGGAGCTTTTTTCGGAGCGCGCTTCGCGGCTTCTTATTATTATAAAAAAGGCGTAGAAACATATTTACAAAATAATTTTTCTGCCGCTAAAAATAATTTTGCCGTTTCTCTCATATTTGATTCTAAAAATCCCCGGACTTACTTTTTTCTTGGAAAAATCGCTTTAGGCGTTCCGGCTCCAAAACAAGCCGTTTACTACCCGCAAGCCGACTATGGAGAGGCGGCTAAACATTACGAAAAAGCAGTTTCACTGGGTCTTGAAGGCAAAAATCAAAACTTATACAAGGTTGTTCTTGACGATTTAGGCAACGCTTATTGGAATTTAAACGAGCTGGACAAGGCGCGCGAAAAATATTCTGAAAAATTGTCAAAATTTCCCGATTCGTCTTTTTGGGCGCGATATTTTATCGCTTGGCATAATTTTAATTATCTCAACAAGCCGGAAGAAGCGATAGAAACTCTACTGCCGGCTTTAAATCTTGCCAGTTCAGACAACGACCGCTCTAATCTTTTTAAAATTAATCTGATGCTTGCCCGCCTTTATTTTTATAAAAGCGATTTTGCGAACGCGGTAAAATACGCGGGAATTGCCATAGAAAGCGGCGGGCATCAAAATAAAGATTGGGAAATTCATGCCGCTTATGGGCTTCTGGCGATTGATTACGGCCGCCAGAAAAAATTTACGCTAGCTGAAAGCGAAATAAAAAAAGCCAACTACATGGCGAGATCGGTGAATGCCTACAATTGTATTCTTGCGGTGGCTTACGCCGCCGGAGAAAATTATCCGAAAGCGATTTCCATCGCCGAAAAAACGGACATAACCGCCCAAACTTATATAAGTTCTGTTTGCCTTCATAGTTTAGCAGTTTCTTACTCGGCGAGGGGCGATAAAGTCAAAACCAAAGAGTATATGGAAAAATATTTGAGTTTTACCGAAAAGCTTACGGAGAAAAACATTTTTGTGATGCGCAATAGAGAGCAGTTTGCCGACGAGATTTTAAAATTGCAATGATTAATCTAAAAATCAAGAAGTGGCCTCTCTGGTTTTCAGTCGGAGCGGTGATTATTTTTTCTTTTTTTATTTCACGGGACGCCATGGCCCGTTTTGTTTGGCAAAAATATCGCTCACCAAAAATGGCAATTCTTTTAGACGGAAGTGATGCGAATTTAGCGATGTTTATCGGGAATTATTATTTTAACGGCGTGATTGGGGGTGGGAAATACGATTTAAGCATCGCCGGAAAAGCTTTCAAAAAAGCGGTTTCAATAAACCCGAAAATTCTCTGGGGACATTATCAACTGGCGCGGATTATTTTTGTAAAAGGGGATTACAACGGGGCGCTTGAAGAAATAAACCGCGAACTTGAGGCCAATCCGGAAAATCTTCGCGCGCTTTACGTGCGCGGGTTAATTTACGGCTATAGAAATCAAGCGGGGGACTTGGAAAAAGCCGAAGCCGATTTTTATCGCTTTACTCTTTGGGCGCCAAAAGAATGGGCTGGGTATAACGATTTGGCGTGGATTTTGTCTAAACAGGGTAAATATAAAGAAGCTAAAGAGGCGATAACTGCGGCTTTTCGCGAGATTAGAGAATCGGAAAACAATCCTTGGTTTTGGAACGCGCTTGGCGTTGCCGAGTTAAATCTTAAAAAATATCCCAGCGCCGCGGATTCTTTTAAAAAAGCCAAAGAGTTGGCGGAAAAACTTACTTTGGAAGAGTGGCGCCGTGCCTATCCGGGCAATAATCCAGCAAGCGCTGAATCCGGCCTTTTCGCGTTTAGAAAAGCGATTAGTGAAAACCTTCGCCGCGCCGAGAGCAAAAAGTAGCTGTGGATAATAATTAGGGATTTAAATAAATATTTTGGTATACTTTAACTAATGTCAAAAAAATTTTTGTCTAAAAAAATAATTATCCCCGCGGTTATCTTTATTGGCGGATTGCTGGTCTCCGCCGGTGTTTTAATGTTGGCGAATTTTACCGACGCTCAGTTGTTTAATACTTCGCAAGTTTCCCAATGGACCCAACCTGCCGGCGCCGGTATCTCGGTTCCAGCATGCTCTGCCTCGGGCATATCCACGACTTGCTTAAACAATGCTCCAGTGATTACCGTAATTGGTGATTGTGATCATTTGGTCACGCAAGAAGCTGTTGTATGGCCAAGTGGCGAGGTTATGAATACCAGTCAGGGTTATGTTTTTGTTATTAGTGGGGGTGGCTGTGGTTCTGTCGGTGAGTGGAGTGCAGCTGTTCCAAGGGTTATTGTTGGCAGTGGGAACCCTGATCCTGTTCCGCCTCTATCAAACAAAACATACGCTTGGGATGTTGCAGCGCCTAGTGGCCATACTGCACCTTTTTCTTCCGGCGTTTTCACCACCCTCAATTGCGCTCCGCCTCTTCCAGGAGATTTCACCTTAAGTTTGGGCGGCGGATTTGCTTGCAATTCGGTACCGCTTAGTTGGACGGCTTCCACCGACGCTGATGGTTATAGAATCTTAAAAGGAGCGGCGAGAGTTGATATTACTCCTTATAATCCCTACACCGCTTTAAATTTTACCGATACGAGCGTTGTTCAAAACACTTCTTACCTTTATCAGATTGAGGCCTATAATGTTGCCGGCACTAACCGCTCTAATGCTCTAAACGTTGACACACCATACTGTCCGCCGACGCTGAATTTTTCAGGAGATCCGACAACTATTTTTGAAGGTCAAAGCTCTACATTGACTTGGTCATCAACTTATACCACTTCTTGCGCCGCTTCCGGCGCTTGGAGCGGTTCTAAAGCATTAAATGGAGAAGAAATTGTCATTCCGTTGCCGCCACCAAGCGTTACCTATAATCTTCAATGTTCCGGCCCCGGCGGCACTACGCCGGTACAGCCGGTGGTTATTAACATTACGCCATTAGGTTTGCCAAATTGGAGAGAAATTATCCCAAGATAAAAAACAACAATAATAATTTTTCTCGCGCTCTCGGTCGCCCAGCGGCGACCTCGTTGTCCGATGGAAGCGTTTTATTCAAAATGCATGTTTAAAACCGATCGGAAATAAACCTGCATTTTGAAACCATGCTAAAACGCTTTCATAAGCTTCGGAAAATTATTATTGTTGTTTTTATCCTCTAGCCACCACCAATCCATAAACCTCCTTTACCCCTGCTTCTTTTAAGACGCGCGCCGCTTCTTCCAAAGTGGCGCCGCTTGTCGCCACATCGTCCACCAAAATCACTTTATTAATCTTATCCGGTGTCGGACACCGGGTAAAAAGTGGATAAGATGGGGATAAGATAAAGGCGCCGGAAATATTTTCTTTTCTTTTTTGCCAATCCTTTATTCTCGCTTGCGGCGCGCTAAATTTTTTTCTTTTCAGAAGATTGACGACCGGCAAATTTAGATATTTAGAAATTTCCACAGCTAAAAGTTCGCTTTGATTAAAACCCCGGCTTAATTTTCGGCGCCACGAAAGGGGAATCGGCGCCAAAACAGTTGAAAATGTTGGAAACCGAGCTTCCAACATTTGAAGTTTCTCAATCAAGTTTTCTTTTTTGAGATATTTAATTAGAAATTCGGCCAGGGGTTTTTTCAGCGATTCTGCCGATTGGTATTTGAATCGATGAATCGCTTCTCTTAAAATCGGGTCTTGGTATTTTCCGGCGGCGAATAAGCCGCTTAAAAATGTCTTTTTTCTACAGCCGCGGCAGATAATGTTGGAAACTCGGTTTCTAACATTTTTATTTCTTAAGCCGCAGATGTGGCACTTTACTCCGGAATTTAAAGCGATGTTATTTAAACAGGCCTCGCAAATAAACGAGACCTGTTTTAAACTTAACTCTTTTTTACAGCCAAAACAGAATCTCGGAAAAATTAAATCAAGAAGAAAATTTTTTATCCCACACATAACTTGCATTATTTAAGACTATTTCGTAATCGTTCCTTCAATCTTCGTAGTCCTTGAGCATGAAGTTTTAATGATGTTTCTCGTCCGAAAGCATCTGTTTTTGATAAAAATGCTTCATAATAAACAAGTTGCCATGGCATTTTATTACGTGTTGAATAAACTTCTCCTTTATTATGCAAAGCAATTCTGGCCCTTAAATCATGAGTAGCACCAATGTATATTGAATCGTCTTTTTTAGATTTTAATATATAAACATAATAAAACATGATTTATTGATGCAAGTTATGTGTGGGATAAATTTATTTTATTATTTTTCACATCAACAATAATATTTTTTTCTTTTCTATTTTTGAGAATAAAATCAGACAGGGGATTAATAATTAATTTATTAATCAAATGTTTTACTTCTCTCGCGCCATTATGGCTAAATGCGGCTTTGTCGGCGATAAAATTTATTACCGCGGGTTTTATTTTCAAGCGGCGGTTAATTGAGTCATTAGTGAGAATATTTTTAAATTCAAGCTCGGCAATACGTTTTATTTCTTGGCGTCCCAAGGGGTTAAAGACCACTATTTCATCAAGGCGCGACAAAAGTTCCGGTATAAAATGGCGACGCAAGGACTTTAAGCTGGTATCCTTGATTTCGTTAAATTTTTCCGAAAGCGTTTTTGAGGTAGCGACAAAACCGAATTTTTTTGCCTCGCGGCTGAATTCTCTGGAACCGAGATTGGAGGTTAAAATCACGATGGCGTTTTTAAAATTAGCCCGTCGGCCGCGATTATCGGTTAGCACGCCTTCTTCCAAAATTTGGAGCAAAACGTTGGCGACTTGGGGATGGGCTTTTTCTATTTCGTCAAAAAGCACTACCGAGTGGGGTTCCCGCCGTATTTTTTCGGTTAAATTGCCCGGCTCTTCATAACCGATATATCCCGGCGGCGCTCCTATTAATTTAGATATACTGTGGGGTTCGGAAAATTCCGACATGTCAATTTTTATTAAAGGCGATCCTAAAATTTCCTTACTCAAAATTTTTGCTAAATTTGTTTTGCCGACCCCGGTCGGTCCGATAAATAAAAACGAACCGAGAGGTTTTTCTCTATTAGACAAGCCGGCGTAAGTCCGAGTTAGGGCGGCAGCCAGCGTTTCAATCGCCTTGTCTTGTCCGATTATTTTTTGTTTTAATTTTTGGTTGATTTTTGAAGGACTCATACCGGCAGGCAGGCCAAAGACAATATTTGGGATTCCGGTCATTAAATTTAGGGCCCTGATAATATCTTCAATTTTTAGTTCTAAATCCATTTTTTCCGGTTCGGTTTCCAAATTTTTTAAAGCGCAGGCCTCGTCTAACAGGTCTATCGCTTTATCGGGCAAAAATCTTTCGGTTAAATATTGATTTGACAACTTAACGGCGACGCTTGCGCATTCATCCATAATTTTTATTTTATGGTGATTTGTTAAGGATGGCAAAAGGCCGAGTAGGATTTCTTCGGTTTGGCTTTCGGTTGGTTCATTGACCATAATTGATTGGAATCGTCTTTCCAGTCCGCCGTCTCTTTCCACATATTTTCGCCATTCGGCCAAAGTGGTGGCTCCAATTATTTGCACTTTGCCGAGAGACAAGAGCGGTTTAATAATGTTTGAAGCGTCTAAAGACCCTTGGGCGGCGCCGGCGCCGATAACGGTATGGAATTCATCTATAAAAATTATGGCGTTTTTTTCTTCGGCTTCGTATAAAACTTCTTTCAGCCGCGCCTCAAACTCGCCGCGAAAAGTGGCGCCGGCAACGATGGCGCCCAAATCAATCTGAAAAATATTTTTATTTATCAAATTTTTCGGGACTTCGCGATTGGCGATTTTTTGCGCCAAGCCGTATACCAAAGCCGTTTTACCGACGCCCGGCTCTCCGATTAGAATTGGATTATTTTTTGTCCGCCGGCTCATTATCATGGTCATTCTTTGTATTTCTTTCTCCCGGCCGATTACAGGATCAAATTTTCCGTCTTTAGCCATCGCCACGAGTTCAGCTCCGAAAATTTCAAGCGGCGCTTTTTCCGGTTCTTCTTCGGTTGCGTTTTTATAAACATCGGCGATCAGTTTATCCAGAATATTCTGGCCGTTTTTAGCGGCGGCCGAGGGACTGTTAATTTTTCCTGAAAGATAAAAAATTTCTTTCAAATGATTTTCCACATCAATAACCAGCTGGTGTTTTTGAGCCGAAACCCTATTTTTAAATTCGAGAATTAGGCCCCAAAGCAAATGCTCGGTGCCAATATGCCGATAGCCGTATTTCATCGCTTCTTCAAGAGCCGATGCCAAAACATTGCGGAAGGAAATAACGCTTGGCAGAGACAAATTTTCAGCCCGAGGCTGATCCGCCTTTGGCGGAAAATCATCAATACTTAAGCCATGGTTTTTTAAGATATTGTAAGCCAAGCTGCCGCGAGCTTCTAAAACTGCTTTGATTAAATGGCTTCCGCCAATTTCGCTCCCTAAGCTCTCATTTTCTGCCGCTAAAATGACGCTTTTGGCGCGAGCCGTCAAACGATTTTCAAGAGATGGGGATAACTTCATATTTATAACGATTATTTATATGATATAATAAGATTAATTATATTATTTGTAAAGCTAACAGCTAAATTATGGCATTGCCTTTTAACATATTTAGCCTCGGAAAAGAGTCCAAAAGCTATTTAGGCGTTGATATCGGCACCTTATCAATAAAAGTAGTGGAGCTTTCAAATGAAAACGGCCGGCCAAAACTCCAGAATTACGCTATTTTGTCGAACTATAATCTGATTGAAAATCAAACCCCAAAAGTATTTGGCGGAGAAGCGTCGCTGATGTTGAGAAAAATGTTAAAAGAATCGGGCATGGTCGCGAAAGAAATTAATATGTCGGCGCCGATTTTTTCCAGTTTTCTTACCATTATGGAGTTGCCGCCAATGTCAGAATCGGAAGTAGCGAGCGCTATTCAGTTTGAGGCAAAAAAATATATTCCGGTTCCTCTTGACAGCGTTTTGGTTGATTGGTCTTTAATAGGAACCGTCCCCAATGGCCCGCCTGCAGAACGGGCAGGCAAGATTTTGATTCTTCTAATCGCCATACCCAAGGATTTGGTAAATGAGTACCAATTTATTGCCAGAGAATCCGATTTAAAACTTATTAATTTGGAACTGGAAACTACGTCGGCGGCCCGCGCTCTCATAGGCAATGATCCGGTTCCGGCAGTGTTAATGGATATGGGTTCTCGGGATACCACAATCAGCGTGGTTGACGGCGGATATTTGCGGATTAGCCATTCAATTGAGACCTCCGGCGAGGATTTGACCCGGGCATTGGCAAATAGTTTAAACATCAGTTGGCGCCGAGCCGAAGAATTAAAAAAGGAACAAGGCCTTAAAGTTATGGACAATAACAATCAGATTAACGATGTTCTGGCTCCGCTTTTAGGCGCAATTATTAATGCCGCAAAAAATATTATCGATCTTTATTTTTCTAAAACCAATAAAAAAGTTGAAAAACTGATTATTTACGGCGGGGCGGCCAAAATGCCCGGATTTTCGCAGTATCTTAGCAAGGGCCTCGGCATTGGCGCTCTTATTGGGAATCCCTTTAGTAAAATCGTTTACGACGAAAAATTAAACCCAATTATGGAAGAAATCGGCCATGAGTTTACAATAGCGGCCGGACTCGCCTTAAAAGCAATGCAATAAAATAAAAATATGGAGATCTTAAAAAAGCGCATTAAAGACAACTACCATTATATAGTTTCCGCGCTTGCTATCGCCGGTATCGCTTTTGCTGCAACAAATTTTACCAGCTCGCCGCTTTTCCCAAATATCGACAATTTCGTTCTTTTCGCTTCCGAAGAAATCAAACTGGAACAAGGAATTCAGATATCAAGCGGCGATCTTGGTTCAAATGATAAAATAGACATAGAGAAAGACGCAATTATCAACGGCAATCTCTTTGCCGACACCATCAGTATAGACAAAAACTCAACAATAAACGGCAACGCTTCTTTTAACAAGCTCAAAATCCATAAAGAAGCTAAAATCCTCGGAACTCAAACTAAACCAGTATCGCTTCCCATTGCCAATCTCCCGGATATTCCCGATTTCTCCATCGGAACTCAAGATTTTAAATTTGAGGGACAAAACAACAATCTTCCGGCCGGCAGCTATCGCGATATTATCGTTGAAAAAAACAGCCGTCTTACCTTGACTGGCGGTATTTACAATCTCAACAAATTAGAACTCAAAGAAAACTCAACCCTCATATTTAACGCCCCAACCATTCTTAACATCCAATTCAAACTTAAAGGACAGAAACACGTATCAATTTTACCCGGCCAAAACAATCTCAAGCCAACTGATTTAGTTATTAACTATCTCGGCACTAAGCCGAAAAACGAAAAAGAAGAGAAAGAAGACGATGATGAAGAAATTAACGCTCTCCACGATGATAAAGAAAAGAAAGACCACAAAGACGGAAAAATAGGCCGTCCCGTTGTCTTCGGCAAAGAATCATTTCTTAATTTCAAACTTCTGGCGCCGAAGGCCAGCGTAAAAATCGGCGAGGATTCAACCATGAGAGGCCAGATTCTGGCGAGGAAAGTGAAGATGGAGAAGGGAGGGGTGATATCATTAGTTATATCCACCTCATTAACCACAAAATTAACAGATGTTGTGTTAACAATAGAAGGGGAGAAATTTGTGGTAAATCAAATTATCTTACAACTTACGCCAGATGGGACTTTAGATGATGCGAACGCTATTGTTGGCACAATAAAGGGAAGAATTGTTGGTGTCATCCCTTCAATAAATCTTTATCAAGTTAGCGTACAGACGGCAACAGCCGGGGAACTTGATATTCTCATTCAACAACTTATGTCTCAACAAAATCCGAAAATTAAAATTGTATCGAAAAATATAATTACAAATCTTATTCAATAGACTTATGAAAAAATCCACACTTCTTTTAATATTAATAATCATTAGTAATTTAGTTTTATTTGTAGGAATTATGTGGCCTTTATTTAAACTTCCTTCAGGACAACTTCCTGTGATAGGTCCCCTCTATAATACTCTATCCTCTGATATTGTTGATGCGATTTTAATAATTTTTATTGCAATATTAATGCTGATATTAAACGGCTTATTAGCCATTTTAATTTCAGTGAAGTTAAAAAACCTGATGATAAACACCTCTCTTATCAGCAAAATTTATTTTGCATTTTCAATTATAATTAACATTCCATTTTTTATTGCGGTATTATTACGCATTTTAATAAGTCCGCCTGCTGGTATTTTGAATCTTACATATACACTTGCGGTTTTAACTTTTTTCACAATACCATTTTTTTCAACTATCTTACTTTTTTGGGGATTATGGATTTGGTTTTGGTTGAAAATCAGAAGTCGTCCAGTTTTTATTGGCACTTTATTGAATACAATCGTTTTACTTATCACATTACTGTTTCTGGGCGTAGCCCTTTACAAGAGCTTAACAGAGCCAAAATGTAATCCCGAAACGGGCGAGAATTGCGTTATAACAAACCCATTATAAGAATCACAAAAAATAACATTATGATTCATAAATTTTGATGTATGAATAAGATTCTTTTAAAGACATTCGTAATAGCTCTAATCGTTTTTACAACCATTGCCACTCTTTATTTTAAAGTGTTGGCACAAAACATATCTCCATTTGATTTGGTTAATCTAAAACTTCAGGGACTTGGAGATATTACTGCATACGAAAAAATTAAAATTACTGATGCATGGAACAAAATAAATGATCTGCGTCCGCCTCTTTCAAGCGTTGTCGTGGGAATATTTGATACAGGCATTGATATTTTTCATCCCGAATTTTCACAGGTGAATATTGATACATCAATAACCACTGATACAAAAGAAAGAGGACATGGAACGCAAATCATCGGCATTATCGGCGCGAATAATTTATCTTTTAGCGGCCAATATATTATGCCGCAAATGAACGGCATATTATCAGGCATCAGAAATCTAGATTACGCCTTGCGAGTAAGATTTTCAGCTGATTTAGCAAATTTTACTCTCAAAGATAATTTCCGCCAGTTTTGGGAATTGGATAAAATGGCGCAACTTGCGGGTGGCCTTCAAGTGGTAAACACAAGTTTTGGCGCACCGCTTGGTAATCAATTAACACTCGCACAGAGAGCCGCGTATAAGCTAGAGGGAAAAGGACACTACAATCAAAACAATTTTGATGCAGTAAAAGATATTTTTACTGACTTGTTAAGTCAATATCCGAATACACTTTTTGTATTTGCCTCAGGCAATGATGGTATAGATGCAAAGTTTAATTTACCCGGTGGCGGCGTAAGTGCTAATAATTTAGTAACCGTAGGAGCTACAAATTTAGACGATGAGCGCGCTACTCCCTTTCCTTTAACCCTTGGATTAGAGGAGTCTAATTTTGGTTCCTCGGTAAATATTTCCGCTCCCGGTGTAAATGTTTACGCTCCCAAACCCAATAATCAATATGATTCCAACTTCTCCGGCACCTCTGCTTCCGCTCCCATGGTTACCGGCGTGGCCGGACTGATTAAAGCCATCAAACCAGAACTAACTCCGGCTCAAGTAAAAGATATTTTGGTTCGTAACGCTGACCCGATTCAAACCGACAAGCCCATCGGCGGCCGCCTCAACGCCCTTAAAGCTGTCTGTGATCCCTTGATTTTGAATTGCGCTCCAACCCCTCCGCCCCAGCTCTCAAACACCTGGCAATCGGTTGGACCGATGACCACCGAAAGAGCCGAACATACTGCAACGCTCCTTAATGACGGCCGAGTTCTTGTAATCGGCGGCTTCAAGGGTGTAGGCACTGGTTTTACGGTTCTTGATTCAGCAGAGATATTTAATCCTCAAACTAACACTTTCACTGCTGTCGGCAATATGACTTCTCCTCGCGCTTTTCACACGGCCACTCTGCTTCAAGACGGTAAAGTTTTGATTGCTGGGGGTGTTGGCGTCGATGGTAATACTGCCTTAAATACCGTCGAAATATTTGATCCAGCCGCCAACACTTTTACTCCGATTAGCAATATGAACCAATCTCGCTTTTTCCATACGTCAAATTTACTGTCCAACGGCCGAGTTCTCATTGCCGGCGGCATTGATTTTCTAAGCTTAAAATCAACCGAAATTTTTAATCCTCAAGCTGGTACTTTTACTTTTGGACCCGAGATGAATATGCCCAGAGTTCATCACGCCAGCACCCGATTAAACGACGGCCGGATTCTTCTTGTTAATGGTCTTGTTATCGGCTCAATTATGAGTGTTGATATATACAATCCGGCCTCTAATATATTCGCTTCAGCCACATCTTCAGCTGAACAGTTGGGGCTAAGCGTGACCACTCTATCTAATGGCAAGGTCTTGATTTTTGGCAGCAAGCTTTTTAATCAGCCGAACGGCCAAGCCGCTGAAGTATTTGATCCATTAGATAACTCCTTTGCCGAAATTGGACCAATGCCCATATTTGGTATTGCGCGCGATTCTTTGGTATTATTAAACAGTGGACAAGTTCTATTTGTCGGCGCCAATATTAAAGCTCAAATTTTTAATCCACAAACGAATGAATTCAAGCTAACGGGCGATTTAAATACGCCGCGCTTAGCCAGACATCGTCTTGTGTCTCTTCAAGACGGTCGAGCGTTAGTTGCCGGCGGACAGCTTTCTGGGACGCAGTTTATTACTACTAACGGGGCGGAGGTATTTAAGCCTTAAAAGCAATGCAATAACATGGTGGAAATCACTCCTCAAAAACCAAAATTAATTTTACCGAACTGGTCTTGGCCGCTGTGGCTTTCTCTCGGTCTTTTCTTTTTAAGCGTTTTTGCTTTTATATTTTTAAAAGTTTATTTTGCCAGAATTCAGGAGGAAATTATAAGTATTAATAATCAAATTAAAATCGAGGTCGGCAAAGTGAGCGCTGATGATGAAAACACGGTAATCCGCCTAAGCGATTCTTTAGCCGCTTTAGAAGGCATCATTTCAAACCATAGTTATTTTTCCAATGTTTTTAGTTTGCTTAGCTCTCTTACTTACTCAAAGGCGGTTTTTATAAACTTTGACGCCGATCGCGATAAAGGCATCATTAACCTCAGAGGATTAACTCAAAGTTACACAACATTAGCTAAGCAAATTGTCGCTCTAAGAGAGAACGAGTATATTAAAACTTTGGAAATTCAAGGAATAAATTTTGGAAATACCGGATTGGATTTTGGATTGACACTTGGCGTTGATAGTAAAATTTTCATAAAACAGCAATAAATTTATGAACTTAAACCTTTTTAAATATATTATCTTGCCATTTATCCTTTTTTTCTCCGCCCTTGCGATAGGTTTTTGGGTTTTATGGCCGCTTTACGGCGATATCGCTGCCGCCATACTCTTAAGGGAACAAAATCAAGATAATTTAACACAGCGGAAAAAACTCACGGAGAATCTGGAACGTTTGATAAGCCAATATAATGAACGAGAGCGGGATATCGCGTCTTTAAATAAAGCTATTCCCAATGGCCAGAATATTCCGGAGCTTTTGGTAAATCTTGAAGCGATAGCTTCAGAGAACGGATTAATTTTTGAAAACGTAAATTTTAAACCCAAAGACCTGAAAGCCCCAGGTATTAAAACTTTGACAATGGATATAAATGTCAAAGGGTCTTATCCGGATTTTCTAAATTATCTTAAAGCTCTTGAAAAAAGTTTGCGGATTTTTGATGTAACCAGTGTCTCTTTTTCCGGAATTTCACCGGGTCAAGCTAATGTTAAAATCGGTAATACGGGATTTAGTTTAAAAATAAACACTTACTACTACTAATATGGTCAACATAACTTCAAATTTGCCGCCCTCAGGCACTTTCGGCGCTTTCAAGCACCAGGTCCCCCAAAAAAGATCTTTTTTGCCGTATTTGGTTATTGGCGCGGCAATTTTAATTTTAGCCGCCGGTTATTATTTTTTTCTTTATCAAGGCATCGGTTTCTCTCTCTCTGCTCCGGTTATTCCGGGGGCCTCTCCCTTAACTTCAACCGAAACCAGGGTAGTTCAACTGCCGCGATTTTCATTTGAAGTTTTTGACAACCCCTTATACAAATCACTTAAAAGCTATGGCGCTTTGCCGGTTGTAGCCGACTCGCTCGGGAGAGCCAATCCTTTTATTCCTTATTAAGGGCATGAGTATTGATATAGAAAAAAAAATATCGCCCGATGTTTTGATTCTTATTTCGGAAGAAGCGGCCAGATATTATAAGATGATCCCGCTTTCGCTTTCCGGCAGCGTTTTGGATGTCGGATTGATTAATCCCGGTGATGTCAGGGCGCAGGAAGCGCTCAGTTTTTTAGCTTCCAGAAACGGTTTGGCTGCCAGAATTTTTAAAATCAGCGAAGAAGATTGGCTGGTTTTGATCAAACAATACGCGGGGATTAAAGAGGAGGTGGGAGAGGCGCTGGAGGGTTTAAGAAAAGAATTGGCGGCAGAAAAGCTTTCTTTGCCGGAAATGCCAAAGGGCAAAAAAGAAGAAGCGGCGCCGGTAATAAGAATGGTGGAAACTATTTTAAAGCACGGCATTGAATCCAAGGCCTCGGATATTCACATTGAGCCGACAATGAAAAAATTAAGAGTTCGTTTTCGCCTTGACGGCACATTGCAAACAGTCGTGGTTTTACCGGTAGAAATCGCGCCGGCCATTGTGGCGCGAGTGAAAATTCTCTCAAACCTTCAGATTGATGAGACGCGGCGGCCCCAGGACGGCCGTTTTACCACTAAGTTGGGCGAAAAAGAAGTTGATTTCAGGGTGGCGATTTTGCCTACGGCCAGAGGTGAAAAGGCGGCGCTTAGAATTTTAGACCCTACCATTGGACTAAGAACTTTACCGGAACTCGGCATTATCGGCCGCAACTTAGAGGTTGTTGAAAGGGGAATAAAAAAACCTTTCGGGATGATACTTATGACCGGGCCGACCGGTTCCGGAAAATCCACGACTATTTATGGCATTCTCCAAATTCTTAACACCGAATTGGTCAATATTGTCAGTTTGGAAGATCCGGTTGAATATTACGTTGACGGCGTAAATCAATCGCAAATCAGGCCCGAGCTCGGCTACACTTTTGCTTCCGGTCTGCGGCAAATTTTGCGCCAGGACCCGAATATTATTGTTGTTGGAGAAATGCGCGACAGCGAAACCGCCGGACTCGCGGTGCAATCGGCTTTGACCGGCCACTTAGTTCTATCTACTTTGCATACTAATGATGCCATCGGCGTTATTCCCCGCTTGATAGATATGGGGGTTGAGCCATTTCTTTTACCCTCGGCTTTAAATGTAGCTTTAGCCCAGCGCTTGGTTAAAAGATTATGCCCGGATTGCAAAAAAGAGGCAGAGCCCTCGGAACCGGTGAGAAAAATCATTTTGGAAGCCATAAATTCCATGCCGGAAAGCAATCGGCCTAGAGTAAAGTCCGACAAATTTCAAATTTATAAACCCCAAGGTTGCCCCAAATGCGGTAATAAGGGCACCAAAGGCCGAATAGCGGTTTTTGAAATTTTAGAGGTGACTCCCCAAATTGAAGAAATAATTATTTCTGGGCCCACCGAAGCAAAAATTTTAGCCGAATCCAAAAGGCAGGGGATGGTAACAATGTTTCAAGATGGCATATTAAAAGTTTTAGATGGTATAATTGGTTTTGAAGAACTGACCCAAGTTGTCAGTATCAATACCGAAGATTGAAGCGAGCAAGCGAGCTTCAATGGGTTGTCTGAAAATTTTTAGTAGCGAAGCGAGAAAAAAATTTTCTGTCAACCCAGTTTACTCATAAATTACAATTTATAAAATTTATGCCTACAATTGAACAAGAATTAGAAGATTTACTTTTAAACACCTTAAAGCTTAATGCGTCCGATCTGCATTTAAGCGTCGGCTATAAACCAACCGTGAGAGTTGACGGTAATCTTTGGCCGCTTGAGGACTTTTCAATTTTAACAGCTGAACACGCGGGAGAACTAGCCTTTTCGCTTTTAGGGGAAAGAAAGAATGTTTTTCTTGAAAAAAAAGAAGTCGATTTTTCTTACGCCTTTAACGATAAAGCTCGTTTTCGTATCAATGTTTTTTTTGAAAAAGGATTTATAAGCAGCGCCCTAAGATTAATACCTTCAAAAATAAGAACATTGGAAGAGCTTAATCTGCCCGCGGCGCTTCATAAAATTTCTAAACTAAAACAGGGCTTCATTTTGTTAACCGGTCCGTCCGGCCATGGCAAATCAACTACTTTGGCGGCGTTAATTGACGAAATTAATCACGAACGAGCCGAACACATCATTACCATTGAAGATCCGATTGAATATCTTTTTGTCGGAAATAAATCAATTGTTAATCAAAGAGAAATTGGCAACGACACAAAAAGTTTCCATAACGCTTTAAGCTCTATTTTGAGGGAGGATCCTAACGTTATTATGATTGGCGAAATGCGGGATCCGGAAACCATTGCCACCGCTTTGACGGCGGCCGAAACCGGGCATCTGGTGCTTTCTTCTCTCCATACCAACAACGCCAGCCAGACCGTTGATCGAATTATTGACGTTTTTCCGCCCCAGCAGCAAAATCAAATTCGGCTTCAGCTTGCCAATACTCTTTCGGCTATAATTTCCCAGCGGCTTTTGCCCCGTATTTCCGGCGGCCGCATACCGGCGACCGAAATCATGTTCGGTAATAGCGCCGTCAGCAATTTAATTCGCGAGGGCAAAGCTCATCAAATTGACTTAGTTATTGAAACCTCGCTTGAAAACGGCATGATGTCTTTAAATCACAATTTAGATGAATTGATTCGCCGAGGCGAAGTGGCGCCGGAAGTTGCCATGGCCTACACTCTTAACCCGACCGAACTTCAAACACGAATTAATCAATAATTTTTAAATATTTAAAAATGGCAAAATTTCAATATACCGCCAGAACCAAAGAAGGAAAATTGGAATCCGATATCGCGGAGGCCCCGTCGCTTGAAGCGGCTATTTCAATGCTGCAAAACCAGCAGTTGGTTATTATTGAAATAAAGCCGTTTATAGAAGCGGCATACCTGAATTTGAATATATTAACAAAACAGATCAATAATCTTCTTAATCGGATTAAAAGCGAAGATATCGTTCTTTTTAGTAAGCAACTCTCGATTTTAATTCAAGCAAAAGTGCCTTTAGTCCAATCATTGCGGGTTTTAACAAAACAGACAAGAAATCCAAATTTTGCCGGTATTATTAACGCCGTGGCTAACGATGTTGACGCCGGTATGATTTTTTCAAGAGCGCTATCAAAATATCCCAAAGTTTTTTCCAATTTTTTCATTCAAATGACGCGATCAGGGGAAATTTCCGGCCGATTGGAAGAGACCCTAACTTATCTTTCCGATTATATTAATAAACAATATCTTTTAAATTCCAAGGTCAAAGGAGCGATGATTTATCCGGCTTTTATACTTGGAGCGTTTGTTATTGTTGGCGTGGTAATGTTGATTTTTGTCATTCCTAATATAACTTCAATCTTGGTGGAATCGGGCCAAAAACTTCCTTTTGTCACCAGAATCTTAATAGGCACGTCCGATTTTACCAAAAAATGGGGCTGGATCGTATTTATTATTTTAGGCGCGATGATTTATTTTATTAGGGCTTCTATTAAAAAATCTCCGGAATGGCGGTATGCTTATGATGGATTAAAATTGCATTTTCCGATTTTTGGCGAACTTTTAAAAAAAATATATCTGGCGCGTTTTTCAGAAACCCTATCAACGCTTTCTTCGGCTGGCATCGCCATTTCCCAATCGCTTGAAATAACGGCCGACGTAGTCGGCAATTCGGTTTATAAACGCATTATTCTTGAAGCCGATGAAGCGGTTAGAAAGGGAAGCAATATTAGCGTAGTTTTTGCCCGTTATCCCGAAATCCTGCCGATGGTTACCCAAATGATATCAATTGGCGAGCAAACCGGGAAACTTGACTCCATTCTAAAACAAATATCGGCTTTTTTTACCGAAGAAGTTAACCGGGCCTTTGATAATATCGTTAATCTTATTGAACCGATCTTAATTGTGGTTTTAGGGGTGGGTGTGGGTATCTTAGTTGCGGCGATTTTGCTTCCGATATATAATTTAGTCAATGCGTTTTAAAAAGTTCCTATAAGTCCTATAGGTCGTATAGGTCGTATAGGTCGTATAGGTCGTATAGGTCGTATAGGCCAATTACTATTAATTAAAAATAAAATTTATGTTTAAAAATAAAAAAGAGAAAGGATTCACTTTGTTGGAACTCTTGGTCGTTATAGGCATCATTGGTCTTTTGGCGTCCATTTTAGTGGTCAATTTGACAAGCACCAGAAAAAGAGCGAGAGATACTAAAAGAATTGCTGATGTCAGAAATCTTCAGACGGCTTCCGAGGATTACTACGGTAAAAACGGTAAGTATCCAGGCACTATCGGTGATTTGGTCACCGGCCAGCAAATACCGGTGTGGCCGCTTGATCCATTGGCGCCAACAGGCACCGTCTGCACGGGTAATTCCGATTTGTGCTATTGGTACGCGAATTACACGCCGGGCGGCGCTCTAGGTCCCCAAACTTATCATTTTGGCGCCAGTTTTGAAGATCCTGGCAGTTTGCTCCTAAATCAGGATAGGGATTGCAATTCAATAACGGGCACTGGTTGTCCCTATGTCAACGCTTACACCACCGGATTTAACGGAGCTGATTCGGCAGGGTGTTTCACATCAGGCAGCGGAGCGGTAGGCAGGGGCTGTTATGATGTTTCTCAATAAATCTTGTGTCCCTTCGGGATATCTCCCGAAGGGAGAAAACCTTGAAATATTGATATATTGAATTATGTTTTACTTGGTGTTTATCTTTGGGATGATTGCGGGGAGTTTCTTGAATGTTGTGATTTATCGCCTAAACCCCGCCCTTAAGCTAAAGGGCGGGGTTTTTGGCCGTTCCATGTGCCCCAATTGCAAAACCCAATTAAAGTGGTACGATTTGGTGCCGGTCTTGAGTTTTTTTTGGCTAAAAATACGTTGCCGCCATTGCCATAAAAAAATTTCTTGGCAATATCCGATAGTCGAGATTCTTTCGGGTCTGATATGGATTTTAGTATTTAACAAGAATCTCGACAATTTCCAATTTCAAATTTCTAATTTCCAATTATTGAATATTTTTTATCAGATATTTATTTTTTCAGTTTTTTTAGTCATCGCCGTTTACGATTTTAAATGGAAAATTATTCCCGATAAAATTGTTTATCCGGCGATTATTGTTATTTTTATTTATAATTTTTTTAAATCTTTTAAACTTTTAAATCTTGAAATATCGAAATATTTTCAGCCTGCGGCTGATCCGCCTTTGGCGGAAAATTTCGAAATATTGAAATATATAAATATTGAAACATTTATATATCCACTTCTTGTCGCCTCAATCGCTTTTCTTTTCTTCTTTCTGATTTATTATTTTTCTTCCGGCCGGGCGATGGGCTTGGGCGACGCTAAGCTGGCGTTTTTAATAGGTTTGTTTTTGGGTCCCGTATCCGCGGCGGCGGCTTTGATGCTGGCTTTTGTTATTGGCGCCATTTTTGGTATAATCTTATTGGTGCTTGGCAAAATCTTTTCCTATTACAAAAAGTGGGAAATGAAAAGCCAAATTGCTTTCGGCCCTTTTCTGGTTCTCGGCGCCTTTATCGCCTTTTTCTTCTCCGATTTTATTTTTAAACTTTTAAACTTTTTTCTCCCATGATTAAAATAAGCAAAACCCAAAAAAATGATTCAATTTTAATTTTAAGCGCTGTTTTGCTTTTAAGTTTAAGCGCCGGCGCCATATTTTTGTTTTCAGGCAATAAACGAGACAATGACGTCTCGCGGTCTTCAACTCCAAAAATTATCGGCGAAGCTAATTTAACCGTAGATTTTGGGGATGGCGAAAGGCGTGCTTTTGAGGGGAGTATTATAGAAAACGAAACCCTTATTGATGTTTTAAATCAAGCCGCGCGAGCAGGCGAATTTTCTTATAAATTAAATGGGAAAACTGATTTAGCTTCTATTGGTGAATTAGCTGACGACGGCAAAAAATCATGGCATTGGTATCTTAACGGTGAAAAAATCAATAAAAGGCCAAGCGAAATTACCGTAAAACCGAGTAGTAATATTTTAATTAAGTATGAATGAAGCCAGAAACTCCGAAACCTTTCGAATATTTGATAAAGCTGGTTTTACTATTATTGAATTACTTATTGTTATTGCGATTATAGGCATAATTACAGGCATCGTTATTTTTAATATTGGCGCCGAGCGGCAGAATTCGGCACTGCTAAGATCGGCTCAAAAACTTTCCCTAGATTTGCGCCGCGTTCAATCTTTCTCGCTTTCGTCAAAAGTTTTTAAAACCAACGGGGTTCCCTGTGGATGGGGGGTTCACTTTAATGGCACCGATTCAACCGATTATATTATTTTTGCCGATTTAGCGTTAAATCCGAATTGTTCCGACAGAGATTTTATAAGAGCTGCCGATGGTTCCGAAGATTTTGAAACCATAAATTTAGAATCAGGGATAACGGTTAGCAGTTTAAGCAGTGGTCTCAGCGACATTATTTTCACGCCTCCGGATCCAACCGTAACCTTTACCCCCGCTCAAACGTCGGCCAGTATCACTTTAATTAACAAAAATTTTGTAACTCGCGCGATTAATGTTAATAAAACCGGATTTATTTCATCACCATGAGAGGATTTACTTTAATTGAGACTATAGTAGCGGCTGGCATTATTGTAATTGGATTAGTTTCGGCATTGACATTAATAACCAATTCTCTTTTTTATGTTTCCAATATTGGCGACCGTTTAGTTGCCGCCAATTTAGCAGCCGAAGGCCTAGAAGTGGCTAGAAATATCAGAGATAATAACTGGATTCAAAGTTTGTCTTGGAACAACGGTCTTGCTAATGGAGATTATCAGGCCTCCTATAATTCAATTGCCCTTTCGCCGTACACCGGCAATCTGCTTTTATTGGATTCCGGAAGCGGGTTTTATAACTACAGTTCCGGCGTAAATACTATTTATGTAAGAAAGATTTCCATTGCCAATATCTCAAGTTATGAAATTCGCGTTATTTCTACCGTAACTTGGCAAAGGAGAGGTGTTACTTACAGCGATTCCGTGGAAAGTCATTTTTTTAATTGGAAATAAATATAATAATGCTAATTTAAGAATTATATGCCAATGACGCTAATTGCCAATAAAAATAATGAGAGCGGACTAACGATGATAGAACTAATAGTTGCCATGGGCATTTTCGGTTTAGTTGTTAGCATGACAGCAGGCATTTTTGTATTGTCAATTATTAGCCAGCGCCGCATTATTGCTTTGCGAAATACGGAAGACAATATTCGGTTTGCTATTGAGGCAATGGCAAGAGAAATGAAAACGGGGCAGAATTTCAGCGGAGGAGGCAGTTCGATTGCTTTTACCAACGCTAGAGGAGAAGCGGCTGTTTACCGTTTAAATGGCAATGTTATCGAAAAATCTTCTGATGGGGGGGCAAGTTATTCAGCCGTTAGCGGCGCCGAGATAGTTGTTAATTATTTAAATTTTTATTTAATGGGCCAGGCGATTGGCGATGGTTTAGAACCGCGGGTTACTGTTGCGATTGGCGTTACAAGCAGTGTTGGCAATCAAACCGCTAATTTAAAAATTCAAACAACAATTAGCGAAAGGCTTCTTCAAAATTAGAAACATTATGAAATTTCCAAAAAAAGACAATCAAAAACAGAATGGCGTCGCGCTTCTTTTGACGGTAATAATTCTATCTATTATAACCTTAGTTGCCGTTTTAATCGCTAATATCGTTATTGTTCAATTAAAGTTAGCTAAAGATATCGGCGATTCCCAAGTGGCAATATATGCCGCCGATTCCGGAATTGAATGGCAGTTGTATCAGATTAAAAAAGGCGTTTCAGTGGCTTCGCCCATAATGTCAAACGGGGCGACTGTTGTAACTACGGTTACCGGTGTCGCGCCCAGTTTTACTATAAAATCTCTCGGCTCATATCAATCGGTAAAACGACAATTTGAAGTAAGTTTTTAACTCCGATGCACTCTCCGACGGTACCGTCGGAGTTCCGGTCGGAGTTCAACCTCGCCAAGCGCGAGCGTCGGACTTATCCACAATCTCACAGAGCGAGATGTTTTTATTTTTGCTATACTTAGGGAAGTATTTTTTTTAATCATATCGCAATCGCGATATCAATCTATTTATGAACGAAAGAGAAAATAAATATTTATCCCTTAAAACCGCGGCCGGGTTGTATGGTTATACCCGCGATCATTTAGGTCTTATGATAAGACAAGGTAAACTTAATGGAATAAAATTAGGAAGTTATTACGTTACAACGAGCGATTGGATGATAGATTATTTAAAAAAATATGCCAATCCAGATCACCCCCATATTAAAGGCAAATTTTCAAATAAATTTTTAACACAAGCTTTTACCGCGAAAGAAAGTAAAGAAAACAAAATTTCTCCTGGCAGTACTAAAGAAGCAAAAAGCAAAATGCTTCCAAAAAACATTTCAAATAAACTTGAAGATTATTTTTTGGGAGATATCCAAAAAGAATTAATGCCTTCTCTGCGGGATTTGTCCGCGGCGCAAGGGGAAACCGGCGCTCCGTTTGTTTCTTCTGCCGTGAGTTATATTAATTCTGGTAATCCATATGTAATTTTGCCGATAAGAAAAATGGAAGAATCAGAACGAGAAAGTATTCTTAATAAAACTTCTGACTGCGATAAATCGAAAAGCGAACGGAAAACAATATAAGTGGCGCAGGCGCAGAAATAATAAAGATAACTGCAATAACTGGAATATATGATAAATATTTCGAAGCATATATGTTGACTGATGAACTGGAAAATGGCTACCATGGCTAAATTTTATTCGCCGACCGGCGGATATCGGTTACCGATGCGGTAGATAAAAAATAATAAATAATTATTTTCCTCGCCCCGTATACAACTTGTTGTACGGGGCTCGCGCTCTCGGTCGCCCAGTGACTTCCTCGCTGTCCGATGAAAGCGGTTGCTTTAGGCAACCGCTTTCATAAGCTTCGGAAAATAATTTATTTATTATTTTTTCGTTCTAAAACAAATATATTCTGGCTCAGAAATAATTGAGTCCGATTATATCATTTCGAGAAACTCTCGGAGCTCTGCGAGCTGGTATTGTTAGAGATTTATCTCTGACAATATTGGTCTCGCCGCAGGCGAATCGCAGAGCGAGAGTGAATGCGCTTCGCCACCGGAGCGAAGCAACATGTTTTCAGGAAATGATATGGGCGGGAGAAAAAACACACTAAATGTTTATATGCTGTTAGCAGAATGTTTAAAGGTTGTTAAGAAGATGTGTATGGCATGGCTAAAAGCGATGAGGAGCGAGTTATCCACAGATGCCGAATTTAATGTAAAATAGAAAATCGTGTCAAGATCAAATTTGAGCGGCAACTTTTGGTTAAATAATATCAAGATAAAACTTTCATAATTCAAAATAATATATCGCAAATTTTTGGCTTAACAATGAAGTTATTTCACGAGATATGTTATGTTGGTTGAAGCGTTAAATTTATTTTAAATTTTTGATATTCCCCAGTGATTAATTGAAATTATGCACAATTTGATTTAGATAATTTTATTGGTTATGATAAATTATCATATTATGATCCAAAAGAAACACTTACAAAAAGAAACTGCCACCGAACATTATTCGCATATGAAATATAAGATTTGCGTTTCGGGAGCGGCAGAGACCGAACATTGCGGCCAAGGCGCTCTGAAATTAGCCGAACAAATGGGGCGTGAGATTGCGCGCCATAACGGCGTGGTTTTAACCGGCGCCACCACAGGCATTCCTTATTTTGCGGCTCGAGGCGCTAAAGAAGCTGGGGGGATTTCTATAGGTTTGTCGCCGGCGGCTACGGAAAGAGCCCATGTTAAAACTTATCATTTGCCTACCGATTTTTTTGACTTGATTATTTATACCGGCTTTGATTATTCTGGGCGCAACTTGCTTCTCACTCGCAGCGCCGATGCCGTAATTTTAATTTGCGGTCGCATGGGCACCTTGAATGAATTCACCATCGCTTTTGAAGACAAAAAGCCAATCGGAATTCTTGAAGGAACAGGCGGCACTGCCGATATGATAAAAGATATTGTTAAAAAATCTCATCGTGGCCCCGGAAAAATAGTTTATAATTCAGATCCCAAACGACTTTTGGAGAAACTTCTGAAATTAATTAAAAAAGAAAAAGTTGTTCTTGTAAAAGAGGAGTTAAAGAATCATAATGCCAAACACGGCAAAAATAACAGTTATGGCCGAGAATAAACAAAATGGTAATTTCTGGTTGGCGGTTTTTTCTCTTGCCGGCACCACCGTCGGTGCCGGCATTTTTAGTTTGCCTTATGTTTTTTTAAAAGCGGGATTTCTTATAGGACTCTTAGAATTTATTGCCATCGTTGCCGCGGTTTTGCTGATCCAGCTAATTATCGGAGAAATTGCTTTGAGAACTAAAGGAAAAAAACGCTTTATTGGTTATGCCGAGCAGTATCTTGGTCATAAATGGAAATTATTTGTAACCATTGCGACACTCTTGGGAGGAGTTGGTGTTCTTTTGGTTTATATAATTTTAGCCGGCCGCTTTCTTTCGTTTATTATCAGCCAAAGTGCCGCTTCAAGTTCTTTAATTTTTTTTGCTGTTTGGTGTTTATTTATCTTAGCCAAACCCAAAATGTTCGGCAAAACCGAATTAATTTTTAGTTTTTCGATAATTTCAATTATTATATTGATTTCGTCGTTTAATATCGGTTATATAGATTTTAATAATTTTAAAAGTTTTAATATAGATAATATTCTTTTGCCCTACGGCGTTATTTTATTTGCTATCGCGGGTTATTATGTAATACCGGAAATGGAAGATATAATAGGAACTTCAAAGAAAAAATTAAAAAACGCGATAATCTTTGGTACTCTTATTCCCGCGGCCATATATTTGTTTTTTATTTTTATAGTCTTGGGCGTTTCTGGCAACTTAACTTCGCCGGATGCCATTTCCGGTCTTGCCAGCGCTTTAAATTCAAAAGTTGTTCTTTTGCTTGGATCATTTTTAGGGCTTTTAGCGGTTTCCGGGGCATCGCTGAGTTACGGAATATATATCAAGGAAACGCTTTGGTATGACTTTAAAATTAATAAATGGTTGGCATGGTTTCTGGTTGGGGCGGCTCCTTTGGCGTTATTTTTGGCTGGAGCAAGAAATTTAATAACGGTCATAGGCATTATCGGCGCTCTGTTTTTCGCTTTTCAAGCCGTTGTCGTTTTATTGATTCATAAAAAATCAAAATCGTCGGAAATTAAACCGGATTATGAAGTAAATTTGCCCGGTTTTGTTTATTATCTAATCGGGCTCGTGGCGATTTTTGGAGCCTTGCTTGAGGTTTGGTATAACATTATTTAAATTCACCCCTCATCGTTCAATGGATAGGACGTGAGATTCCGGATCTCGCGATGTAGGTTCGATTCCTACTGAGGGGGCTGATATGTTAAAATAAAAGATATGTTTGCGATATTTATTAATAAGGTTATAAGGGTTTTAGTTTTGGGCGACATTATGTTTTTTTCCGCCTTTGGGTTGATAGGCCCGATTTTTGCCGTTTTTGTTACCCAGCAAATTATCGGCGCCACCATTGCCACCGCCGGCTTTGCCGCTACCATCAATCTTCTGACCAGGGCTTTGGCGCAAATGCCGGTGGCTCGCTACATAGACCGCCACAAAGGCGAAAAAGACGATTTTCTTTTTATGGTTGCCGGCTCGGTTCTGATTAGCGTTGTACCTTTTATTTATCTGTTTGTAGAAACTCCCGTTCATTTATACATCGCCCAAATTATTTTGGGCATTGGAGGCGCTTTAGCCAATCCTGGCTGGTACGCGATTTTTACGCGCCATATTGATAAAGAAAAAGAAGGCACAGAATGGACTTTGGAAAATGTCGGCGTAGGCCTCGCAGCCGCCGGCGCGGCCGCCATAGGCGGCGTTTTGGCGGAGCGCTTGGGTTTTCAGAATCTTTTTTTAATTGTCGGCGTTTTGTCTTTAGTTGGTTTGATAATCCAGATTTCACTTTATAGCACGGTTATTGAATTGGATCACGGCGGAAATCCGGAGAAAAAATAAATTTTTATGATCGGCAACCGTGAAATTTCCAAAATACTCTACGAAATAGGAGAATATCTTAAAATAAAAGGAGTGGCGTTTAAACCTCGTGCTTATGAAGAGGCGGGGTATTCCATTGAGAATTTAGAAGAGGAAGTATCAAATATTTATAAAAAATGGGGCTTAAAAGCGGTGGAAGACATTCCCGGCGTTGGTGTTTCAATCGCTCTAAAAATTGAAGAACTCTTAAAAACCGGCCGTTTAAAATATTATGAAAAATTAAAAAAATCTTTTCCGGTTAAAATCGGAGAACTTTCGGCTATTGAAGGCATCGGCCCGAAAATGATTTTTAAGCTTTATAAAAAGCTAAATATCCGTAGCATTAGCGATTTGGAACGCGCGGCCAAAACCAATAAAATTGCTAAAATTACCGGTTTCGGGAAAAAAACCGAAGAAAAGATTTTAAAAGGCATTGAATTTTTAAGAAAATCAGGCGGTCGATTTTTACTTGGTGTTGTTTTGCCGCAAGCCAGATCAATTGAAAATCGTCTTAAAGAATTAAAGCATGTAGACAGGGTCGCGATTGCCGGTTCGCTCCGGAGAATGCAGGAAACAATCGGCGATCTTGATTTTTTAGTAACTTCAAAAAAACCGAAAGAAGTGATGGATTTTTTTATAAAGATGCCGGAAGTGGCTCACATTTACTCAAAAGGCAATACCAAAATAATGGTTCGGTTAAAAAACGGAATGGATGCCGACCTGCGTGTTGTTCCCGATATTAGTTTTGGCGCCGCATTGCAGTATTTTACCGGAGACAAACGCCACAATATAACCCTTCGCGCTTTAGCCGAGCGTAAAGGTTTTAAACTAAACGAATACGGCCTGTGGCGGGGTAAAAAACTCATTACGGGGGAAACGGAAGAAAAAATTTATAAGTCACTTGGCATGGCAACACCGCCCCCCGAAATAAGAAACGATTCCGGAGAAATCCAAGCCGCTCTGCAAAATAAACTTCCAAAACTTATAAATTACGGCGATATAAAAGGGGACTTGCAGGTTACAACCAATTGGACCGATGGCGAAAATTCTATTGAGCAAATGTGCGAAGCGGCGCGGAAATCGGGCTTGGAATATATTGTCATCACCGACCATACCAAAAGTTTGGCGATGACCGGCGGCGCCGATGAAAAAAAATTACTTAAGCAAATGGCGGAAATAGACCGTATCAATAAAAAGTTCAAAGCTTCAGGTTTCAAGCTTCATGTTTTGAAGGGTGCCGAAGTCAATATTTTAAAAGATGGCTCGTTGGATATTAAAGATGAAGTTTTGGCAAAACTGGATGTTGTCGGCATCGCGGTCCACTCGCATTTTAATCTTTCTCGGACCGAACAAACCAAAAGAATCGTTAAAGCAATGAAAAATAAACATGCCGATATATTGCTTCATCCAACCGGCCGGTTGATCCAAAAACGCGAGCCCTATGATGTTGATGTGGAAGAAATCATTAAAGTTGCGAAAGAGACCGGAACGGTTTTGGAAATTGACGCCGATCCGTACCGCTTAGATTTAAAAGATGAATACATAAGAAAGGCGGTTGCGGCAGTGGTTAAACTGTCCATTGATACCGATGCTCACTCTAAAAATAGTTTCCACTACTTGGAGTTTGGCATTGCCCAGGCGCGCCGCGGCTGGGCTAAGGCGTCAGACATTATAAACACGAAGTCCTGGCGTGATATGTTAAAGTTGTTAAAATAAACAATAACTACTATTTATTAAACTTATTAAATTATTAAACTTGTAGCTTATCATGCGATCGCAAGATTAACTGCACATTCAGTGATTTAGTTTAAAGTGATTTCAAAAGATAAAAATATGGATATGGAATCGAAATTTCAAAAGAAGATTTATAAATTGGTTAAAAAAATTCCCAAAGGAAAAACCGCGACTTACAAAAAGGTCGCTGTTTTGGCCGGCCGACCGCGCGCTTGGCGCGCGGTCGGAAATATTTTAAATAAAAATTTTAATTCCTATATTCCTTGTCACAGAGTAATTCGCTCCGATGGAAAAATCGGTGGCTATAACCTCGGTACATCGAAAAAGAGATTGTTACTGGAATTAGAAAGTAAAAAAACGTTTAATTGAAAAATTAAAAATCCTATCCGAAGACAGGATTTCTAATATGGACCCGGGGAGACTTGCACTCCCTTCGTCGGGTACCAACACCGACATGCTACTTTATGCACCACAGGCCCGGGTCCAGGTTGATTATAAATAGAAAAGGCCCTTTTGAAAAGGTCTTTTCTAGGTACCCGACTTTAGCTTGTGACGTATAAAGCTATATCAGTGCTATATAGCTATTATATCAAAATAATAAATCTTGTCAATAGTTTATTTGGGGATAACTTTCTACTGTTTATTTTGCCTTAACTACTATTTCTTTAAAAATTTCCGGATAATTGCGCGCCAATTGCGACAGAACTTTCCTGTCCAGCTCTATATTGGCTTTTTTTAAGCCATGTATAAATTTACTGTAATTTAATCCCTCTTGCCTTACCGCGGCGTTGAGCTGGATTTGCCATAGGCCACGAGCGGTTCGTTTTTTAACGCGGCGGTCACGATAAGCGTGAGACCATGCGTGAAGCAGGGCTTCCTTGGCGGCCCGCTCTTTTGACTTGCGGCCCCATTTGAAACCCTTGGTATATTTTAAAATTTTTTCCCGCCTTTTTAAGGCGATTTTTCCTCGTTTAACTCTAGGCATACTATTTACAATAAGGTAAAAACTGTTTAAATAATTTAACGTCTGATTTTTTTACATTTTTCGTTTGATGTTTAAAGCGGCCTTTTTTCCCGGAATCTTTGGCGTTAAAATGCGACTGATTAGCCGCTCGTCGTATTAATTTGCCTTTGCCGCTTATTTTCAATCGGCTCAGTATTGATTTGTTAGTTTTTTGTTTCATATTGAAATTCAAACCCAAAATGGCAAAAATAAAATTCTTTATTGTTTTATTATGGCAACATTCCATCCTCGCGGCTGTTTTTTTAGTTCAGAAATAATTTTTATCGGCACAGATATTATTTTTAAAAAATCTTCTATTTTTTTCTTTGCTAAATCAGAAAAAGTTTTTTGATATTTCGCGCGGCCTTTTAGCACTAAATCTATTTGAACTCGCAGACCCTCGTTTAGGAATTCATCGGTTTTTTTAGCTTTAATTTTCATATCGTTTAACCCGGTATTTAAATTTAACCGGATAATTTTCAGTAAATCCTTTTTTTGTTTGGCTCTTTGCTTCCGCCATTCTTTTTCTTCGCGGTAAAGATGTTTGCCATAGTCCATGATTCTCGCGACCGGCGGCTTGGCCATTGGCGCCACTTCAATTAGGTCTAGTCCCTTAGCTCGCGCCAATTCCAAAGCTTCTTCCCGGCTCATAATGCCTATCTGACTACCGTCTTCATCGGCAACCCTAAGTTCCGGCGCGGTTATTTGATTGTTTATTCTTAGTTTTTTTATATCTCTTTTTATTAATTTTATTAGTTGATGGAGATGGCGAGAGTTGAACTCGCATCTAGGATTTAGCAATTAAATATATCTACAGGCGATATGCTATTTATTGTTTTAGAAATCTTTCTTAAAAACAGCCAAAATAAAAGATTCCCGTTTCTTCTTTAGTTCTATCCGAATCG
>Ga0209541_10001468_pt1 | contig 46749 bp, 46 predicted proteins | sample RifCSPlowO2_01_FD_184027 | JGI IMG/M metagenome (GOLD analysis project Ga0209541, IMG submission 184027) | Groundwater microbial communities from Rifle, Colorado - Rifle CSP2_plank lowO2_0.1 (SPAdes) (version 2) | ecosystem: Environmental > Aquatic > Deep subsurface > Groundwater | place...
CCTTGCCATTTCAGGATTATTCCTATATTCCTCAGGTACAATAATCTCATTAATAATAAAATCATGCCTTGCCCCAAAACTCTTAAACTTTAAATCAATATCAAATGCAAATTCCTTCACAAATCCCATGTCCTTAGTTGTAAAAGTACAATAATCAACTTTAATCTTTTTATCATCTTTTCCAGGCTTTGCAGACTTAGGAGACTTAACCTTTGTTTTTAAAGCACCATAATCAGTTGAAAAACTAAGGCAGAAAACAGCATCAGGATAATTCTTAATTAAGCCTAAAATGTCCTCCTTCTTGACATCGCAGTCAATAATATAAGTTTTTACGCCTGCAAACTGCTTCACATTTGAAAACTCCACACCAGAAACTCCCCTTAAGTCCTTAGTAGTAATTATCCCTCCAGTAACATGGCAGCTATTATTAATAGTATTGGCTAAAAATTTCGCAAACCAGTTAGTATACTCAAAAGTAGTTTTAACCTTAACCTGCTTTCCTACATTTATCTCAACAGCAGCCCTGTCCAAAAAAGTCCCTTTTCCAAACCTCCTAAACTGTTTATGGATATCCTCATTAGCCTCATTCTCAAAAATCGACTTTATAAAATTCATTTTGAAAATATCTCCTTATGCCTTTTCTCCCCCCATAAAACCCAGTATACAACTAATATAAAGCTTATTGTTATTATTAAAAATAGTAATGTATTAACCATAAAAAGATATAGTAGATTAATACTTTTAACCTTTATGGTTTAACCTCAGCTAGTGTGGGTAAGAACCAAGGTTCTTACAATCTCCTCTTATTGTAATATATTATTAAAACAAAGATGCTTAACAAAATACTAATAATACTGTACGCTGGAATATCTTCAGCTCCTGCTGTTGTTTCTTCTTCATCAGTAAAATCGCAATAACCCTCCTGTGAATATCCTGAATCAACGCCTGCAGCAGCAAAATCTTCAGAACCTATTACATTGTTTTCATTACAAGGATCACTAGCACAAGTAATTCTGTACCTCTCAGCAATCCCGTCAAAATCTAAATCATCACAAATATAAGTATTATAAAAATTACCTCCCTCATAAACAGATGAAAGATAACTCTCAGTACATCTTGCTGATTCTCCGCAGCATTCTCCATCATCATTAGTTTCATCATTAGTACTACCAGTACACTCGCTGTTGGAAGCGCAAAGCTGGCAATAGTTTGTTCCTCCAGTACCGCCTCCACCACCACCTCCTCCGCCTCCTCCTCCTGAAACTCCACTATCTCCTCCGCCAGTACTTCCATCTATAATTCCCCCACCAATAGGAGTATTATCAATCCCATCTAAAATACTATCATTGTCACTATCTGGATTATTAGGATCACTGCCACTAATATATTCATCTTCATTTGTTGCTCCATCACTATCAGAATCAAGATCAGCATCGCTAGAATCACTTGAATCCAATCCGTTCTCCTCTTCCCATGAATCAGGCATTCCATCTCCATCTGTATCTGTTATCTCTCCGCCAGAAACTACAGTAGTTACCTCTTCATCTCTGTCTAAAATACCATCACGATCACTATCTCTCGCTCTTGGACTTGTACCCCTTTCATATTCTTCAAGATTTGTCAATCCATCTCTATCAGCATCATCTGCAGCATCAGAAGCTTTGTTAGGATTTAATCCATTTTCAGTTTCCCATGAATCAGGCATTCCATCTCCATCTGTATCTGTTATCTCTCCGCCAGAAACTACAGTAGAAGTGTCAGCAGTTTCTCTCTTTACACTGCCAGCACTAGATATACATAAACTCAGTAAAGTATTGCATGTTGATCCAGCACCACACTCACTATCCTTCGTACACCCATCAACAGGATTTTCCTCCACTATTGCAGGCGATCCTGTAGTAGGTTCCTTAACATAAATCATATCTAATTTCGCATTTCCAGAACCTCCGCATACTTTATTCTCCTCACATTTAACATCAAAGCGATACTCATTTGTTTTATCAAAAGGATTTTCTTCGCCTATGTAATTAACAACTACATCAACAAAAGCAACAGTACCATCCACAACTGAACTTACACTTCCCATATCATCATCTCCAAATAATCCGTCTTCCTCAAAAACAGTAAAAGCAACCTCTCTACCGTCAGGAACAATATCTCCCGCCCTATCTCTTACACATGTAGCATAAGCTCTTACTCTTCTTCCAGCCTGCACAATAGTTTGTATTCCCTCGCTTCCTGCCCTGCTGTCTTCACTATCCAAAATATGCCAATAATATTCAGGAGTGCATGTATTAACATCAACACCCTTAGAAGCTGCACTATTCCCGGTTTTTGAAGTTGTATCTGTTCCGCCAACAGTTGTTATACCTCCTCCTCCCGCAGATATAATTCCAGTGTCTACTGCTCCTGTTCTTGTCTCTACAGTACAAGTTCCTGCACCACTGCAAGAATTTGACTCACACTCATATCCCTGACTGCAGGGAGCATTATTGGGTTTTTTGTAAATGCACGCACTATCTCCATTAGATAACTGCCCACAGTAAGAATCACTTCTGCAGATTCGATCAGGATTCGCAGGATCAGAAATACACCTTAAATGATCTTGATTACAACGTGCATTCCTGCCCTCACATCTCCCAAAAAAGTTTTCATGAGAAACACAGATTCTATCTCCCCCAAAAGGACTTGAATCCCTTGAAGGATATAATTCATTGGTTATAGCTACACAACTCCCAGAAACACACGCAGCATTTCCTGCATTTCCAGTACAAAGTCCACCATCCTCTCTTTGTTCTAGGCAACTAACATCAGCAGGTAAACCTCTTCCTCTTGCCTGAACATTGCAAAAATATCCTTCATCACAAACTCTCCTAGGCAATGATACACCACTAACAGGTTCACAAGTTGTAGCATCACTAGAACATCTATATTCAGTATTATAATCTCCGCATGTTTCCCTAAAATTTTCTTCTGAGGGATCTTTTATATAAAGCAAAAAATTACCTGCCAGCCCCGAATCACCAATAATACGTTGTGAACCAGCAGAACGCCTTATTACCCGAAAATAAAAACCATGCTCATTATCCTCCTCTCCCTGTAAAAATGGGACTTCATTACCAAAATAATTTAAATTTATTGTAACAAAAGCCTTTCCTCCTCTTACTGTCGCAGTATCAATCGGTATTGGATTTATTGCAGTAGCACGACCACCAGCAGCAGTAGTTGGAATTTTAAAAACCTCAAACTCAACTTCAGTCCCATCTTGATAAACGTTGCCACCTAAAGTCTCAAGGCACAAGGCATAAAGATCTACCAGGGCACCACTTGTAAGATACACTTTGTTAGAAGGAATAGGTAAATCTAACGCAGACAAACCAGAACCTGCTCTAAAACCATTAGTAGAAGTCTTGTTATGCCAATAAAATCTAGCTTCACAAGAACCATCGGCAGGATAAATCCAAGAATTAAAAAAAGAATCATAAGAACTCTGCAAAATTCCCCCTGTAGAAGGCATTGCTCCATAAACACTAAAAGAAAATAAAATTAAAAAAACCAGTAAAAATATCACACCAACTTTTTTCTTATACATAAATGATATTAGAAATCTACTAATATTTAAAACTTTTTAGTCGCTCCACACAAACACAAACATAGCTAAAGTGGCCAAAGGAAGTAAATTAGTAATAAACGCATATTCAGGCAGTATCCAGATTCCAATCAATGCCTCAGCAGCAACAACGATGCCAAAAAGTTTTGAAATATGGTGTCCTCTTTTTGCAAAAACCCAGAACAGAATAAAACCAGCTATTGCAGCAAAAACATCAAAAAAGCCATTGTCAAAAGCAAGCAGGTCAAGTGCATCAACAACAATTGCAAAAGGAATCTTCCAGATGTCAACAGCTATGTCAAGAAAATGCTTCACAGAAAGTAAAACAACAAACAAAAGCAAAACTCCAAATATAACCCAGCCAAGACTTACAGGCTCGCTTACCAAATGTGCAACAAATCCAGTTATATTATCAAAAGCAGCCATAAGAATTTATGATATGTTTGTATATTAATAGTTTTCTAATTTTAAAAATATATCTACAAAGATAAAAAATTCATGCAGAGAAATGATAAAAAATAAAAATGCACTAGCCGGGATTCGAACACCCGCATCACAAAAATTATGAATGTCCCGGGTCACAGGCTCTTTCCTTTCAAACTTCTCCTAAAGCTGTTTTGCTCAAGCTTTTTCTAAAAGCTTAATTGGGAAGCCAGCATACTAAACCACTATACGACTAGTGCATAAAAACAAGTGTAACAATTAAGTATATAAAGATTTAAGAAAAGCACAGAATAACAGCCCGGTCGTCTAGCGGCCAAAAATAAAATGGCTAGGGATGCGAGGCTCTGGTAAGTTATTGGAGAAACCTTGCGACGGAGGTTCGAATCCTCCCCGGGCTAAAAAAATAAAGAATGAAAAAAAATAAAAAATTTTATATAACAACACCAATATATTACATAAATGATAAACCTCATGTGGGCCATGCCTATACAACAATAATAGCAGACATTCTTGCAAGATGGCACAGATTAAAGAACGAAGATGTATTCTTCCTGACTGGATTAGACGAAAACTCTCAGAAAACAGTAGAAGCAAGCATAAAATTAGGATTTAATTCTGCACAGAAATTTGCAGACTATATGGCAGAAACATGGCTGCAGACATGGAATAAATTAAACATAAGTAATAATGATTTTATAAGAACAACAGAAGAAAGGCACCACCATCTTGTAACAGAATTCACAGAAAAAATAAACAAAAATGGGGGCATATACAGGGGAAATTATTCAGGACTGTACTGCAGGGAGTGCGAAGCCTATGTCACAGAATCTGATTTAACTTCAGAAGGACTCTGCCCCCTGCATCAAAAACCACCAGTTACGCTAAATGAAGAAAGCTATTTTTTCAGGTTAAGCAAGTATCAGGATAAACTGCTCACACACATAAAAAAAAATCCAAAATTCATAGGACCTGAAAATAGAAAAAAAGAGATTGTAAATTTCATAAAATCCGGATTAAAAGATATCAGCATCTCAAGAGAAGGTGCAGTATGGGGAATTCCATTTCCAAAAGATCAAAAACACAAGATCTATGTCTGGTTCGAAGCACTGCAAAACTATCTGCACCCAAAAAAATACTGGCCGGCAGACATCCACCTGATGGCCCTGGATATTACAAGATTTCACGCAGCAATCTGGCCTGCAATGTTAATGTCAGCAGAATATAAACTCCCAAAAAAAGTATTCGCACATGGATTCTTTACAGTAAATGGACAAAAAATGAGCAAAACTTTAGGCAATGTTATTGATCCTGTTTATCTGGCAGACACATACGGAGTTGATGCACTAAGATATTTTTATGTAAGAGAAATTCCATTAGGAAATGACGGGGATTTTTCAGAAGAATCATTAAGATTAAGATTGAATAACGAACTTGCAAATGAACTCGGCAACTTAGTCTCAAGAACTTTAACATTAATAGAAAAAAAATTAAATTCAGAAGTAAAAAAATCAAAAACAGATAAAATATTGTTCAAAAATTTAGATATAAAAAAAATAGACAGCTTTATAGAAAATCTGGAAACACATAATGCAATAGCTGCAATAATGTCTTTTGTTCAGGACTGCAACCAATATATTGCAGAGAAATCACCATGGCAGGTAGAAGATAATAAAAAATTAAATGAAATACTTTACAATCTCGCAGATGCAATAAAAATCATTGCAATATTGATTCAGCCGTTTATGCCGCAAACATCAGAAAAAATATTCAGCCAGCTCAACATTGAAAAAAATTTCAGGCTGGAAGATGCAAAGCCAGGCATACTTGAAAGTATAAAAATCTCCAAAGGTGAAATACTATTCCAGAAAGTACTTACAAAAGAGGAAAAAAAGCAGGACGCAGTATTCAGCAGCATTAAATGTTATGTTGAGCCAGGAGTAGAAAAACTTGGAATAAAAGTAAAGTTCGCAGAATTAATAGGCCTAAACATAAAAAAAAAGCACATGGGTCTGGAAAAATCAAAGGATGAAACAGAGAAAAAGTTTGGGGTAAATGAAAAATTCCTTGAAGGCTATGAAAACTACCACAAAAAATTAGGAACAGATCCAAACAAATGCTCAGTCCATAATCTGATAAATCTTGTTAAAAAAGGCGGCAAACTTCCAGCAATAAATACCGCGGTTGACTGTTATAATCTGGTCTCTCTTAAAAAAACACTAGTCATAGGAGCGCATAACAGGGAAAAAATAAAGGGAAACATAAGATTTAAGATACTCAACGGAACAGAACTGTATATTCCACTTTTTCAGAAAACACAGCAGACAGTGAATACAGGAGAATTTGGCTGCGTTGATGATGAAAAAGTTCTCTGCCACATGGATATAAAGCAGGGCGACCAGACAAAAGTCACAGAAGAAACCAAAAATATCATTTTGTATGTGCAGGGAAATGAAAACATACCAGAAAAAGAGCTTGATGAAGCAATGCTTGAAATCTGCCACTTAATTACAAAATTTTGCGGCGGAGAATACAAAATCCTGGAATGAATTTAAAGAAAATTATTTTAATTTCTATTATTATATTCATAATTTTCTAAAATAAAAATAAGAGGCTTTTATTTCTTAAAGCCCCAGAATAAAAGTTTCAGGCCAAATAAAAATGTCAGGACGCCTAATACTCTCCATGGAGTAAACCATCCATATGGCCATACCATAAGCAGCCCTGCAACTGCAAAAACCAGGCCACCCACAACAGTGCACCAGTTCCCATCGCAGCAACATGGATGTTTACCGCAGCCAGGACACATCATGCCTCCGCCAGAACTTCCGCTTTTTTTAGCCATCTGCAAATCACCTCCTTAGTTTCTATATTTAATTTCAGGAACTAATCCTTTAAATTATTTTCTAATTGCAAAAAATAATGGTGGGCCCGCCGTGACTTTCTAGAACTTTTATTATTAATAATAAAAAGATTCCTTTGAACACGGGACCTCTCGATCTCAGATTCCAGCAAGAGAGCAGAGCTCTCAATTCTCGCCTCCGAAGAGAGAGACCGGAATTATCAGTCGAAAGAGCAAACTTTCGTTTTGTGCTCCAATTGCCCTGCCTTTCTTTCGTAAACTTTTCAAAAGAAAGGTTCAACCAGGCTAAGCTACGGGCCCATACCTTAAAAGGTTAAATGGAATATTTATAAAGATTTTGAACGCCCCGCGGCAGACTTTCGCTTAATCAAGACTCGAATTCGGTCATTCTTTTGGAACGTCTGCCGACCCCTTGATTAACAGTCAAGTGCTCTACCTGTTGCTCACCGCATAAAAACGATTCTGAGCTAGCGGGGCTTAAAATCAAAGCGCAGAAGATTATTTAAAAACCTTTCTCTATCAAATCAAATATAGAACAAAGCCTGATGTTGTGTCTTTCTGCAAAATCCTCTAAATATCTCCCTCTAGCCATATCCCCATCTTCACGAATAACTTCGCATATAACACCTGCAGGATATAAGCCAGCAGCTCTTGCAAGGGCAACAGAAGCTTCAGTATGTCCTAACCTTACTCTAAGTCCCTGCTCCTCAGCCCTCAAAGGAAAAATATGCCCTGGCCTGTAAAAGTCTTCAGGCTTTGATTTTGGATCGATGAGGGCCCTTATTGTTTCAGTTCTGTCCTGATCAGATATCCCATTCTCTGTAATATATTTCCAGTCAACAGAGACTGTAAATCTGCACCTAAGATCGTCTTTATAGTTCTCAGGCACCATCAAAGACAGGCCAAGTTCTTCCAGTCTGCCTGGATAAATCGGAACACAAATTAGGCCCGTTGCATAACGCCTCATAAATGCAATTCCCCTTTCAGTTATGTTCTCAGCAGCAATAAAAACATCGCCCTCATTCTCCCTGTCAGCACTATCAACAATTATAACAGGCCTTCCATTTTTCACATCAGCTATAACATTATCCAAATAGCCAAGATTATCTCCCATAAAAAAAAAGATGAAGAAAGATTTAAAACCTTTTCTAAAATCATCAGACATAAACAATAATCTCGCATTCTCCGCTTAACATAAAATTTTCTATTTTAAAAGTGTAGCCCTGCTGATTCGCCTGCTTTCATCTCATGTGAATACAAAATCAGCATGCTTAAGTAACAGGGCCAAAATAGAATAAAAAAAGCTTTTATATAAAACTTATCATTAAAAAACAAATGAAATTGCCAATAACACTAAAAACATATCTTGGTGCAATACTATTAATCCTTACAGCCACAGGAATTATAAGAATAGGAATCTCAAAAACACTTCCCCAGTTATCGATAGCACTAATCACATGTATAACAGTTGATTTAACAATAAACTACTATAAAAAAAAGAAATTAATATTGCCTGACTCATCTATAATCACTGCTTTTTTTATTGCGACAACACTGTCAATAGGACAGCCATGGTACATCCCAATTATTGCAGGAACAACAGCAATACTCTCAAAACACATAATAAAAATAAAAAATAGGCATATTTTCAATCCTGCAGTTTTTGGTTTAGCTGTAGTAATGTTATTGTTTAATTCAGTAATAGAATGGTGGGCATCATCTCCTCTGTGGCTTGTTATAATTTTTGGAATTTTCCTAATATACAAAATGAAAAACTACTACTTAATTTTCAGTTTTTTCTTAACAAGCACCATAATCTCGCTGCTTTACCATTTAATAAAAAAAACAGAAATAACCTATGGAATCCTTTTTTTCAGCATAAACTTTTTCTTCATGATGTTCATGCTTGTAGAACCAATGACGTCTCCGTTCAGGAAAAAAGGAAAAATGATTTATGGAATTTTAACAGCATTAGTCTCATTTGCAGCAATAATTATTATTCCGCAGTATGATAATTCAATAATTGCATTAATAGTTGCAAATCTATTTGTCCCATTATTAAATAAGTTAAGATAAAATTAATTTCCTAAAATTATTAGCTCAACACTCTGACATAAAAGTATCTATCTTAATTAAAAAAGGTTTTAATTTGAAATGAAGTCCTTTGTATCTTGGTTCTTGATTTCCCCTGTTAGCAGCAGATTCCAAAGAATAGATAATGGTCTGCACAAGCCTTCTTATTTCTGCAAAATAACTTAAAGCAGATCTTTTGTCTGAACAACTAGAGATATTATCAAACATACGCCCCATAGAATCATAGCCTAAACCCTTGCCTTCCAATAAAGGATCTAAATCTCTCCTAAGCTTTATTACATAAACCTTAATTTGTTCTAAAGTTTTAGCCATTTTAAAACAAATAACTACTTAAGAGATATATAAAAATATCTGTGCTAAAGACTAGTCTAAAAATTCTTTATTCTTTATTTTGGAAGGAAGATATGTTTCAGAAATAAAACTTATCCCCTTGGTAACAAGGGCCTGAATCTCAGCCTTGCCGTTCATTTCCTTCATAAACTTAAATTGTCGTTGCCAGTCTTTATTGTCCTTGAACCATTCATATTCTGATACCTGCTTTATCCTGGCTAGATCCTGTTCTGTCAGCTTAATCAGATGTTTCTTCAAATCATATTTAAGAACATCATCCATTGTGACCCCTATGTATTTGCAGTTGGGTATGGTAAGTTTTTCAGATGCAAAAGCCAGGGCAATGCTGCCGTATTTTATCACAGAATAAATATATGCACCATAAACATCAGAGTCACAGAGAACATAAATAGGCAGATTGTGCTCTTCAGAAAGCCTCTGCAGCAACCTTCTGATTCCTCTTGTAGTCTGCCCCTGAGATGTAACCAGAATACAATTATTTTTTTGCCAAAATTTATCCTCATTCAACCTTTCAAATATGGCGGCTTTCTCCATATACAAAACATATTTCGCATTTACTTTCTTAAACTCCAGCTCGTCAGTTATTGAAGGTATAGAATAACCGCCTTTACCGAGCTTAGAACAGTCTATGGTATCTCCGCTGTCAAGAAGCACCATCCTCCCAACCATGCTGCCCATCTTGTTGGCAGATACATGCAACTGTTCTCTGGAAAGTCCAGTAATAACTTCAAGGTCTTCTATGCACTTATCAGACTCTGGTTGCTCGTCCAGAATATTAACATTCGTTCCGGGAATAGTTCTTTTAGTCATGTAAAAAATACCCCTGAGATGCTCATGCTTTCCGCTGTCAAGCAGTTCTTTCTTGATTATGCTCGCAACTTCAACAGTCTGCAGAAATTTCTTTGCATGTGCTACATTAAAAAAAGTTCTTATCCCTTGTTTGTTCCCTAATTTCAAAGTTTTGGTTTTTTTGTCAAAAACAATATTGCTTAAATTCCTTAACGGAAAAGTTATTTCAGGATTCTTATTCTTCTTGATCTGCCTGACTATCCCCTCTCCAAATTCCTTTAATACTTTCCTCTTATCCAATTTAACCACTTTCTGCTTCCTGCAAAGTTTTTTGCTTTTCTCCAAATGCAATATTTTTCCCGTCAATTTTAGTCTTCTCAGCCTCTTTAACTTCAGCCAGCAAATCCTTTAATCCTTTTTTTAAGGTTTTTGTAAGTCCTTCATGAATAACTGTTTTCTTCTCTCCGCTTAAAACACTCAACGAACTTGCCAGTTCAGGAATATATTTCTCAAACAAATTAATCCTCTCCTGCTGTTCTCTCGCCCTTACTGTCCTTCTTATATACGCATAGATTTTTCTCCCTGCTTCCTGTAAGGCAAGTTTCATCTCTTTTATAATTTCAGGATAATGCGCAATTGCCTCTTTTGCTTCTGAAGTAAATGGTACCCACACGCTGACCATATGCAGGACAATAACAATAGGGCCTGTAGGTATCCCTCCTTTGCTCTGGCTTAATCCATAATTTTTCCAAGTAGTGTCTATGATGGCCTCTGTAGATGCACAAGCACCCTGCTGATAAAGCAAAGGAACTCTGTTTGCAAATCTCATAATCCTGACAGAACCCTCAGGTTCCAAACTTCCGCCGTAAGCAATACTGACCTGTATTGTAAAAGGCATGCCTCTGTAAACAGACGGCGGTCTGCCGACAGCAACATAAAACTCTGCATCAAGCTCCTTTTTTACACCTTTAATCATCTCATCCTCACTTAATGGGTTTAGACAATCAGTTGGTGGAGCAATAATCTTGGTATTTTGAATTGCATTATATAGCGCTTCAGCTTCATCTCTTGCTATTGTACTCGGCCTTGCTCTGGTACTGACTTTTGCTTTTTCACAAATTTCCTGAGAAACAGCTTGGCTCACTCTTGAAAATTCACTTTGCAAAAAGCCTGCAACAGTGCTTGCCTTAGTCCCATGAAGCATCCTTATCAGCATCCCAAGTTCAACACCATAAGGGTGTGGTTTAATCTCTTTGGCTTCCTTGGGTAAAGAATTAACTCCCCTCGTATACTTAATAGTCTCCCCCTCAGGAGTTTTATAAATTATTTCTGCATGGGGATTTATCAAAGCAATCTCTTTCAGGTATTCATCAACGCTTTGTTTGCCTTTTTGATAATTCCCCTGTAATTCAATTTCTATTTTTGTGCCGTGTTCCTTTTTCCATTCAACAACTTTATCCTGTCCTATAATTGGTTCATTCTTTTGGGTATCAATATGAACTTCAAAATAATGTGTTTTATGTTTAACGCCGATTCTAGAAATTACATGCATTCCTTTTCCAGTTGTCAATTGTCCATATAATAAAACAGCACTTATCCCTATACCCTGCTGCCCGCGACCTACGCGAAGCCTGTGAAACTTGCTTCCATAAAGTAGCTTCCCGAATATTTTTGGTATCTGCTCTTTTACTATTCCTGGCCCATTGTCCTCTACAATTACATTAAATCTGTCTTCCTTTAATTGTTTTAATTCAACATAAATATTAGGCATAATTCCTGCTTCTTCGCATGCATCAACTGAATTATGACATAAAATTGCACCAACACCGGCAACAAAATTTTCACATTGGGGAACTGATATATCATAAACCCATTCACGATTATAATCTATTTCTTTAATACTTTTAATTTTTAAAACCCCGAGATCACCAGATAAGACCATATCTACGCCTTTATACAGCAGAGTATTCATGGAATTAACAGCATTATTTAATGTATCAATATGGACATTGTTTTGGTTAGGCCTTGATATTGAATACATTAATTTAGAGTCTAAAGTGTCCACTATGGTATCATCTATAGGAAGGTAATTAACAGCACTATTTTTATTGTTAGAGTAAATATAAATATAATAACCTTTTCCAAAATTGGCAATAGAATCATTTATTATTCTCTTTTTAGGAGCCGTATATCCCACACTATAATTCAAACCCAAAGAGGACAAAAGATATTGCAATTCTAAAAATAAATTATAACTTGCAGTAACACAGGTTATTTTTTCTGCAGATAAAGAATCCAATGCCAGATCATTTTTTAATAGATAAAATAATTCTGGAGTTGGATGGCCGTCGCCCGTAAGATAAGCTAACAAAAAAGAATATTTCAAATTATTGTTGAAATTGAAAACTAAGCATGGAATTCGTTTATTATTGGCATAGTCGCCTACTCTAAATATATTTTTAAAAATAAAGCAAACAATAGTAGAATTCGCTACAACATTGTACGCACTGGCATGTGCTTTTTTTATTTTTGGAGAAAATCTAAAAACTTTTTCAAACAAATCAACCAAATAAAGAACCAATTCTTTCTCATGATTCCCAAATGAATAATGCATCCTTGTAAGATTTTTTAACATAGAACCTTCAGATACATAAAGTCCCAATAACTCGGCAAAATTGTGATCAACATTAATTATTGAAGGAATTTTATACTTATTGAAGGACATTCCTAACCTTGAATTAACAAATTTGTTTAAATCTATCTCCAGCCGCCTCAAAATATTAAAAGGAATATAATTAAATCTTTTAAAATCATTTGTTCTATACCATTTGGATTTTGGTAGCATGGCCCTAATACTGTTTATAATATCTTTGGTAAAAAAAGTGTTTATCCCATAGATATTAATTTTCTTGGTCAGTTCAGGAGACAACATCAATAACTGTTCAATTAAATTTATTTCCTTAATAGGATTAGGATTGTCCCATGTTTTTCTAGGAACAATAATTGACATGCCATCTTTAAGTTCAGAAATAGACACAGGAACAATTTTGCCTTTATTTAAACTAAAAATAGAATGATATTTTGTTAAGTCAACATATCTCCCAGAAGTAAGTTTTACACGATAAATCTTGCTATTGACTTTATGTCTCAAAATTGTAGAAACTCTGTGGAAGGATAATTTAAAATTATTTTTATCAAACGCTAAAACTTCTAAATTATTATCTAAATAAAATTTTTCTAAATTGCCCCCCCTCATCAAAAAAACATTAGATTTGTTGTTCTCTAAAATATTGTCTATAAATTCACCTATCTTAACAATGGAGATACTGCCTTTTATTTTTATTAATAATGGCATATCATAAGTCAAACTATTATCAACCGCCTCCTTTACGGCCATTAAAAGTGCTTTTCTTGGATTGTCAAAACCTAGAAGATGTCTGTTCTTTGTAAAAAATTCACTTATAGAAATTTCTCTTTGGCCTTCAGCCATCTCATGTGCTTTTGTTTCATGCTTTCTCTCTTTTTTTACCATCTCAGAAACGAGCCCAACATATCTTGCTTATAAATCTTGCTGAAAAAGGTCATTTTTTAACATTTTTTTTATCTTTAATAATTTTAGCCACGACGATTTCAAAATGTTTCAAAAAAGCTTTCATTAATAGATCAAACAATTTTGATTCTTTTCTTAATAAAATCTGTATCTCGTCCTCCATAAAAAATATACCCGCATTCCTCCTCTGTAAAAAAACTAATGCCTCTGTTTTTCCAAAAATTATATTTAATAGAATATTTTTCTCCAAGTTCACATGAACAGTCTTTAAGTCCAAAATGCCAGGGATCAAAATGTTTCAAAATCTTGTTAATATATACAACAGATTTTGAAGTGGGTCTGACTCTTATCCACCAGATTTTATCTGTATGTGATATTGACTTTATTTTTTCTTTTTTCATTTTTAATAAAACCCAAGACTCTTTCTTTTCTTCCTTTCCTTCTCTAACCATGCATAAACAGTCGAATGTCTGCTTCCTCTGAGCAAGCTTTCAAAAGCTTTTCGTGCAAGTCCGATGTTTTCATAAGTGCCGATAATAGCTATTGTTTTCCCGTAAACAACCACGTGCGTATTTGTAATCTCTTCAATTGTTTTTCTTGCTTTTCCATCGCTGCCAATTACTCTCGCCTTCATTCTGATTCTGGATTTCTTGTTCTTGCGCGAAAAATCATCAATATCCAGCATCTCAAAATAATTCCCCTCCTCAAGAAGTGCAAAGGCAAAATCAGGATTAAAACCCCTTCCAACAGCCCTGACAATATTCTGCGCAGTCATTAGTGCAATGCCATCATCTCCGCGCAAAAAAACATCACCTTCATCAGAGTCAACATTTACTTTAATATGAAGGGACTTTTCTAATTTTTTTTTAACAGCACCTCCTTTTCCGACTAAAACAGCAATTCTCTCCTTTGGTATTTTAACTGCATAATTAAATTCCATTGCCCTTAATGCCTCCAAAATCACACGAAATACCAAATCTGCTGAAGTATTTCTTTAAATGTTTTATGTCTCTCTCAAAAAGCTCGTCCGCATTTGGTGCATTAATTTTTGTCCCATGACTCAGGTCTATAATATAAGGTCTGCCCATGAAGTTTAAAATATTGTACTCGCTCAAATCCCCGTGTACAAATCCTTTTTTATAGAATATTTTTAGATTATTTAAAAGACTTTTTGCAAATTTCTCTGGATTTTTAGGGATAGAATCTTTAAGTCTCGGTGCAGGTAAACTTCCGCTGCCAACCATCTGCATAACAAGAACATTATCTTTTACAGCATAAGGCATAGGTACATTCGCTCCTGCCTCGCTCGCAATAAGAAGATTCCTGTATTCCCTTTGCGCCCATGCAAAAATAACTTTCCTTCTGTTGTTGCTCAATCCCTCAAACCTTGGATCCGCAGAAATATATTTATACATCCTCTTAAAGTCAGCAGCATTTATCCTGTAAATCTTGATAATAACATAATCCCCTTTCTTATTAAGCGCAGTAAAAACATTGCTTTCTTTTCCGATGCTGACAGGGCTCTTCAGCTCATCAAAATAGCCTTCGCTCTCAAGCTTGAATAAAACCCGCAAAGTCTTCTCATCAAATACATTCTTGTATGTCTTAAATTTCTCCTTAGCTGTCATAAATATAAAAGAAACAGAGAATTTATAAGTTGTTTGGAAAAAAGCCCTGGTGCATTCATAATTCTTTACCTATTTTCAAAAGAGGGTTGTACCAAGGCCGGAAAAAGAAAGACTTATATATAAGTTTAAACATACATTTAAACATATGGTTAAAACAATTACAATTATGGATGATGCATACAATATGCTAAAAAAAAATAAATCAAAAGAGGAAAGTTTCAGCGATATAATTAGAAAATTAACAGTTAAGCAAAAAACAGATTTAACCAAATGGGTTGGTATCCTAAATAAAGAGGAATATAAAAACTTAAATAAAGAAATAAAGAGCATAAGAGAAGAAACATCAAAAGATCTAGAAAAAAGATTTAAAAAAATAAAATGGTAAAATGATAGTATTAGACACATCAGCAATAGTGGAAATATTAAGGGGAACAGACATTGGTAAAAGAATAGCAGAAAAGTTCAATAAAGATATAAAATTTACAACTGCAATAAGTGCTTATGAATTAATGCTTGGTATAAAAGATAAAGACACTATAAAAGTTGAAAGCTTCTTGAATGATTTAGACATATTAGATTTTGATATAAAAGCTGGAAAAGAAAGTGCGCAGATAGAAAAAGAACTCAAAAGTAAAGGAAACTTGATCAATAAAATAGATATATTAATTTCAGGAATATGCAAAAATTATAATGCAACAATATTAACATTAGATCATGATTTCCTAAAAATAAAAGGAATCAAAGTCGAATTAATAGACTAAAATTCTTCCACAACCTCAAGATCCTTTAAATAGCCTTTTCTCTTCAGCCAGTCAGCCTGATTTCTGTTATACTTAAAAACAACATCTCCCTTTTCTTCGCCGCTAAATTCCCATGGTTCTATGAGTAAAGTATCTCCCTCCCTTACCCATAATTTTTTTTTCAGTCTACCGGGAATCCTGCATATCCTGATTTTGCCGTCAGCGCATCTCACCCTCATCCTGCTGCCTCCAAGTCTTTGCTCAAGAATGCCCATAGTTTCCTTTTCCCTCGGCAGCCTGATTCTTCCAATAAACTCCTGTTCATCTTCACTCTTGCCGCCTTTAACAAATGATTTTTGAAATCCCTTCTTGTAAACCATAAAAACAAGAAAAAAAAAGAATATTTAAAGCTATCTCAACCTGAACAAAATCGTAGCCCTGTAAAGTACTCTGCTTGTCTGTCTGTCAACACCGTAAATCTTCTTTGTTATTTTCACAATACCTTTGAATTTTTTCCTTAATGCCCTTGCCAGCGCTCCCCTAGAAAACCTTTGATTCGTCAGGTAAAAATCAATACCTGTTTTCAGCTCAACAACCTTGGAAATCTTCACATCATTTCTTTTCTCAACAGCATCAAGAACAAAATCCACAACATCCTCTCTTGCAGGCCTTATCTGTAGAATTGCCTCATAATAATCAGCATGTTTTTCATTTTTCATATTAGCATTCAAAAGAAAAATTACTCCTGAATTCTGCTCTGGTTTCCGCATGCAGAACATTTAAGGTAATTAATTCCCTCCTTGTTCATTACCTGCGTGTCAGGTTTCCCGCAGTTTGAGCACAGAACATATATTGTCGCATATCTCTCTACCTTCTGGTTTATCATGCTCGCATTTACTCTTCTTCCTAAAACAAGTCTTGGACCGTCAAAAGTTCCAGGTGTTGCAAGCTCTTTCAGCAGAAACTTCAGAAAGTGGTCTCTGTCCCTCCTGAAAAAGCCAAGAATTTGATTAAAGTTGGTTATCACTGTTTTATTTCCCTGAATATGCCCGGTAACTTTTGGAATTTCAAATCTTTCAGTAAGTATAACCTCCTTTGGAAGGGATTCAATTGCCTCATCAAGCATCTCGTGATAACTTTTCATAAAGACATGACTAAGAAAACATATTTAAGCCTTTTGAGAATCAGTTATAATATGAAAGATTTTGTAAAAGAAGCAGAAAAAACATTTAACACACATTCAGAATCATATGAAGAAAGAACAAAAGACTATCTTAAAAACTGTTTACAAAAAGAAGCAGATCTCTTTTTAAGTTTGCTAAAAGGAAAAGATATAATAGATTTGGGTGCAGGCCCTGGAAGAGATGCAATCTACTTTAAAGAAAAAGAATTTAATGTTTTATGTATAGACATTTCAGATAATATGCTAAATTTATGTAGAAAAAAAGGTCTTAAAACAATGAAGCTAGACATAACCAATATAAAAAAACTAAACACTAAATTTGATGGTGTCTGGAGTTACACAACATTGCACCTTATGCCAAAAAAAGAATTTATTGTATTGCTACCAAAAATAAAATCAATACTAAAAACAGGAGGTATATTTTTCTTAGGTTTGCCTGAAGGGGAGAAAGTAGAAGGATGGAAAGAAAATGAAATAAAATTTCCCGGTACTAAAAGATGGTATACCCCTTACAAAAAAGAAGAGCTTGAAGAAATACTTAATAAACATTTCAAAATAATATTCTTTTCAAGAACAAAAGCTATCAATTTAGATAAATCAAAAAATAAGAGAATAAGTTTTTAGCTAAATTTTATCTGTATTACATAACTCTAAGTCTGCCCTTATGCAGCTCAAAAACAGCACCATCCTGAATAAGTTCTCTGACAATATCCTCAGCACTTTCCAGCCCGCTGTTTTGAATGACTTCCACAATATCAGCGCCGCTGCCAGCATCCAGACTTTCAATAAGCCCAATAACTTTCTCCCTTGAATTACCGCTCTCAACCTTCTCCTCAACAACACCCTCAGTACTATCTTCTGATGCAGTTCCTGAAAAACTAGCCTCAACTCTCTCGCTCTCGCCATACTCCTTTACAAGCTCAAGTTTTCTTAATTTTAACCATAAAGAATTGTCAAGCTTTCTAACAATTTCAGGAACAATATACAATCCTCCGTACTGCCTGACTTTACCTACAACCATAACTGCGTTTCCAACTTCCATATCCAGCAACAATTTTGTATTCTCGCCCCATGCCTTCACAGCAATAACTCCGGAGCCGTCATCAACAGTAATTGAAGAATAATCCTCCCCTGAATATTTGTCAACAATACTGCATATAAGATTGACTCTTGAAATTTTTTTTCCATTTAGATTAACGTACCATGAACCAAATTCTCCCTCCTCTTTGGCATACTCTCCCCTAACTAGAGAAGAAATCCATATTTTGCAAGCTGTATTCCTTGTTGGCGTTTCCATCATCCTACCTTGCTTATAAAACCCCTCTTGGGTTCAAATATGTCTCCTGACTTTTTAAGCTGATCTATCGCTTCTTCAACCTTGCTCTCTTCTATGCCTTTCTGCATGGCATTGCTCAAAATATCTTCCATTGAAATTTGTTTAATCCCTCTTGCATCAATCTCAGATATTATCTCCTTAACAGCAATAATCTTGCTTCTTGTAGATGCCGTAATGCCTGTGCTTATTCTATCAATATCAATCTGCCCTGTTTCAGGATCAAATCCAACCTGCATCAGACAGTGTTTTAGTAAATCTATTGCTTTCAATGCATCTTCTTTTGTTACTTTATCATCTAACCTTAATTTTGCTGATGCTTCTGCAAGTCTTATTATTCCCTCTAATTGTCTTGCTGATATTGGTATTGGCCTTACTCCTCCCTCTTCTCTTCCTGAATTTCTCAATTGTACATAAAAATTTTTTATTTCATTAATGGCTGCCTTGGTCATTGCAGGCCTTATTTTTTGTTTTGCATATGCTACATATTTTCTTAGAAATGATGAATTTACTTCTGTATTGTACGTTTCTTCTTTTTGTGAAGCTTCTAAAACATGCAGTGCAATTCTTTCATCTTTTTCTATATTTGGAATATCCCTTACTGGAAATATTAAATCAAACCTGTTGATTAATGTACTTGGTAAATCTATTTGTGAAGCTATTGGTGTATAAGGATCAAATCTGCCGAGTTTTGGATTTGCTGCTGCCAGTAAAGCAGTCTGTGAATTTAAAGTAGCTTGAATGTTTGCCTTGCTTATAGATATAATTTGCTGCTCCATTGCAGAATGTAAAGCAGCAGTGTCTTCTTTGTCTATTTTATCAAGTTCGTCAACAACGCAAATACCAAGATTAGCCAAAGGCAAAGCTCCTGCCTCCAGTGCCCATCCCCTCAAAAATTCATCTTTTATTACACTCGCAGTTAACCCAGCGGAACTCGCGCCTTTCCCGCTTACAAATCTAGACTTTGGAGCTGCTTTAGTCATAAACTGGAGTAAAGCACTTTTTCCTGCGCCTGGGTCGCCAACAAGAAGCACGTGCAAATCTCCTCTTATTGTAGTTTTATCTGGTTTCTCTTTTCTTAATCCCCCAAACAACTGGAGAACCAATGCTTCTTTTATTCTCTCATGCCCATATATGCTGGGAGCCATAGCCTTTACAAATTTTTCAAATACTTTTTCTTGCTTGGAAAAATTTAATATTAATTCTTCATCTTCTTTATTAATTATTATGTCGCTAAAATCTTCTTGAACTGGCTCTATATTATTAGCTTCAAGTATTAAATCATACCTTACAGATTGAGCACCTGTTTTCAGCTGTATGGGGACTTCTTCTATTATTCCAAATATTACTATTTTACTGCCTGGCGCAGTTCTTCTTTCCATTTTAGGCTCTACCAAATCTTCTTTAAGAAATACGCTTAACCTCTTTGGTTGCTCGCCGCCCTGCAAGTCTTCCGGAGCTTCTTCTATTTTCAAGTGCTGAACATCAATTAAGTCCTTAGACAATAATCTGAATTTTCCTCTCCATCCGCATGTACATCTTGAAGGCTCTTTGAATTTTGTATCAATCTGCAGTATTGAAATAGTGTTCCCGCATCCAGGGCACTCAAATCTTGCATTTATAACCTGCGGTCTTACATCAGATGCCTGCCTCACTATTCCCTCAATAGCTAAAAACTTTCCAAGATGCTCGCTTCTTATGTCGCTTATTCTTATCTTCTGACCTGAAGGAAGTCCTTTTATTCTTGCCCTTATATTTATCTTTTCATCTCCTAATTCAAATTGTTCAGCAGCCAGCTCAGCAGACCTTAGTGTATCTCCAGGATCTTCAAGCAAATCTTCAGACAATTCATGGCTGAATTCCATTATGTCAGAAAAAGATATAACCAAAGACCTTTTTCCGCTTCTGACTATATCATAAAGTTTGTCCTTGTAATGAATCTCTATAAATTCCCTGAATTTTTCAATCTGTTCCTGTGGCTCCATCCTTCCTCCTTAAATTACAAAACTTTGGTATTTAAAAGCAATATTATGTTTTGAAATATAAATAGGAATCCTAACTTTATATAATTATGCTAAAAATTTCTGAAAATATCTCTGAAAATTATATAAATTCCTGAATTAAAAAATCAAAAATTCACCATTATTTTCTCGCCGTTCCTTTGGACTGCATAAGTCTTTGCTTTGTATGCTGGAAAATTCAGGCACGCCCCGCTTTTAATATTAAACATAAAACAGTGCAGAGGGCATATAACCTCTTCATCATGAAAATCTCCCTCATCCAGCTGCCCTTTTTGATGTGGGCATTCAGCATCAACAGCAAAAACATCTCCTTGCAGATAAAACAAGATTATTTTTCTTCCAGAAATTTCAACAACAAGTCTTCTTTTGTCCCTCAATTCATTTAGATCAGCAGCTTCAACAAAAACCATTTTAAGATTTCTTCTTCAAGGCAAGCAGGTTCTTTACAAGAAGATCCAGGGCCTCCTTAAGTCTGCTCTCGCTCCTTGTTCCAGTGCATACAATCTTGCCGTTGCTGAATAACAAAAATGTTGCTCTTGTACCGCTTAATTTATAAACAAGGCCTGGAAACTGCTCTGGCTCATACTCTGTATTCTCAAGCTCCATAGCAAGCATATTAAGATTCAAATCCATTCCTATTCCGCCTGCAGCAACCATGTTCTGCACAGTAACTCTTGGTTGTGTTGTAATCTTAACTCCGATCTTCTCAACATTTTTTACAATCTGTTTTATAGATTCCCTGAGTTTTGCCATGCTTCTTGCCCCGGTGCATACAACATTTCCGCTGCCAAATATCAGGGCAGAAGTCTTTGGATCTCTTATTCTCATTACAAGGCCTGGAAACTGTTCAGGATTATATTCTGTATTTGGAAGTTTTTCAGCAAGTTTAATCAGAGGTACATCCTTTCCCAAACTCGTGCTTGCAACAATGTTTACAATCTTTAGTTCCTTTTTGACCATAAAAACTCCTGAATCCCTTATAAACTAAAGCAAAGAAAAATTTATAAAGTTATTTAAATAGCAAAACAACTTATGAGTGATAAAAATCTGGAAACAGTGGTAGTAGTTGAATGGGGCGGAGGATTTACATTTATTCAGTTTAGGGACAATCCAAAAAGATACGCTGTAGAAGATACCTTGCCGTTAAATGTGGGGAGTATAGTAAATATCACAAAAACAGGAACAATAAAAATAAGCCGCAATAGAGAAAAAGAAAATTTTATACAAATAAAAGAAATGATAATATATGATAAAAAAGGAAGACAGACATCCTACAAAGCAGGAAATATTGATTTAATAGAATACTCCTAAGTAGAATTAAAACCCACGAAAAAATCTTTTCCTTTTATGTTTCCGCTTTCAGAATAGCTTAATTTTTTTCCAGCCTCAAATTTTAATTTTTTCGCGCCGCATCTTTCACTAATATTTTTAGACCACTTTTTCAGATCAACATCAATAGAAATAAACAATTCTATTTTATCCTGTTTTTCAAGCCCTGCTTTTTTTCTCAAGGCCTGCACTCTTCTCATTATCTCTCTTGCATATCCTTCTTCCTCAAGCTCTTTAGTCATCTCCATATCAAGAATAACATTTCCGTATTGAAAAGCAGTACTGTCTATTTTTTCATCTATAGATTTCTCCACAATCTCAAATTTAACTTTTTTAACATTTGCTTGTTTTGATATCAAATTAAGTAATTTTGCAGTTTCACTCTTAATGTGCTTATTATTTTTAGTCAGATGTATTGTCGCCTTGTTCAGGGGCCACCTCACATTAATTTTTTCTTTATCTCTGGCAGCCATTATCCCCTGCAGAATATAAGAGACATGCCCCATTGCTTGTTCTAATTTTTGGTTAATTAATTTCTTGTCTGCTTTTGGCCATGTTTGTAAATGTATTGATTTTAGGTTATAAATTTCCAGATTTATTTTTTCAGTTATAAATGGCAGGAAGGGAGCCAGCAGAGTAATTGCATCAAGATAGCTGTCATATAAAACCTTTTGAACCTTGGGGTCTTCTAAATCTCCTCTGACAAACTGGATGTAAGTTTTAGAAAAATCAAAAAGTAAAAAGTTTTTAATCTCCTCCATCGCCTTATGATATTCTAGATTATCCATATATTTTGTAACATTTAATTTCAGGCTTTCTCTTTTTGATAAAATCCAAAGACTGGCAGGATCTTTGCTGTAATTTTTTCCGGTCGCTGTGCAGTTTTGTTTTACATAATTTGCCAGATTCTGAATTATCAATAAATGGCGCTGGATTTCCCTTGCTGGACCATAGCCAAAATTTAGATTAAACTGCGGATTTTGGCTGCAATATTGCCACCTCATAACATCAGCCCCCATTTTTTCTGCAGCTTCATCAAACCATATTGCATTTCCCTTGCTTTTATGCATCGGCTCTCCCCTTTCATCCCTTACTTCTTCATAAGCTAGAATATTTTTGTACGGAGCAGTTCCAGTCAGGACTACTGACATAAACAGCTGAGCATAGAACCAAAGCCTGATTTGCGCCCTCATTTCTATTTCTAGTTCTGCAGGAAACCATTTATTCCAGTATTTCTTGTCATCAAAATATTTTAAAGTTGAAAATGGGACTATTCCTGCATCTAACCAGCAGTCGCCAACGTCTTTTATTCTCTCAGATGCTTTCCCGCACTTACATTTGATTTTTATCTTGTCAATCCATGGCCTGTGTAATTCATGCAATGCATCTACCTCCTTTTTGTTAGTCGCTTTTTCTCTTAATTCTTTTAATGAACCAATAACCTCAAGGAAACTGCATTCACTGCATTCATAAAACATCAAAGGCAGTCCCCAGTATCTCCTTCTGGAAATATTCCAGTCTTCCATATTATCAAGCCAGTCTTGAATTAATTTTCCGACATGGAGAGGATACCATCTGACTTTTGCAGCTTCCTTTTTCATAACTGGTCTTATTTCATTGCAGGAAATAAACCATGAAGAATCCAGACGAAAAACAAGCTCTTCCCTGCATCTCCAGCATACAGGATATCTATGTTTATAATTCTCTGTCTTAAAAAGCAAACCTCTTTTTTCCAGGTCTTTTACAATTTCTCTCTTGATTTCTTTTACATTCCTGCCGGTTAGCCATCCAAAACCATTGTTAAAATTCCCAAAATCATCCAATGCAGAATCTAAAATTTTGAGTTTTAATTTTTTGCCAAGTTCATAGTCAACATCACCGCAGCTTGGGGCAATATGAACTATCCCAGTGCCGTCTGTTTCACCAACTCCGTCAAATGGGATAACCCTTGGATTTACTCCCTTTTGAACATCAATTTCAGGATAAAAATTCTCATATTCCAGCCCAACAAGTTCAGCACCTTTTATATTTCCAAGAACAAGATAATCTCCTCCAACCTTTCCTAAAGTAGCCTCAGAAATATAATAAATTTCATTTCCTTTTTTTACTTGTGCATAATTTATTTCTGGATTTACAGCTGCAGCAATATTGCTTGAAAGTGTCCATTCAGTGGTCGTCCAGATTAATAAATATTCATTTTTCCTACTCTTGATCTTTGCCTTAACATAAACAGAGGTATGAACCAGTTCAGCATATCCTTCATCGCTCATTTCATGTTTAGAAGAGCTTGTACCGCACCTTATGCACCATGGCAAAATTCTCTTGCCTTTGTACAGCCATCCTTTTTCATGGCATTTTTTTAAGAAAAACCAGATAGCTTGGATATTTTCATCGCTCATTGTGTAATAATCATTTCCCCAGTCCATCCATTGCCCTAAGCGTATAGACTGTTCAGTTTGTACTTTGGAAAATTTTTCTACTCTTTGCCTGCAGGCTCTGGAAAATTTATCTAATCCAAAATTTTCAATGTCTTTTTTAGAATTAAATCCAAGATCTTTTTCAGTTTCTACTTCAAGCCACAGGCCCTGACAGTCAAAACCATTCTGGTACCTTTGGTCAAAACCCTGCATGGCCTTGTATCTCTGAAATAAATCTTTCAGTGTTCTGCCCCATGCATGATGAACCCCCATTGGATTATTTGCCGTTATCGGCCCGTCAATAAAGGAGAAATTTTTCTTTCCTTTGTTTCTTTTTCTTAATTTATCAAATATTTTTTTGCTGTTCCAATAGGATAAAATATCTTTTTCTGCTGCAAAACTGCTATAATCTACCACTTATACCAAACCTTAATAATTCTTTATAGATATCTCTTTCCAGTCCTTTTTTAAATATTGTGGTTAAAATTTCTGAATTTAAAACCTTCATCTCTTATTTTATAAAACCCTAGAATCTCGCTTTCTACTACCTTAAAGTCATACATAAGAATTTCTAGTTAAGCATAAGTTTATAAATATTATCCTGCAGTAAATCATACAAAAACAAAGAATTAGGCAAAACTAATTCTTGGAGAAATAGGAGTGATAATATATGGAAAGAAATTTTAGAAGACAGAGTTTCGCACCTGTTAAAGTAGGCGACGAAGTAGATGTAAAAATAGAAGCTGTTGGAGAAAAAGGAGACGGCATTGCAAAAGTAAAGGGTTTTGTGTTGTTTGTGCCTAATACAAAACAGGGAGACAATGTAAAGGTAAGAATAACAAGAGTTCTTAGAAAAGTAGGATTCGCAGAGGTAATAGGAGAAGGGTCTGCAGAAGGTACCCAAGAAGACGGACAAAGTGAAGAAGGTACCCAAGAAGAATCCGACGAAGAAGTAAATTACGCTGAAGAGGAGTAATCTCCCTTTTTCTTTTTTTATCAAAAACAGTTTTATATCATTCTTTATATAAATATTTATAAAACCAGAGAAATTCTTTAGTCCATGGCTTCTCAAATTTGGACAGAAAAATACAGGCCTTTGACATTTGAAGAAATAAAAGGGCAGGAAAACATTGTGAAGAGAGTAAGGGCTCTTGTAGAAAGTAAAAATATTCCGCACATGCTTTTCAGCGGACCGGCTGGTGTTGGAAAAACCACTCTTGCTATTGTTGTTGCAAAACAGTTGCATGATAAAAACTGGAGAAATAACTTTTTGGAATTAAATGCAAGTGATAGCAGGGGCATAGACACAATAAGAATCCAGGTAAAAGATTTTGCAAAAACAATGGGCATGCACTCAGAAAGTACAAAAATAATTCTCTTGGACGAAGCAGATGCCCTGACAAAAGAAGCCCAGCAGGCATTAAGAAGAACAATGGAAACATATTCAAATTCATGCAGGTTTATCTTATCATGCAACATCCCTAGCAAGATAATCGATCCCATCAAATCAAGATGCGCCATTTTTAAATTCAAGCCGCTAAAAAAAGAAGAAATAGAAGAAATTATAAAAAACATAGCAGAAAAAGAAGGCTTAAAAATAAATATAGAAACAATAGACATCTTGTATGGCCACTGTAACGGCGATGTAAGGCAGCTCCAGAACATTCTTCAGTCGACAAGTGCATTATCAAAAGAGATAAATCAGGAAGTGCTTGAAGATTTTATAAAGACAATAGAAACAAAAGAAGTAAAAGAAGTCATTGAATATGCCTTGAATAAAAATTTTATGGAAGCAAGAAAAAAACTGCTAAATGTAATGCTGGAAAACGGCCTGTCAGGTCTTGATGTAATAAAACAGGTGCAAAAAGAGATAATGAACATGAAGATCGAAGACGAGAAAAAATTAAGCATAATAGAAAAATGTGCAGACATAGAATTTAGGATGGTTGAAGGTTCTGATGATTATATACAGCTGGAGGCGCTGCTTGCATTCATTTCAAAATGAAAGTAAATTTTGTTTATTCAGTAATATACGACAATCTGCTTGCTGAAATGTCCAAAAAAAATTTCTCTGGATTTCAGGCCAAAGAAATGCAGCTGTATAAAGAGGAAATTTCAGCATCATGGAAAAAAGAGGAAAATAAAATTATAAAAGAGATAGAAAAAGTTTCGGGCTTAAAATTCAGAGAAAGCAGGCATTGTTTTATTGTAAAAAACATGAAATATGCAGCAATCTCAAATCCCCTGACACTTAAAAAGCAGGATAAACTAATAAGGACAAAAACAATCTTAGTGCATGAGTTGATACATTGTCTGCTTGAAGATAACAAAGAAAAAATCCTGAAGCTGATAGAAAAAATTTACCCGCAGGAAAGTTTTGAATTCAGACTGCATATTCCTATATTGTTAATAACCAGGAAAGTTATAGAAAAATTTTACGGCAAAGAAATATTAAAAGAGGTTATAGAAGATGAAATGAAAAGATATCTATTAAATGAAGCATGGCCTGAAGTAAACTCCATCTATCCAAATTTTAAAAGCAGCATAATAAAATTCCTGAAAAATGAAAACCTTCATTGAAAAATACAAACCAAAAACAGCAGATGAAATCCCGCAGGATATTGAAAAGCTGAAAAATTTTATAAAAAACAAAAAACATTGCATGATATATGGAAAGACAGGAAGCTGTAAAACAACGTCAGTTTATGCGATTGCAAATGAGCTTAACTTAGAGATAACAGAAATTAATGCATCAGATTTCAGGAACAGAGACGAAATAGAAGGAATAATTGGCAATGCATCAAAACAGCAGAGCTTATTCCAGAGGGGAAAACTTCTTCTTATAGAAGAGGCAGATTGCCTTTCAGGCAGGGATGACAGGGGCGGCGCCCAGGCAATACTTAGCATACTAAAAGATTCAGCATTTCCAATAATTATAACCTGCAACGACCCTAACAATGAAAAATTAAAAGAAATAAAGAAAAAAATAAATGTTGTAGAATTTCCGCCGCCTAAAATAACAGAAATAGTAAAAATATTAAAAACCTTGGCAGAAAAAGAAGGGGTAATCACTCTGGAAAAAGATCTCCTTGTGCTCGCAGCAAACTCCAACGGAGATCTTAGGGCAGCAATAAATGATCTGCAGAGCAATATAATGGAAAAAGAGCTTGTTAATCCCGAAGATCTAAGAGAGCAAAAATCAGAGATTATCCATCTGCTGAATGCTGCGCTGAAACTTAAATCATTTGAAGCGCATAAATCATTTGAAAATACAGATATAAGCCTTGATGATTATTCCTTGTGGCTTGATGAAAATCTTCCAGCGCATATATCAAAGCCTGAAGATATATCAAAAGTCTATGAAATATTCTCAAAGGCAGATGTAATAAAGGGAAGGATAAGAAGACAGCAGTACTGGCGTCTGATGTACTACCAGAATCTGCTTCTGTCATCAGGTATATCAATATCAAAGCATGAAACAAATAAAAAACTTGCAGATTACAAAAGGCCGTTAAGGCTTTTAAGGATATGGCAGACAAACATGAAAAACGCAAAAAAAAAGAGCATAGCAGAAAAAATAGCAAAAGAGGTGCACATATCAGTAAAGGAAATAATAAAAAACTTTAGTAGTTATAAATTTATAATAAAAAATGATGAAATAATAAAAAGTCTGCAGCTTGACGAAGAAGAAACAGGCTATCTAAAAAACTACTGGCCGGAATTCTGAACATCAGTTATTTTCACATCAAAAATTATTGTTTTTCCTGCAAGAGGAGGATTAGCATCAGCAGTAAAAGAGTCCTCATTAACCTCGGTAATCACAGCAAACCCTTGGTTTGGCCCTAAGGAAACATAATCCCCGACATTTAGATTACGCCTTAGATAGATATACTCTTCATCAACAGATAAGACTACCAATCTTACAGCATCGCCTTCACTCAGGACATTTTCAAGAGTAACTTTGTTTTCATCAGCATCAGTAATTTTAAAATCCCACGAAATTGTGGGTGTTTTTACAATCTCTCCTATAATCGGTTCTTTCCCAAATACACTTCTAAATTTGTTAACATCTAAATATGTATACCTAGTTAGGTTTATGTTCCTTGGAAATTCTATGACACGCTCATCAAGTCTTTCGCCGTATGCTCTTTCAGGAGTTAACGTAAATCTTTTCTCATCGCCGCTCCTTAATCCTAAAAGCTCATCCTGAAATCCACTGAGAATATCTTTATCGCCGACTGTAAAAACAAGCGGACTGTAATCTTTATCTACAAGATCTGCACCTTTACCAACGCTCTCTATTGTAGTATCATAAATATCTCCGTTTTCCAGGTAAAGGGTATAATCAACAGTAACAACAGAACCTTCCTTTATTCTGCTGTCTGAAACAGTCTGTATTATAAAAAGAATCAGCAATAAAATTATCACAACAACCACAACAGCTATGTAAATTGCTTTTTTATTTCCTCTCTTTTCAATAGTTGCCTTGTGTCCTGTTTTTTTAACTCTCTTTTTCTTTGCCACTAAAAAGAGTGCAACAAGATTATATTTAAGCTTTTTTATAGTAAAAATTACTGGTTTTTGCAGCAATATTTCCTAAAAATAAAACAATAATTATTTTAAATAGCTATTCCCCTAATCTAAACAAAAAGGTGCAAAATGTACGAAATTGTAGTCGGACGCTCGGATGCTGATAGAAAAGCCCTGGGAATACAGGGTTCTGTATTTCTCGGAAAGCATTATGTAAAGATGGGGAATACTACCTCCCTCTCAAGCAAAATATTTTTAGACGTAGCAAGAACACATGTTGTCCTTGTTTCTGGAAAGAGGGGTTCTGGAAAAAGTTATTCGCTTGGCGTCGTAGCAGAAGAAATGGCGCACCTTCCAGAGGAAGTAAAAAACAAAATCGCAGTCCTTATGATTGACACAATGGGAATATTCTGGACAATGCGTTTTCCAAATGCAAAAGATGAAGACTTATTGGAAGAATGGCAGTTACCCAAAAAATCCCTTGACATAAGCATCTATACTCCTGCCGGTTATTTCCAGCAGTACAAAGAAAAAGGAATACCTACAGATTTTCCATTTACAATTAGCCCGTCAGAATTAAGCGCTTATGACTGGTGTAATGCATTCGAGATAAAGCTTGCTGAACCAACAGGGGTTGCAATTGAATCAGCAATAGCAAAAATAAAGGAAAAAAAGGAAAACTATTCAGTAGATGAAATAATAGGTACATTAGAAGATGACAAAAGAATAGAAACAAACACAAAACTTGCAGCAATTAACAGATTTATAGCGGCAAAATCATGGGGGGTATTTAGCGAGGAAAGCACGCCTTTAAGAGAAATAGTCGCAGGCGGAAAAGTTTCTGTCCTGGATATAAGTGCATACAAAGAATGGGGAGTAAAAACATTGGTAACAGGAATCCTCTGCAAAAAACTAATGGAAGAAAGAACAATAGCAAGAAAAAAAGAGGAAATGGAAGATGTAAAAAAAGGGCATTCATATTTCGAAACAACATTGAAAACAACAGGAGAAGAACTGCCATTAGTTTGGATATTAATAGATGAAGCACATAGTTTCCTGCCTAAAGACAAAACAACAGCAGCAACAGATGCCTTAATACATATTCTTAGAGAAGGACGCCAGCCAGGAGTAAGCCTCATACTCGCAACACAGCAGCCTGGAGAAATCCACACAGACGTCATCACACAGACAGATATAGTTATGAGCCATAGAATAACAGCAAAAAGAGATGTCGAAGCATTAAATGCAATGATGCAGACTTACCTTCCTGGCGCAATACAAAAATATTTTGACATGCTGCCTAAAATGAGAGGATCAGCATTGATACTTGACGATAACTCTGAAAGAATCTATCCCCTTCAAGTAAGGCCGAGATTTACATGGCACGGCGGAGAAGCGCCGACAGCACTAAAGGCAAAAGGAAAAGCAGCTGCAGAACTAGGATTGTGAAATTTCCAAAACTTCTTTTAATAAAGAAGGCAGTTTGGTAACATTATCGCTGCCGGAAAAATGCCCCTTATTTTTTTCAAAAATTATTTTCGCATTTAATTTGTCTTGGAATATTTTTATATTCTCCATTGGAACATACGGATCATTATCTGAAAATATAGCCACAAATTTTTTTGTATGATTAAGAACTTTGTCAAAGATTATTTTAGTTTTCAGCCATGGCCCAACTATTTCATAAGCCCCTTCTTCTTCAGTTGCTACGGGCGTAAGACTAAACCAACCTGCAACAAAAACTGTTCCACCAGCCTTCGCATCCTTTGGAAGAGACTCAAGATAACGCAGAATTGTTTGGCAGCCAATAGAATGGCCTACAAAATAAGTATCTTTATCAGATATCTTGACTGCTCTTGACAAAAAAGAAACCCATATCTTAATATCTGGCCTTTCAGGTCGAGGCATTTTTAATACACTAACCGCAAAATTTCTCTTTTTCAATTCTTCCTTCAGCCATGGAAACCATCCCTCTTCAGGAAAACCTTCCCATCCATGAACAATAAAAACTCTTTTCACCATAATATCTCTTAGAAGTCAATAATATATAAATATGCGCGTTCAGAAGCTACTTCTGTCAGTCATTCTTTCGTCTTCGGGTGTTCACATCATCATCACGCACAATATCAAACAGCATAAAAGCTTAAAAATTTACCTAATCACAAAAAATAATAATCCTTGACAGCCATGCTGAATAATCTGTCGGCTCTTTCAGAGAGACTGCCTCCGCCAATATCCCCCTTAAACTCTGTAAATCCAATCCTTCCATCGTTCTCATCAATCATCCTCGCAATGTCATCAGCGCTTATTCTACAAGTCTCAGAATCATCAAAACTGTTTAAAGCACTAAAATCAAACGTTCTAATCTCCATTCTGTCGCCGTCACGCACAACAACACCTATAGGTTTATAAGAAGAATCCTCATAATGCCCCACAGCAACCAGGTACTCCACCATCTTCAAAGAAATAAAAAAATCAAATCACTTAAATAATTTGTGAGGCTTTAGTAAACCTTAAAATCAGCGCACCATCTGTAAACCTTAGGACTTTGCTGTCCGCATCTGGCAACCCTTAAAATCCTGCATTTGCATTTTTTCTTTATAAAATCAAGAACATTTTTAACGCCTATCTCATCAGAAAAAAAATACAAATGAATAAACCCTCCATGTTTTATATATTGCAAACCAAGATTCAAAAATTCCAAAGAACTGATAGGAAGAGGCATAATAATTCTGTCAAACTTTTTCGAAAATTTTGGAACAACTTTCCTGACATCCCCCAAAAAAAATTTCGCATTTCTAAACTTATTAAGTTTAAGGCTTTCTAAGGCATATTTGTGCCCGTAAGGATTTATCTCCACACCGTAAATCTCATTTGCTTTCGAATGTTTAGCAATTACAAAACAGTAAATTCCTGCGCCCGAAAACATAACAAGCACATCTTCATCTTTTTTCACGCATCTAGCAATTCTAAGTCTTTCAGCAGCAAGTCTTGGAGAAAAATAAACTTTCCCTATGTCTAATTTTAAAATTACGCCGTTTTCCCTGTGAATTGTCTCCAGATTCTTATCGCCTGAAATTACCTCATACCTCTGAATCCTGTATTTCCCCTCATGCATCCCAATTTTCCTCACAACACTTCTAACATTTTTATGCACTTTTCTAAAAGCATCAGCTATAATTTTTTTCTTTTTTAAAAGAGGATCATCAAGTTCAACAATAGCAATATCACCTACAACATCATGCGCCCTCTTAAACAAAGAAATCTCTTTATTTCCCAGCTTATTGTTAAGCAACTCCCTTAAATCATTTGTAACATAATTACTATTATTTAATTTTTTATCAACAATATGAAATCCATAGACATTATTTACAACAGGGATATACACATATTTTTTTCCGCTTAATATTTTATATCTCTTGTCAATAAAACATTTGTTAGTTAATTTCCTCCTTGTAGCCTCAGCATCCTTAAGCAAAACCTTTACGCATTTCATAAAATCCCTATTAGTAAGGTTTATATAACAATTTTGGTAGTAAACCAAACATGCAGATTAAAAAAAGAGCAGCTCTTCTAATATTTGGTATATTTTCGCTTTTAACAGTAATCCCAAATGTATTTGCATTGTTTGAATACTTATATACTGGAGGGATGATAGATCCTCTAGTTCTCTATCAGCAATGGCAGGGATGGTTTGATTTTACATTAATAACAGCATTCATGATTATCTTATTTTCAATATTTCTCCCAATTGCATTAAGAATACAGGAAGATGAAGAGAAAAAACATGCAATGCAGAAACTTGCAGTAATTCTCGGCCTTATAGCAGGTCTTGGTGTTGCGTATTTTGGAAGGCAGTATTTTCAGGGAGAAGGATTGATTCTTGGATTAGGCCCGTTGTGGATATTCTTATTTATGTTCCTTTTTGTATTCCTGATTTACAGAACAGCAAAAGGAGAAGGAGAGGGAAAATTAGGTATAGGAGTTACAATATTCTTATTATTCGCAACACTGCTGCTTGCAGGCATAGCATTTCCAGGAATATACGGCCCGATCGGAAGATTGCTCTTTGGAAATATATTAATTGGCACAATAATTATGCTTCTCAGCATAGTTGGATTCATTGCTCTGCTTTTATGGATTCTCGGACTTCTCGGAGGACCATTTAGATGGATAAGAGAAAGATGGTCAGGTAATGGCAGAGGAAGAGGTGGCTCTGGTGGTGGCAATGGCAGAGAAAGACCTGAAGAAGTTCAGCCAGAAGTAATCAAAAAGCCAAAAATAAGAGATGTAAAAATAGAAACACTTCCGCCCGGACCCTATGAACCAGGTAAAGAAATAGTTTTAAGGGCAATAGTAACAGAAGTCGGAGGAATCTTTAGATCAAGGTCAGCACAGGGAGAATTTGTATGCACATGGAGAATAAATAATCTTGTTCTTGATGACCACAATCAGCAGGTTATATGGAGAGTTCCACAAGCATTAATCAATGTACCTGAACAGAAATTGAGAATTCAGGTTGAAGTTATAGACACTGAAGATACAAGAAGAAAAGGAAGAGGAAGCACAATAATAAAAGTAAGAGGCGGAATTCCAGAGATAATAATTGAAGAGCCAGTAAACTCATCAAGGGGACAAAACAGCAAAGAAGTTTTAGAAGGAGAGGCACTAAAGTTTAGGTACATATTTGATCCTCGCAGACCTCAGCCGCAAAATGTTGTAAATGCATCATGGTTCTTTATTCAGGGACACTTTGCAGAGGTTGATAAAAATACACTTAAAAAAACAGTACCAATAGCAGAAGGAAATGACTTCACAGCAATCGTAGGAAATGATCCCCTAAATTTACAGCCTGAAGTTCCATACACAATAATATGTGCAGCAGTTGACAAAAAGGGAAAACCATACATACTGCCTATAATAAACAAACTTCTCGAAGCACATTTCACTCTGCTTGTAAAACACGAAAAAAAACCAACGACTCCTCCTCCGCCAGGAAAACAGCCAAAGTTTATTGTAGAAGTAAATAAGGTGCCGGATAAATTAATGATAAAAAAATTACCCCCTATTCTTAGAACAGAAACAAACGCCAGCTTCAATGCAAACCTAAAAGAAAGATATAATTTCACGCCCATGGTTGAAAATGGAAATATAGATGATTATGAAATAGCAATGACTATAAATTCAAATGATTTCTTCGAAGCAATAAAAAAAGGTCCGGCTTACCTATTAGAATTGCAAACCACAGGTACACAATCTGTTATTTGTGTGTTTCAGAAAAAAGGTACTTCCCCAAATATTCCAGGCAATGTAAAAGCAATAAAAATAACAATTAATGTAGGAAAACCAGGAACACCTCCACCACCTCCAGGGACGCAAGAGCCAGAGCTCAAGATAATAAAAGTAAATAATGTTTCAGCAAGAACAGGCATGACAGTTCCCCTTGCACTCAATGAAGAAGCAGTTTTCGAAGTTGATTATAAAGATCCAAGAAAAGAAATTGACGAATTCTTTTGGTATATAGAAGAAAATGGAAATAGAATTCCTCTGACAAAATCAAAAGACAAAACAATTAAAATAAAATTCTCAAGAGAAAAATACATACCAAAAGAATACAAAATATTTGCTGTTGCAGGAAATAAAGGAAACATTTTAAATGACTCAAAAGGAAATCCTGTAGATGATTATATCAATGTAAGATTTATTGCGTTCATCATAGATGCTGCATTTAAAAATGATATAGATAAAATTAAGGCACTGGTAGGAAACCAGCTCTCGATACTAACTGGCTTAGGAGGAGAATTAAATCAAAAAATTCCTACAGTACAAATGCTGTTAAATGAATTCATAGATCTTGAATCAGAACTCCAGCAGCATCTAAAAGCAACGCAGGCAAAAGCATCAGATTTTGAAAAAATTGGGAAAATAAACGAATTCATGGCAAAGGCTGTGAAAGATTGGACATTAAGAGTAGCGCAACTGACAAAGGAAGGCAAATCAAGAATGGTATCACCAATAGAATTTATCAATAAATATGTAGCTGAAGGAAAAATAAAAGATGCAAGAAATGTTCTAAATGGCGGCCTGCTTGGAAATCCTGATCCAAAAATGAAATTTGCCGGCGGCTATTTCACAAGAAGATTAATTGCTGTAAATGAAGTTAATTAAACAAATTCTCCTAATCCTTTTTGGCCAGAATTTTTATTTTCCTTTTTATATTTCTCAACCAGATTCCTGACTCTCTCCTCATTAAATTCATGTTTTTCAACAAGAAGTTTCATAATTTTTTCTTCATCAACATCACCCCACTTTAATTTTATTTTTTTCTCTACAGGCAGATTCTCAAAAATATCATAAACTTCCTTCCAGTCAAAATCAGCATTCAGGGTTTTAAACATATTGTCAAAATTATTTTTGTTATCTGTAATCAATTTTAGAGCCTTCTTCGGCCCGACCCCCTTTACTCCCCCAATATTAAAATCTGTACCAGTCAAAATTCCAAGAATAATAAGCTGTTCCTGATTAATTTTCAACTCCTTAAGAACACTTCTCAGATTGATATATTCGAGAAAAGTATAAACTGTTTTCCCATAAACTTTTCTTTTTTGACTCAAAGTCATGTTTCTTATCAAATCAGGCGCCCCAAATAAAAGCGAGTCATAATCCTGCGATGCAGCAAAATCTACAATGCCCTCTTTGCACATGAATGCAACCTGTCCCTCAGCCTCAGAAGGGGCCTGCACAACAGGAATTCCCAAAGCAGACAGCAGCTCCTTGCTCTCATTAATCATTTCATCATTAATCCTTGCAAACTGCTTGCTGTATTTACTCATTGCATCAATATCTTCCTCGCTTACAGCCTCCCTGTATTTTTCCTCAGCAGAATGTTTAAGCTCGGCCCTTCTCAGCCTTTCAAGATGTTTTAATTTTGGAGCCTCGCCGTCAAAAACATAAGCCAGCTTTATTCCTTTTGCCATAAGATTAAGATTCCTTGATAATAATCCCTGCAAATGAGAGGTAACTCTGCCTCCAGAATCAGTCAAATAACTGCCGTCAGCACCCCTTATAGAACTTAAAAATTGGTAAATAGTATTAAAAGCATCTACGGCAACGCTCTTGTTTTTCAAATAGTCAAAATTAATTTCCTCTCTTGGCACAATTCCTGTTAAATTAACACCCATAAAAATAACATATATAAAACTTTATATAATCTTTTCTATGACAAAATCTATGGATGAGGAACTAATAAAATGGAAAAAAGCCGGAGAACTGGCTTCAGAAGCAAGAGAGTATGGAAAAACACTTCTGAAAGAAGGATCTAATCTGTATGAAATTGCATTAAAGATTGAAGATTTTATTAAAAAAAAACGCAAAGCCTGGATTCCCTGTTCAAATCTCAAAAAATAATATAGCTGCGCACTATACCCCCCTGCCAAATGATTCAGCAGCAATAGAAAAAGGAGATGTTGTAAAATTAGATTTAGGAGTTCATATTGACGGCTACATAGGAGACACAGCATTAACAGTTGAAATTGAAACAAACAACTACAAAGATATAATAGATGCAAGCAGAAAAGCACTTGATGCAGCAATAAGTGTCTGCAGGCCGGGAATAAAAATAAATGAGATAGGAAAGGTCATCTCAGCATCAATACCTAAAAATCTTAAAGTCATAAAAAATCTCACAGGCCATAAGATTGATAGGTATATCCTGCACAGTAATCTCTCAATACCAAATTATGACAATAATGACAAGACAGAACTAAATGAAGGCACAGTAATAGCAATCGAGCCGCATGTGTCTAATGGTGTTGGTCTTGTAAGGAACGGAAAACCATCAAGCAACTACAGGTTGTATAATATCTCAAAAAATACAAGAGATGTAATAGCAAGGGACGTATTAAGTTTTATAAAAAAAGAATTCATAACGCTTCCTTTTGCAGCAAGGCATTTAATAAAAAAATTTCCTCTTGGAAAAATAAACCACGCGCTAGCAGTCCTTGAAAAGGATGAAATTCTTTACCAGTATCCGCAGCTTCCTGAAAGAGATGAAAACTGTGTTGTATCTCAGCATGAGCACACAATTTATATTTCAGACCCTGTAATAGTTTTAACAAAATAAAATGGGAATAAAAGTAGAATTCAATCCAAATCTGGCATTAAGAAATATTGAGGAATACAAAAAAGGCACTAGAAAATTAGAAGAATGCGTGCCTGAAAAACTGGAAGAGGGAAAAACATATCAATTTCTGAAAGAGGGGCAAAGATTATACTGGCTTGAAGGTGAGCAACCGCTGATAGAAACAAAAGGAAACCAAAATCTTTCAAGGCCGTTGGCAAGCATAATAATTTTAGAAGCGACACACTTTAAGGAAGAAAAAAAAACTTACACAAAGGGGAAATACAAAGTTATAAAATTGTTGGGCAACAACGCCCGGATATACTTTGAAGGTTTTGAAAAAGCAAGTTACCCCATATAGCTTAAATGGTCCTTTTCCCTTATTGCAGCGCCTCTTGCAGTTCTTAAATATTCATCCTCAATTTCTTCATATCTCTTCACATCTTCAGGAGTGATTGAATGTTTTACTTTATTCAATGCCTCCTCAAAATCTTTCATTGAAACTCTGTCTATCTTCATGTCCTTCCGCAGTGCAAGAATTGCTGCCTCTCTGCACAGTGCCTGAATGTCAGCACCGACATAATTCTGCGTTTTCTCAGCAAGCACATTCAAATCTACGTCATTAGTAAGCGGCATTCCTTTTGTGTGTATTTCCAGAATCCTGAGTCTTGACTTATCCTCAGGTACAGGAGTCAAAATTATCCTATCAAACCTTCCAGGCCTTAAAAGCGCAGGATCAAGAATGTCCGGCCTGTTTGTAGCGCCAATCACAACAACATCATTAAGTTCTTGCAGACCGTCAATTTCAGTTAACAGTTGATTGACAATCCTCTCAGTAACTCCTGAATCAAAGCTTCTTCCTCTTCTCGGAGCTATGGCATCAACTTCATCAAAAAACACAACACACGGACTTGCTTGTCTTGCCTTCTCAAAAATTTTTCTGACGCCCTTCTCGCTCTCGCCTACAAATTTATTCAAAAGTTCAGGACCATTAACCAAAATAAAATTAGCCTCACTCTCTCTTGCAACAGCTCTTGCAAGAAGTGTCTTTCCCGTTCCAGGAGGTCCGTACAACAAAATTCCTTTTGGTGGTTTAACGCCAAGCCTTGAAAAAACTTCTGGAGTTTTCAGCGGCCATTCAACAGCCTCTTTCAAATCTTGCTTAACATTTTCAAGTCCGCCAATATCCTCCCACTTTGTCGCAGGTCTCTCAATAAATACCTCTCTTAATGCGCTTGGTCTCACAAACTTCAGGGCTTCCTTAAAATCAGCCATTGTAATTACAATCTTCTCAAGAAATTCAGATGGTATTGGCTCGTCTTTTTTATATCTTAAGTCAGGAAGAAGTTTTCTCAGTACAACCATCGCAGCTTCCTTGCACAAAACTTCAAGATCAGCGCCAACAAATCCATGCGTTATCCTTGCAAACTCCTCGAGTTTTACATCATCAGCAAGAGGCATATTCCTTGTATGTATTTTCAAAACCTGTAATCTTGCATCCTCTTTTGGAACCCCGATCTCAACCTCTCTATCAAATCTTCCAGGTCTTCTCAATGCAGGATCAAGTGAATTCGGCCTGTTTGTAGCAGCAATAACAACAACCTTCCCTCTTGACTTCAAACCGTCAATCGTCGCAAGAAGTTGTGCAGTAACTCTTCTCTCAACCTCTCCATAACTCTCCTCTCTCTTTGAAGCAATTGCATCAATCTCATCAATAAAAATTATACTAGGAGCATTCTTCTCAGCATCCTCAAAAATATCCCTTATTTTCTTTTCTGCTTCGCCAACATATTTGCTCATACACGCTGGACCATCAAGATGTATAAAGTGTGCATTTGTTTCATTGGCAACAGCCCTTGCAAGAAGTGTTTTTCCAGTTCCAGGAGATCCATGCAGCAAAACACCCTTAGGAGGTTCTATCCCAAGTCTCTGAAACAATTCAGGATGCTTTAAAGGAAGTTCAACCATCTCTCTTATTTTCTTTACTTCATCTTGCAGTCCGCCTATGTCCTCATAAGTAACATCAACAATCCTCTCTTCAGAAATATCAACAGCCTTAGGATTAAAATTAACCTCTGTATTTTCAGTAACAACCACAGCATGCTTTGGTTCTGTATTAATAACTATAAACTTCAGTCCTGTAAAAGCAAACAAACCAAGATCAGGTTCAAACAAATCAAATATATCTTCAAAAGGAGTTCCCTCCATCGCTCTTCTCCTTCTCCTTGTGCCTCCAAGAACAACCTGGTCTCCCTTTACCAATGCTCTTCCAAGCAAACCTCTTTTAAAATATATAGGATCAGCCTGCACAGTAAACCCTCTTTGCGCAGGAGCAATTGTAATGCTTTTCGCTTCTTTAACCTCAGCCCTTTTAACCTTGACATACTCGCCCAAACTTGTTTTAGCATTTCTCCTGAGAATGCCATCCATCCTTATAACCGCCTGCCCGACATCAGTAGGATATGCCCTGTCAACAATGCCAACTGTCTTCCTCGTCCCGTCTATTTCTACAATGTCGCCAGGCCTTACGCCTATGTCCCTCATTGTCTGGGAATCAATTCTTACAATTCCTTTGTAAGCCTCCTCCTGCAATGCTTCCATAACTTTCAGTTTCACAATTGTTGGTTTTTGTTCAGATACCATCTTTATCCTTAATGTTCCCTGTTTTTATATAATTTTCCCCTCACAAAAAACATGCTTATTTTTCCAGGCCCGTCCAAGTTGAGCCTCACTAAATCATTAAACTCTTTTTCAAATTCCCTGTGAAAATTAATTAATGCTCTCGGTATTGAAACACAAAAGCTGTTTCCAACCACTCTAAGCTTGACATTAAAATCTCTCTGTTTGAGTATTTTAAAATCTTCATATTCCTTTAGGTCTCCAGGATGATAAATTATATTTCCGCACTTTAAGCACTCAAGAACTCTTAACTCAAAGCCGTCCTTTACAGAATAATTCTTTCTGGTCTTTGAATTGCACCTTCCGCATAATATTATATTATCAAATATATCCTGCACCATTTTATGTATATACTCATTAGATATACACAAAATATATAAAGTTTGTGCTTACATGGGCTTTGCACAATCATCTAATTCTGCACAACTTTATAATCAATTTGCACAAGTTAAAGAAAAGCATTTAATAGCTCGTTGTGTAATATGGTGATACATCTCACTTTACTACACAATGTTACACTAAAACGTAACATTTATATAGTATTTGTTACACTACAATGTAACATGGAGATAGAAAAATTAAGTGAATGGAATCCTTGGTGGGAAGACAAAGAATTAGTTAAAAAACTAAGAGGGGTTCACAGACCTAATTATGATTACTTGATTAATTCTATTAATATAAAAGAAATAGTAATAATTGTAGGTATAAGAAGATCTGGAAAAAGTACATTAATGTACCAGATGATTAATAAATTATTAGCTAACGGAACAAATCCAAAACAGATATTATTTGTAAACTTAGAGGATAAAAAATTATCAAATGATTCTTTAGAAGACATTTATTTATCCTATAGAAAAATTATGAATCCTGACAAGAAAGCATACATCTTCTTTGATGAAGTTCACCAAAAGGAAGCATGGGGGTCATGGATAAGAAAAAAATATGATCAAAAAAGCAATGACAAGTTCGTTATTTCAGGATCTTGTTCATATTTATTAAGAAAAGAATATGCAACCTTGCTTACTGGAAGAAATATAACTTTTGAAGTATTCCCATTAAGTTTTGGAGAATTTATATCGTTTAAGAAATTAAGTATAAACAAAGAAAATTTAAATAAAGGTATAATACTTGACAAGACTAAGATTTTAATACTTAAAAATCTAGACGAATATATAAATATTGGTGGATTTCCTGAAGTTTTTTTTAAAGAAGAAGCATTCAAGATAAAAATACTAGAACAATATTTTGATGACATACTATACAAAGACATAATAGATAGATATAATCTAAATACACAAAAAACTAAGGATTTCGCTATGTTTTTAATAACTAATTTTACAAGTTTAATATCTCTAAGAAATATAAGAAATTCATTAAAAATATCCTATGACACAATTAAAGATTATCTATCTTATTATAGAGAGGCATTTTTGTTATTTACAATAGATCATTTTTCTTATTCATTCAAAGAACAAAAAACTTTGGCTTCTAAAGTCTACTGTATAGATAATGGTTTGAGAAATGCAGTTTCTTTCAAGTTTTCAAAAGATGAAGGCAAGCTTGTAGAAAATCTCGTATTTATAGAACTAAAAAGAAAAGAAAAAGATATTTATTATTGGAAAAACAAGGGAGAAGTGGATTTTATAATAAAAGAAAAAGATCAGAGCTTAAAAGCAGTAAATGTATCATTCACAGAAGAAATAAATGAAAGAGAAATAAAAGCACTGTTAGAATTTAAGAAAGAGTTTAAGAAAGTAAAAGAATTAATATTAATAACAAAAGAAATAGAAAAAGAAGAAAATAGAATAAAATTCATACCATTATGGAAATGGCTGCTAGTTGATTAATGATAAAAAAATTTTGGATTCTAATGGCATGCCAATAAATAAAATATAAAGATCATGAACCAATTCAGTCATAATTAAGAATTTCTGCAAAGTCCTCCTAAAATCTCAAGCATTCTTTCATAATCTCCAACAACACCCTCGCTTAAAAATCCTTTTAATTTAGAAACATCCCTGATAACACAAATTCCGTTAGCATCAATTGTTCCTTCAGCATCATACAGCACAGCTGAAGGTAAGGAAGTTACACCGCAGTGTCTAAAATAAAATTTAATATTCCTCATTGTTGTCTCAATCTGTTGTCTTATTTCCCGCTGCCTGGATATTGCATATTCGCCTGTCCAGTTCTTGGTTTCCACATAAAGAAAACCTGTACGAGTTAATAGCAAGTGATCAGGATATGATTCAAGACCCACCCCTCCTGCCTCAGATGTTTCATTGTTAAATCTACAGTTATTAAATACATGTCCATCAACATCAAAAAAAAACTTTTTAACTCCCTCCAGAAACCCGTACTCTCCTATAACTCCTTTAGCAATCAAATAATTAAAGGGAATTTCCCTCCTTTTATATAATTTCCTGACCTTCTGCACAATATTTCCTATATCCCCCATCATCCACAGCTCTTCAAAACTTTGAGGATACAAAAAGTTGCTCCTTGCACTTCCCTCAACAGGCTTGAGCAGTTCAGTAAGACTTCCCGGAATTCCGTGTATTTCCATGATAATAGGTAAACCTAAAAAGTTAAAAATTAACCTATTATTAAAAATTAGTAAAATGCCAGCAGAAATCCAAAAAACTGAAGATATATTGAAGACATTTAAAAATAATCTCACAGCACTATATGGAGAAGGAGGCTCAGGCAAAACAACACTCTGCCTTATGGCCACAGCAGAAAAAATTGTAAACAGCCAGAAAGTTATCTACCTGGACGCAGAAAGTAATTTCTCAGCAGAAAGATTTGCACAGCTGCTTGAAAACAAAGAAAAAATAAACAATGTTCTTGTGCTCAAATTAAAAAATTTCAACTTTCAGCATGAACAGATAAAAAAACTGGAAAATATAAAAAACATATCACTAATAATTGTGGATTCAATAACTCACTTTTACAGGAGATTATACAGAAGAAAACCAGAAATAGCAAGGGCAATGCTTGGAAAACAGCTGAGTATACTAAGAAAAATATCAAAAAGTATTCCAGTAATAATAACAGGCCAGGTATATTCTGATATGAATAAAAAAATACTTCCTCTTGGGAATACAATAATAAAGAAATTCTCAGATACCTTAATAGAACTTGAAAAAGAACCAAAAAGAAAATTAATCATAAAAAAACCAGAGAAAAAAGCTTTTTACTTTGAAATCGTTAATGCTGGAATAAAAATTATTTGACCTCATGTAGTTGGTTCATGTCAAACAAAAAAGCACAAACATCTATCATCCAAAAAAAATGTGCACCTTCATGCTTCGCTCTGACATCACCGAACATTATATACAATAATTTTAGTGGCTTAGAAAAATTTATAATATTAATATATTCTATAAAAATATGAAAATAATAACTTTTCCGCAATTACCACAGACATATGATTATGACTGCGGAGCAAAAGCATTGCAGGCTGTCTTAGTTTACTATGGTATAAGAATTAGGGAAGATTATGTTATGAAATATGCAAAAACTTCAAAAAGTGGCACTCCCATCCAAGGTATAATAAATCTGGCAAAAAAATATAGCTTGAAAACTGACGCCAGAGAAATGGCAATAGAAGACATTAAGAAGTTTATCAAAAAAGATGTCCCTGTTATTTTAATTTTACAGGCATGGACGAAAAATAAAAATATTAACTGGAAAAAAGATTGGGTTGACGGCCATTATGTTGTGGCAATCGGGTACGCCAAAGATAAAATTATTTTTGAAGATCCATATTCCTTTGAACGTACATATTTAAGGTATAACGAATTGGAAAAAAGATGGCACAATATTGACACAAAAAGTAAAAAATATTTTCATTATGGAATTGCAGTTTTCGGAAAACCGCCAAAATTCAAAAATAATGAAATCGTGCATATGGATTAACTGCAGTTAAACTAAACAAGAAAAATAAAATCTTCCTACGCCTTGTTGGTATTCTCTATATATTTACATTTTGGATATCCTGGACAGGTTATGAAAGAACCATAAACTCCGTTTTTGATAACCAAACCATTCCCGCAATTAGGACATTTTTTCCCTTCAAGAATTTTTTTCAATTTTTCCTCTTCCTCTTTCTTGCTTTCGCAGTTTTGATTTATACAAAGCTCCTGGGGTTTTCTCCTGAATTTAAAAATAATAATCATTGGATAACTGCAAACAGTACAATTTTTTCCTGCACCTTTTACCTTCCCGTTTTTAGGAAGTGCAAACGTTGTATTGCACCCTTTTTCATATCTGTCGCAGGCAGCAAACAGCCCATATTTCCCCCTTCTCATCTGTAAATTTCCTTCTTTGCATTCAGGACACTTCCCTATAAAATTCTCCTTGTCTCTTGTCTCAATTGCCGCTTTGCCTAATTCTTTTCCTATATCCCCCTCATTTTTCTTAAAATGTTTCAAGGCTTTTGTCAAAAATTCTTTAGCCTCTTCTACAACTTCCGCCCCATTTTTCTTGCTTTCTTGTATAGCCTCCATTTCTTCCTCAAACTTTCTAGTCAAAGCTTCATCTAAAACTTCAGGACAATATTTTTCTAAAGTATCAACAGTAGTCATTCCTAAACCTGTAACTTTAATTGGTTTATCTGCAATATAATTTCTGTCAAATAAATTTTGTACAACTGTAGATCTGGTTGCTTTTGTTCCAATATTTAATCTCTCCATCTCTTTAACTAAACTGGCTTCATTATATCGGGAAGGGGGTTTAGTTTCTTTGTCATACATTTTAATTTCAATAATTTTTATTTCATCATTAACCTTTAATTTTGGCAATTCTTCCTCATCTAATCTTACAAATCTTCCATAAAGTTCATGCCAGCCTTTTTCTTTAGTCCTTGTTCCTTTGGCAACAAATATTTCTTTATTTACATCAATATCTATAGTTACAGTCTCTCTAATTGCATCATCACCAAAAGTAGCAAAAAATCTCCTAACAACCAATTCATATAAACCTGCAGCCTTATCATCTAATTTGCCAGGCAGTTCACCTGTAGGAAAAATTGAAGGATGTGCAGCATCAGTTTTCTTGCCGTTATTAGGAACTAAATCTTTTTTATTCAGTAGAAAATTAGTTTCAGCAGAAAATTGTTTTGATAATGCTTTCAAAATCTTTTTATAACCTATTGCCTGTGGCAGTTGCTGTGAACTGGTTCTGGGATAAGAAATCCAACCATTTGAATAAAGATCTTGCGCAACCTCCAAAGTTCTTTGTGGAGTCAAACCTAAAGTAGCATAAGCCTCCATCTGTAAAGAAGTTAAATCAAAGGGAGTTGGAGCTTTCTGCTTAAAATCTTTTACCTCTATATAACTAACAGCTGCTTTTTTCCCTTTGCAGTTTTTTAATACATTTTCAGCTTTTTTCTTCTCCCAAAACTTGCCTTCCTTGTACCATGCATTTATATTTTCTTCTTTCTTAGTCTCTCCAACTAATTCTAATTCCCAGTAAGGAACCGATTTAAATGCCTGAATTTCTTTTTCTCTGTCATAAAGAACTTTTAATGTTGGTCCCTGCACTCTCCCGGTGCTCAAAAGCTTGAACATGCCGGTTGAGTTTTTTACACTTAATGTTAGCGCACGGGATAAATTCAGCCCCCAAAGCCAGTCAAGTGAATGTCTTGTTTCTCCTGATTCAATTTGGGGAAAATCTAAATGTAATGAAGCAGTTTCATAGCTTTCAATAAGTTCGTCTTTAGTTAAAGTGCTGAACTTCATTCGCCTCCCGTCTTTCTTATTACAGACAAACCTTATAATATTCCAGCCAATAGTGCTGCCCTCAACATCATAGTCTGTAGAAATTATTATTTCACCAGCATTTACACTTAACTTTTTCAAAACATCCAGATAAGATTTTGAAAAAAATGCGCCCTTGCTCACCTCATAACTCGGCTTCCACTCATATTCAAAAATAGGATAAGTCCATCCCTTCTTTTTATTTTTTTCAGCAAGATTAAATAAGTGGCCGACAGCACACCCAACAACAATGTCTTTTCCATTATGTACTAGTTCATAATAAGAAACTTTTCCCAAGGTTTTTTTAATTGCCTTTTTATCTGCCAGTGCTTCAGCAACTTTCTTAGCCTGTGCTGGCTTTTCGCATATGATTAGTTCATATTTTTCTTTCATGATAAAAACATTCAAAAATAGAAAATATATTTAAACCTTGTTATAAGAAGTTTTATTGCAATAATTTATCTAATTAATACAAAAAAAGTTTTAAATCTCAAAAATCTTGCCAGTTCTTGAAACATTTACAACCTTTGTTCTTCCCATATATTCATAAAATCCTGAAAGTTCATGGAGATGGCTGCAGAACACAAAGTCAGGCTGAAATCTCGCTATTGCTTTTGTTATTCCTAAACTTCCTGGAAATCCTGTTACTGCCTCCATTTTTGAATTCGCTGGATGAAGATGTGTTACCATAATTTTTTTATTTAAATCTTTAATCTTTTCATGTCCTCTTTCCAAAGTCTCAAAAAACTCTCCGTCAGTCATGGCATCCAGGCCAATATTAGCTAAACCAACACCAAATAATCCTACATTATTATAAATTGCATATCCACCATGTAGGTGTTTTGCATTATAATAAGCAGCAAGAAAATCGCCTAAAACAATGCCATCGTGGTTTCCGGTTACAAATAACACTGGTTTCCCTTTCTCCCTGAATGGCCTGATTATATTTTTAGTTTCATTTTGCCCCAGGGTTAAATCACCGCATAGCAAAACAACATCAACATTCTCACTCTCAGATTTTTCAGCAAGTTTTTGAACTAAAGAAGTATCTCCATGAATGCATCCCGCAGCCAAAACCTTTAGTTTCCTTTCCATAAGTTTTGATTTCATTTTAAGTATATATAATTAATGTAATTCTCACTGTTTATAATACTTACTATAAAGTAATAACAAATAGAAAGATTTATAAATAATAACCTTAACTCCCAATCATGAAAACAAGAGTACTCTCTCAATTTGACCAAGGTTATGTATTTAATAGAAAAGAAATTGAAGAAAGTTTAACTCCAGCATACTTGCAATTTCTTAAA
>Ga0209541_10001470_pt1 | contig 46728 bp, 58 predicted proteins | sample RifCSPlowO2_01_FD_184027 | JGI IMG/M metagenome (GOLD analysis project Ga0209541, IMG submission 184027) | Groundwater microbial communities from Rifle, Colorado - Rifle CSP2_plank lowO2_0.1 (SPAdes) (version 2) | ecosystem: Environmental > Aquatic > Deep subsurface > Groundwater | place...
CTCAACCAAAAAACAAATATGATCTTCAGGAATAAGCTCCTCAATGTTTGGGGGCATTAACCAAGTCTGTCCTTTAAATGATTGTATATAACTCATAAAATATCACTTCTTTAATTTTGTAGTCTGCTTACCTATAAAACTTATGAATTATCGGACAGCCTGGATAGGGCAGGGGGATAGGGAGACTGTTAAACGGAAGTTAGTAAATGCATACAAAAGAGCATTTGACATTAATCCTGATGGTGCTTCTTTGTTCGCAAGAGAAGTAGGTGACTTTCTAAAGCGAACTCAGAAGCGAACAGAGCCGCTTGAGAGGAGAGTGTTACACTTGGTTAGCTTAATTGTTATTTTCATCGGAATAGCTTTCCTGTCTTACAATACGGGTTTCACAGTTATAGATCTAGGTGCTGGACCCTATAGTTGGGTTGGTTTGTTGGTATCAGCAGTAATAATTATAGGATTAATTTTTAACTCACGACGAATGATTGAATAACACCAAAAGCTATATAAAAAGAAAAATTTGATTTTTAAAAATGCAAGATTTAGCTGAATTTACAATTAAATACCTACAAAAAAAAGGGGCTTCTTATGCAGAAGCTAAATATCAGGAGATAGAGTCTAATAGTTTTATAATTAAAAATGGTTCTTTAGATATTTCCAGTTTTGATATTATAAAAGGTATTGGGGTAAGATTTATTTTAAATAAAAAATTAGGATTTTTGTCTACAAATATTTTAGAAAAAGATGCTTTGATTAAACAATTAGAAAATTCTTTAAAAATGGCTTTGAAAACAAAAATATCTGAGAAAGTAGAATTTTCTGAGGAAAAGGCAAATAGAGCAAATTATGAGGTTAAGCAAAAAATAAAATTGTCTAATGTAAGTACTGATGAAAAGATTTCTATTCTAATGGCTGCTGAAAAAGAGATGAGAAGTGTTGATACTAAGATTGAATCAACATATATACATTTATCTGATAATGAGACTCTTAATTATTATGTAAATTCTGATGGGTCAAAAATACAATCCAAAATTCCTACAGCTAGTTTTATTTATGTTATTTCTGTTAGAGAGAATGGAAGAACTAGCCAAAGATATTCTGAATATGGGGGAGGGGGAGGTTTTGAGGTTGTGAAGAATTTTAAGATACCTTCTTTATTAAAAAGTGAAGTTGAGGCGATGAAGAATAATTTAAGATATGGTAAAAAACCACCTCAGGGTGTTGTTGATGCTGTTTTAGGTCCTCAAGTTAGTGGGATAATAGCACATGAATCTGGCGGGCATCCTTATGAGGCTGATAGAATATTTGGGAGGGAAGCAGCACAGGCAGGAGGATCTTTTGTTAATAAGGATATGATTGGCTATAAAATTGGTAATGAAGCAGTAACAATAGTCGATGATCCTACTGTTGAGAATGGATATGGTTTTTATTTGTATGATGATGAGGGTGTTAAAGCAAGAAGAAAATATATTATAAAAAATGGTGCAATAACTGAATTTTTGCATAATAGACAAACTGCTAAATTAATGGGGCTTAAAAGCAATGGTTCTGCAAGATCTAATGCATTTGATAAAGAACCAATTGTAAGAATGTCAAATACATTTTTTTTACCTGGGGGTTATACAGAAGAAGAATTAATTGAGGATGTAAAATTAGGGGTTTATATTAAGAATTTTATGGAATGGAATATTGATGATAAAAGAATAAATCAAAAATATGTTGGATCTGAATGTTATTTAATTGAGAATGGAAAAATAAAAAATCCTATAATTGCACCTAAGATTGAAACTACTACATTTAAACTTTACCCTTCAATAGATGCTTGCGGGAAAAATTTAGAGTATCATGCGGGAGATTGTGGTAAATCAGATCCACTTCAAGGCATACCTGTGATATTGGGTGGGCCTTCTATAAGAGTAAGGAGAGTAAAGGTAAGCTAAAATGGAATTATTGAAATATGTTGTAAAGGAATTAAAAGAAAAAGGGGCAGATGATGTAATAACCTCTTTAAATGAAAGTTTAGTAAAGCAGGTTAGATTTGCAAATAGCGAGATAAATTTAAACTTATCTTATAATTTTTCAACAATTTCTATATTCGCAGCAATAAAAAATAGAACAATTAGTACAAGTTTAAAGGAATTAACTAAGGAAGCTGCTGATTTAACAATTAAAAAGATTATAAATAATGTTAAGAATTTGCCAAAGAATGAGGAATATAGAGGAATTGCGAAAGGAAAATTTAAGTATCCTGAAGTTGAAGAGTTAAATGATAAAAAAGTTGATGATGCAGACCCGATAGATGTAGTTGAAGATGCAATTTCAATTTCTAAAAATAATGGGGCTTTAAAATGCGCTGGTGTTTTTTATATTACAAAATCAAAAGATCAAATATTAACTTCTAACAATATTGAAAGTGAGGAAGGAAGAACACACTACTATTTTTCAATTAGATCATTAAATTCTAAAGAAGCTTCTGGTCATTCAACAAGCTCTTCGAATGTAATTTCAAAGTTGGATTATAAAAGTGCTGCAATAGAATCTGCTGAAATTTCAAAACAGTCTTTAAATCCAAAAGAAGCTGCTGAGGGTAAGTTTGATGTTATATTTTCTCCTTTGGCATTTGCTCCTTTATTAGTTCACACTGGAAATTCTGCTTCTGTATATTCCTTAGAATCTGGATTTTCATTTTTTCCTAAAGAGATTAATAAAGAAATTGCATCTAAGATTGTTACATTAACTGATGATGGAACGTATAAAAATGGTAGTGGAAGTGGAAAGTACGATGAAGAGGGTTATCCAAGACAAAAGACTGTTGTTGTTGAAAATGGAATTTTAAAATCATTTTTACATAATACTACAACTGCAATTAAATACAAAACAAAATCAACTGGAAATGCAGGTATTATTAGTCCTGAACCAACTAATTTTGTTTTAATGCCTGGAAATTTGACAAAAGAGAAGATGATTAAAAGTGTAGATAATGGAATTTTGATAACTAATATTTGGTATACAAGATTTAATAATTATTTGACAGGGGAGTTTTCTACTATACCTAGGGATGGAACTTTTTTAATTAAGAATGGAAAGATTTTAAATCCAATTAAAGGTTTAAGGGTAACAGATAAATTAAGTGAGATGTATAAAAGGGTTGTAGGTTTAGGAAAGGATTTAAAACAAATAGAAAGCTGGGAGGCTGAATCCCCAACAGTATTGCCTTATGTCTTGGTTAAAGATGTTGGTATTAGTAAACCTAAATAATTATCTGTTTTTGACTTATTAAATAAATTTCCCATTATCGTAAACTAATTTTCCATCTAAAAACATTTTACCATCTTTCATATCTTTAATAAAATCCCAATGGACAGCACTTTCATTTACACCACCACATTCTTTGTATGCTGAGCCTATTGCGAGGTGGATAGTTCCGAAACATTTTTCATCGAAAAGTATATTCTTTATTGGTTTTGTAAGCATTCGATTTAAACCAATACCTAATTCGCCTAATTTAGAAGCTCCTTCGTCAGTTTTTATTACTTGTTTTACAAAATCTTCTCCTTTTTCTGCTTTTACTTCAACAATCTTTCCTTTTTTAAAAACAAATCTTATACCTGAAACTTCTTTTCCTGAATAAATAGTTGGAAAGTCAAAATAAATATAACCTTCTGTTTCATTTTCAAATGGAGCTGTAAAGATTTCTCCATCTGGTATATTATGTGATCCATCACCTTTAATAAATTTCCTTCCATCAATTTTAAGTTTAATATCCGTATCTTTCCCAATAATTCTAACTTCTTTTCCTGATTCCATTAATTTTACAAATTTATCCTGCTCTTTGCTTATTTTTTTCCAATCTTGAATACAAGCGTTATAGACAAAATCTTCAAATTCTTCTAAAGACATTCCTGCTTCTTGAGCAAATGATGGTGTTGGAAAATCAAAAATGATCCATCTTTTCTTTAATCTTTCGACTTTAATTGGCTCTAGCAATTTAGATCTGTTTGTGATTTTATTTGGATCAACATTGGCCAATTCTTTTAGATTTTTAGGTGCTCTTATACTAATTAAACAATCAATCTTTTTTATTTCTTGATAAGCTATTTCTGGAAATGTTTTTAAGATTTTATCTGAAGCATACTTGAAATAAATAGAATTAAATTGATCATCGTCTATCCTTGAAATTGGAAATGCGTTCTTTTGTAATATTTTCTTATATAAAACTTTAATTAATTCTACTGAAGAGTATTCTCCTTCTATTACTACATAATCTCCTTCTTTTACTTTAGTACTTTCTAATAAAATATCTGCTATTTTTTCAATTCTTTGGTCTACCATATGGTTTTTTGAATAGTTTAAATTAAAAGCTTTTTGGTACTAAAAGATAAAATTCCAAACAGCGTAAATAATACCCGTAAGGTACATTAAGGACAATAATAAGTAGAGAATAATGTTTAATCTTAATTTGTATTCGGGTTTTCTTTCTTGCATAAATTTAGATTTTTTATGCATGTAAATTAATATTAAACCTGAAATCCCCCCACCAATTGCGCCTGTTAAGCTAAGTATGTCTGTAAATCCTGCATTTTTTCTTAGGATTAGATATAATGCCAAAGCAATAAATGAAACTAAAACCCAAGATAAAATTTTTCCTATTTTTAAATCTCTATTATAGGTATTTTTTAATGCAAAACCTAATGCTAAGAAACTTGTTGACATAGCAAAAATAGCGAAGAGGTTTCCAAAAAGCCAAGCCCATTTTCCTAAAGCAACATTTAAACCAATAGTTGCTACTTGTGTAGTTTCTAAACCAGTAACCCCAACAACACCTAATGCAAATAAAAAATAAACAATTATAACTGCAATCCCCCCAATTAATATTGAATTTTTAAGAAAGATTTTATGTTTTTGCAATTCATCTCTCATTGTTGGTATTGCACTTTCTCCTAAGAGAGCAAATAAGATTATACCGTAAGGGAAGAATAGTAGTTTAAATAAGGGCAAGTTAGTTGGGTTTAGGTAGGTTAAGTTTGGTAATTTAAGATTGTAAATTCCAATAAAGGCTATTGTAAGCAAAGCAATAAGCATTATGGATGTAAATAATGTTTCAACTTCTTCAAATAATGTAATCCCAGCAAAGAGCAATAAACTTAGGATGAACCAAATAATTAAGGCATAAAAAATGTTGCTACCACCAAAAATATTTGTTAAAATATCACTTATACCTGTAATGTAAGCTATTAAAGCCCCATAAACCCATAAAATAACATTGAAAAACATAAGCCATTTCCATTTTTCTCCTAAAAACTTTTGACAATAACCAACCAATTGATGGCTGCCTTTACAACTTAGTGCAATTTCACCAATCATTAAATGGGTTAATAAGACTGCAATTCCTACTATAATTAATATTAAAGCCCCATAAAGAAAACCAACTTTAGAAACAACATAAGGTATACCAAAGATTCCTGCCCCAATAACGTAAGCGATGTATGTTAAAACACTTACAATAACCTCTTTCAAACCTCTTTTTAGCATAATTTTTTAATAGAACTTAAGTTTATATTGATTTTTCTTAGATTAATTCTTCAGAAAGGTATATTATGTGATCTTCATAACCTGGAGGGAATCCATTATTAAAAACAGTTATTGATATTTCAAATTTTTTTATTTCTTCATATACTCCTAATCTTTCATGCAAACCTATAATTTTAGGGTCTTTAACACCAACTTCAAATCTTAATAAAGGTTGATCAAGTAAAGTTTTAGGGTCTATATCTCTAGGGATTAAAGCTAAAGAGTACAAGCAGTTATCACCAACTATATCTTTAACTAAGAAAATTAATTTATCACTATCTTCTTTAGAAAGATTCAATTTCTAACCCCCTTGAAGTAATATAATAAAATACTGAACAAATATTTAAAGATGATTATGGTAGATTATCTATTTAAGAAGTAAAATACTAAGAATATAATTGCAGCTAGAATAAGCAAAAAATAAAAGCTTTTTTTGTCTGTAAAGGCCCCAAAAATAGGAAAAGGACCAATAAAAATCCCTCCAGCTGCTTTTGCATTTGAAGATTTTGAAGTAAAAGAAGATGCAAAGACTATGATAAAACCTATAATAATCAATAATAATCCTATTTTTAGTAGATTTTCCATTTTAGACCAAAGGTTTTGCAATTAAAGGAGAGGAATGACCAAATTGTACTAACAAGTCTATGGTTTTAAGTATTGGATAATCACAAGCACCATAACAATCATCAGCCCAGATTAAAACTTTTACATTTCCTTTTTCTTCTATTTCATTTGCTATTGATAATGCTTCTGTTTTTAATCCATCTGGAAATTGTAATAAAACTGTTTTAGCATTAATTTTTTTTATTTCTTCCAATACTTTATTTAATTCAAAGTTGTATTCCATAGGTTTTATATATTAATTAAACTTTTAAAGCTTTGTATGGAATTAAAACAAAAAAGAAGGTATTAAAATTGTAGCTCGAAAGATAAAAGATTTTGAAAAGAAATTATTGAAATTTTAATTAAACTTGCTAATAGAAGTCCTTTTTATTTTGCTTATCTTATCAAGTTCTGTATCTTCTGAGATTACTTCATTAACACCATTATTTAAGGCTGTTGCTATATGCAATGCATCTCTTGGTTTAAGGTTATTTTCTAATATTAATTCCTGGGCTAATTTAACAATTTTAAAGTTTAAATCTAAAAACTTAAGTTTTGGAAAAAATATAAATTTTTTTCCTTCAATTTTAGCAAGATCATATCTGCTTGTGGCTTTCCTTATTGCCCAAATTAACTCGTCCCATGTAAGCAGGGAAGTACATGCTAGTGTTTTTCCAGTTACAACTTTGATAAGAAGATTTTTTGCGTTTTTATCCCCGAGTATAGCATAAACAAAAACATTAGTATCTAAATAAATCATTATGTTCCCCTTCGAAGTTTTTTGAATTTTTTTTCATATCCCTCTTCATAACTTTCCTTTATCTCCTTCGGGGTTAACTTTATTTTTTTAGTACCTTCTGGAAGTGTGCAAAATTCTTCAAGATATTCAATTGGGTCTTTTACGGGCTCTATTATGACCTGCTCTTTCTCTAAATAAAACACTACTTCAGTTCCGGTTCTAAGACCTAAGTTTTCCCTTATGTCCTTTGGTAATACAACTTGCCCTTTTGGTCCTATCTTTCTTTTGAACTTAAACATGGAATTTATAAGTGGGAACTACTATATAAACTTTTTCCTACTTGTTATTCTTACTTTGATAAAAAAGAATTAGTCACTAGGTAATCTCAAAAAATGGAAAACTTTAAATACCACTTGTACTTATATGTAATTACAGGTGATTACATTTGGTAAAATATAGTAAACATGCAAGAGAACAAATGATCGAGAGGGGAATATCAGAAAATGAAGTTGAAAATGCAATTAAAGCTGGTGCAAAGGAACTACATAAACCAAATAAGATCCTACACCACTACAGATATTTCACTGTTGTCACAAAGAAAATAGACGAGGATTATTTTGTAATCACTGTGATGGTAAGGTGAAAAAAATGACAAAATGCCCAATATGTGAGAAAGGAGAATTAAAGAAAGAAAGAATTAAAGAACAAATGTTTGGTGTTTACCTAGGAGAATTTCCTGCTGAGATCTGTGGAGAATGTGGAGAATCTTTTACCGATTCTGGAACAATGAAGAAAATAGAAATTATAGCAAAAAAGAAAGGTATCTGGGGTTTAGGTTCTAAAACAAAAATAGCTAGAACAGGAAATTCATTAGCGGTTAGAATCCCAAAAAGATTAGCAGATTATCTAAGATTAAGGGAAGGAGAAGAAGCATATATACATCCTGAAAAGAATAAACTGATAATCGAAATCTGAAATTAATGTAAAATTTCAAACAATACACTTAAATTCAATTCAAAAGCAGCTACTGGTGTTTCTAAATTCCACTGAGTTAAAACTAAGGGTGAGATTTCTCCTAAAGTTGCAATTGATTTTCCTTTAATTAAAACTTCAGCTATCCTACCTGCAATAAAAGAAGGACAATTTGATTCTTTATATATTGGAGTTAAATTTAAGGATAAAAATAAAGAGTTTAAAACCTGTCTTATTTTTGTATAGTCAACATCTGCACTTGCTAAACAAACTGCTAATTTTAATTCTTCCTTAATATTTGTTTCAAATTTATTATCTTTAGAAAATGAATAGCCCATAGTAAATATATTTTGAGGATATTCATTGTGTTTATTTCTATGTAAAGTTTCTATTAATGAAGGTATTAACCAAGCCCTTAATGCATTGTAATCTTCTGTTAAAGCATTTTCCAATTCTATTAAATCAAAATCGTGGTTCATTTTGTTGCATTGACTTTTTTTATTTGACAGATGAAATGTGTTTATTTCTGTAAAATTTAAGCCTATAAGAATTTGTTTTATTAATGACTTAAATTTTTCAATTTTATCCTCTTCTGCTGCTGTTGCTATATTTGGAATTGAATGTTCAAAATTATTATACCCATAAGCAATTGCAATTTCTTCTGCAATGTCAATTTGGTGCATTATATCTGTTCTATAACCAGGGATTAAAGCTTTTTTATTTTTATAACCTAAACCCATTTTTGCTAAGTATTTTTCAGTATCATTTTCATTTATTTTTAAGCCTAGAATTTTATTTATATAATTTAAGTCAATTTTTAATTCTGATGGTGATAAATTTGGTGTTTTAATTTTTTGATTTTTATATTGAATTTGTAAAGAATATATTTCTCCACCCATATCCACTAATGTTGTAACTATAATGTTTAGGCATTGGTTGATTGTGTTTAAATCTATACCAGAAACTTCAATGAAAACATTTTTGGTTTTTTCAGTTACTTTTCCTGTTAATTCAGAATTTATTACTGGTATTAAAGACATAAAATTATTGTTTGAGTCTACAAAACAAGGATATAATTTGAAATCTTCTAATAAATGTTTATAGAATTTTCCTTTTGGGGTTTTATTTAGTATTTCAATTGCTGTTAATTCTTTTTTTTCATCTAGAGGCTGGAATTTAATTTTTTCAGGTTCTAATGCTTTATAATAAATAGGGAATTTAATTTTATCTAAAGGATAAATGCCAATTGAGGCTTTTTTTCTATTTCTGCAGAAAGTAATATGTAATTTTTCCTGTAATTGCATTATTTCTGTTATATTTTCATCATTAAATTTTATAGTTTTAATAATTGCGCATGCTGTATATGGTCTAATATTGGATAATTTTGAATCAACTATCACTTTTTCTTTTGAGTCTTTTATTTTATATTTAATTAAACCAGTTTTCTTACCGATAAATGATTTGAAAGCCCTTGCAAATCCCTGATCTGACAATAAATCTGGTCTATTTGGGAAGATTTCTACTATTAGATCATTTCCTTCAATATATTCCATATCTACGCCCAGCATTGGGATTTTTTCTTCTAGTTCTTTATCTGTAAATTTCTTTCCTACAAGCTTCATTAGTGTATTTTTGTTTATTGTTATCTTTGGCATTTTATTTCATCCATATTTTTGATTCACGTATGTGTTTTAAATCTGCTAAATACAATTCTCTTATATCGTTAATTTTGTAATAATCTTTGACAATTCTTTCTATACCTAAACCCCAAGCTAAAACTGGAATTTCTTTTCCTAATAAAGATTTAACTACTTCAGGTCTTAAAATTCCTGCTCCTCCTAATTCTAACCATTTATTTTTGGTTTCATCAAAGACAAAAACCTCTAAAGAAGGTTCTGTATATGGGAAAAATCCAGGACTAAAACGAACTTTCTTGTAGCCCATTTTAAGAAAGAATTCTTTTAAGTAACCAATTAAGTGTTTGAAATTTGCATTTTCATCAATTACAATACCTTCTGTTTGTGTAAATTCTGCTAAATGAGACCAGTCTAATGTTTCATTTCTAAATACACGGCCTATGGAGAAATATTTAGCAGGTAATTGTTTTAAATTGGATAATGTTCTTGCTGATAAAGGAGTTGTATGGGTTCTTAATACCAATCTTTTTGCAGTTTCAGGATTCCATTTATATTTCCATCCTTTTTCATGCTGCAATTTAACTTGATTTAAAATTTTTTGATTAGGTAATTTTCCATTTTTTGGATCTTTAATAAACAAAGTATCCTGCATTTCTCTTGCTGGGTGATCTTGAGGTGTAAATAATGCGTCGAAATTCCAGAAAGAAGTATCTACTAAAGGGCCCGTCATTTCTTTAAAGCCTAATTCAAGCCAGATTTTTTTAATGTAATTGATAGCTTGAGTTAAAGGATGTAATTTTCCTGGATAAATTAAAGGAACATTAATTTCAACATCATAATGTCTAAATTTAGCACCTACCCATGAGCCTGTTCTTAGCATTTCTGGGGTTAGATTATTAACAAAAGTTTCTTTTAGAATTTTTTCTTTTGATAAGGTTTTTCCTAATTCTGTTAATTCTACTGTAAATGTTTTTTCTAGAGTAATATTAATTAAACCTTTTCTTCTTTTTAATCCTTCTAAGATAAGTTTTTCTTCTTTTGAAAATTTTTCTAAATTTAAAGGAAGTTTTTTTAGTAATTTTTCTTCTTCAGTTTCTTTGTTGATTAAATCTTTTCCTTTTGAAGTTAATGAAATTATTAACCCTGGTTTAATGTCGATAGCATTTTTTCTTTTTAAAATTCCAATAGAAGCATTTAATTCTTCTGTAGATAAATCTGAGAGTTTTTTTATTTCTTCGGCTTTTAGTGTTTCTTTAGTTTTGAAGGCATTTAAGAATCTTCTTTCTGGTAGACCTTTCTTAATATAAGATTGACCATTAATGTCTAAATTAACTATTTCTTTTATATCTTTTTTAATTTTTAAGATATCTTTATTTTGAAGCCATTGAAAGGCACGCATTACTTCAATTTCCTGCAGACCTGTTTTTTGAGCTATTGCTTTTAATTCTTTTAATTCCTGCAAAACTGGTAAAACTTTTCTTTCAAATGAATGAAGTTTTGAAATCAGCTCTTTTTCCATTATTAAATGTTAAAGAGCTATGAATTTAAAGGTTTTGGTAATGTTTAATAGTGACGGTATAGAAGCATTTATATATTTAAGAATCTTTGGTGTAAATATGAATAAAAAAGGTAATTCAAGATTAAGTTTGGCCTTTAATATAGGGGGAATAGCTTTAATAGTTGTTGCAATATTTATTGTTAAACTTGCTACAAATCCACTAGTCGAGATTTTAGCTGGTGTTTTAGCAACAGTAGGATTTGGATTAGTAGCGGGAGCAAAATATGTCTGAAATAATAAGTGCTCAAAATTGGATTTTATTACTTGAACTACTTATATTATTAATCTCTGATAAGAAAAAGGTATTAATTTATTTTTTATTGGCTTTATTTAGTGTTATTGTTTTTTATTTTTTATAGATTTAGTTTGTTGTTAAACGTATTAAATTAGCTTTAAGGTTTCTTTTCTATGAACTTATATTTTATCTAACTTATTCCAGTTTTGAATTAACATTGTTTCTAAAGCCAGAGCAAAATAGGGTGTTGAAACCCAAATTCCAGTATCATTAGATTCATGAATTTCTGCATCACTTTGGATCAAAAGTAAAACATCTTTAGAGTCAACAACTGCAAATCTTCCTTTTATTCCTTCCAACTTTTTAATTTCTGCAATACCATTAAGTTCTTTTGCAGCGTCTTTAACACCTTCAGAAACATTTGTTGCGATTCTTACTTTAACGCCTCTTTCTTTTAATTTCTTTAATGCATTTTTAAAATAATCAACCTTTCTTATAAATCCATCAGCTGTAGTTACAATTGTTACAGATTTTTTAGCATTTGAAATTAAAGAATTTAAGTGAGAATAAATATTTTTTCTTCCTTTAATAGCACCTGATAAATTTGTTGGGTCTACATTTGCTACACCATTCTTGAATAATAATTCCATTTCCTTATAGACTTCTTCTCTTTTTACTTTTTCTAATAATTCTAATTGATTTTTTGAATTTTCTTCTACTCTTTGTTTTAGTCTCTTTAGAATTTCTTCTGGTCTTACTGCAATGTATCTTATTGGCTTGCCTAACTTCATTATTATAAAACCTTTCTTTTCTAAACCTTCTAAAACATCATAACTTCTTGATCTAGGAACATTAGAAATATCTGATAATTCACCTGCTGTTGCAACTCCTTTTGACAATAAAGCAGTCCATATTTTAACTTCATATATATTTAGGTCGAATGCGCTTCTTAACTTTTTTAAAAAATCTTCTCTTACGATCATTTTTGTTTTAACCCTTAATTTTGGTTTTAATTATAAGTTCAAAGAGGGTATATAAAGCTTTTGGTTTTTTAACTACCTATATGTAGTATAATATTATGCTTATTACTATTATCCCTTACATGCTTATTCCTATCAGGACTATTGCGCTTAAAATTGAGACTATTAAGCCGAGCTTTTGATGCCTCATTAATCTTTCTTTATTTAATATTAAACCTAAAAGAACTGAGACTATAATATAGCTTTCTGATAAAGCGACAACAATTGCTATGGGTGCTAAAGAAGCTGCTATTGCGTAAAATATCCATGCAGAATTATCAAAAACTGAAAGCAATAATAAAAATCCTTTATTTTCCTTTATATCACGTATTAAATTTCCTAGTCTTTTTTTGCAAATAAAATAGAATAAACAAATTAAAAAACTATAAACATTCAAAAACCAATTTGTTAGTAGAGGGGTTGTAACTCTTGAGGCAAATCCAACAGAGAAGTTTGAAAATCCCATAAATATTGACGTAGAAGCTTCTAATAAAACACCTTTTTCTAACCATAATTTTTTATTCAAATGTACTGATCTTAAAGATAATAATATTAAACCTAAAACCAATATTACAATTAATAAGATTTCAAACTTTCCAATAATCTCATTAAGCAAGAAAAAAGCTAAAAAAGCAGAAACAGGCACTTCAAAAGCAAAAATTGGTTCTACTATAGCTAATTTTCCTCTTTTCAAAGCTTCGAAATCCAATAAAGCGGCTATAAATAAAAAGGTTGAAACTATTATAAGCAAATAAAAGCTGTTATCTTGAAAAGAAAATAATTTACTAAACTCTTTATACACAAATGGCGTTAATATTAAAGCTCCAAATAGTGTAATAACAAGTAGAGTTTCCCAGTTCCCAAATTTTCTAGTTGATTTTTGAATGAAGAAATCGCCAAAACCCCAAGTGAATAAAGCACCTATTCAAACAAAATTCCGAGTTCCACACTTAACATTGGATTAAGAACCTAAAGACTAATATAAAGATTTCTACTTGGAACAAAATCTTTTTATATATGGTTATTTTTATATCCACCTGGTTAAAATATTCACCATGGATAACATCTTTAAGAATAAGGCATATAAAGTTTTGGAGTTATTTATAGAACATCCGCATAAAGAGTTTTATATAAGAGAGGTGGCAAGGGAATTGAAATTAAGCCATGCAATTGTGATAAAATACATAAAAGAACTAAATAAAGCAAAGTTAATGAAGAAGAACAGTAAAAGTTTATACCCAGTTTATAGTGCAAATTATGGCAACACCAGGTTTTTATTTTATAAAAGAAATCATATCTTGTTTAAGATTATAAATTCTGGACTAATTGACTATTTATGGAAAAAGACCTTAGCTGAGGCTATTATTTTGTTTGGAAGCTGTGCTACTGGCGATTTTACAGAAAAAAGTGATATTGATATATTTATTGAAACTAAAGAAATTAAACTTGATCTTTCAAAATATGAAAAAATGTTAAAAAGAAAGATTAATTTGTTATTTGAACCGGATATTGATGGTCTCTCAAAGGGCCTAAAATATAATATAGTAAAAGGTATTACTCTGTATGGTTCTTTGAAAATAGAATAATCTAGAATTTTTGGAAAACTTTCATAAATTTTTAAACTGTTTAAATACCACTTCTGATCAAATTGTAAATTCTACTAAAAATTACTAAGATTTTACAAAAATTTACCCTAACATTATATTAAACACCTTGACTTATTCTTATCATGGAAAAAATAAGCTGGAAAGACTGTATTCAAAAGAAGATAATTTTCAAAATAAGACCTAATCGTAATAAAGCTATTGAAATGCTTAGAGTAGCTGACTTAAGATTTGAATTTTGGAATAAAAAGATAGATGGAAGATTTACGGCATTAAAAGTCGAGGCTTATTATGATATTATAAGAGATTTAATTTTTGCACATTTATATGAAGATGGTTTTAACTGCACAAATCATAAATGTCTTATAGCTTATCTAAGATATATAATGCCTGATTTTGATTATGAGATTAACAAAATTGATGAGCTAAGAAGAATAAGGAATCAAATCAGCTATCGTGGGGTTTTTATAGATGAAAGCTACTTAACTAAAAATGAACTAGAGTTTCAGCATATAATTAAAACACTTAAAAATAGCTTAAAATCGCCTCAAGATTAGAAATTCAAAAAGTATTTAAGTCTTATTTTAGGCTTTTTTCTTATGAAGATCTCAGTTATAGTACCAGAGTATAATGAAGAAGCGAATGTAATCCCTTTATACAAGAAGGTTTGTGAGGCTTTAAAGAATTATGATTTTGAGTTAATTTTAGTGGACGATGGAAGCAAGGATAGAACTTTTAATATTATTGAAGGAATTGCTAAAACTGATAAAAGAGTGGTGGGAATAAAATTAAGGAAGAATTCTGGTCAAACAGCTGCTTTAAGTGCTGGGATAAATAATGCTAAGGGGGATATAATAATTACTTTGGATGGGGATTTGCAGAATGATCCTTATGATATCCCAATATTAATTAACAAGATTAAGAATGAAGGTTATGATGCTGTTTCTGGTTGGAGAGCTGATAGGAAGGATCCATTTTTTAAGAGGATACATTCAAAATTTGCAAATTATTTAAGAAGAAGATTAATAAGAGATAATGTTCATGATGCTGGTTGTGCATTGAAAGCTTATAAAAAGGAAGCATTAGAAGGCATTGATTTATATGGAGAGATGCATAGATATGTACATGCTTTAGTTGCTTTGAGAGGTTTTAAGGTTGGAGAGGTAAGGGTAAGGCATCATCCTAGGTTAATGGGAAAGACAAAATATAATTATAAAAGATTAATTAAAGGATTTTTGGATTTGTTATATGTTAAGTTTTGGAGTGATTATTCAACAAGGCCTTTGCATTTTTTTGGTAGTTTGGGTTTAAGTCAATATGTTTTAAGTTTTTTAATTTTAATAGAACAAATAGTAAAGGCGTTAATTACAAAAAAATTATTATTAGGACCTTTATTGTTGCTAGCTGTTTTATTTGTTGTAACTGGAACTTTGTTTATAATTTTTGGATTTTTGAGTGAGATTTTAATCAGGACATATTATTCAAGCAAAAATAAGAAACCTTACGAGATTGAGAAGATAGTTTAATTCTTATTGTAATTTGCAGATGATTTTTATTTGATAATCAATTTAAAATTTTAAGGCTTTAAACTGTACTTAATGCTCTTAATCTTTTATAATCTGACCCCTCTTCTCTTTTAATAACATAAAATTCTAAAGCGTTATAATCAATCTTCCCTTCATTTAACATCTTTTTCATTTCTTCAAAATAGGTTTGGAAATAAAATTTAAGCCCCCATTCACATGTACTCTGTTTAATTGGTCTTTCTAGAGATTTTCTTGAGTTAGCGTCTGACCCTATTATATAAAGCCCTCTAAATTGCCTTCTTTGAACCATCAAGACACCAGCCTTTGCATTATGAGAATCCTTTTTAAAGACTAGAATTTTATTTAACATAGCTTCAGCTTCTTCGAATGTATCTATACTTTCCGGATCCTGTACTATATTGTCAACTGCCATATTGGTATTTAGGATAATAAACTATTTAAATTTAATGCATTATAGGTGTTAGGTCTATTTCTTTGAGGAATGGTTTATTAGCTAAACATAATCCCCTGTTCTTAAATCTTTGATTCTTAAGCTAGATAAAACTCTTCCTTGACTGTCTCTAAATCTATAATTTGGATTCCATAAAAAATTACCTGCCTTGTCTCTTATTAATTTAAGAATAGTTTTTGGATTATAACCAAGTCTTTCTAAATCTAATAGCATATCAATTTTGTAGCTTTCAGTTTCATGGATGTGTGAAAAAGTGATTATTCTATTGGGTTCTGCTAACCTATCATAAATATTATAGCCAGAAATAATAGATTTTAATTTTCTATCTTTATCTTTAAATGCTAATAGACTATCTAAAATTTTAATTGCTCTTATTCGCTTTTCAATTGAAATACCAACTAAATTATCAATTGTCATCATAATTAAGTAGTAAATATTTTCTATATTTAAAGCTTTCTATTTTGACACCCTTCTAAGGTAGTATCATGCAAAAGATTTATAAGAATAATTTTTAAAATAATCTTATGTTACATACCTTATTCGATGATTTTAATGAAAATATACAAAAAAGGTTAGCTTTGTTAATGATATCTGCTTATGAATCTAAATTGAATCAAGGGTTCCTTAGAACTATAAATTTTGTTAAAGAAGATAAAAGAGAATTTATTGAATATTTAATAGGTGGTGCAAATTTAAGTGTAGCACAGTTTATCTTGATGCATCCTCATAAATATAGTTTTTTAGCACCAATCACAACTTATAATAATCAAAATAATAATTTAGTTTTAACTTTACCTTTTTTAATTTTAGGTAGTTTTTATTTTTTCAAAGCTACAAAGTCTATAATAGAAAAATTAGATAAAAGTACATTGAAAATAAGGTTATTCCTGTTGATCAAAACAATTATTGGCAAGCTATGTTTAAAGTGTAATAAAGCTTATAATAGGATTTAGAGGTAAAAGAAGAAAATGTGCGGGATTGCTGGATTCTTTGGAATGGAAGATAAGCCTCTTTTAATGAGGATGACTGATAGTTTAGAGCATAGAGGTCCTGATGATTTTGGTTATTATACAGATAGAAATGTTTGTTTGGGACATAGAAGATTAAGCATTATCGATTTAAGCAGAAGAGGGAAACAGCCAATATTTAACGAGAATAAAGATATTTGTGTTATTTTTAATGGTGAGATTTATAATTTTAAAGAGTTAAGAAAAGAGTTAGAGAAAAAGAGTCATAAGTTCAAGTCTGATACAGATACTGAGGTAATTGTACATGCTTATGAAGAATATGGTGAAAAGTGTTTGGCTTTGTTTAATGGGATGTTTGCTTTTGCTTTATATGATGGTAAAAAGAAGAAAATATTATTAGCCAGGGATAGAATGGGGGTTAAGCCTTTGTACTTTACTTTTTCAAATAAGGTTTTATATTTTGCTTCTGAGATTAAATCATTATTAGAGAATAAAAGGATTAAAAGAGAAATAAATTATAGGGCTTTGCATGATTTTTTAACTTTTAGATGCAATTCTACTTCAGAAACAATGTTTAAAGGAATTTACAAATTAGCTCCAGGATATTATTTGACCTATGATTTCAAAAAAAATTTAATGATAGACAAGTATTGGAATTTAACTGTTAAACCTGATATTACGATGACTGAATTGGAATTAAGTGAGAAATTATATGAATTAATCAGGGATTCTGTTAAGATGAGGATGATTAGTGATGTACCTTTAGGGGCTTATATTTCTGGTGGTATAGATTCTGGGACAATATTAAGTTTTATGGCTGAGTTTAGTAATAAACCTGTTAAGACATTTTCTGTTGGTTTTGGATTTGAGGAGGAATATAATGAATTGAATGAGGCTAAATTTTTATCTGAGCATTTTAGAACAGATCATAAAGAGATTATAGTTGAACCAGAAACTTTGGGGATAATACCCAAGATTATATGGCATGCTGATGAACCTATGGCAGACCCAACTTCTATTCCTGTTTATTTATTATCTAGAGAGACTAAACCTAATGTAACTGTTGTATTGACTGGTGATGGGGGAGATGAGCAGTTTGGAGGCTATGAGCAGATTAAGATTATGAATTTGTATAATCAATATGGAAATAAAATTCCTGGATTTGTTAAAAGGATTATGCCTAAAATAGCTAGAAGCATTCCTAATAAATTTTTAAATAAGTTTTTTAAGTATGCTTCTGAATTAGGGGAAGAAGGGATAAATAGATTTGATAGGTTTTTAAATTCTGAAAATGATGCTGAAAGATATTTAGAGTTGGTAAGTATTTTCAATGATGTTGAAAAGAACGGGGTTTATAATGATGATACTGTTTTGAAAACCAGTAATTTTAAATTAAGTGAAGAAATAACTAATAAATATTTTAGCAAAGATATGGATTTTTTGAATCAGGTTCTATATTTAGATAATGATAAGATACTAGCTGAAGACATGATGATGAAGGCAGATAAAAATACAATGGCTTTTGGTGTTGAGGAGAGAACACCATTTTTAGATTATAGGATTACTGAATTTATGGCTACTGTTCCTGTAAATTTAAAGATTAATGGGAGTGTAGATAAATATTTGTTAAGAAAAGCAATGGCTAGAAGCTTACCTGAAAGAACAATTACTAGACAAAAATCAAGATTTTTTGTTCCAATAAATAGATGGTTTGAAGAAGGAAATTTGATGGATATTGCTAAGATGATACTATCTAGGGAAAATATAAATAAAGCTGGAATATTTAATTATAATTATATTGAAAAGATGTTTAATAATTATAATAGAAGCAAATTATTTTATTCAAGACAGTTATGGTGCTTATTAACTTTTGAGGTTTGGAGAAAGATGTTTATTGAGGGAAGGCCTTTGAATACTTTAGATAGGTTTGTGGACTAAACCCTTTCAAGTTCATTTTCAAACCTAATGTAAGCTTCTTTTATTTCTTTTGGTAAAACATGTGCAAATGCTTTTTTTAAGAATTGTACTTGCTGTAGTCTTTGTGGAGCTCTTCCATTTTCATAATTTTTAATGTGTTTTGCTGCTATGCTCATCATTTGAGTCAGCTCTTCAATTGTTGGCTCCTGTCTGTCAAAGAAATTTAATTCACCTTTTTCTCTTTCAATATCTAAATCATGAAAATAAACTGCTGATCCATAAACAAGATTGTAAAGTTCCGCTAATGTTGGACTACATTTTAGTTCTGTAGAGAGCCACAACTCATATAACGCCTTTGTTGTAGTCCAAAATGGGATATTTCTTACATTTTCGATATCCTTTGCCACATTATCTGAAATTGTATTTAAACTAATCTTTTTATACTCTCCTAAATAAGCATCTTGTTCTTCTGGAGTTTTTGCCAATTGTATTAATCCCCCATAAGCCAATCTTTGTAAACCTCTATAAAATGCCTCTGGATGTTTTGTTTTATTTGCAAGGAAATTAGCATAATTTCCAACTTTAGGCATTGCATTTAATATCTCATAAATGTCATTTCTGCGCTTAGCTAACTCTTCTGGTTGTAAATTCAAATTAGGATTATCAAAATAATCATCAATAAGATGTACTGCATAAGTTAGGTGGGCTTTAAAAATAATTTCATTTAAATTATTTGAAGGAATAGCTAAAATAAAGGCCTGGGATCTTACATCTTCATAAGAATGAACTTGGCTCGAATTTGGAGATATTTCTCTTCTTTCTATTTCCTTTAAAAATTCTTTCTCTCCTTGTTCTACACCATCTAATATGATTTTATGATTAGGAACAGTGGTATACGGGTTTAATAATCTTGCTTTGATATTTGTTTTATTCATGTAAGAAACTATGAATCCTATCTTTATAAAGTTTTCTTTTTGTTACTACTTATTAATAATTATGCTATTTAGATGCCACGTAAACATCTTTAAAAACAACTAAAAGAGAGTAGTTTTATGGCTGAAAAAGAGTTTAAAGTTACTCCTTGGGAAGTTAGTGGCAAAATAGATTATGATAGGATAATTAAGGAGTTTGGAATTCAAAAAATTGAGGATTCATTATTAAATAGAATAAAGAAACATACGAAAGATATTCATTATATGTTAAGAAGAAGGATATTTTTTGCGCATAGGGATTTTAATTGGTTATTAGATAAATATGAGAAAGGAGAGAAATTCTTTTTGTATACTGGAAGAGCCCCTTCTGGAATGATTCATTTAGGGCATTTAGTTCCATGGATGTTTACAAAATGGTTACAAGATAAATTTAATTGTGAATTATGGTTTCAGTTTCCAGATGAAGAAAAGTTTTTGTTTAAGGAAAAATTAACTTTAGATGATACTGAGAAATATCTAAAAGAAAATATGTTGGACGTAATTGCTTTAGGTTTTGATCCTAAAAAAACAAAATTCTTGATTGATACTATACATGCTAAATTATTATATAAACAGGCTGTAAGGATTGCTAAAAAGATTACATTTTCTACTGTTAAGGCTGCTTTTGGTTTTGGTGGAGAAACTAATATAGGGGCAATTTTTTATACTGCAATGCAAGCTGTTCCTGCCTTTTTACCTTCTGTTTTAGCTGGGAAGAATATTCCTTGTTTAGTTCCTTTAGGTTTTGATCAAGACACTCATTTCAGAATATCACGTGACGTAATTGTTAAATTAGGCTATTATAATCCTGCAATAATTCATTGTAGATTTATGCCTTCGTTACAAGGCCCTGGAAAAATGTCGGCTTCTATAGTTGAAAGCGGGATTTATACAACTGATGATCCTAAAGCTGTTGAAATGAAGATAAAAAAACATGCATTTTCTGGTGGGCAGCCAACAATAGAGGAGCATAGAAAAAAAGGCGGAAATCCTGATATTGATAGTTGTTATCAAATTTTAAATTATTTAGAGCCTGATGATAAAAAAATAATTAAAATTTACAATGATTATAAATCTGGTAAATTATTAACTGGTGAATTGAAAGAAATGACAATAGAATTCATTAATAAATTTTTAAAAGAGCATCAGAAAAAAAGGGAACAAGCTAGGAAGTTAGTTGACAAGTTTATTTATAAAGATTAATTTAAAACTATAATATTTGCTCGTCCTTTTTTAATCCTTTTAAGTTTATTTAAAGATTCTAGTTCTGAAATCATTAAAGAAACTTTGGCTTCTGATAACATTAATTGTTTTCTTAGGTCTTTTTGGTTCATTCTTCCATTGTTCTGCTTTAAAATCTCTAAAACTTGAGTTAGGTCTTCTTTAATCTCTTGAATTTCTTGAGGTTTAGCTTCTTTAATTTCTTCTATTTTTTCTTTTAATTTAGGCTTTTTAATAAATTTATAAGATAATAAACCTAAAAGAACTGCAATTATAAATACGATTAAATATGTAAAATCTGATTTTTTAGTTTTGGGAAAATTTATATTCTCTAAATCAGGAAGTTGAACATCCTCTAATGGGTAGAATAGGATTAAGTCATGAGAAAATTTGCCTTCTTGTCTAACAGTAATATTTTCTTCCAAATAATATTCTTCTTCATTTTCGTATATTGCTTTTAAAGTATATTCGCCTGGTGATACTGTGAAGGAATATGATGGATCTGTAACTACAATTTGTTTTGGTTGGGTATTAATCTCTACAATGACGTTTTTTAATGGATTTAAATCTGGGGAATATGATTTTCCTGTTATTTCTGCTGCAGAGGCTTGAAAAGAAAAAAATAGAATCGCTATAAAAACTATCAAAAAGGCTTTGAATTTCATGTTCATTTTTAATTTAGAAGGTTATAAAAACCTTACTTAATGAGATAGAAATTGATTTAAAGCATTAAATTTTAAAATTTAATGGTAAACCCTAAATTAAATAGATCTTCTAAAGGAAAGAAAATGCACTATTCTGTAGGGGCTTTGATTAAAAGAGATAAAAAATATTTGTTAATTGATAGAGCAATAGAACCTTTTGGTTTTGCTTGCCCTGCGGGTCATATAGATGAAGAAGAAGAGCCTGAAGAAGCATTAGTTAGAGAGATTAAAGAAGAAACTGGTTTAAAAATAGAAAAATATAAGTTAGTTGAAGAGAAAGAACTGGATTGGAATTGGTGTAGTAAGGGTGTAGATGTGCATTACTGGTATTTATTTGAGTGTGAGGTTTCTGGGGATATTAAAGAAAATAAAAGAGAAACAAAATCTATTAATTGGTATAGTAAAGAAGAGATTAAAAAATTAAAATTAGAACCTAGCTGGATGTATTGGTTTAAGAAATTTGGGATAATTTAGAGTGGAAAGTAACTAAGAAGTAATAATTTTTCTTTTTAAACGTAGAAAAAGCTTTATAAAGTATTTTGAAAGCTTTAGAAGAAAGTTTGTTTATAAAGTTTGGATGTTTATACATACATATCAACAATTTGGAGGTTGAGATTATGAATAAAAAAATTATATGTTTGGTGTTGGCGATTGTTCTTTTGATAGGAATGATGCCAGTTGCATTTGCACATGAAGAGGATGCAAATGTTAAAGATGTAATGCCAATGAAGGTAAAGGCTAAAGAGGTTAGAAAAGAGGTTCGTGAAACTAAGGAAAAAGTGAAGGCTATTAAAGAGGATGTAAGAGAGGTAAGAAAATCAGTAAGGGAAGATGTAGAAGCATTGAAAGCTAAAAGGGCTGATATAAAGAGCAATGTTAAGGATTTTAAAGCTCAATGTAAAGATGTTGAAACTGAAGAATGTAAAACTAAATTTTCTGCAGTAAGGACTGATGTAAAGGATCATTTCTTAAATGTTTTAGGGACAACTGAAAAATACCTTAATCAATTAAAGGAGAGATTAAGCTCTAGTGAAATTGACGTAAGTGAGGCAATTGCAAAGGTTGATGAGAAATTAGCAGCATTGACATCTTTAAAAGATAAGGTTAATGGAATAAGTGATAGTACAACAAAAGAAGAATTAAGAAGCATTCAGAAAGAGATAGGAGATTTTGTAAGGGATACTAAAAAGGGAATGGCTAAAGCAGTGAAGGCTAGAGCTACTCATGCTAAACTTGGTGTTGTGATAAAGAGAGCTGAAAGTTTGGAAGCAAGATTAGATAGAATGCTTGAGAATGCAAAAGAAAAAGGCAAAGATACTTCAAAATTAGAGCCATTAGTAAGTGAATTTAAAACGCATCTTGATAATGCAAAAGCAACTTATGATGAGATAAAAGCCAAGTTCAGTACTGTTGATAATTTATCTGAGCTTATAAAGAAGGCCAATGATAGTTTGAAAGCAGCTCATGAAACTTTAACTAAAATACATCAAGAGTTAAAGAATATTAAAGCTGAATCAAGTGCTGAATCAACTGAAGCGACAACAGGAGGGGAATAAAATGAATAAGATTTTTTTATCTTTTTTACTTATTATTCTTGTTTTAGGAGTAATTAGTTGTAAAGCTGAAAAGAAGGTGGGGGAAGTAGGAAAAGCTGAAACTAAAGCAGCAGAAGCAACTACTCCTAGTGCAAATGACTTAGATTTAGGTGATATAAGTTTAGAGACTGAAGATTTAGAAGGGATAAGTGACGAAGATTTAAATCTTGACTTCTAATTCTTTTTTTATTATTCAAAAAGGTTTTAAACTATTATTAAAGATATAAATTTATGATAATTACGAAGAAAGAGATTTGCTGGATAATATTAATAGTAGTAATAGCCTTATTGATTAGGGCAATGTTATTTCCTTTACAGCAAACTGTAGAATTAGATGGTGCTTATTATATTTCTTTAGGTGTTAATTTGTTTGAGAAAGGCTTGTATAGGGATTTAGAGAACAATTTGAACACTAATTTAACCCCTGGAATGCCTGTTGCTATTGGTTTGGTGAATTTAATTGTTAATAATTCTGTTTTAAGCGCAAGATTGGTTAGTGCTTTGTTTGGTTCGTTAATTATAATTTTTGTTTATTTGTTTACAAAAAGGTTATTTACAAGGAAAGAGGCTTATATTGCTGCTTTTTTAACTGCTTCTTATACAATTTTGGTTTATATTTCCACTTTAACTTATAATGATAGTTTGTATTTATTTTTATTTTTAGGAGGATTATATTTTGGGTGGTTAGGTTTAATTAAGGAGAAAAGCTTGTTTTATGTTTTAACCGGTGTATTTTTTTCAATTGCTTATTTAACAAGACCTGAAGGATTTTTATTGCCATTTATTTTAATTCTTTATTGGTTGATTATTTTAAGAAGATTTAATTTAAAAACAGTTTTGAATTTAGTTTTAATGTTATTTATATTTTTGTTAATATCTTTCCCTTGGTTGAACTTTATTCATGAAAATACAGGGAAATGGCAGGTTACAACTAAAGGTGGATTTACTTATTTACAAAGGGAGTATAAAGTTTTTACAGATGAATATGAAAAAAATTTATTTTCTTTAAATGAAGATAAGACTAGAATAAGATTAAATCCTTACAACCAAACTTTTGAAACTAGTGTAGGCAAATATATTTTAGAGGATCCTGGAAAGTTTATTAAAAGATATTTTGTTAATTTTGGAAGTTTAGTATTTGATTTTTTAATTAAAGTTTTTCCTTTTGTGTTTTTGTTAATTGCTTTTTATGGTTTTAAAGAGAAAACAAATAGAAAACTTGAGATTTATTTATTATTCTTTATTTTGTATCCTTTTTTAATTTCTCCTGTATTTGGAAGTGAAAGTAGATGGTTATTAGGTGGAATTCCATTGTTGTTAATATGGGTTAGTAGGGGGATTATTAAAATAGAGGAATGGAATGAAAATTTAAATTCTAAAATAATTACTTTAATTTTAGTTCTTTTAATGATAATAAGTGTATTTTTTGTTAATAGCTTTACACCAAAAATTTATGAAAAGGATGATCAGGCTATTGAACATAAGATTGCTGGTTTATGGTTCAAAGATAATATAGGGGAAGGAAAGATTATAATGGAGAGAAGGCCATGGGTTAGCTTTTACTCAAATGGAAGATTTGTTTATTTGCCTTATGCAAGTTATAGTGAAATGATAGAATATGGCTGTAAAAATAATGTTGAGTATTTAGTTGCTGATTCAAGATATTTAGGAAGATTAAGGCCACAATTAAAATCTTTGTTAGATGAGGATTTTAATGATTTAAAGACTGTTTATATTAATCATTTTAAGGATAAAGTTGTTAAGATTTATAAGTTGAAATGTTAAGATTTACCATAAGGCATAAAAAGGGGGGCATTATTGAGTAAAATATGTCGGAAGTGCAGAATAGAAAGGAATTGATTTTAAAATTTTTGAAGGAGAGAAATAAATTAGTGTTTTTGGTTTTAATTTTATTGTTAGGTTTAATTTTAAGGTTTAATTATTCAATTTTAAAGGCTCCTGTGGCAGAGTGGTGGGATTCTGCAGATTATATGTCGACTGCTAAAGCTATGGTATTTCCTGAGTTTAGAGAGCATGTTACACAATTTGGCATCAATGCAAGAAGACCCTTTTTCTTAGCTTTATTATGGGCACCCATATTATTTTTTAATGGAAGTGATACTGCTTTACACTATCCAATTTTAATTTTATCTTTGTTAACGGTTTATTTCACATATTTATTGGGGAAGAAATTATATAATGAGAATACTGGTTTATTAGCTGCTTTATTACTAGCTGTTTCATGGGTACATTTATTTTTTTCTGCTAGATTGTTAACGGATGTTCCATCACTAGCTTTTTGGATGATGTCTGGTTATTTTTTCTGGAGAGGTTATATTGAGGAAGAAGGAAATAAATATTTATGGTACGCTGCGGCATTTTTTGGTTTATCTATATTTACAAGGGCTGCATCTGTAATGAATATTTTACCAATTTTAGTTTTATTGGTGTTAAAGGAAAGGCATAAATTTATTCTAAATAAGAAGATTTGGATTTCTTTGATTATCTTTTTTTTAGTTTTATCCCCATTTATAATTTGGTTATTTGCAACATTTGACAACCCAATTCAAAAATTTACTGGTATTGGGGGAGGAGAAACGAGATTTAGGGCTGCTCAAGGCGGTTTTAAATTTTCAGATTTAGCTGACTTATGGAAGAATCTAAATTTTGTAGCTACAAGTTTATTGGGGCCTAGTATAATGTCAAATTTAGGTACCTTAATGAGCCCTAATTTTATAGGCTTTATTTTAATGTTAGTAACAATAATTTTATGTTCTGATGCAATTTTAGGTATTGATGTTTTATGGAAGGAAAGAAATAAAGAATTGATGAAAAAGATTTATTTATTAGTATGGATTTTAACGCCTTATCTATTTTATAGCATAATTAATCCAGGGGTTGAGGATAGGTATTTATTTGCAATGTTTCCGATAATGTTTATAATTTTTAGTGATGGTTTATTAAAAATAGCTGAAAAATTAAAAAAGTATTGGAAATATTTAGGGATTATTTTTTTAGTTTTAATATATGGAATTTTTGTTTATTATAATATTAATGATGCTAGTGCAACTCACGAATCTAAAAGATTATCTTATGCTGAAATAGCTCAGAGTGGAAAATGGATTAAAGAGCATTCTGATTTAAAAGATAGAATAATAAGCGCTTCAAAGTATCAAGCAATGTATTATTCTGAAAGGGATACATTTCCATTTTGTGATAATCAAGAATGTAAAGAAAATGAAACTATATTTATAGAGAAGAGGTTGAAAGAAATAGATCCTAAATTCGTTGTAGTTTCTGTTTATGAACCTGGGTTTACACCACAATGGGCTTATACTGTTGCACAAAGATATCCAAGTGTATTAGAACCTGTGCAGGCATTTTCACCACCAGGACAGCAAAGTCCTTATTTAATTGTGTATGAGTATAAACAACATCAATCAGATTGAATCTTAAGGAGATTTTTCAATGATTTCTAAGAATTTATTAATATCGATACGATCTTTAAAATGAGCACCAGCACTTAAGATCTCACATCCTAAAACTAAAGAAAGAGCTTCTAAAGGTTTATCTGCCTTATGTTTTACTTTTGTTTTATCTAGCACAGGGATATAATTTTCTTTTTTAACCCATTCTATAGGTAATTCATTTATTAATCTAAAAATTTCTTCATCTGTATATCCATATTCTCTTTTAGGAACTCTTTTAATTTCTTCTTTTATATTATCTGCGGAGAAAAGTTTTAATTTATTTTTTCGTGCAAGTTTTATTATTCTTCCTGCTTTGCTTTCTTCATTATAAAGGGCCATAAAAATAATATTTGTATCAATTACGGCTTTGATATTAGAACCATTCATTTGCAATCTCTTCTCTTATCTTCCTAGATTTTTTTAGTAAATCAAAAAGAGTGTCTCCTTTTTTTGCTAATCGCTTTCTAAACAATTCGCATTCTTGTCTAAATACATTTTCTTTGTGTTCTTCGATTAATCTATCAATTATTTCAGCGATATTTTTTTTCTTTTTCTCTAATTTTAAATAAATTAGTTTCTCATGTACCCTTTCTGGTATAGCTATAGTTTTCATATAATTTTATAATTTTATAATTTTATAAATATTTCGTTTTAGAGTAACTGGTTAGCTCCAATATATGCTCAAGAATATAGATTTCCTTGCAAGTGCAATAAAACCTGTTCTAAGCCAGAATTAAGTTGTGAGAACTTTTTAACAAAAAGATTCAAAAAAGGAATTGATAAAAAACTTAAAAGTCTTTAAAATGCAAAATATTTGATTTAAACGCCAAAAGGAATAGAAAGTATATACTACATCACAATAATAAGCTAACCAGTTACGTTTTAGATTGAGTCTTTTGTAAAGAATTGATTTCCTTCTTTTAAATACCACTCAACAAAGTTTTTAACGCCTTCTTCAATCCTAACTTTTGGTTTATAGTTTAGTAGTTCTTTAGCTTTTGAAGTATCTGCATAAGTAATATCAACATCACCAGGGGGAGCTGGAACAAGATTTACTTTAGCTTTTTTATTAAGATTTTTTTCTATTAAAGCAATTAGATAATTAACCTCGTGTGGTTCTTCATTTCCCAGATTGATTATTTCAAATTTTAAATTTTTATCTAAAGCTGCAATAATTCCTGAAACAATATCTGTAACATAAGTAAAATCTCTTTTTAATTTACCAAAACCATAGGCCTCTATTTGTTGATCGTGAAATATTTTATGTGTAAATTTGAATAGGGCCATATCCGGTCTGCCACTTGGACCATAAACTGTAAAAAATCTTAAACAGGTAATTGGAATATTAAATACTATTGAATAATATTTACATATAACTTCTCCTGCTAGTTTTGAGGCTGCATAGAATGAGATTGTGGAATCAACTTGTTGAGATTCTTTAAATGGGATTTCTTTTGAATTTCCATAAATTGCTGATGTAGAAGCGAAAATAAAACTTTTGATATTTTTAGATAGCTCCAAAATAGAAACTAATGCTTTAATATTTGCTTCTTCGTACAACAAAGGATATTTTACAGATTCTCTAACCCCTGCCCTTGCTGCCAAATGAATAACTTTTTCAGGTTTTTCTTTTTCAAATATTTCTTTTAATTTTTCAAAATTAGCTATGTCCTCTTTGTAAAATTTAAAATTTTTATTTTTCTCTAATTCTTTTAGTCTATATCTTTTTAATTCAGGATTATAGTAATCATTTAAGTTATCTATACAAATTACTTCATCGCCTCTTTCTAATAAAGCTTTACAAGTATAACTTCCAATAAAACCCCCTCCGCCTGTTACTAGAATTTTCATTTTATTAAAGCTTAAAGAATAGTTTAAAATGCTTGTGTATCATTCATTTATTAAAGAAATACCATCTAATTTTGGCTTTTTAATCTTCATTAAATCCAATATTGTAGGCAATAAGTTAACTATATGTGCATCTTTTTTACCTTTTAAATTTTTGATTATGTAAAATGTTTTTTGAATTTTAGGATCCCAGCCATGCATTGCCTGATAATCTGTGTTAAAAAAATTTGGATAGAAGATAGTTCCAAAATTTGCTAAGAATATTAAATCGCAGGTTTTTGGGAGATTATACTCTTTGAAATTTACTATTCTGCCTTCTTCTAAGCTTCTTAATAAACTCTCAACTGATTTTTTTGCTTCCTGAGATTTGAACCAGAATCTTACAAATGTTGATCCTATAAAATAAACTAAATCTTTTCCAAACTCTAAATTTAAAGAGTCTAGTTTTTCTTTTATATCAAATTTTTCTCTTACTTCATCCATGCTATGATCGGAGAATATTATTAAATTATCATCTAAAATGGCTAATTCTCTAACTGCATTATCAATTTCTGTTAGTTTTTCCTTTAATTCATTGCTTGTTGTACCATATTTGTGAGCAATTTCCAAATCTAAAAAATGGACAAATAGAAAATCTGGTTTACTTTTGATTAGTTTTTTTGTTGTATCTAAAACAGTTTTGCAATCATTTTTAAAAAATAGTTTTGATTTTCTATTTATATAGATATTAGGCCAGTCAATAGAAATGAATTTTTTATTATTTTCTTCTAAAATATCAAAGATTGTTTTAACTGATAAAGAATTCTTTTGAGGCCATGCTTTTTCCTGGCAAACTTTGAAATATTTATAGTATTCTGAGTTTAAAGGGGTAAAAAAGAATCTATTGTTTTTTAGCAATAATCTTAAATTTATTAATAACTTTGATTTTGTTTTTGATTTCATTTCTGGATCTAAATCAAATAGCTCTATCTTTCTATGAGTATCTGGATAGCAACCTGTTAAGAAAGATGGTATTATTGAGGTAAAACCAAATGTTACTTCTAAATTTCCAGACAGGTTATTTTCAGCTAATTCCTTTAGAAACGTTGTTTTTTCTATATATTCTGGTTTTAGAGCATCAATAAATATACATATCATAGTTTTATTGCTTAAATAAGGGATTTTAAAGTTTATTGAATTTCAAATCAATTTTTGGGTATAGTATTTTCCATAAGCATATAAGGCTGCTTTTCTATAATCTTCAAATGCATCTCCGTTAATTGGGGCTAATTTATGTAGATAACAATAAATCTCGGGCAATAGCTTTTGGAATTCTTCATCAGATTCAATAGCGTACAATAACAAAAATGCTGGAAAAAGTACCCTAATGCCAGGATCACGCCAAGATGTTAATGTTTTGAAGTGTTTTGTTCTTAAATAATATTTTAAATTTAATAAATATTGCAATGGAAAAAGTTTATGTGATGGCAAATAAGGATCAAAATATTCAAATGGCAGTTTCATATAGATTTTATGCATTAATTTAAGTTTATCTTTCTCTTCTATTCCTAAAGTTTTTGCTAGAAGATAAGTTGTAAAATATAAGGTATCTCTTGCTTCCTTCCAGAATTTAACTACATCTTTTATTTTAGTCATTTCTAGGTTTAATTTTAGTTTAGTTGCGAAGTCATTTTTTTTAACTAAATCAGGGAATTCTTTTGAGTACAATTCTTTGAATAATTTATTTCTTTCTTGATAGGTTCCTTTAAATCTATTTTTTAAAATTAACAACATTTCGTTACAAGCTAAAAATGTTTTTATTGAGTAATAAGCTGCAATTAATTTTTCATCTTTTTTAAAATTACCATTGAATCTTTCTTTATTCATTGACAATAGTAATAAACAAGATTTATTTATTGCATGCCTCCAGGCTTCTGATAAAGAAATGCCTGATTCTTGAATATTTATTTTTGATCTAACATCTTCACCGTATAAAATTTGGGAAGCATACTTTATTTCAAAGGTTCTTGTTGTTTTTTTTAATTTATTAAGGTTTAAACCCCTAATGTCAACATGAAAGAATTTATTTTTATCATATGATTCATTTTGAGTTTCTACAAATTCCTCGCCACCAAAACCAATAGCTTTAGAAGATTTCTTGCCTAAATCTTCATAGAATTTATCATTTCTTTTTTTATCTTCAACTAAATAAATATCATAATCATTAAAAGGTTGGTTATTTAACATTGTACCTTCTCCCTTACCGTAACTACCAAATAAGATAATTGATCTAGGGTTACAATTTTCCAGAATTATTTTTTTAATTATTTCAAGATGATTTTTTACTATTTCATCAACTTCTTTAGAGAGGGTGTATGTCATTTTTTAGTTTCTTCTTTTACTTTTTTAATTAAAGTTTCTTCTTTAAATGCAAAGATACCCCCTATTAAGCCTATTAAAGTACCTATAAGTGTATTTAATAATGACATTGAGAATATTTTTGTTGCTGTAACATGGAAAAGAGAAAATAAACCAACTAAAGTAACCTCTCTTGTACCTAAACCTGAAACTGTAATCGGAACTAAACTTACAATTGTTGCTATTGGGGGAAGGATTAGAAAATAAGGGTATGGAATCTCTTTTATTCCGAAAGATAAGGAAACTAAGTAAAGCTGCGTATAGATTAAACCCCAAACTATAAATGTTAACAATATATTTTTGTATTGCTTAAACGGATTTAAAGAATGCTCGAGATATTCTTTAAAAAATCCTGTTGTATGATCTTTATATTTGGCTGGCACTAAGAAATTTGCAATAAAGCTTAAAAATAAATGTTGAACTTTTTTATTTGCAAATATCAGTTCTATGATCAATAATGTTAATACTGCAATTATTATGTGGGATGTTACATTTGCATAATAATTAATTACAACTAAAGAGCCTACCACCCCTAAAATAAAAACTATCATAAAGTCTACTAAACGGTCCACAATTATTGATGTTAAAGATTTAGCTGCAGAGATTTTTGCTTTATCTTTTAGGTATAGAATTTTTATGAAATAACCTAGTCTTCCAGGTGTGATAACCCCATAAAAAGAACTAATCATTTGTATTTTAATTAGTTCCCAAAACGGAAGGTGAATGTCCTGTTTTTTCAGTATTAAGGCCCACTTAAATGTTTGGAAGAAGATTAAGAAAGGAGCTATAAAGATTGATAAAAGAATATACCATGGGTTCACATTTTGGATCGAATTTAAGATCTGCTGCCAGCCTAATCTTTTAATTAATAGAATAAATATTACAATCCCTATAATTGGAAGCAGTTTCCTTAATTTCATAATTTTAAAGCAAAGGCTATGTTTAAAAGCTTATTTAATGAGAAGTTATTTGAGATAGCCAAGAAGATATAATAGAACTAATAATACTATTATTAAGGCTAATGCTAATCTGTCATTTTTTTTGTAAAAGGCATAAATAATTGAAACTACCACTAATGCGATTCCGAATATTTCAAATCCCACCATTATGATTCCCCTACAGCAATTAATAAAGAACCTATACCTATAAGTGCTGTTCCTATAATCGTTTTTTGATAAGCTAGTAAAAAGAAACCAATGGAACCAACAATTGCTCCGAAAATTCTTATACTAAACTTAGTTAATAAAGTTCCTTTTTTATTTAAGTCTACCATATATGGACTATATTCAATAAGTTTATATTAATTTCTGTGTTAATGAGAAAATTGTTTAGAAGGATCTCTTGCAAAATCCATTATGTGACCTGCTACTGCTTTAATTCCCCTTAAAGTATATTTAATATCCTGCATTGATTTTATCTTTTTAAAATGCTGATAGATATAATTTGGATGTAAGAACACTTTTGTGTAAATGCTGTCACAAATTTCCATTATTTCTTCTGGAGTTGCATCTGGTGTTTTTAACAAAGGCATTGTCATATCATATTTTTCATAATCGTAAGGTGAAATTCCTGGCAAGAACCAATTATTTTCAACTGCTTGATGCCACATTGGAATTCCTGGGTAGGGCATAATTACTGTGCTTTGTAGGATATCTGCGTAACCTTTGTGCATTAAATATTTTGCTAATTTTAATGTGTTTAGTGCATCCTCTTTAGTTTCCCAAGGATAACCCACCATCATTGTTAAATGGACTATTAAACCTGCTTTTTTAATTTCTTTACATTCGTCAATAATTTGAGAAACATCTACATCTTTATCCAACATTTGCAAGGTTTTTTGATTTGCAGATTCCAAACCAAATTTTAATAATCTAAATCCTGCTTTTTTCATTAAATTATAATCTTTTAAATTTCTATAACCAAATCTCATATTACAAGAATAATCTACTTTTTTATTTAAACCTCTTGCAATTAATTCATTACAGAAATCATTTAACCATTTTCCTATTGTTATTGTTCCGCAATCATCAAAAATTTCTTTTACACCATATTTATTCACAAGCATTTCAACTTCATCAGCTGCATTTTTAGGCGTTCTTGATCTGAATGTTCCTTTTGGAAATAAGTTAGAATTCCAAACACAAAAAACGCATTTTCCCCACCAACAATCTCTTCCAGTCATTGTATATGCAAATGGTCTTCCACAAATATTATATTCTTTTTGGTAATGTTCAAAGCATTTTGTTAATTCTCTATCTGGAAATGGAGCTTCATCTAAACTTTTTGTTAATTGGTGTCTTCCACCATTAATTATTTTTCCTTTTTCCTTATACCAAAATCCTTTAGGAATTTTTTCATTATTTATTAAAGCATTACATAATTCTAACAAAGCAAAATCATAATGCCCACCAACTAAAACATAATCTACTTTTGAATTTTTAAAAGATTCATCTGGAAATGCTGAAACATGATCCCCCATCAAAACAACTTTCATTTTAGGAAATAGTTTTTTGGCTTTTTCTATAAAATTCCAGTATATCTTTATTGTAGGGGCTTTAGAGTCAATTGCAATTAAATCTGGTTTTTCTTTATTTAAATATTCAAAGTATTGCTGTTCTGTTAATTGTTCTGCTATTGCATCCTTCCAGATGACATCATATCCATTAACCTTTAACATTGTAGCTGCTGTTGCTGGAATTACTGGGTAAAGAAATGTAGGATTATGGAAATATTGAAATTGTCTATTTTGACCTAATTGAGCAATTCCTTTAGAGTAATCTGCTGGCGGATAACTGACTAGTACCTTTAATTTCTTTTTAACCATTTCTGCAATATTGATTCAGAGTTTTTAAACATTATGTAGCGTAAAACTATACTAATAGTAACTGTATTCAAAATACTTATAAATGCTATTTAGGGGTAGTATTGAATGGCAATCTTATCAATAATAATTAGTTTTGTTTTGGGATTTCTAATAGCAGTTGGAATATGGTTTTTTATATCAAAATGGGGAATGGAAAATACTTCTAAGGATTTAAAAAATAAACAAATTGGAGATAAAGAGGCCTTAAGAAAAACTATGTCAATGACTAATGAGGAAATAATGAAAGATGCTTCTTTAACTGATGAACAAAGAGGAATGATTTTATTTACAAGATCACAAAGACCGCAACAATTTGAAGGAAGAGAGGTTAAGTAAATTAAAATAATAAAGGTGTAACATAAACTTCTATCAAAGCCCCAACAATTAATACTGCTATTGAAATAAATATCAGGTCTAAAGAATCTATAACTGTTTGATTAAATTTTTTGCTTCCAACTGCATGTCGAATTGAAGCAACAGAGATTATTCCTCCTGCTAGACCACCGATAAAATAACCTGTAATTTCAAAGATTCCATGTGTCATGTATCTAAGAATACCGTGAGCTGCAGCAACTGTATATGCTGGAATTGATCCGTACAAAGCTAAATTTGAAAGTTCTGATAATTTTGTTGTGGCAAATGATCCTATTGCAGCACTTATTACAGATGCATTCCAAGTTAAAATAAATATTGAGCCTGCCCCATAGAAAAAGGAAAAGGCTATGCAGAAGAATAAAACTTTTAAATTATTTATTAGTATTTTCATAAAAAATCCTTCCTTAAATGCGTAAGAAGCTGAATTTGTGTTTATTGATTTTATTGTGTCTAATTGTGTTTTAAATAAGGTAGCTGCATTTTCTGGGGTTAATAACAGGTACCATACTGTATAACCAACTAACATCCCAATGAAAAGAAATATTAAGAATTCAATCGCTTTTCCATGTTCTTTAATTAGAATTGCTTCTTTTTGTATAAAATGATCTTTTTTTTCCTCGTACTTGATTGTTTTATAGACTAAGGGGATAGAGGCTATAACTGATAAAAAAACCATTACTAAGCTTGTTTCTTCTTTAAATATCCATCTTGCTAAAAATACAGATAAAAGAGAGTATAAAAATCCGATAAACAAAAGTCTATACGGTCTTTTTTCTGCGCCTTTTGGGCCTATAAGCGATTCTAACACCATCTTTTTTCGGTTTAAAAAAGATTTGTGTATTTAAATAGCTTTTGTTTAATAACTTTTACTCTTTAATAAACTTTAAAAACAGTTATTTTTGAATTTGTTTTATGAAAATTGAAAAAATTAGGGAGGATCTTAGGATTAATAACTTTTTAAATAAAGGATTAGTTAACTTAAAAGCTACTGGGATTGAAATCCAGTTGTATGAGAATGAATTTTATAGACATGGGTTTGTTCAAGGTGATGGAAAAAGAAGTTTTTACAAGACACTTAATTCTTTAGATTTAAATGTTAAATTAAAAGAAGTTTCAGAAGAACCTATTGCATTAATTGATTTTAAAAATGAATATCCTATTTTTGGAGGTATTAACTTTCTAAGAGTGAGAAAAAATGGTAAAGGCATTTGTATAGTTGAAAGCTATATAAATTTTGATGGATGGAGGAATGCTGATGAAATTGCTGGGGAATTATTAGAGAATAAGGTTGAGATAGAAATTGCAAATCATTTTTCCCAAGATGAACAAGTAAGAAGAAGATTGGCTCATTTATTTAATGGGAATTATCCTTTTAGTGATTGTTCTGAGTGTGGAGCTGCTGCTTTTGTTGTAGCTAAATATTTTAATGAAAAAGATAGAGTTAAAAGTTCACTTAGGGCTTATGGTTTAGAAGATCAAATTGAGGATTTATACCAACATTTAAGAAGAAGATGCGCTTAAAATTTAGTCTGACATATCCAAAACTGAAATGATTGAAAATTTGACCATTTTTAATTTTTAACCAGAGGCTTCCACCACCATTCGCTTTCTTTGTACCATTGGATTGTTTTTTTTAATGCTGCTTTGAATTCATTTTTGGGTTTCCAGCCTAATTCTTTTTTAATTTTTTCACAATTTAAACTGTACCTGAAATCATGGCCTTTTCTGTCTTCAACATACTCTATTCTATCTTCCCCTAGATTTAATTCTTTTAAGATCATTTTTGTTAATTCTATATTTTGAATTTCATTACCTCCCCCAATATTGTAAACTTCACCTGATTTACCTTTTTCCATGCACAATTTTATTGCTTCACAATTATCTTCTACGTATAACCAGTCTCGAACATTTTTTCCTGTACCATAAACCGGGACTTTTTTTCCTGTTAATAAATTTGTAACAAATAAAGGGATAACTTTTTCTGGATATTGATAAGGACCAAAATTGTTTGAAGATCTTGTGATTATTATGTTTAGGCCATAAGTTGCAAAATATGAATATGCTAGACGATCTGCCCCTGATTTAGATGCGCTATATGGGTTACGTGGCATTAAGAGAGAATTTTCTGTGAAAGAGCCTTCTAAGATTTGACCATAACACTCGTCCGTACTTATCTGAACCATAGAAAGATTGTTTTTTCTTGCTTCTTCTAAAAGTGTAAAAGCTCCAAAGACATCTGTTTTAATAAATGAAGAAGGATCTTGAATACTTCTATCAACGTGAGATTCTGCGGCAAAGTTTACTATAATTGAACAATCTTCAGCTGCTTTTTTAACATCTTCCGGGTTACAGATATCTCCTTTGATAAACTTATATCTTTTATTATTTTCAATGTCTTTTAAACTTTCTAGTCTACCTGCATAAGTAAGTTTATCGAGATTTATAATTTCGTAATCTGAATTATTAATTAAATATCTAATAAAATTACTCCCTATAAAACCGCATCCGCCTGTTACTAAGAGTTTCATCAAGTATAATCCTCAAAAATGCTTTAAAATAATTATGCATTTTTATTCTTTTTATTAATATACCAACTGTAAATACCAGGGAACATCCTCTTGCTGGCTGTTTTTATTTTATGTGACAGGGGAAGAATAACATTGGACTTATTCTTTTTTATAGCTAAGACAATCTGCTCTGCAACATATTCCGGAGACATTAGTTTTTCTTTTGAAGTATCATTTTGCCAAGATTCATGATTGAAGATTGGTGTATTTGTTCCTGCTGGATTTATTACTGAAACCTGAATATTGTATTTTTTAAGTTCGTAACGCAATGCTTGAGAAAGGCCAACAACTGCAAATTTTGATGCTGAATAGATGCTTAATTCTGGAATAGCAATTAATCCCGCTATTGAACCCATATTAACAATAAAACCATTATTCTCGCGCACCATATAAGGCAATACTACTTTCGTTACAAAAATAGTTCCAAGAAGATTTGTATCTATTGTGTCTTTTAATTCGTCTAACGAAGTATTTTTGAAAGATCTTCTTACTGCAATACCTGCTGAATTAATCAAGATGTCTATTTGGTTGTATTTCTTTAATATACATTGTATTGCTTTTTCAACTGAATCGTAATTTCTTACATCACAGACTACTGCAGAGGCATCTTGATCGTATGTTTTTATTTCTGTTAAAGCATTGAGTAATTTATTTTTTGTTTTTGAAAGAAGTATAACTTTGCAACCCTCTTTTGCGAGCTGTATAGCTGATGCCTTACCTATGCCGCTTGAGCCGCCTGTTATTACTGCTACTTTATCCTTCAAATTTTCCATAAATTCGGGGTATAAGTTAAATTTATATAGTTTGCTAATGGGACAAAATTATGGTTAAAAGTCTGGATTTAATGCTACCAGTTTATTATAATAAGGCGTAAAATTAACTAAAACTTCATTGGATTTTATTAAAAAAAGTTTAGAATTAAGGTTCAGGAAAATTTAGAAAATGAAAAATTTTGAAAAGTGGAACGATGAAATGTTCAGGAAATGGGGGAATGAAGAAAGATATATCAAAAATAATTTTATTGTTAGATTTGTTGAAAGAAAAAGGGTAAAAGATTTATTAAGTTTTTTAGATGGAAGTGAAAAAGAAATTTTAGAATTAGGTTGCGGAAACGGTTACATTTTAAATCAAATAAACTTCGGGAATAAAACTGGTGTGGATTATAGCAAGACTGCAATTGAATCCTGTAAAGAGAAATTTAAAGATAGAAATGATTTTGAATTTATTCATGGTGACATAGAGAAGATTAATTTAAATAGAAAATTTGATGCAATAATCTGCAGTGAGGTTTTAGAGCATGTTAAAAATCCAATTAAAGTTATAGAAAATATGGATAAGCATGCTAAAGGAAAAGTATTAATAAGTGTTCCTAATGAAGGATTAACTAATTTTTTTAAAAAGGTTTTGATAAAATTAAAATTATTTGATTTATTTTTTAAAGGTTTACCTAAGGAAAGTAATGAGTGGCACATACATAATTTTTCTATTGAAAACTTTGAAGAATTAATTAGTGGAAGATTAAAAATAATAAAGTTAAAACGATCTCCATTTTTCTTTTTACCTTTAAAGTATGTTACTTATTGTGAAGCCGGGCATTATGATAAAGAATTACAATTACCTTAGATTTGTTTTATAATTTTTGCTGGAATGCCTGCTGCAACACAATTTGGGGGAATATCTTTTACTACAACAGAACCTGCACCTATAACTGAATTTTTTCCTATTTTAACTCCTTTTAAGATTACAACATTAAAACCAACCCAGACATTATCTTCTATTGTTATTGGTGCTGAGGGATAGTTTGTGGAGTGTCTTTCTATCGGTGATAAATGATGATCATGATCCACTATTTTAACATCTGATGCAAAAACACAATCATTGCCTATTGAAATGTACGAGGCTGCTCTTATTGAGGTTCCATTTAAAGTACAATTATTACCTATATCGATTCTTGAGTTTTCATTTAAAGTGTATAGAGAAACTGGTTGCAATCCTTGACCATAGAACTTTGAAGAGGATATTAATTTAGAATTTATACCTATATTAATTATCCCCCTGTTTATTACTAAAGGTTTACCGTAGATTTTTAAATTTACACCATAAGTAACATACCTTCTTTTTAAGTATAATTTGTAAAGGGGTTTTCTTATTGCTTCTAGGATAAAATATAAGGTTTGTTTTCTTTGCAAGATTCTTTTAAGATTTATCATGAATTTAAAGCTTAAAAAAGATTTATAAGGTTTGTTAATTGAGTTTGTGTAGGACGTAGACAAATGTAACCCACGCAGTTCTAAATAAATTGTGCAATAAATGGGAAGATTTATATATTTTATTGGTATAAAAGCCAGTATGATAAAAAATAATTATAATAAACTGCTTGGTGTTTATTTTAAAGCAGTTGGGGAAGCTCTAAAAGATCCAATTATACACGATTTAACTGCTATCAGTCCATTATGTATAGAAAGACTTGAAAGACTAATTCTTGGATCTAATAAAAATGATGTTTATTTTAGTGAATGGCGAGATAATGATGGGTGGGATTTAAACTATATTTATCATACTCATGATTCTAACAGAGGGTTGTTATTAAAGGAGGCTATTCGAAAAGGCGTTTGTGGTGGGAACCCTAAATTAATTAAGGTTTATTCTGTGGATGATTTAAAGGTGGTTATTAAAAAATTTGAAGTTGTTTCATCTTTGTAAGTAAATAATTGTGAAATTCTTGATTTACTTGACTTGGATAAAATACAATATCGCTTCTTGTTAAATTTCCGATTTTAATTTCATTGCATATTTTATCTAGGTATCTTTCTAAAATGATTGCCCTATCTCTATTAGACAAAACTGAATAGAATGCTTCTTCTTCTCGTTCTATACTAACAAAATTTTTATCTACAAAGGTTTCTATTTTTCTTAATGGTTGTTCTGATTTAATAATTATAACAGGATCTATCCATCTTTTATGGCTTTTATAATCGGCTTCCCTTATTCTTGTTAAAATCTCTTCTAAATTTTCTTGGTTTACAAGGGGGATAATTAAGTCTAGTTCTTTATGAGAGATTGTTATTTCTATTGGATTTCTAATTGCATCTTCTATCGAGAGAGTATTAAAATTTGAATCAAAGAAAATCGCATCTTTGTATTCTTCTTGTGCGTCATCTTTAGTTAAATATTCAATTCTAGCACCATAATAAGTAAATCTTGGAATTATATGATGCCCCATACTAATATTTGATTCAATTTCTTGAAGGTGTTTTTCACTATCATGTAGAAAGTGAATAATAATAGATGTTTTAGGAAGGATGTTTTTGATTTTAGAAAATTTCTACCTGTAAAATATCCTCTTCTAAGCTCACGAGCTTTCATCATTACTTGTTTAAATTCATCAGATGAAAATTTTTGATTTTTCATTTTGATTATCAATAGTTTAAACCCTATTTAAATCTTACTATTTTAATTACTTATTAGTAGTGTTAAATCATCTTTCAAATAGTTTTTAAATTGATATTTTAGGTTAGATTTATGGTTAAAAATATACCTTTAGTTAGTGTTGTAATACCGGCTTATAATGAAGAAGAATGTATAGATGGATGTGTAAAGACTTTAGTAAACCAAAGTTATAAACCATTAGAAATTATTTTTGTAGATGATGGAAGCAAAGATAAAACTCTTGAAATTTTAGAAAAAAATAAAGATATTAAAGTTTTAAAACAAGATCATAAAGGCCCTGGAGCTGCAAGGAATTTAGGAGTGAGTAAAGGTAAAGGCGAAATTGCAGTTTTTGTTGATGCTGATATGGAATTTGATAAAGATTATATTAAAAATTTAGTGAAGCCTATTTTAGAAGGAAAATGCATTGGAACAAATCATCCTGAAGAGATTGTTAAAAATAAAAATAATATTTGGAGCAAATGCTGGGGTAGGAGATTAACAACATTTCAAGGAGATTTTGCAATTTTTAGAGCTATAAAAAAAAATAAATTTTTAGAAGCTGGTGGTTTTGATCCTAGTAAAGGTTACGCAGATGATCAGACAATATATAAAAAATTACAAATAAGACCCATATTAGCTGAAGGTGCAATTTGTTATCATAATAATCCGGGGAGTTTAAAAGAAACTTTTTATCAGAATAGATGGATAGGAGAAAGTTATAGAAATAAAATATTAAAGATTCCTTTTGTTAATTTAGTATTTGTAAGTTGTTTATGGTTATTAGTGCCTTTTTTAATTATTTTTAAAACAGTCCAGAAAACTTTTAATGAGAAGTATTTTAAGTTTTTAATTTATTATCCTATATTTGGGGTTGTAAAGTATACTGGGTTTATTATTGGGATTTATAGAAAAATTTTAAAGGGGAAACTTGAGAAATAAAATTTCAATTTCATAATGTTTAAATAGGTTAAAATTAAAATCTTAAAAATGACAAAGCCAATAATTTTATTTATAGCGCCGCCTAAGACAAGAAGGCCTATGTCGGGATATATTAGTCCTTTAGTCGATGCTTCTGTGCCTTTAGGAATTTTATCAATGGCTTCTTTTTTAGAAAAAAATGGTTATCCTGTTAAATTAATTGATAATTTGGGGGATAAAGAATCTATGCCACATAAATTTAAGAAAGAAGAGATTATGTATGGAATTCCGAAAGAAAGATTAAAGCAAAGAATAAGAAATGTAAATCCTAGTATCGTTGGAATTTCTGGTCAATTTAATGCGCATTTAGATATGGTATTGTATGTTGCTAATCTTGTTAAGGAAATAAATCCAAAGATACCAATAGTTGTTGGCGGGGCTGTGGTCAATGATGAGATTGTTAAGATTTTGAAAGATGAACCAATAATTGATCTTTGTGTTTATGGTGAAGGGGAGTATACAATTTTAGATTTAGTTAAATGGTGCGAAGGTAAAATTGAATTAAAAGATATAGACGGATTGGCATATAAAAAAGATGGAAAAATTATAAAGAATAAACCTAGACAATGGAATTTTAATTTAAATGAATTACCCTTTCCAGCTTATAATTTAGTTGATATGGATTGGTATTTAGAATTGCCTAAGAGAGGGGTTCACTACAGGCTTAAAGATAATTATAGAACAATGACTATGATTACTTCAAGGGGTTGTCCTGAGAATTGTAATTTTTGTGCAATACATTTAGTTAGTGGAAAAGCATGGAGGGCATTTTCTCCAGAATACATTGTAGAGCATATGAAATTATTGGTTGAGAAGTATGGTGTTGAGCAGATTCACATTGAAGATGATAATTTTACATTGGATATGAAAAGAGCTGAAAAGATTTGCGATTTAATTATAAAAGAAGGTGTTAAAGTAAGATGGGATACACCAAACGGGGTTAGGGCTGATAAATTAAGTGAAAGATTAATTGTAAAATTGAAACAAGCCGGGTGTTGGAGGCTAACTGTTGCTCCTGAGGTTGGAAATCAAGAAGTTTTGGATAAGATTATTGATAAGAAAATGGATTTGAAAAGGGTTGAAGAGGCTGCTAGATTATGTCAAAAACATAGAATGCCTTTAGTTGCTTTTTTTGTTTTAGGCTTTCCTGGTGAAACTAAAAAGAATTTACAAGAGACTGTAGATTTTGCTAAAAAATTAATGAGAAAGTATGGTGTTATTGTTGGTGGAGCGATGCACGCTACTCCTTTCTATGGGACAAGATTATGGAAGGAGGTAAATGAAAAGGGTTATTTGACAAAAGAGGTAACACCAGAGTCTTTAGGCCAGAGTTTAAGCGGAAAAGCAGGATTAATTAAAACTCCTGAGTTTACACCTGAAGTGGTTCAAAATTATAATCAAAAAATAATTAGAGCTTCATTTTTTTATTCTGCAATAAGGTACTTAAAACAGCCATGGAAGATACCCTATAGATTTAGAAATTTCTTTTTAATTAAGTCAACTTTAATGAGATTTGTTAAGGGCGTAGATGTCTAAATTTTTTGAGGTATTTATAAAAAGTAATTACAAAAAAAAGAAAGTATTAAAAAGGTATAAAACTGTGTCAATGAAGAGGTGATTTAAATGAAAAAAATATTATTTTCTGTTGTGTTAAGTATGTTGCTAGTTCCTTCAATAGTCCTTGCCGATATGGGAAGTACTGGTATGATGGGAGGAATTTTTGGAACGAGCTTAACATGGTTAATATATTTTGCTATAATGTCTCTTATATTTTCAATAGTGTTTTGGTTAACCCATAATTGGTTAGTAAAGAGTAAAAGATAGTGACGATGAAAAAGATAGAAGAGATAATTATAGTAGGTGCAGGAATGGCCGGCTTAGGGTGTGCCAAGAGACTGCGTGAGAATGGTAAGAATTTTAAAATAATTACGGAAGACATTGGGGGGAGGGTAAAGACTTCCCCTGATGGAGAAGTAAATTATGGGGCTTATTATCTAACTGCTGATTGTAAAACTATTTTACCTTATGTAAGAATAACTATGGGACTTATTTTTATTCTGGGAAAGACAGTATAAAAAAATATTTTAAGAAGGGGGGGGTCATAACTCATAATAAATGGAAACCCTGTTTGTACTTTTTAGGGGATAATTATATTGAAGAAAACCCTGAGCCTAATCTGTTCTTGGCAAATGATCATAATGTTCCAAGTATGGAAGATGCTTTTATTAATGGCAAGTATACTGCTAAGCTTGTGTTAAAATCAGAATAGGTTTTTGATTAAATTTTGGGTTCATAATGCTTTTAAATCACTTTTAAGGGCTTATCTAAATGAATAAAGTACCAAATATAAATGAATTAAGGTAGTTTTGTAGGACTAACAAGGATGAGTTGTTAAATATGAAGATTATAAGATGGTTTTCTGTTTATCCTTTAAAATTATTATTGTATACAAATATAAGTGCGAATCAATTAAGTATGGCTTGGATGTTGTTAGGGTTAATTGCTGGTGTTTTTTTAATTAAGGGGGATTACTGGTGGAGTTTATCTGGAATGATTTTATATCAATTTGCTTATTTAATAGATCAATTAGATGAACCGGTTGCAAGGTATAAAAAACAAACAAATTTAGGCGGGGAATATTTAGATGAGCATACAAAATATTTACACAGGACTGCATTATTAGCGTTTATGAGTATTGGTGCTTTTAATAAATTTCAGAATCCAATCTACATTTACGCTGGTTTAATTTCAGTATTATTTATTTTGATGGATCAGATAATGAGATTAAAACCTTTTCATATTTATTCTTTAAATAATAAGTTTAAAGAGCTTAAAAAAATTTCAAAAATTTCTATTGAAAGGCAAAAAAACAGATTTATAGTGTACGTAATAGAATTTTTTAGACCTCAGGCTTTTAATGCAATGTTATTTGCAGCAATATTTGATGTTTTGCATTATTTATTAATTTTTTATGCGATTATGTTACCAATAGGTTATTTAAAAACTGTAATTTCTGGGTATAAAGAAACTGCGAGGTTTAAGAATTAAAATGGATCCTAAGGTTTTGATTTATACAATTCATTATAAAGGCTTGGATGAAACTTTAAAGTTTATTGAAAGTGCTAAAAATTTAAACTATGAAAATTTTGAAATTTTAGTTATCAGTAATTCCAGAATTGAAAGTGAAGGAGAAACTTTAAATAAAATTAAAGGAGTACATTTTATAGATAACAAAAGAAATATGGGTTGTTGTTATCCAAATAATCAGGCTTTAAAATTTGCTATAAAGAAAAAGTGTAAATATATTGGAATTTTTAATAATGATATTGAATTTGATAAGGATTTTTTGGAAGAAATTATTTACAGACAGTTGCAAGATGGAAAAATAGCTGCAAGTGGTGGAAAGGTTTATGACAAAAAGAGAAGAAATTATTTACAGACAGTTGCAAGAAATATTGTATGGAAATTAGGAGCTTTAAAATGCGATGTTGGTGAGGCAGAAGATAAAGGGCAATTTGAAGATTTGAAAGAGGTTTCTTATATTTGGGGGGGAGATATTGTTTATAGAACTGATTTGTTGGAAGGTGTTAATGGTTATGACGAGAAGTTTTTTGTTTATTATGAGCCTTTAGATGTCGAATTAAAATTACAAAATAAAGGTTTTAATATTATGTATGTTCCTAAAGCTAAGGTATGGCATAAAGGACAAGGTTCTTTACCTAATCCTAAGGTGTATTATTATTACTCTTATAGAAATAGAATGTTATTTATGAAGAATTGCGCTAAATTTTTTGATAAATTAATTTTTTATCCTTATTTTTATTTAGTTGCTGTTCCTGCTGGTATTTTAAAAAGATTAGTGAAAGGTGATATTTTAGGAGCTATTGCAACTATAAGGGGAAGTTTTGATGCTTTGGTTGGAAGATTTGGGGAGAAACAGTTTTAAATTAATTTTTAGTCCATTATCTTTTGGTATCAAATGGTAACTTTAGTTATCATAGTTTGTGATCTTTCAAATATTTAATGGTGTTTAATTCAAGACAGGTTTTAAAGAAATCAATATAAATCGTTAATCCTTTATTATTTTTATGGTAGATATTGGTATTTTGGTGAAATATTTAAAAGATGGAAAGCAAAAAGGTTTTAGTGCAGAACAATTAAAGCAAACTTTAGTAGAACAGGGTTATAGTTTAGAAGAGATTAATAAAGCTATTGATATTTCTGAAGGCAAAGCAATTGCAGAAATTCCAAAAAAACATAATATTTTAGTTTTTATAGTGGGAGGAGTTTTAATTTTGATTTTAATTGGTGTTTTAATTTTTGTTAATGTTAGGAAATATAGTATTAAAACAGAAGACAAATTTGATGAATCTAGTTTTTTAAAGGATCCATTCTCAAGTCAAGGTAAAATTATTGAGGATCTTCCTTTACCAACAAAAGAAGATGATCCTTTCGCAGGATCAACAATTTTGACTAAGGATATTAATGACCCTGAATCTTTAGTAGAAGTTATTGAAGATCCTTTTAAGAAATAATTGAGTATTTTATTGGTAAATTTCTTGTGGCCCATTTATGCTTATGCTGAAAAATTTGCTGCATTTGTAAACAAAATAAATCGATTTTATTAAATGTAAAGATAACAATTTCAAAATTATATTCTGCTGGCAAATAAAAGGTACAACCGGAGATCGTGATGGGGTTGGTTAGGGACTTTAACGAGTAAACAACTATAGTTGACAGCAATAAATTCTTCGGTATGGTTCGTCAGCATCAACCCCCGCACCCCAACAATTCTCATAAGTAGGATAGTTGCTTGCAGGGTAAGTGCCGAATCCTGCCATAAAATAACCCGGGTTACATGCTATATCCCCGCAACCCCAACCTGACCAATAGCAATTATTATGACTATTACCTGGCGCCACAATATCACCATCAACAACTAAACTGCCGCTTCCACCCCAAGAATTGCTAACATAAACATTATTTCCATTTCTTGGCAGTAAAAACAGATGTTCGTTAGTAGATATATGGCCGCGACTACCAAAATTTATTGTGCTACCCCCTACCTGAATATCACCATTAGCATCTATCCCCAATGATTGTGTATGACCTCCCTGACCATCATGCCTATAAAAATTTATATTCTGACCTGCTAATTGTATTAAAGCACCTGGAGCTGTACCAACCCATGCTGAACCAGTAAAGTATTCATTGTTTGCGAGGTGAGCATAATCTCCGCCTGAACTTAGAAAGGCATTACCAACTTTTATAGCTCCATTTTGAGTAACATCTAAATTAACTGTTGGAGCACCAATTCCAATACCAACATTCCCCTCAGGGGTTATAGATAATTGACCTGTACCTGATGTTTGTAATTGAAGCATATTTCCAATGACACCAATCTGAGGAAGGTCACCAGTTGTTCCAGCACTTTGAAAAGCAATCCATGTTGCTGGATTATTACTTGAAAAAGCTGCTGCAGCATG
>Ga0209541_10001479_pt1 | contig 46590 bp, 58 predicted proteins | sample RifCSPlowO2_01_FD_184027 | JGI IMG/M metagenome (GOLD analysis project Ga0209541, IMG submission 184027) | Groundwater microbial communities from Rifle, Colorado - Rifle CSP2_plank lowO2_0.1 (SPAdes) (version 2) | ecosystem: Environmental > Aquatic > Deep subsurface > Groundwater | place...
CCGCCGAGCGAAGCGAGGCGGCTTCCTCTGGCTTGCCATTTTCTAAAGTGTGTCCCTGGCAGGAATTGGACCTGCTGCCTCTTCCTCCGCAGGGAAGCGCTCTATCCGATGAGCTACAGGGACATTTGTTAGTCTAATCCTAAATCCCCAAAATCCGACTCAAGCTATCCGCTATCGAATCTTCATGCTTTTCCTCGGGCAGAAAGGTAATTAGGAAGCCACGCAGATCCATTACAGCTTCGTCGGTCAGGGGGATTTTAATGTAAGGATAATACCATTTTTTCGTCTGAAAACTCAACTCCTTGATTTTTTCGGGCTGAAACTCTAGCCAGAAAGAGGTTAATTCATCATAGGCGTAGTGCCTTTGTCCATAGTTAATACCCAGGGCACCGATCTCCCAAACTATCGCTTGTCCGGGGCGATTAGCCTGAATCGCTAGAATTCCGGCTACTAAAATAAAGAGGGCGGCGGCGATAAAATCCTCTCCCCAAAAAATGTAGAGCAGGCCAATTATCACAAAAGCGCCAGCGATATAAAAGATTAAACGTTTGTTAACCGGATGGTCGGTTGGGTCAATGGTACCAGAGAAACCCATTTGGTCCTTTTCTGGTTGGGTTGGTTCGCTGTGCTCGCGTAGATTTAAAGTTTGAGACATAATTATGGGTCTTAGCTTAGCAGAATTTTGACGGTCTTCGACACGCCGTAGCCTCGCCGAAGCCCGTCTACGCCCTGGCGGGCTTCGGCGGCGAGGCGAAGGCGGTGGGGGTGGGATTCGAACCCACGATACGGTTTCCCGTATGCCGCATTTCAAGTGCGGTACCTTCAACCTCTCGGTCACCCCACCCATTTTATTATAATAATCTTTTATTTATAAAAGCTCGACCTGAACCTGATTTTAAATATTTCTCAAACTCAAAAGCTTTGTATTTATCTTGAACGGCAAAGTAAAAATCTAGCTTTATGGGCAACCTGTTTGCGGTAGCTGGTACCTGGCCTTTCTGATGTCTTGCCAGTCTGCCTTTCAAGTCATCTGTACAGCCCACATAGTATCCATCTCTACACTTTAAACTATAAACGTAGTACATATTTTATTTCTTCGGCGAGCAAGTGTCACCCTCGCTAGCCATAGGCGGACTGCGTCACGCCGTAGCCGAGCGAAGCCCGCCTACGCCCTGGCGGGCTTCGGCGAGGCGAAGGCGGAGGCGGGAGGATTCGAACCTCCGAGGGGCTTTAACACCCCTACCTCTTTAGCAAAGAGGTACATTAGACCACTCTGACACGCCTCCATTGTTATGCTTCAATTTGCAAATTTTATCACGTTTTTTACCCTTTGGCAACGACGAAAGCGCCAACCGTTTTGGCGCCAGTTTGTTTTAAAACTCGGGCGCACTCATCTAGAGTGGAGCCGGTAGTGGCGACATCATCGATTAAAACAATTGTCTGATTGCGTACCCGAGCAGGATCCGGACAAGCATAAAGATTGGCGGCGTTGGCGCGCCGCTGATTGGGGTCGGTGATCTCGGCCTGGGGTGGACGGCGGATGGGGCGCGTGAGCGCCCCATCCGCCAGCTTTGTATTTGTGGCTTTAGCCAAATATTCTGCCAATACCTCGGCCTGGTTGTAAGCCCGCCAATTTTTTCTTTGCCGATGCAGGGGCACCGGTACTAGTAGGGGAGCATCTTTTAAGGTTTCCGTAATTTTTCTATTTTGCCAGTAGTTGATTAACAGGCGTGCTAAGGGCTCACCCAGCGCCTTCACAAAGCGATATTTAAAAGCCTGGATAGTGCGGTTGACTAGCGGGTAGCCATATTCTGTTACGCTCCAGAAGTAGTCGAGCGGATGTTCTTTTTTACAAAATGGACAGATCTCACCGCTGGTAACCGGAGCGGAGCAAAACAAGCAAGCTAATTTGCTGTGACTAGGTATAGTGTCGAGACACTGCTCGCAGAGATAATCTTTCGGGTCGCCATTTTTACTCTCGGCTTTACAGCCCAGGCAGTTAATCGGGAAGATTATATCAGCTAAGTAGTTTCTTCGCACTATTTAATTGTGGTATAATTCTACCTAACAGACAATGGCTTTTTCTTTATTCGGAAATCTTTTAGGCAAAAAAGGCGTTATCGGTCTTGATATTGGTACCGCCTCAATTAAGTTAGTCGAGCTGGCCCATGACGGTGGTCGTTTTAATCTACTTAACTATGGGATTTTTGAGCTAAGCAACCAAGAGGAGGCAATTGAAACTAGTCATGCTGGTAAGTTACCAGAAGAAAACATTGTCGCCGGTATTAAAGAGCTGTTGACTAGAGCTAATATCAAGAGCAAAAAGGTAATTGCCTCAGTGCCGTCCTTCTCTACTTTTTCCACGGTGCTATCGATGTCTTATTTATCGGAAAAAGATTTAGCCAAGACGATACCGTTAGAAGCAAAAAAATATATCCCCATTCCCCTAGAGGAGGTGGACATGGACTGGACTATTATTGATACCAAGCCAGCAGTCGGGCAGGGGACACCCATGGTGGATGTTTTTTTGGTGGCGATGGCTAAGGCTGAAAAAGAAAAGTATAAGCGTATTATTCAGGCGGCCGGTCTGGAGCTAATCTCTTTCGACCTAGAAAGTATTGGCTTGATCCGTTCTTTGTTAGGCAACGATCTCAGCCCAATGGCGGTAGTAAACATTGGTGGGCGCAGTAGTTCAATTATGGTGGTGGACCGTGGTTTTGAACGGATTAGTCACAACTATGAAATTGGTGGCTTTGAAATTACTCGCTCGATTGCTCGCTCCATGGGAGTTAACTTGGCGCGGGCCGAAGAATTAAAACGCAGTATGGGCCTACTGCAGGATGATAAGGGTGGTACCAAAATTGTCAGTGAAGCAATGCGTTCATTGTTGGATATGATTGCGTTTGAAACCCAAAAAACTATCACCAACTATGAAACGGGCAAAACCATTAAGGTGCAAAAAGTTTTTTTGGTGGGTGGCATGGCCAATATGCCTGGTTTAGCTGACTATATCAAAGGCAAGTTACAAATCGATGTTTCAGTCGGTAACGCTTTTGCTCGGGTAGTATTTACCCCCAAATTACAACCAATTATTGCTGAATTAGCTCCGACCTTGGCCATTGCTACTGGGGTAGCAATGCGCGAAGTGAACATCTAACTAGAGTACCGATAGTTTTGTTGGTATAATATTATCATCACCCATGAATAACCCAACTGAATCAATCCAATTTTTACCGGAAAGCCGACGCCGGATAGAGATTGATAAACCGGGAGAAAACAAGCTACTCTACTGGGCGCTTGGTTTTATAGCACTAGTGTTATTGATTTGGGGTGGTTTAAAAGTTTGGGAGTATCAATTAGCTAAACAGATCACCGATCCGGCCACTGGTTTAGATAAGCAAATTGAAGATCAAGACAAGTTGCGTGATCGAACCTACGAAGAGCAATCCCTACTCCTAAGTCAAAAGCTTAATCTGGTTGGGGGTTTAATAGATAATCATATTATCTGGTCCAACGCCTTGCGCCGTTTGCAAAATCTAACACCGGCTCAGATTCAGTTGGTGAATTTGGGGGCTAAGGTTTACGAAAACAAAATGCAAATAGAAGGATTGGCGGCAGATTATGGCACCATTGCCAGACAGATCAAGAGTTACCTAAGCGAGGCTGGTATCGTTGATGTGTTAGTACAACAAATTAAACTAATGCCAACTGGCAGATTGCAATACCAGATGTTCATTACCATCGATAAGAATAAATTTCTTTTAGCTAAACCAGTCAAACCATGAATTTTCGTAAATTAATATCAGCCGGGGTTATCAGTTTGGCGGTAGTGATAGCTTTTGTCTTGCTTTGGCCAACCTTCAACCACACCAGTCTTTTACGCACCGCTATTCAAGAGCGTCAAGTGATTCTGCAGAAACGCGCATCCTTAGTGAGTAAGGTTAAGCAATGGCAAGCACAACAGAAAAAAGATCAATCCAAGATCGATAAATTAAGTACTTTGTTACCCAGTCAAAATGCCAACGAAGAGATTTTGGTTTCGCTTGAACAAATTGCCAAACAAGCTGGGGTGGTAATGCAAAAGGTGGAAATATCCAACGGTGATATAAATAACGCGACAAGTTATGAGAATTTGTTAGTGACGGTTGTAAGTAGCGGACAGTATGTAAATTTTCGTGAGTGGCTGGCCTTATTGGAAAAAAATCTAAGAATTTTTGATGTCCAAGAATACGTTATTGGCAAGGATATCGCCGGTAATAATTTAAACTTTACCATAAAATTTAATAGCTATTATCTAAACAAATAATCCATGGAAGCAAACAAGCCAAAAACCAAAGCTAATACTGATAATCTTTTTGCTGGTTTGATTATTTTTGTTGGTTTGGTTTTGGGCTATCTATTGTATTCTAGTTATCCCGATGGTTTGTTTGGGGCAGTAGCCGTTCCACCCGCTCCTAAACTAGATGATCTGGGTCAAAAAGTAGAGAAGCTAGACTTAAGGTTTACAGTACTGGATAGAATCGCCTCTAGCCAACTGGAGATTTTCGGTGAAATTCCAGTAACGCCTGGTACTACTGGCAAAGAGGATCTGTTTAGTCCATTTTAGTTTCTCCTATGGCAGTAAAAATTCCGATCACCCTAATCAACGAGTTGATTCAGCGCAAGCTGTTAACCGCCGAACAGGCGGAGCTTTATCAAAAACAGGCCCGGGAAGAGGGCAAAGACTTTGGTCGAATTTTATTGGACCAGGGTATCGTTAAAGATGAGGAGTTACTAAAGATAAAGTCGGAGCTTTACCATTTGCCAGCGGTTAATTCAGCCGAACTAGAAATTAACAAAGAGCTTTCTAAAACCATCTCAGAGGATGTTATAAATTTCTATCAGATCATTCCGGTAGCACGCCAAGATACCACCCTTAGTGTGGGGGTGCTTAATCCCGAAGACCTGGACGCGCTAGAAGCACTGAAGTTTATCGGTCAAGATCAAGGTCTGACTTTGGGGAAATTGGTGATTAGTTATCGGGATTTTGACAAGGTCTTTAAGAGTTACTCCTCGATTACCGAAGAAGTAGGGGAAATTCTTCAGCCATTAACCACGGAGGATAAAAAGCCGCAACTAGATTTGGCAGAAAGTGGTAGTCTGGAGCAAATTACCGCTGATTCGCCAATTACTAAAGTAGTGGCGATTATTGTTAAGCATGCGGTAGAAAGCAAGGCCTCTGATATTCACATTGAACCATTTGAAAATAATATTCGCGTGCGCTTTCGTATTGATGGAATTTTGCAGTCGGCCCTGGCTTTGCCTAAAAATCTGCTAGCGGCCATTGTTACCCGCATCAAGATTCTGTCAGAAATGAAGATTGATGAAACCCGCCTGCCGCAAGATGGGCGGTTTAGTACCTTTCTTGGACGTAAAATTGACTTTCGTGTTTCCTCACTGCCTACGCGTAATGGAGAAAAGATTGTGATGCGTATTCTCGACCCCTTGGTTGGCAATATTGATTTACCAGATTTAGGTCTGGCTGGACACTCTTTAGAATTAGTAGAAAAGAGCATTGCCAAGCCTTTCGGCCAGATTTTGGTTACCGGTCCAACTGGTTCTGGCAAAAGTACCACACTATATTCTTTATTGCGTCGATTTAATAACGACGGTATCAATGTCATTACGTTAGAGGATCCCATTGAATATTTTATTGATGGCGTGAATCAGTCACAGACCCATGAGGAGATCGGCTACACTTTCGCTAGCGGTTTACGTACCATTTTGCGCCAAGACCCGGATGTTATTATGGTGGGTGAGATTCGTGACCGTGAAACTGCTGGGCTGGCTACTAATGCCGCTTTGACTGGGCATATTGTGTTAGCTTCACTACATACTAACGATGCGGTTGGTGTAATCCCGCGCTTGATTGATATGGGGGTGGAGAAGTATCTAATTGCGCCTACTTTAAATTTAGCCATTGCCCAAAGGTTGTTACGTAAACTCTGTAACAGCTGTAAGGTAAAGAGCGAACCAAATGCGGGAGAGAAGCACATCATTGCTGAGGCGATTAACAACATCCCCGAAGTTTATAAGGCCGAGTTACCCGAGACGGTTGATTATATCTATAAACCATCTGAGCAGGGTTGTAAGGAGTGTGGTGGCAAGTCTTACAGAGGGCGTATCGCTATCTTTGAAGTCTTGGAAATGACGGATGAGTTGGAACAGCTGGTCTTAACCGATATCTCAGAGAGTAAAATTCGGGCTGAGGCCAAGCGGCAAAATATGATAATTATGTTCCAGGATGGTATAATAAAAGTACTGCAGGGGGTTACTTCGTTAGAAGAGTTGTTGCAGACCGCCCAACAAGAGGAACCAGTGGCAGAAAAAGCCAAAACTAAAGTTTAATTTATGGATCTATTGAATTATCGTCAGGCAGTCGAAGAGCTACTTACTACTACCGCTAAAGAGCACGGCTCGGACTTGCATCTCTCGCCGGGAGTTTACCCAACTATGCGCGTGGATGGTCGCCTAATTGCGCTTAATCAGCGGCCGATTCTGGATCCGCAGACGTTGGAGGGGTATGCGTTAGCCTTGTTGGGTGAAGAAAATAAGGAAAAATTTTTACAAGAAAAAGAGGCTGACCTAGCCTATACGGTTGGGGATAAAGCACGTTTTCGTATAAATATTTATTTAACACGTGGTCAGTATGCCATTGCTTGCCGCTTTATTCCTTACACTATCAAAACGATTGAGGAGTTAAAACTGCCCCCGATTATTAAATTTTTTAGCAAGCTTTCCCAGGGTTTTGTTTTGGTGGTAGGGCCTAATGGTCACGGCAAATCTACTACCATGGCTTCTTTGATTGATTTAATTAACCATGAGCGCGTAGAAAAAATTGTTACCATTGAAGACCCGATTGAATATATGTTCATCTCTGACAAGAGTGTGATTGACCAACGTGAGGTCGGTAGTGATACCAACTCCTTTAATGCCGCGCTGCGTTCTACTTTTCGTGAAAATGTTAATGTCATAATGGTGGGGGAGATGCGTGACTATGAGACTATTAGCACCGCGGTGTCGGCGGCCGAAACTGGCCACCTAGTATTTGCTTCCTTGCACACCAACAATGCTCCACAAACGATCGAGCGCATCATCGATAGTTTTCCACCCACTCAGCAACCGCAGATTATCTCTCAATTAGCTAATACTATCTCCGGAGTGATTTCCCAGCGTCTAATCCCTAGTGTCAATGGTGGACTGGTGCCCGCCGTGGAAATTATGATTGCTAATTCAGCGGTGCGTAATCTAATCCGTGAAAATAAAACTGAACAATTGGGCATCGTAATTGAAACTAGCGAAGACGCCGGTATGATTTCATTAAACAAATCCTTGGCCGATCTAGTGCGCCAGGGGATTGTGGCGCGCGAGCAGGCCGAATTCTTCTCGCTCAATCCCAAAGAATTAAAAATCCTTCTTAGCTAATGGCTTTATTACAATTCCAATATGAGGCGAAGAACCGACGCGAAGAAATAGTAAGCGGTAGCGTCGAGGCAATCTCGGAAGAATCAGCGTTGGAGACGCTCCAGGAGCGTGGTTTAACTGTGCTTAGTTTGGTTGGTGAGGAACGCGGTTTGTTGAAAATGGATGTGGGGGGCTGGTTTAATCGACCCAACAACAAAGATGTTGTAGTTTTTACGCGTCAGTTAGCTACCGTTATTGCGGCGGATGTGCCCTTGATTGAGGGTCTCAATACGATTGCTCGTCAATCCGAAAAACCGGTTTTTACCAAAATTGTCATGGATCTAGCCGAAGCGATTCGGGGCGGTAACTCACTTTCTGGTGCTGTAGCCAAATATCCCAAACTGTTTACCAACTTCTATGTCAGCCTGGTACGTTCAGGAGAAGTTTCTGGTCGCATGGAAGAGACCTTGCTTTATCTAGCTGACTACCTGGAGCGTAACCAAAATATGAATTCCAAAGTGAAGGGGGCTTTAGCCTATCCAGGTTTTATTTTGTTTGCTTTGGTAACGGTGATGATTATCATGGTTACCAGCGTATTGCCTAAAATGCTTGGCTTTATCACCGAAGCGGGGGTAGCAGACATCCCATTAATTACACGCATCCTAATTGCTTTAACTGACTTTGTTAACCGTTATCTTTGGGTAATATTGGCAGTAATGGTGTTTGGTATTTGGTTCGTGCGTCAGTATGCGCGTACTCTCGATGGGAAAAAGCGCTTGGACTATATCAAGATTTCCTTTCCACGCCTGGGGGTAGTGGCGCGTAATGTTTATATTGCTCGTATTGCTGAAACGCTGTCCACCTTAATTAAATCTGGCGTGCCAATTTTGGAAGGGTTAAAAATTACCTCAGAGATTGCCAATCACTCACTCTATCGCGAAATTCTGATTGAGGCGCAACAAAACGTGCAAAATGGCGGTACCATTTCCGAGGTGTTATTCAAATATCCCAAGGAAATCCCGCGTTTGGTGGCCTCAATGCTAACTATCGGCGAAAAGACCGGCAAAACTGACTTTATGCTAGAAAACATCTTTAAATTTTATAACGCCGAAGCCGAGCGGGATATCCAGAATTTATCGCAATTAATTGAGCCGATTCTGATCCTATTGTTAGGCTTAGGTGTGGCTCTACTCGTATCCGCTATAATGTTGCCAATGTTTAGTCTAGTGAACATTTAATTATGCTACTTGCCCGCCGAAGCCCCCTTGGGGCGTAGGAGGGCCTATGTTTAGTCTGGTTAATATCTAATCATGTTGCTTGCCCGCCCGTAGCCCTTGGGGCTTAGGCGGGCCTGTGTATAACTAATTTGCTAGTGACTGCTGACGGCGTTATAATCAAGAAAAGTTTAAATAATTAAGCAACTATGAATATATTTGCAAGCAGAAACTCTCGGCCAGCCAATACCCTACGGCTCTCTCGTGGTTTCACTTTGGTTGAGTTGTTGGTCGTGATCGCGATTATCGGTGTTTTATCCACACTGCTACTTTTGCAGTTAGGTACGGCGCGTGCCAAAGCGCGTGATACTAAGCGCATTACCGATGTTAGTGGCATTCGTACGGCAGTGGAGCTTTATTATGATGACTTTAATGGAGTCTATCCGACTGCCATCTCTACGGCTAATATTGGCAAATATTTGGCAGCACCAACTGTACCAAATGATCCAGTAACCGCTGTAGCTTATTTTTACGCCTATAGCCCGGCCGCTAGTCCCACGAAATTTCACATCTGGACTGAGCTAGAGAATAAGAATACTGCCGCTTTAGCGGGTGATGGTGATATGAATTCTACTGGTTGGTCCGGCAGTGCTTTTAATGCCAGTGTCGCTACTACCGAAGCTTGCACAGCGGCTTACGCGGCTGGGGTGGCGCGTGATTGCGTTTACGATACTGGTCAAAAATAATTCCCTTTGATTTTTCTCTTGCCACCGTTAGCGTGCTAGAATGTAAGCATGTTAACGGTGGTTTTGTTTTTGGTTGGTCTAATAGTTGGTAGTTTTCTCAATGTTGTAATTTGGCGCTTGCCACGTGGAGAGGGAGTGACCGGTTTGGTTCGGGGTGAAAAAAAGGGCCAGGTTTCAACAGAGAGGCAATTTCGGTACTGGGACAATAGCCGTTCCAAATGTCCCAACTGCCAACGCCAAATCAATTGGTATGACTTAATGCCGGTTATCAGTTTTTTTATTCTGCGTCGGCGGTGTCGTTTTTGTAAAAAGCCAATCAGTTGGCGCTACCCCTTAATAGAATTATCCATTGGGCTGCTCGCCTTACTGCTTTATTGGCTATTTCTGCCCGTCAGTTTAATCCAGTGGCTAAATTTTGCTTACTGGCTGGTGACATTGTCTGGTGTTTTCGCTATTGGTGTTATTGATTTTACCCATTTAGTTATTCCTGATAAAATATTGATAGTTTTGGGGGTGGTAGGTTTGGCGCATGCCATAAAATTTGATTTTTCCAGCCACCTGATTACTGCCCTAATTGGCGGCGTACTATTTGCGCTAGTCTATTGGATTACGCATGGTCGAGGGATTGGCTGGGGCGATGTGAAGTTTATCTTTGTCCTTGGACTATTATTTGGTTTTCCGGATATTTTGTTTGTTATCTATGGAGCGTTGTTTTTGGGGGTGATCTGGGGAGGGGCCTTGCTTTTAACTAGACGAGCTAATATGAAAACCAAGTTACCTTTTGGTACAATGTTAGCCACCACTGCCATTCTTACCATCTTTTTACACAGTTGGCTGATTAGTTCCACTAGTGAGTATCTCTTTTATCTTTATCACTAATGAGTAAGGCACAAAAAATTGGTAAGTTAATTGGTCAACACGGTTTTAGCTTGATAGAGGTAATCTTTATTACTTTTTTTGTTGGTGTACTTTCTAGCCTGCTATTGGTAAATTTAAATGGGTCGCGTAATAACATCGTAATCGTGGAGCGTTCAGCCGCCGCTTTGGTGGGAGATATTAGACAGGCACAAAATTTGGCGATAGCCGGAAAAACCAGTGGCGGCGGAGCAGTGTGTGGTTTTGGTTTACACTATGTTAATACTACTAGCTACGCGCTTTATGCTGGCTCTACTTCAGTCGGTACCACTTGTGCTGGTGTCAATCGTAATTTTGATGTTAGTATTGATTCCATTCTTTCCACTAAGAACCTAATCGAAACTAATGTGGAAATAAAAAGCTGGATCAGCGGGGACCTGTTCTTTGAGTCGCCCGATCCAAAAACTTTTATTAATAATTCCAATGCTGTTGGTCAAACTATGCTTATTACTTTAGGTTTTAAAAATACCGCCTGTCCGACTAATTGCAAAACCATTACTATTTCTACCGGTGGCCGAATTGATCTTCCCTAAAGTATGAAAAAAATGGAAAATGTGGCGGGTTTTACTCTGGTCGAAACTCTGACTGCTTTATTTATTTTATCTTTAGGTATTCTTGCGGCGCTAGCAATGATTACCGCTAGTTTGAACTCAGCCATAGTGGTACAGGATAACTTAACCGCCAGCAACTTGGTGCAGGAGGGGGTGGAGGTGGTGCGTAATATGCGCGACCGTGATTGGTTGGCGGGTAATAGTTTTGGTGCTTTTTTGGCGAGTGCTGGTGGTAACGGTGATTATCGGGTGCAATGGAATTCTACTAATTTATTGTCAGATCTCGGCAACCCAGTTTTGCTCCAAGATACTACCTCTGGTCTATATAGCTACGATTCTGGCAACAGCACAAAATTTAAACGTCGGCTAACTATTACTAAGCTGGCCAACAACATAGAGATAAAAATTATTAGCACAGTAAGCTGGAACAACCGTGGGGTTAGTAAGCAAGTCAGCGCCGAAGAACATCTTTTTGATTGGTATTAAAAATGAAAAAAATGGCAAATGGCAAATGGCAAATGGCAAATGCGGCAGGCTTTACTTTAATCGAGGCGCTTACTGCCTTAGCGATCTTTGTGGTCATAGTTTCGGCCGCTGGTAGTTTGTTCGTGCAAATAGTAAACCTGCAACGGCGGGCACTAAATATTCAGCGAGTAGACGAAAATGCTGGGTTTATTTTGGAAACTGTAGCCAAGGAAATTAGAGTGGGAGAAGTTACTGATGCCGACTCTAGTTGTCCAGCTACGCCGGCCAATAGTTTAACGATAAATCATCCGGTCAACGGAACGATTGCCTACAGTTTTTCTGGGCAGAGTTTGTTGCGCAATGGCGAGGCGCTTAACTCTGGCCTAGTTAAAGTAATCGCAGTAAATTTCTGTGTTAGTGGTCGTTCCAGCGGTTTACAGCCACGGGTAACACTGTGGCTTACGCTTCAGAGCGGATCGGGTAGTGGTTTGTTTAGCAGAACCGTTCAGACGACGGTTTCGCAACGAGTCATAAAATTTTAATATGCCCAAAAAAACTTCTAACAATCAGGCCGGGGTGGCACTACTTTTTACCATTATTTTATTGTCGATCATGCTTTCTATTTCGCTGGCCTTGGCGGCAATTTTTCTACCTAAAATTCGCATCTCCGCCGATACAAAAAATTCGGTGGGAGCTTTTTTTGCGGCCGACAGTGCGACGGAACTTTGTCTCTATGAAGCACGCAAACAAATAGTGCCAAATCCGACCCTAACCTTAATCAGCCCGGCCTATTATACTATTGCCAGTCCTTCTTCAACCGGCGCTGATGTTACTATTATTAGTACTAATCCAGTCAATCCAATCAGTGGCGATTGTCGTTTCTTCGGCACCGGTGCTTTTCGTTTTCGGGCCCGGGGTGAGCTACGCACCGTTAATCGGGCCATTGAAGCTAGTCAGTAGGCCTTAGTTGTGGAATCTGCTAATATAGCCATATTAAAACATCATATATGGCGGAAAAACCTACCCCAAAAGAGCGGCAAAGAGTTGTTAAATTACGCCAACTAATCGATTATCATCGCTATCAGTATCATGTGCTAGACCAGCCCGAGATAGCCGATGCCGCTTACGACTCGCTTCTGCGTGAGCTTTCGGCTTTGGAAGAACGCTATCCCGATTTAGTAACACCAGACTCACCCACACAGAGGGTGGGGGCGGAGCCACTGAAGCAGTTTAATAAGTTTACTCACCCACAGCGCATGCTCTCTTTTAACGACGCCTTTAATCAGTTGGAGATGGAGAAGTGGCTGGATCGGATGGCGCGAGTTTTAAGTGAAACCTTGCCGGAAAGTGGGCCCGCCCGCCTAAGTTTTTCGGAGAAAAAATTGGGCGGGTTCTATTGTGAGCTAAAAATTGATGGTCTAGCCATTGAGTTGATCTATTGGTCTGGCTTATTGGTTACGGGTGCTACTCGGGGCGACGGTTTAGTAGGGGAGGAGGTTACGCAAAATCTCAAGACCATTAGGGCTATTCCGTTGCATTTGGAAATTGGAAAACTTGTCCCGAGTGAATCGAGGGATTGGAAATTGGAAATTTCCGAACCACTAGTGGTCCGGGGTGAGGTTTTTATTAATAAAAAAGATTTTCTACGTATTAATCAGGAACAGGCAGTATTGGGTCAGGCGGTTTATGCTAACCCACGCAACCTAGCCGCTGGTTCAGTGCGTCAACTTGATCCGAAGATTACCGCGTCGCGTCGGCTCGATTCTTTCATTTATGCTTTGCCCACCGATTTAGGGCAGACGACGCATGAGCAAGAGCATGCTATTTTAAAGCAACTAGGTTTTAAAACCAATCCGCATAATCGTTTTTGCAAAGATCTGGCCGCGGTGCAAGAGTTTCGTGATTATTGGGAACGGGAACGAGAAAAATTACCCTATGAAATTGATGGCATCGTAGTAACAGTCAACAATAATCAGGTCTGGCAAAAGTTGGGGGTAGTAGGCAGGGCACCGCGTGGTGGCATTGCCTATAAGTTTGCGCCACGCGAAGCCACTACCCAAGTTGAGGACATTATCGTGGGAGTTGGTCGTACTGGCGTGCTGACACCGGTAGCAATATTAAAGCCAGTGTTAATTGGCGGAACTATGGTGGCACGGGCTACTTTGCATAACGAAGACGAGATCGAACGGCTTGGTCTCAAAATTGGCGATACGGTTATTGTCGGCAGAGCGGGGGATGTTATCCCAGATGTTAAGCGGGTTTTAATTGAACTGCGCACCGGAAAAGAAAAAAAATTCCATTTCCCAGCACGCTGTCCGGCTTGCCGTGAGCCGGTCGAACGGTTTGTGGGGATGGCGGCTTATCGTTGTATTAATCGAGAGTGTCCAGCGATCAAACGCGAAGCCATTTATCATTTGGTGGCTAAGGGGGCCTTTGATGTCGATGGCCTTGGCCCCAAAATTATTGATCAACTGATGGACAGCGGTCTGATTCGTGATGGCGCTGATTTGTTTGCGCTTGGCGAGGCTGACTTATTGAATCTAGAGCGTTTTGCAGAAAAGTCTGCTAGCAACACCGTTAAAGCTTTAGCGGCTAGTAAAACCATTACCTTGCCCCGTTTTATTTATGCCCTAGGTATCCCAAACGTTGGGGAGGAGACAGCCAACGCTTTGGCAGAACACTTTACCAACTTAGATAAATTGGCGCAGGCAGATGTTGAAGAGTTACAAAAGGTTGGAGATGTTGGATTAGTGGTGGCAAGGGGTATCATCGAATGGTTTACCTTACCGACGCACCAGACACTGTTGGTCAAATTTACAAAATTGGGGGTGAAGGTGTTGCCGTTCTCTTCTAGCCGAGTCTCTAATAAACTAGTGGGAAAAACTTTTGTTTTTACTGGTACATTAGAAAAATTTAGCCGTGAACAGGCGGAAGCCTTGGTGCGTCGGAATGGTGGTGGTGTTTCCAGTTCGGTTAGTCGCGAAACTAGTTACGTGGTAGCGGGAGATGAGTCGGGGAGTAAATATGAAAAGGCAGAAAAGCTAGGAGTGAAAATTATCAACGAAGAGGAGTTTGTGGGTTTAGTGGGAAGTCTGGTATAATTAATCTCATATTATGGGAAGCAAAGCCTTAGCCGTGATCGCTCTGTTGATCGCCATCGCCGCTGGTTATTTTTCCTATGTTTCTTACCGCAAAATTGATGCCCTAAAACCAGCTAGCATTGCCCGGACTATTTTAAGTATGCAAGCCGAACAACAACTGCTTAGCTCACTTAAGGGTAAATCCCGGGCTGAACAAGAGAAGGCGATTCAGAACTTCTTTGAGAAAAATAAAATTAGCACGATTAGTTTTTCTAGTGCCACGGCCAGTAACTCCGCCTGTGATATCTACTTAGAACGTGCCACTCTCTGGGGCGAAACCCCCTTGGGCAAAGACTATGCCGCTCTCTACCAAGCCAATTGTACTCAGTAGCCAACAGCAAAAAGTCCGCCTAACTAGGCGGACTTTTTGCTGTTGGCTAGGAACTCGTTACGAAACTGACGCAGACGCTGTTCTTTAATGGCTTGGCGGATCTGCGCCATCAGATTGTTAAAAAAAAATATATTGTGAACAATGGCATATTGTCCGGCCAGGGTGTCTTTGGCTTTGAATAGGGTGTGTACCGTGGCTTGGTCAATACTTACACAGGCGTCGCAACTGCAGTCTTCTTCTAGTGGGTCTTTAGATTGGCTATAGATTGCTTTATGAATATCATAACGTCCACGTTTGGTCCAAATTCCACCGTGGCGTGCTTCACGCGTGGGGATTACGCAGTCAAAGGTATCAATTCCGGCCAGCACACCGTCTAGCAAGTCTTCGATTTTTCCAATTCCCAAAAAGTGTCTTGGTCTGGCCTCATCCAAATGCGATATCGTCCAATTTAAAATATTAAAATCTCCGTCCGCTGATTTACTAAATGAACCACCAATGGCAAAACCGGGAAAGGGGAGTGCGTTGATATATTTAGCGCTGGCCTCGCGCAAGTCCTGAAATTCGCCGCCCTGCACAATCCCATAAAGTAACTGGTCAGAACGGGTTTGACTATCGAGGCAAACTTTTGCCCAACGATGAGTGCGTTTCAGAGCGATCTTGGTGTATTCATAATCATGTAATGGTGAGGTGCACTCATCAAAGGACATAATAATATCGGCACCAATTTTTTCCTGCAGAGCGATGGATAATTCAGGGCCAAGGAAAACTTCTGGCTGGCCCGGAGTTTTTTTAAACCAAGCCCCTTCGTCCGTAATACGCACCAAGTTTCTCTCTGGTTTGTTCTGGTTATTGGCCATTGTCTCTGAACTATGGTCTGATCTCAACCGTATTACCTTGCCGATACCGTGTTCACGCGAGAAGCCTAGGCTAAAAACCTGAAAGCCACCGCTATCGGTCATGGTGGGGCCATTCCAATCCATCACCTTGGCCAAACCGCCAGCTTGAGCGATTTCTTCCGCCCGCCCCCAGAGATGGTAAGTGTTGGCAATGATTAGTTGGGTTTTGGTGGCGGGGATCAGCTCGGGTGGCAAATGGCGTATCGATGCATAGGTGCCGACAATGGTATAAGCAGGAGTTTCTATTACTCCGTGCGGGGTCTCTAGTAACCCAGTGCGGGCTCGGGAGTTGGGATCTTTGTTTAAAATTCTAAACATTTATTGATACTAACCTAAGTGTTTGAAATTTGGTAGTTTTTAAGGTGCTTGCTTGCCTGGCCAATTTGGCTATAATTGAAGATACGATAAATTCAACTGTATTATGAATGTCACCCACAAGATTGAGATTTTTACCACCCCAACCTGTGCTTATTGCAAACTGGCTAAGGAGTATTTTAAATCTCTTAATCTGCCTTATGAAGAGTACAATGTTTTTTTGGATGAAAAGCGACGCAATGAGATGATTGGTCTGACTGGTCAGATGGGCGTACCGGTTTTACGTATTAATGGCCAAGTGGTGTTAGGATTTAACAAAATGTTGATTAATAAAGCCCTGGGAATTTAATTATAAACTATCTATAAACTATCACTCCTATGAACAAACGTCTCCTCCCTCCGTTGGCATATGCTTATGATGCGCTCGAACCATATATCGATGCGAAAACTATGGAGTTGCATCATACTAAACACCACCAGACTTATATTGATAAGCTCAATGCAGTATTAGAAAAATATCCAGAAATTGCCGATGAGCCAGTAGAAGAGCTTTTGGCTGAATTAGATACTTTAAAGGTAGAAGAAACTGACCGTCTTGCTATTCGTAACCACGGCGGTGGACATGCCAATCACCTGCTTTTTTGGGAGATCATGGGTCCAAACAAAGTGATTGATCAAAAATTAGTTAATGATATTAACGCCAAGTTTGGCTCTACGGAGGAGTTTAAAAAACAATTTACCGATTTAGCTACTAAGCTCTTTGGTAGTGGTTGGGTGTGGCTAGCGCGTAATCGAGGCGATGGACTGGAGCTTTATACTACTGCTAATCAAGACTCGCCTTGGTTAAAAGGGCATACTCCTTTGATTGGTCTAGATGTTTGGGAGCATGCCCACTATCTTAAATATCAAAACCGACGGGCAGAATATATTGAGAACTGGTGGCAGGTTCTAAAGTTGATCTAAAACAAACACCCACACTAGTTCAGTGTGGGTGTTTGTTTTAGAGTTTAGTAGCTAGTTAATTACTATCACAAGTCCAGTCAATCCACCCCCAAATAGTGGCACAGTGTGCTCGGTGGGCCGCTTCTTCCTGCTCGATTATATAAGAATTCAACTGTGCTGTGCAGGTCGCAACATTGGACGCTCCCCAATCCTGACACTCCGCCTGGGCGCTATCAGAATGGTCACTGGCATTGCTCTTGGAAAGACCAGCTGAAACACCCTGCGAATTAGTTGCTACAATTCCACCTAAAACAAAAGTAACAACTAGTAAGACTACTACAGTCGAAAAATTAAGGTTTTTTCTCATATTTTTGATGTTTTTAGAAAATTAACTCGACCGTTGGTTTAATTGTAGTATTTTAATGGGGGGGCAAGGGAGTCTGTTGACAAAATTTCCAGCTTTCGTCAGCGCCAGTTCGAAAACCAGAAGAGTTTGTCTAGATCAGTTGTAGCCCCACTCAGTCCATAGGTCTCTACCCCCGAGGTTCGACCTTGGGGGTAGACGTTAGCCAGTCTCGAGTTGTAGTCTTAAAATTATTTACGGAACTAAAGTATCGGGGTAGTACGTCTTTGTTGATTACTTTTCTTTCTGGGCGTGTCTTACCACAATAATCTAAATAACTTGAATAAAGATATTGATCTAAAAAATTCTCTGCTCGTTTTTTATCTTTAATTCCTTCTTCTTTCCACTGTGAGTCAATTATTTTTATTGGGTTTAGATGAATGTAAGATATTAAATATTTTAAATACTCATCTTGGTTAGCATGGGTGGCTTTAAATTCCCCCTGAAAAAGTGCACCTGTTCTCTCATATCGTTTATTGAAATACATAGTATAACCAGTGATAATTTTTTGCATAAATCGACTGATACCGTTATCTCCTCTCTCCTGTACTATCAGGTGAAAGTGGTTGGGCATTAAACAGTAGGCACCAATGTTTAATAGCGGGCTGACTCGCTCTAGTAAGAGTCTTTCGGCTAAATTTGAGCTTGGGCGGTCATTTAAATGAACGTTTTGTGTGTCATTGCATAGATACAACAGAGCAATAAATCTTTCATAGTCAGCTTTAGCAGAGAATATTATCCGTTTTTCCGTGCCACGATTATATAGATGATAAAATTCATCTTGGCTAAATACTATACTTCTAGACATTTAGTAATTATAACACAATCTACCGAGGTTCGACCTTGATGGATGTTTCTATCGCCAACTACTAAACCAAAACAGTTGGTCTAATTGGGCGGTGGTGCGCTCTAGCCCGTAGCTAAGGGGTGCAAAGTAGAAAAATGCCAATACGGAAAGTAGCAAGATTGCTACCCAGGTGGCTTTTTTTGTTTTTCCTGAGGTGCCGTCAAACACATAACCCAAGGCCAGCAGAGCAAAAATTAACGCGCTGAAGTAGTGATACAAGAACATTACCCGGGTGATACCAATGAAGGGGAGTAGGTTAAATAAGTAGCCGCCGGCCAGGAGTTTAGTAGTGGGGTCGTTGCCTGCGCGTAAGAACCACCGACTGAGGAGATTCAATAGGAGCCAAAGCATAGCGATGCTACTACTCCACCAAATTATAGGATTACCAAGCAGATAAATTCGGCCCTCCTGCCCATTGCCAAAGTTTTGATTCCAATAATAGATTGAGCGACCAAGCCAGGGCCAGGTATACCACTGACTGCCATAAGGATGGGTAGCGGTAAGATTTTGATTAGCGCGGTACATCTCAATGTTTAGTTGCACAAACTTGCTTAGTAGTCCAAGCGGTTTTGTATTAGAATCACCTTGATAAGAATTACCGATTAACCCGGCTTGAAATTCAGGAGACATAAAAGCATTGCCTGGGCCAGACTTTGGTAGCAGGGCAAAGTGAATTGCAAAGGTAGAGAAATATATTAAGCCAGCTAAGACTACTATTAAAATTGGGCCAAACAGTTTGCGTAAAATTTCAAGATGCCAATCTTTTTGTCTAAAACTTGACCAAAGTTGGCTAATAAAACCCGTCATCTCCCAAACCAAAATTATTCCCAGAAAACTAAAGCCAGTCCATTTCACACTGCCGGCTAAGCCAGCCAGTAGCCCAGTGCTGATGATATTTTTTATGCTAGGATTTTCTCGATAGCGTAAATACGAAAGTAGGGCTGAAAAACCAAAAAACAACAGAAAGGAATCCAGGAGCATGAAACGCGACTGTACTAGTAGCGCGGCATCAATAGCGACCAGTAAGCCAAGGCCAGTGCTTGTAAAGGTAGAAAATTTTAATCGGCGAGCCAGCCAATAAATTATTAAGGGCAAAAATACACCGGCCAAGGTTGGTAACAGGCGCAAAGCTAGGTAGCTATGGTCAGGAAAGGCCTTGCCGATATTGCTAAACGAAAAACCGGCTCGAAAGCCGCCCCAATATCCGGCCAGACTCATTAAAAGCTTCGCCAAAGGTGGGTGAATGTCAAAAAAATACTCACCGGTAAAATAGCCGGTGATAAACTTGCCAAAATGCACCTCGTCAAATACCGTTTGGTTGGGGTAGCCAAAATAGGCGAAATGTACTACCGCGCTTACAACCAGAATCAACCACACCGGCCAGCTTTTGGGAAGATATTTACGCATATAGGATTATGATATACTTAATTAAAACATGGAACAATACGACTTAATCATCATTGGTGGTTCAGCGGCGGCTACTACGGCTGGGCTCTATGCCGCTCGGCGTAATCTTAACTTCAAGATCATTACCAAGGAATTTGGGGGAGAGGTAGCCACCTCGGGCGAGATTGGTAACTGGCCAGGCGATGCCCAAACCGATGGTCTAACTTTGGCTCAGCGTTTTCGTGACCATCTGGATCACTACCAAGCCCCAATTGAGGAGGGAGTGTGGGTAGAAAGGGTGGTTGTGCAACCAGATGGAACATTTGCAATTTTGGGGAAGGATTTCAACGGCGAAGCAACGTCGGCATCGGGGCGATCGGTGATTGTTGCCACCGGTGCCCACCCGCGTGAACTGACTATTCCTGGAGAAAAAGAGTTGCGCAATAAAGGAGTTAGTTATTGTACTACTTGTGACGGTCCGCTTTTTGTTGGCAAGACTACCACGGTGGTGGGTGGTGGCAACTCTGCTCTGGAGTCTGGGCTGATGTTGGCGGATATTTGTCAGCAAGTTTATATGATTAACAAAAATTCACAATTTAAGGGCGATGCCGTGTTATTAGAAAAGCTACAGGCGAAACCGAACGTAAAAATTATTTACAATGTTTTGGCTAGTGCTGTAGTGGGGAATGGTTTTGTTAGTGCTCTGCGTTACAAAGATCAAGCCGGGGCCGAACAAGAACTCAAAACCGATGGCATTTTTGTACACGTGGGTATGATGCCAAATAGCAATATCGTGCCAGCCGAGGTAAAAAAGAATCAGTATGGCGAAATTGTGGTCAATGAAAATTGTGAAACTAACTTACCGGGTCTCTATGTGGCCGGTGATGTTAGTAACGTTCCCTTTAAACAAATTGTGATTGCGGCTGGCATGGGTTGCGTAGCAACACTATCAGCGGTGCAATATTTAAATCGAGCCAAATGATCTATCTAGGGGCTGATCATCGCGGGTACGCACTGAAGGAAAAGCTCAAACTATGGCTTGAGCAACTGGGCTACCAATATGAAGATTGTGGGGCTTTAGAATATAATAAAGACGATGACTATCCAGATTTTGCAGAATTGGTGGGAGAAAAAATTGCTCAGTCCCAGCGAGGTTTAACCTCATACCTTGAGGTTAAACCTCAGGGTATCTTGATTTGTGGTTCCGGAATTGGCATGGCTGTAGCTGCTAATAAAATTAAGGGTATTCGGGCCGGTACGGCCATTAATCCTAAACAAATTGCCGAGGCGGTCAATGATGAGGATCTGAATGTGTTAACGCTCTCGGCCGATTTTATCTCTGAAGATCAAGCTAAAGCGATCATCAAAATCTTTTTAAAAACAACCTTTGCTGGCGCAAAGCGTTTTCAGCGGAGACTAGAGAAAATCAAAGAAATAGAAACTCGTAATTAAGCATGAAAATCAACCAAATTAAAAAAATTGATTGCTTGTTTCTTGTCGCTTGCCACTAATCTATGTCCGAGATTGTTCCCTCTGTTTTAGTCAAGACTGGCCAGGAGTTTAAGGAAAAGCTAGAATTAATTAGCCCTTATTTCTTGGCCTTTCATCTCGATATTGCCGATGGAATCTTTGTTCCCAATACTACCATTGAAGGAGCACCCGAGCTTAACGCTAGCACTACTGATTTAACAGTCACGGTACATCTAATGGTCAGTAAACCGGAGAACCATATCGTGCGCTGGCTGGATACCGTGGTGCGTTGTATTATCTTTCATCTGGAGGCTACCAGCACTGACAAGGTCATCTCGATTATTAATGCCATTCATAACGGTGAACGTGAGGCCGGAATTGCTATCAATCCAGAAACGCCAATTGATCAGCTGGCTGACTATGTTGATTTAATTGATCGCGTACATTTCATGACAGTTCATCCGGGTTTCTATGGCGGAGAATTTAATGAGAGCGTGATTGAAAAGATTCGTGAGTTCCACTATTTTTATCCGGATAAAAAAATTTCCGTAGATGGTGGAATTAACCCAGATAACGCTCCTAAATTAATTTCGGCTGGTGCCAATGAGCTAGTGGTGGGAAGTTATCTGTTTAAGGACAAAGACTTTAGCCAAGCCGTTGATATGTTGAAAAATGTTGTAGAAGGATCTAAAACCCAAATTCCTAATGACTAACCAATGACTAAATCCAAAATCCAAATTAAGACTTTGTCATTTGAACTTGAATTGTCATTAGTCATTAGAAATTAGTCATTATTACTATGTACGACGTTATCACCATTGGTTCGGCGACCCGCGATGTTTTTTTGAGTGGCAAGGTGTTAGAAAAAAACACTTCTATTTCTGATAGCCAGATTACGTTGTCCTTGGGAGCAAAACTGGAAATGGAGAAAATCGTTTTGACTTCTGGTGGGGGAGCTACTAATGCCGCTGTTACCTTTGCGCGCCAGGGCATGAGGGTGGCCTGTCTAGGCGTGGTGGGGGATGATCTGGATGGACAGGAGATTATCACTGAGCTTGAGCATGAAGGGGTTGTCACCGATTTAATACAAAAACACCGGGACGATCACACTGGCTACTCAACTATTTTGGTCCATCCCAAAGGTGAACGGGTGATCTTGAGTTACAAAGGCGAAGGCCAGCACTTTGATGCGACCAATATTCCTCTAAAAAAACTGGAGGCCACCTGGTTTTATATCAGCTCAGTTGGCGGTAACAGTAAACTTCTTAGTGAATTGTTTGAACATGCAAAAGCTAATAATATTAAAATCGCCTTTAATCCTGGCCAAAAAGAGCTGGAACTTGGTTTAGACCAGTTGGCACTGTTTTTAAAACCGTTGGCGGTACTCACGCTTAATCGTGAAGAGGGGGCAGGTTTAGTGAGTTTGCCAGGTGCCACCGCCGCAGAGGTTTTGGATAAATTAGCTCCATTGTCAGATGGAATAATCATCGTGACTGATGGAGTCAATGGAGCAACCCTGCATCACACTGATGGCAGTCGCTATTTTGCTCCTGTGCCGGATTCGCCGGTAGTAGAACGTACCGGAGCAGGCGATGCCTTTGCCTCGGGTTTTGTGGCAGAACACCAGCACGCGGGTGACGTGGTTAAAGCATTACAGTTTGGAACGGCTAATGCCTCATCAGTGGTAACCCAATTTGGTGCCAAGGCGGGAATATTAAAAAAAGATAATTGGGGCGGGTGGCCCTTGGTAAAAGTTATTAAAAAATGATGAAGTCCCGATAATCACACACTCTTGTCAGATGCCAAAAACCTACGAAAAATTAAGCCAAATTTTAGGGCCTAAAGCCGAGCTTTTTGAACAGTTGGACGCTCGGATGTCCGCCTTATCGGGCAAGGCCTCAGTTTTTAGACATGTCTTAGAAGAGGGCGAGACGGCGGCTAATACTACCCTGGAACGTTTTGGTTTAACCTCTGAACAGCGCACAGCAGAGAATGTTTATACTACTTTAACCAACCGCTTAACTGAACTTGATGCGGTGCTCTATCAGTATCTTGGTCAGCCTAGTCTGCTTGACCCGGCTAGTTGCGAAAAGATGCTAACCACTGCTTTAGAGTTGGCCCAGCCACCGCAAGGATTTTTCATCAAAGAAGCCAAAGCTATCACGATGCTAGAAGCTAACCCGCCACAAAAATTGCTGGAGCATATGGGCTATACCAATATTCGCGAGTTGGTAGAAAAGGAGGGATTGGTGTCAGTGATGGGAGCGCTACGCTTTGTGCAGGACAGCGCCTGGATGCACAATTTTTTTGATCAGGCTTATAGCGACTTAATCGCGAGCGATTTTGAGGAACGAGCGGTACAAATTAAAATTCTTGACGCGAAATGGTTGGGCGAAACCGGTAAATTTGTTGAACACAAGTTTCATAATCTCAGTCACCTCAAAGAGTGGGGGATAATTTTTATTGTGCCACTAGAAATCGATACCCCCGGCGAAATGTTGCGTGTATTTTCGCTCCTGCTCCACTATTTAAACGAAGTACCGTTTTATTCCAGCCTCTTCCAGCGTTTTGCTAACCGTTCAGATTTTGCTGGCTGGGTTAAATCGCTTTTGCGGGGTGATGTTTTAAGCGTTGAGCAGATTGCTAATAAAAAATTGGATTACGACTGGCTAATTATTCAACGTTACTTGGCCAAGGATGATAGTAATGACCCTCGTCTCTTTCTTCCACATGTCAATCCGGAGACGATACATTGGCATCGGGTGGGAGAAAATTTCACGCGACTGAAACCATTAATTGGTGCCACTGGAGAGTATTTTGACGTTTGGCACAATCTGGATTGGGTAGCGGGGTGGTTTAATTCTTCTGCTACTACGACCGCTCAGTTGGTGAGTTTCAATATTATTGATTTAGTGATGTCGCTGGTAGATCAAAACAAAAAGCGTTATCTTTATCATCAGTTTGAGGCGCTGTGGAATAAACTTTTCATTGCTCACCTGGGCAAAGAAAAACTAGACCAGCTAATTTCCGAACGGATTATCGACGGCTACATTAAATTTTGATGGATACACTTAAACAATATCTAGCCAAAGCTAAAACCGAACACTGGGCGGTAGGGCATTTTAATTTTTCTACCGCCGAACAATTGAGGGCAATTGTTGAGGCGGCTAGTGACCTGAAGGCCCCGGTGATGGTGGCCACCTCAGAAGGCGAAGCAAAATTTGTTGGTTATGAGCAGGCGGTGGCATTAGTGAAATCTTATCAAGTCGAAGGACATGTGGTTTGGCTAAACGCCGACCATCACCATTCTTTTGCGTCATGCAAAAAGGCCATCGATGCCGGTTATGACACAGTTTTGATTGATGCTTCTAAATTGTCACTGGAAGAAAATATCACTTTAACGAAACAGGTGGTTGATTATGCTCACTCAGTGAACCCGATGATGTCAGTAGAAGGGGAGCTGGGCTATTTGCGTGGTGCATCAGAAGTGCAGGAAAAGATTGAAATTAATTCTAATGACTATACTCAACCGGAAGCGGCAAAAGAGTTTGTTGTTGCTACTGGAGTAGATCGTTTGGCAGTGGTCTTTGGCAACATTCATGGCATTGTTACTGAACAAAGAGAAGCTTTAAACCTTGAACATTTGGGCAGTATTATCGAAGCCGTACCGGATACCAATCTGGTGCTACATGGTGCTTCCGGGCTATCTGACAACGACATTGCTAACGCCATTGCTGCCGGTGTCTGTAATGTGCATATTAATACCGAACTGCGACTAACTTTCCATGACTCTTTAATGGCCACCCTACACAATGACCCTACCCAGTCTACTCCGTATAAATTTCTTGCTCCTAGTTTGGAGGCTATGAAAGAATTGATCAAAGCCAAAATCGTTCTTTTTGGCTCCGCTGGCCGCCTCTAGACAAAAAGCGTTATTTAGATTAGTATTAAGCCTCAATATTGAGTCAATTATTCTATGAAAAAGATTACTCTAGGAGCAGAAACTCGTACTCAGGTTGGCAAAGGCCTAGCCGCTTTGCGCATGGCTGAGGTTTTACCGGCGGTAGTTTATGGTCAAGATTTTCCCTCCCAGTCAATTAGCGTCAAGTTAAAAGACTTCGCTGAGGCTTATAAGCAGGCGGGAGAGTCTAGTTTGGTTTATCTTGAACTGGGCGAGCAATCTCTGCCAGTGATTATTAGTGATGTGTCTAAAGATCCGGTTTCGGATCTCTTTATGCACGCTGATTTTCACAAGGTCAGTCTAAAGGAAAAAGTAAAAGCCGAGGTACAGCTGGTCTTTACGGGTGAATCACCAGCGGTTAAGGAGTTGGCCGGTATTTTATTGAAGAATCTTAATGCTATCGAGGTAGAGGCACTGCCACAGGATTTACCACACGAAATTTCCGTTGATATTTCTAATCTTAAGACTTTTGCCGATCACATCATGGTCAAAGACTTGATCTTGCCCAATGGAGTTACGGTTGAGTCAAGCCCAGATGAGGTCATTGCGTTAGTCCAGGAGCCGATCTCACAGGAGAAACTAGATGAGGGATTAGCGGCCGAATCTACCACTACCCCAGAAGAAGTAGAGGTTATCAAGCGTCCCGGTGCCGATGTTGAAGTTGGCGTTGAGCCAGCTGCAGGTGAAACCAAACCCGAAGTCAAAAAAGAGGAGAAGTAACCCTACTTCAAATAAGCCCGATATTTGGCTAATTGGCTGGGGGTTAATTTTTGAGCGGCAGTAATTGCTATTAAAATATTGTCCGGATTGAATTCGAGCTTAGTCCCTGCAATCAATTGATCGGCGGGGACTTTTGCTGCCAGAAGGTTTTCGGCATGCAATTTTTGTTCTGGGCTTAAATTAATGTCTGGGTTGGCGGTTAGATATAACGCTAAAGCGTGTCTGGCAACCAAAGTTTTACTATCGCCCTTGTTTATAGAGATAGTCATGAAGTCTATAAATGGAGTAGGCGATAGGGTTTGATTAGCGGTGTCCGCGGTCTGCTGGCTCGGTCGGTTTAGATAGGAGCCAATTATTAATAACAGTATCACTAACAAGGCCGTCGGTAACACCCACTGCCAGTTGGTATTTAGCCAGCTTTTCAACTGTCTGCCCCAACCGGGTCGAGGTTCAAAAATTGGTCCACTGGCGCTATATTTTTTTATTTCGCTCTCCATTTATTTGGCGGTTTGTAGGGCTTCAATTACATCTTCCAGGTGGCCATTCATAATATTGGCCAAGTTGCCCCAATTTTCTTTAATACGATGATCGGTCAGGCGGTCTTGGGGGAAGTTGTAGGTACGGATCTTTTCTGAGCGATCGCCGCTACCAATTTGTTCACGCCGGTTGGCACCCATCTTTTGTTCCTCTTGTTCACGTTGAAAACCCGCCAGCTTGGCGCGTAGCACCGAAAGGGCGCGCTCGCGATTCTGATTTTGGGAGCGCTCCTCTTGCGAGCGCACCACTAAGCCAGAAGGTTTATGTAAAATACGTACAGCGGTCTCGACTTTATTAACGTTTTGTCCCCCAGCGCCACCGGCGCGTGAAAAAGTAATCTCTAAGTCATCTGGTTTAAGCACAAACTCTGCCTCAGTTACTTTTGGTAAAACTGCTACCGTGGCGGTGGAGGTGTGGATGCGGCCACTTTTTTCGGTTTCTGGAACACGCTGTACTCTATGCACCCCACTCTCCCAGCGCAGTTGTTTAAAAATCTGCTCACCCTCCACTTCGGCTGTGATAATTTTGTAGCCACCCAGCGAATTTTGGTTATAGTCTAAGACCTTAACTTGCCAACCTTGGGTAGTGGCGTATTTCTTGTACATGTTAAATAGATCAGTAGCGAAGTGGGCCGCTTCGTCCCCACCGGTACCAGCGCGAATTTCTAAAATTACTGCATTGGTAGCAGCATCAGCGTCGCCCCCCGATTCTTGGAGTTTTTTAATTTGGGCGTAGCGCTTGCTTAATTCACCCACCCGGCGGTAGTCGCTAGCAATGGCCGGATCAGATAGTTTAGCAGTGATCTCGGTTAGTTCTTGTTCTAGCTCCTCCATGGACATGGAATTGGGGAGTTACTTAGCTTTGGCTTTTTTGACCGTCTTCTTGGTTATTTTAGAGTCTTGTTTAATTTGACTTTTTTCGGCGCGTTTGCGGAACTTATCGACACGACCACGCGTATCTAAAATCTTCTCCTTGCCAGAGTAAAAAGGATGACAATTAGAACAAATTTCCACCTTGAGTTCAGGTAGGGTGGAACCAGTGGTCCAGCTTTGGCCACAAGCACAGCTGACCTTCGCTTCTGGATAATAGGTTGGGTGCAGGCCCTTTTTCATACGCCCAAGCTTAACCGATTTGGTGGTTTTCGTCAACCCAGTATAATCACTTTGAGCTATACCGGATCAATCTTAGCTGAATTTGACAAATTGCTCTGAGGGGGTATAATGCACTTAGTAAGGTTGATGCTCGCCAGGTGCGAGCGCTTTTTTTAGAAATTTTAGCATAAAGAGTGTAAAATAATAAACATGATTGATACCAAACAATTTTTGTCGGCCATCCAACAGATTGCCGAAGAGAAGGGGATCCCGAAAGAAAAGATCGTTGAAACGATCGAGGACGCGATTGCCGCCGCCTATAAGCGTGATTATGGCGAAAAGGGTTGGATTGTACGCTCCCAACTTAATGCCGATGATGGTGATATTAAGGTCTTCCAGATAAAGTACGTCGTTTCTGGGGTGGATGAGGAAGGCTACTTAACGGGCGAACTACCACAAAAAGTTGAGAAAGAAAAAGAAATTACCCCAGTTAATCCCGGCGAGGAGGTTAAGATTAAATACAGTCCAGAAAAACACATCCTGTTGTCAGAGGCACAAGCCATAGATAAAAAATTGCAGGTGGGCGATGAACTGGTTACTCCGCTTGAGACCAAAACCGAGTTTGGTCGGATTGCGGCCCAAACCGCTAAGCAGGTAATTATCCAACGTTTACGCGAGGTAGAACGTGAGGCAATTTTTAATGAATTTAAAGGTCGCGAGGGTGAGGTGGTGAGTGGTTTGGTACAGCGCCGTGAAGGTCCACTGGTCTATATTGATCTTGGTCGCACCAACGGTCTGCTTTTGGGTACCGAACAGTTGCCCAACGATAACTATCGCTTAGGCCAACGTTTGCGTTTCTATATTATGCGCGTTGAGGAGTCTCAACGTGGTCCGGCGGTGTTGCTATCACGGACGCATCCCCAGTTGGTAGCACAACTGTTTGCTCTAGAAGTACCAGAAATTGATTCCGGTAGTGTAATTATTAAAACTGTCGCGCGTGAAGCTGGCTCACGTTCGAAGGTGGCAGTCACCTCGCAAGAAGACGGAGTAGACCCGATTGGTTCGTTGGTTGGTCAACGGGGAGTCCGTGTCCAAACCGTGATTAATGAGTTGGCGGGTGAGAAGATTGACATCATTGAGTGGAGTGAGGATCCAATTAGATTTATTACTAACGCTTTATCGCCGGCTAAAGTATCTGAGGTAAAAATATTAGATACTGATAACCACCATGCTCTAGCGGAAGTTAATGATGATCAGTTCTCTTTGGCGATCGGTAAGCGTGGTCAAAATGTTCGCTTGGCGGCCAAGTTAACCGGCTGGAAAATTGATGTCCGTTCACCGCAGGAGGAGATCTCTTCTGATAAGGCAGAGGAGGAAATTGTAGAGGAGCTTAAGGCAGAAACTAGGACCGAGGAACCAGCTGGGACAACTGTAGTAGAGTAAGTAGCCAAAAATATGGAACACAAAATAACCGCGCGAAAAGGCGAGCGCTTAGAACTGACAGTTGAACTAGGTAAAAATGACCTGGAAAAATATCTAACTCAAGCAGAACAAAGACTGGCTCAGCAAGTCACTATTCCCGGTTTTCGTCCGGGCAAAGCGCCAGCGCGGGCCTTACACGAACATCTGGGTGACGCCGCTATCTTAGAGGAAGCGCTTAAGCTAGCTCTAAGTGGGAGCTTGGACCAAATTGTGGCTGAGGAAAAACTAGATGTACTACGTACTGCCGACTTGAAGATTAAAGAAAACACTGCCGAAAAACTAGACTACGAAGTAGTGTTGACAGTCTTCCCGGAAGTTAAACTGGGGCAGTATAAAGATCTGAAAGTGACTCGTCCGGAAATCACTGTTAGTGAACAAGAAATAGACGAAGCAGTTGAATATATTAAAAAAGCTAACGGGCAAAATCCCGCGGTGGATTCAACAACTACTAAGCCATTGAATTTGCCAACTGACATCCGCGAAAAACTGAACGTGGCCATTAGACAAGACAAAGAACGTGAGGCTAAAGAAAAGTACCGTCTCTTGGTGCTAGATCAAGTGGTAACTAATTCTGAGTTGGCACCATCAGCGGAAATGATTGATAGTCAACTAGAGGCAATGGTCGGGGAGCTGAAGCACAGCTTATCACACCAGAATTCTACGCTCGAACAGTATTTGGAAAAAATCAAAAAGAGTGAAAAGGAAATGCGAAACGAATGGCGTCAACGGGCGGAACGGGAAATTCGTCATGCGCTAGTAATGCGGGCTATTGCGCAACAGGAAAACATCCGAGCCGATGAAGATTGGGTGCGTAAGGAAAGCGAAGTAGTATGGGGTAAATATTTTGCCGACTTACCAGCTGACAAACAACCCGAACCAGCCGCTCTGCGTAGTCAGATTCGTGAACGACTTTTAAGCGAGGCGATTCTACATTGGCTAGAGCAGGCTAATAATTAGCCATGGCTAAAAAATTAAAATCGTCTTTAGTCTATTTAGACTATGCCTCTGCTACGCCGTTAGCACCAGTGGTGCAAAAGGCGATGGTCAAAGCAGAACTAAATTGGGGGAACCCTTCTTCCGTACATCAGGTTGGCCAGTTGGCGCAGGTTGCTTTAGCTTCGGCACGCCGTCAGGTTGCTAAAATATTGGCCATTAAGCCAGAGGAGGTTATTTTTACTAGTTCCGGTACTGAGTCGGATAATTTGGCTCTCCTGGGGGTCGCTAAAACGCAACCAGCGGGGCAGATCATTGTTTCTGCCATCGAACATCCTGCCGTCATGGCGGTGACAGAATACCTGACTAAATTAGGTTGGGAAGTAGTTTGTTTGCCGGTTAACGAATTCGGACTAATTAGCGCCAAAGATTTAGCCGTCAAACTAACCGATAAAACTAGACTAGTTTCGGTGGCCTTAGCTAATGGTGAGATTGGTACGATCCAACCAATTCGCGAGATTTCCCAGATAATTAAAAAATGGCGTCTCCAGCACAATACCAGCTGGCCGGTTCTACATAGTGACGTTTGTTCCGCCGCCGGCTATTTAAATATTCAACCGCATGCGCTGGGTGTCGACTTGATGAGTTTCAGCGCGCAAAAGATTTATGGCCCCAAAGGGATAGCGGTTTTGTATAAACGGGCCGATTTAGAACTCGAACCACTAGTCTATGGTGGTGGACAAGAACGTGGCTTACGCTCTGGTACCGAGAGTGTGGCGCTAGCTACTGGTATGGCTACGGCTTTGGCGTTAGCTATAAAACAACAGAAAAAGCAGTCGGTGCGTCTAAGTAAATTACGCGACTGGTTGATTGGTGAGATTTTAAAACTTATCCCAAATAGTCGTTTGAATGGTGATTCGAAACAGCGTTTACCCAATAATATTAATATCTCTTTTTCTGGGGTGGATGGTGAACAGCTAGCATACGCTCTCAATCGTCAGGGGATTTATGTTTCCACCGGTTCAGCCTGTAGTGCTACCAAAAACGAAATTTCACCTGTGCTGAAGGCAATTGGTAGCCCAGCGGAGTGGGGGAACATTCGCATCACCCTGGGCAGAGAAACTACTAAGAAGGAGTTGCAACGTTTCCTGGGTAAACTGATAAGGATGGTGAACGATTTTCATAACTAGCTGTATTTGGCGTAGTATTTTTGAGTTGGTCCGTATCACTAGCAATTTAGATAGCCTTACGGCCGTAAAGTATCAATTTAAAAAATCCGATTATGCCAAACAAGGCACGGTATATGAGGAAGCCAATATTTTCTAGGCGGTGCACTGCGGAGTTTTTCTCTACCTTTTCAAAACAGGTGATAGTATCAACTAGTTGTGGGTTTTTGATTCTAGACGAAGTCAATAAAAGAATGGCCGTTACTAAATATGGCCCAGCAAAGTGTAAATGCCAGGAGTCGTGGAAAGCTAAAATTCCCCCGTTTACTACCTTTGGAAACCAAAGATTAAAATCCAATTTAACAAATTTATACCCATGATGACCATCAATAAAAACAAGCTCTACTTGATGTTTGAAGTTTTCTGCTGCGTTTTCTGAAGTATCTCTGACCGGTTCAATATAGTGAGCAACCCCAGCCCTATCTATGTTTTGTCTAAACTCTTCGAATGTATCAATTTTGCGAAATCTTTTTTGATGTTCAGGACTGCCGACATGAGGGTCAATGGCAAAGATTTTAGCTTTATTCCCATCTTTCGAGCCATTGCCTAAACAAATTGCAGACCGTCCTTTCCAGGAACCGATTTCCACGATTACGTTTTCTGCTTTGACTTTTTTTGCAGTGTTGTACAAAAAAAGGCCTTCCGCCCTTGTTAGCCAACCGCCAACATTTTCGGTTGCTTTTTTAAAATCAAACATACGTGGTGCAGTATTCTTGAATTAGTCCGAACGAAAATTCGGAAAGGTCGCGGCTTGTACTGAGCGAAGTCGAAGTGTGCCGAACCTCTGGCATGACAAGTTTTTCTTTGTCGGCAAGTTCTTTGAAACTTTGATTACTTGTTTGGACTTAATAAATCATCGTGATAACTATCAAATTCCATATCGAAATCTTTATAGTTCTGAACTAATTCCTCATTTTCTATTATGTCCTTAAGTGCAATACACCTTTTTTCTTCACTGTCCTCGGTAAAGGTAACGCCAATGTTCAAAATCTCTTATTTTTTACTTTGTGGTCCGCCCGGTAGGAGTTGAACCTACAACTTTCGCCTTAAGAGGGCGCTACTCTGCCAATTGAGTTACGGGCGGTCTAAATTAACTGCTGAAGTTCTCTCTACCTTGGTAAGTAAATACCATCTTTTCTTAACTTGTTTAACATGAGGAGCAATATCTTTGAAGGCGGCCGCCAGCCAGCCAAAGATTTTATGTTTGTTATCGACGCTCTTAGGCACATAAATCTGGGCGGTACCGTAGTAGAGATTATTCTTTTTATAGTCCTTATTTACTGGTTTAACAAAAGATTTGCCGAAGTTCTTGGTTGGTATACCAGTGATTTGTGACCAAAATTTTTTTAATTTTAGATCATCTTGCTGGGAGTAAATATTCAACCTGATTTTTAATGTCTTAGGAGATATAGCAAAAATTGATTCAAACCACTTAACCATAAAAGCTATTAAATAGGGATCGGAGTTGGTTACCTCGCAAGCTCCTTTTTTGCTACCTTCGGCCCAGTAAAGTGCTGCCCCTAGGAGCTGTCGAGCTACTCTTGGTAGGGGTAGATTAATTTCATCCTCTGCTTTTTTTAGAATTTCCCAAACCTCACGCTGGCGTCTTTCTTTTTGACTTTGTGCCCCACGAGATAGAAATAAAATACGTTTTGTATAGAGGCGTTTACGATGTTCTGGTTTGAGGGGGACTGACTTTAACCAGAGGCTTAGGCTACTCTTGGCGACTGGGATTTGCCGCATTATTTCTCCGTAGCTAAGACCTCGACTTCTCAATCTTACCGCTAGAGCCCGTTCTTTTATCTTGGCATCCATACCAAGATTGTACCGTACATAACAGATGGACTCAATAAGAAAGTTGATAAGTTGTATTGGTGCAGTATTCTTGAATTAGTCCGAACGCATTTCGCCGCTTGCGGCGGCGAGGAATTCCCCCCCGCGAAAATTCGGAAAGGCGACGAAGCCGCACCGCTGACAATTTCAAGTTTTTCTTTGACAGCAATCTAAACAACATTATGACCCTGAAACACCAATCTTAAAAATCCAGTTATTCCAAGCAAAGAACGATACATGAGAAAACCAATATTTTTTAAACGATCAAATAAAGAAGTTCTCTCGGTTTTTTCAAAGTATGTTATCGTGTCGACCAGTTTTGGATTTTTAATTTTTGATGAAAATAATAAAGCAGTTGCCGTTACTAGACCTGGCCCAATAAAATGCAAGTGCCAGGAATCGTGGAAAGCTAATAATCCGCCGTTCACTACTTTTGGAAACCATTGATTGAAATCCAATTTAACAAACTTATATTCATGACGACCATCGATAAAAATAAATCCAACCGGATAGTTAAAATTTCTGACCGCATTTACAGACGTGTCTCTTATGGGTTCAATATTTTCAGCAATGCCTGCCCTGGTTATATTTTGTCTAAACTCTTCAAATGTATCAATTATACCAAACTGTCTCTGATGTTCTGGATTACCAACATGAGGATCAATGGCAAAAATTTTAGCTTTATTTCCGTCTTTAGAACCATTGCCAAGGCAAATAGTAGACCTTCCCTTCCACGAACCTACTTCTACAATTACATTTTCGGCTTTAATTTTCTTGGCAGTATTATACAAAGAAAGACCTTCGCCCTGGGTCAACCAACCACCAACATTTTTAGTTTTATTATTAAAGTCAAACATGGAATTAAAAAATTTTCTTCCCCCAAAATCCAATACAAATTAGTCGCCGAGTCTCTCCTTCGTCGGGATAAACTCCGCGAGGCGAACCTTTCAAACTTGCAATTTCTTTTCTGGTGCGCCCGGAGAGAATCGAACTCCCATCCTCGGTTCCGAAGACCGGTACTCTATCCGTTGAGCTACGGGCGCTATAGCCTAATTAAATAACGAAACTAGCCATAACACAACCCCACCGCGGCGGGGTTGTGTTAAGTTACGAGACAATCTCGATTTTTACCTGTTTAACACCGAACTCTTTAGCGGCCTGACGAGTGGCAAACCAGAGGTCAATTTTATATTGGTAGCGTTTATTCATGCGATCTTCCACCACGAAAGTTTTATCACCATATAGTTCGGGGATTTTGATTACTGTACCTAGCGGCAAGAAGTTTGCGGCTATAACGCCATCGCGTACATGCGTACCCATAGCGGTGATAAACGGAGTATCATCTGTCTGGTCGGGGGTAGAAGAATAGGCTGAAGCCGGAACGGTATAGTTTACTGCTTTATTGTTTATGCTACGGCGTTGAGTAACCGTGCTTTGGGTGGCCACCACCGCAGTATCATTCACCAAAGATAAATTTTCGACAGCTTTCGGGGTTGGAGTCTCAATTTGACCAATACCGAAGCTATCATAGGCGCTAGAAACATATAGCAAGGTGGAGCTGTTTGTGGAGTCCTGGTTGGAGCCGAAAAGATTACTCCAAAAGGAGGCTTGGGCCGTGCTAACAGTAGCAATATTTAATAGGGTAATAACCGCGATAGTTAGGGCTAATTTGCGCTTGTTTAGAATGTTCATAGTGATTTAAAAAGCCTTTAAATAGGCCTTTTAATAAAATAATCCCTGGTTAGGGATTACATAATACATCTTAGCATATCAGAGGCCAAAAGTCAATTTCCTTCGGCAAGCTCAGGACAAGTTAAAACGGTAGTCAAAATGGGTTTTTCGTCCACCTAAAAACCACCTTTTGGGGTGGTTTTTAGGGCTGAATATCACACATTGCCAGTAGCACATGTGTGCCACTGCTTCTAATGTTTGTACCCCGGCTTGCTAGCCTTGGGCACTTCACTCGTCTACACTCGTTTGGAGCGGGATAGTGGATGACGTTAGAACCTATTGGCAATCCACTAACGATTTATTTTATATACCCAGTTTATCATTGGAAAGTGTAAATCTCAAGCCATATTCCTTTGGAATTATGTAAACTCCCGTTAACCTATTTTTAATAATTTATGAATAAGCGCAATAGCAAAACTAAGATTACCTCAAAAACGTTTCCAAACGTTCAAAAAGGCACTCTACGGGTTTCAAAACCTATTGCTAATACTATTCCATCCAATATCAATACGGGAAGCAAAAAAGAGGCAGAAAAAGAACTTTTCGTTATTTGGCTAGCAACCCCAGCTTGGGAGAAAGAGCCCAAAACTCAAAAGATATTAGCGGGACAGCTAGGGGTATCGGAGGCCACCCTATCCGACTGGAAAAAGGAAAAAGGTTTTTGGGACAGATTTGATGGAAAAATACGCTCCTCAAACAGACAAAAGACCGCCAACCTAGTCGGCCACTTTTACAACACAATGATTACCTCTAAAGCTCCTTTTGAAAGGTCGCTGGAACTTTGGCTTTCGTATGTCCACGGCTGGAATAAAACGGTTAAGTTTTCCGATGAAAGTCCAGAAAGTAAAAAGCTCACCCCAGAGGATAAAAAAGAAATGGCTACTGCCTTACTCAGGGCTGGCCTTGCTAACGCTAAACAGGTTGCCAATTTAATCAGTCAGCGAGCGCAGGAAGAGGAAAATAATCAAGAGTATGATTAACAAAATTGGCAACGGAATAATTAAGTAAAAAAATACAATGATTGCATAGTTAGCCCGATAAAGCGGGCTTTTTTAATCTTGTATTGTTTTTTTGCATTAAAAAAGATAAAGCCAAAACCAGCCAATTTTTGAGCGTATATTCGTCCCCAATCGTAATTGTAATTTCACCCAAACACTGACATAATATGATTGCGACCCACAATTTTATATTTGCCACAAAGGTGGAAGTTCTAGTGCCCAGAAATGGGGTAGTCAGAACCTCCACTAGGACACCTTTGTGGTGCCTGAAATTGTGGGTCGCAGGTTACTGGCTGCCCCTTTTTTGGTTACCTGTGGCGCAATGCGACACTGATACTCAATGGGCAACCCAAAGCAAATGTTTCAAAAAATAGTCTTGTTTGTAAAACAACATATTGTTTTATCGGTGATAGTTATTTTCATAGTCCTCTTGAGTATAGTCAACGGCGGAGATAGAAGCACCATACTTATCCCTATCTTTATTTTTCTCGCGTTTCTTTTATATTTTCTCCCAAGTGTCATTGCTTACAAAAGGAAGAGAAAAAATATCAACGCGATTACTGTATTAAACCTGTTTCTCGGTTGGACTGTTATCGGCTGGATAGTTTCTCTCGTCTGGGCGGTAAGCGAAGATAAATAATAAAATATGAACTACATTTACAAGATAACCTTATCAGTAGTCATCGTAGCCCTAGTAGGCCATTTTAGTCCAATCAAGACGGTTTATGCGGTAAGTCCAGAAGTACAAAAGAAAATTGATTTTTACAACTCCTATCCTTGTAAGATTGAGGATTATGCCAATAAAGAAAACTGGACAGGTAGCTGGGGGCAACTCTATCTGCAATTTGGAGAACAGGCCAATACTATAAAACGTCTTTGTGAGCTTGAAGCCCTATCAGCCGAATTAGAGCGTAAGTCGGCCCAACTTCAACTAAAAATTGACGGTCTTGAAACGCAGGTCAAAAATCAGCCGATTTCTGCTAAAACTGAAACGATAACTGTTCAAGACAACTCTAGGGTTGAAGCTCTTGAACAAAGAGTGTCTCTGTTGGAGCGTGCGGTTAATTCAATCCAGAATACAGTGCTAGGAGCAATCAACAAGGCAATCGGTATCCTAGATAAGTTACTGGGTCGTTAAAACAAACAAACGAAGCATCTCAATTTACGTCCACAACTCGCATTTTAATAGGCGTTATTTTTGGATAGGATTTAACTAAACCACCTACCAATAAATATGCCACAAGCCCAATTTTCACTATTTAAGCCCAAAACGAAAAACAACTATCTATTACAAGAAGTCGTTTCGGCTCTTCAAAAAGACATCAGGCGTGGCAATGAGGAAAACGCCCTCGTCTGGGCCCTAGAGCTATTCCCTAAGTATTCAAACTATCTATGGAAACGATTAGTCATCATAAGTGCGGAAGATATGGAGAGTCCACGGGCCTGCGCCGTAGTAAATGCCTTGAGAGAGGCATTTTACTTTACAAACGAAGATAAAAAGAAGGGTAATGAGTATAAGCACAGGATTTTCATTACCAAGGCGGTATTATTTTTATCACGAGAGGTCAAATCCCGCGAGTCAGACCACGCCCAATTTCACGTTGACGAGATAATGAAAACTGGGAAATTATTAGCCATACCAGATTTTGCGATTGATTTTCATACGAAGCGGGGCAAAACAAGTGGAGCAACAAAGAGAAAGTTTTTTGAAGAAGAGCAGAAAAACCTAAAACCGAAAGGGGCGGATGCCTATTTTGATAAATTAAATATGGAAAATCTTTAGTGAATACAAACATAGAAACAAGGGATATCATTTCCCTAGAGGAAGCTAAAAAGAAGGCAGTACAATTATTTGAGCTTTTAGATGTCAGCGATACCACTAGGAAAGATTACGCCTCCAGAATAGGGCTTTTTCTATCTCACGTTGGGCAAGAGGGTTTTAGTCGCAACAGTTATCTAAACTTCAAGAGGTATCTGGAAGCAAGGGCTGATTACACCGTAGCCACTAAAAACAAGTATCTCGCTACGGCCAAGGTATTTCTGAAAGAGTTAAATCGTCTTGGGACGATACCTGCCGACATTACCCAGAATATAAAGTTATTCAATCAAAACAAGAAGCACAAACGAGAGGGACTAAACGAAAAAGAAATACTGGCTCTGGTAGATAAGATAAGAGAGATGCCAGCCACACCCAAAACCACACGCCTACGGGCGTTATTTTGTTTATTGGCCTTTCAAGGGCTACGGCAGATAGAGATAACCAGACTGGACGTAGCTGACCTTAATTTGCCCAGTGCGGTTGCCTATATCAGAGGCAAGGGTTCAGATGACAAAGAACCCATTTACCTTGCCCCAGAGACGATTAAAGCCCTTAGAGAGTACGTGAGAGCCAACAAGGTGGGTAGTGGTGCTCTATTCAAGAGCTTGGGCAATAGAAAAAGTGAGCGATTAAGTTCAATGACCATAAAGCGTGAGTTCAAAAAGCTATTTGCCAGTATGAGCATAGACAAGACCACTCACGGGTTCAGGCACTTCTATATCACCACCCTGCTCAAAAGCTTGGACGTACGAGACGTTAGAAAGTTCAGTCGCCACCACTCTCTTGAAATGCTCATAGTCTATGATGACGAAATGGATATCAGACACAAAACAGTAGATGTTTTTAAGTGTTTTGAGGGATTAAGAGTTGCGTAAGAAAATTGCTATTTACTCGTCGTTTTTTGACTTAACATAGTTTATATGGTATAGTTTTTGTAGTCAGGGATACCCATCCCCATTAAAAAGGAGATACCGATGGCAAAGAATACGGGTATTGTATTAACTTCGTCAATTTCCGAGAGCAAGGCACAACGTCTGTTGAGAAAAATCAAGGAAGGCAAGAAGGTCTCCGCACGGGAAAGATTAGATGTAATTACAGACATTCTGGCTTTTTCTCCACGAGATTGGTCAACAGACAAAGAGCTGTGGTTACTATATCGGATTGCTTTCAATGATGGCACAGAAAAAGAATAGGAGGCAATAGATGTTCAACAAATTGACCGAGGCCATATTACCACCTATAATTGGGGTTATGGTTCACAGTAAAGAAACTCTCTCACCAAAGGCGCAGAAGGCACAGGACGCCTATCTCGCCAAGCTGGAAGTCAGCCAGCGAAAGACCAAAAAGCCACTCATCGTGGGCTTCCTCGGTCTTGTCGGTTCTGGCAAAAGCACGGTTGCAAAGGAGCTTGCACCACGCATCGGAGCGACTATCATTGAAGGCGATGCCATCCGAGTTCATCTTCGTAAGGAGGGCGAGCCATACAAGTATGTTCGCCAAATGGCCGAAAACATCGCTCTAGAAGTTCTCAAGCGTAGTGGCAATGTCATTCTGGATGCCGACCAGATTGACGGCAAGAAACGAGCCAGCATCAGGGAGAAGGTTAGGAAAGCCGGAGCCCGATTGGTTCTTCTCCGCACTTATGCCGACCCTCACACGATGTTTGGTAGGATACTTGCGGCGGAATACCGTCATTCGCCTGATGATTTTTTCGGTGGAGCTAAGACAAGATGGGAAGAAGGCACCGACCAACAGCGAGGAGCCGTCATCAAGTTTGGAGAAGCGTGGAGACGCACCCCGCATCATTACCGCTGGGTCAATGAAGGTGGTGGCCGATGGGAACTCAAAAAGCTACCATTCACCATCTACGCCGACATTGATACCACTGACGTTACCAAGTGGAAGAGTGAGGTAAAAAAGATAGGAGAAAAACTCATCGCCTCGTAATCGGGAAAGTGAATTTGTCAGCTTTCCTTAAAAACTGACACCGCCTCGCAAGGGGCGGTTTTGTTTTACCCCTTTATGTTACATAACTATAATTACATTACATTCGTTTTTCCCTTATTCAACTAGGCCTCTAAAATAATTTTTGTCCTTTTCTCTGCATTGCCAGAAGAGCTCGTCTCTGCTGACGATTGCCCGTCGTCAGAACATTATGTTCCTTTGCCTCTGGCACCAAATCTATCTCTGATGCCGATGGCACTCTAAAAGACAACATCGTTTTGCCGTTAAAATTGGTTACTGCAAAATCACCAATCCCTATAATGTCCATTCCTATTAGGACTTGGGTCTGTTCGTTCTCGGGTGTTTTGTCATTAGTAAGATTAGCTTCCGTAACTTGAACATTTGGTATCATCACACTATCTGGAAGCAAGATATTTACAAGGTAGACATTAGATATTGATTTTCCCGCCGCGTGGTAGACTTCCTTTACCGAGATAGGCTTAAGATTTAGGTCATCCGCTACTTTTTTTGTGATTACTGAGCCAGTAGCTCCAGTATCCCAGATTGCCAGATACTGTTTAATATCTATTTTAGTTGCTAAAGCTTGTTCTGGAGTATGTGGTAGGCATATTCCTACTGACGTTTTTAAAACATTAGTGCGACCGTTATATTTGGTAGTAAAAGCACGTTGCATAGGCAACTATGAGGGCATAACCCGAGAATGAAAGGTTTGAGTATAACTTTCCTTGCCAGGCAAACACTGCTGAATTAAAAATGTTCCTAGTTCAAACTGTTTTTGTGCTTCCGTGTATGCGTCAATTTCGGTATCAAACACACTCACCACCTTCTGGTCTTTAATAACCAGAAACTTATTCTCGTATTTTTCAACAAGTTCTTTTTGATTTGATTTAAAATACTCTAATTCTTTTTGTAGATTTTCATTGCCCATAACGGATATAATGATAGCAAATTTGTCTGACCTTGGAAACGGCTTCTTAATTGCTCAAGAAATGGGGTATACTCCTAATTGCAACACATTCAATTTTAGTGCTAAATCTTACCCTCCCCTAAGATTAGTGGATGGTGCATCTGATAATGCTGAAGACCTGCATTTGTCTATTTTTATTGCCCAAGCTTGGGAGAAATTAACGGCCAAAGATAAGCAATAAACCAAGCCAAAGCCGTGATGACCACGCCAAGCGCTCCTCCGAAGAGAAAGTGTGAAGTCCTTTTTCGTCTTTTAAGAAACTCCTCAAAAAAACCAAGTGGCATTTTTATAAAATCTCTTCCTCTGGTAGTAACTAGAATTGTCAGACCGTCATCATCTTCGCTGATATAACCATAAGCTCCCCGAATACAGTCTCCGAGAACAGCGTCTACTTTTCTGCTAAACTTATTCTTTTTATACCAGAAATAATTTATACGTGGCCACAGCTTATTTTCGGTAATAAACGCAACAAAATCCTGACGAGTAATGCCATATTGGTTGTTCAAGTTATACTCCTCAAGTATTTTGACTAATCTTCTTTGTAAAAGCATAGTCTATAATTATTATTGTGCAGTTTTAAGTTTCTTCCAGTCATAAAAATCAACCTTACTATCTTCGCTGACTAAGAAAACGTAAAGATTTAGTTTATCGGCTATGTTATATGGCAAACGCCTAACAATTAAATCCCGAAATGAGGCAGGAAATCCAACACCATATTTGTAGCCATACTTATAGCCACGCTTACCGCCGCTCTTCATTCGGGTAATGATTTGACCAAGCGCAAGATTGAAACACACCTCGCGATGGGAGCGAGGGTATTTTGCAGTTTTTGAGGCATCACCTTTACACTCAATAAGCCAGTAGCGAGAAAAATTATTGTGCCTAACCTTAATATCTACTCCGTGTTCATCAACGCCCTTACTTCGCAGGTTTCTACTCCAACCCTTTCGGAATAGGTATTCAATTATACTGTCCTGCACAAATTTTTCTGTTAATAGCTTCCCCATATTTTATTTACCACTTTGAGTTAAATTGGAGTTCTTTTTAATAAAATCTTGTACGTCCTTTCTGCTTATTCGCCAGTAGCCAATCTTGGTGGCTTTTATCTTCCCGCTGTGGATGTAGCGAAAAACAGAACGTTCACTTACCCTCAATAGCTTGGCGATTTCCCCCAGTTTGAAAAACTTTTCTTTCATAATTTTAATGCTAAGTTAATCTTAGTCTGATTGTCAAAATGTGGCAAGTCGGATAATATACAAGGAATGAAGATGAAAAATGCAAAATCTTTCTCCCTGCGTCTTAGAGAAAAACTGAACGAGAATAGAAAACTTTTTTACTCTGATAACAAAAATGGCGATAAGTTCCAAGAAGGCCGAGATGCTCTTTTTTCCCTCTTATCCGACCATCCATATTTTAATACAGAGGTTAAATCGTTAAGAGGGAAATATGATATCCCAAAAGGCGGATTTAATGGTGCTCAAGTAGTTTTTTTATGGGAGCACCAAGATTTGGATAGTAATCATAACTTTGTAGAAGACGTCTACAAATTAGTAGCCAGTTTTAAGATTCCTGAAATATACGAACGGAGTGTTTGGCATTTTTTCTATAACTATATCATTTACCCCAAGCGTGCGGAAAAAGAAAGCACTGAAAAATTACCGTTTGCCCATATCGTAAAGACCGACAAAGACCGAGAGATAAACAAATATCTGATAAATCCAAGCAGTACCTATATTGAGGTCTTTAACTGGACTACCAGCAGAGATATGGGAAAAGTATTAAAGAAGCTTAATGCGAATAAAATCAAAAAACTGCCATTCAAAGTTTCAAAAGTTGGTTTCCTCGCTAGAATGATATGGAAATTGAGTCAGGATAAATTAAGCGACAAGGAGATAGCACATAAAATTAACACGGCATACAAGCAGTCAGACGTTAAGCATACAATCGGCGACACAGAGGTGCCTGTTTATAGAAAAAACTACAAGAACGCCCTGTCGGCTTTAAGAAAAATCGAATAATTTTGCATTAAAGACAATGCCATCAACACGCTTAATGTAAGGCGTGTCTTTTTTTATTTAGGATGAATATATGAAGATACAAAATGCAGATAAACCAACTTTTTCTTCGCCAGATTTTTACCTCTGTGCTTTTCTAAAAGCGAAGGAGTTAAAACTTTTAGGAGTAGAGAAAGAGTCCCCGAGTCGGCTTTTATTTGTCTTTCAGGATAGCAAAGACAGACAGGAGCTGGTTCAGGGATTTTTGTTTGACAGCATTTTGATAGAGCCAAAACGTTACGCAACGGCAATTCGAGAGTTGAAAGACCTAATTCACTCCCAAATCTGATTGGTAAACGCCAGAAAATGTACGCCTAGCGAATAAAGCGACCGAACTATACCCAACTACATTATCTAACTGATGAGGCGGGTATAGCAGAGAAAACAATGAAAATGAAAAATGAACTATTTCTACAAATAGACATTAGAGCTTTCGGGATACGCTCACCAACTTGTCCTAGGGATAAGAGTCCAGATGCTAAGTCGCTTAAGGAGACGATTTAACAAAAGAGTCCTGCTCTGTGCCACCCACCCACAACAGGCGCCTTTCATCTGAACTTTTATTCAAAATGTCTCATACCTTTTTATCTATCTTATTCTAGTTAATTTTACCTAGGGTATGAAAGGAGAAGGCGTGGGTATTGGAAAAAAACAAAATTATGCTTTCTGAAAACGCAATAAAAGATTTTAAGAAAATATGGCAAGAAGAAATTGGGCAAGAAATATCCAATGAATTGATGTTGGAAATGGCACTAAATCTTTTAAGGCAAACGGACAATGTCTACAAGCCAATTAAAGTGGCGTGGCTCAATGAAATTGAAAAGCAAGATGCCCTAGAAAAATCCAATAGTCCTTAGTTTATGTCCACTATGAGCCAGAGGTATCCTTTCCCCAGCTATACTATTGAGATATAATCTTTACAAGATAAGTTCCTAATTAACTGAACAAAAAAGAAAAACTCCCTCGCCCGCAAGCTAAAGGAGTCTTTCACGCAAACCTTTCGGTCTTTGCTTTTTCAGGTTATCAAAAATGACAAGACAAAGCAACGCCAATGATGATATTAAAATGGACACAACTAAACAAGCAACTAATTATTTTAACTATAATCGCAAATCAACAACCGATGAGCGACAAATCTTAAGTTTGCCCGCACAAGAGAAAGCAATGTTTGATATGGCCGTCAAACTCGGGCTTAAGATTAGGCACACATTCAAGGAGTCAAAATCAGCCAAAGAACCAAACAAGCGTCCCATATTTAGTGAGATGGTTCGGCGTATCAAATCGGGAGAGGCAAATGGTATTCTGTGTTGGGAACTTTCACGTCTTGCTCGTAATCCAGACGAGGCTGGATTGATTATCGGTATGCTCCAACGGGGAGAAATTAAACACATAAGAACATACGCTAAAGATTATTATCCTGACGATAATTCCGTCCTCTCGTTTGTGGAGTTTGGTATTGCAAACCAAAGTAGTCGCGACCTCTCTACAAACGTGAAGCGTGGGATTAACACAAAAGCCAATATGGGCTGGAGGCCCAGCAAGGCACCACTGGGTTATCTGAATAGTAAAAAAGAGGAGAAGGGTAAGCAGTTTATCTACAACGACCCAGAGCGTTTCCATCTTGTTAAACAGGTCTTTCAGATGATGTTGACTGGCAACTATAGCGTTCCGAAGCTCTTGGAATATGTTAATGGAGAGATGTGCCTAAGGTTGCCAGAAAGCAAAAACAGGGTAAGTCGTAAGGTTCATTTAAGCGAACTGTACCGTATCCTAACTAATCCTTTTTATTATGGTTGGTATGAATGGGTAAAAGACAGCAACGATTGGATACAAGGTAAGCACGAACCGATGATAACTGAAGTTGAGTATGACCGTATTCAATTTCTGTTAGGGCGAGACGGGAGACCACGACCCAAAACGCATAAGTTCGCATTTACTGGAATTATGCGTTGTGGTGCGTGTGGTGCTGGTATTACCGCCGAAGAGAAGTTTAAGAAACAGAAAAATGGGAATATCCACCACTATATTTACTATCACTGTACTCGTAGGAAAGACCCTAACTGTATTGAGCGTGCTATGGAGATAAAAGACTTCAATGGTCAGATTGATAAAGTCCTAAAGAGCTTAACCATATCCGACCGTTTCCAGAAGTGGGCGCTGACCTATCTACACGAATTGAGAACGCAAGAGGCAAGGGCACACGAAGATGGTCTTGAAATGAAGCACAAGCGTCTTGAGCAGGTAATAAGACAACTGGACGACATAATGCTTAAGTACACTGCCCCAGAGAACGCTGATGGCTCGCTCATAAGCGATAGCGAGTTGAGAGGTATCAAAAGTCGTCTGCAGAAAGATAAGTTTGCCTTGGAGTCTCAACTGGCCGTGCAGGGCAAGGAGATTGACCAGTGGGTTGAATTAACCGAGAGGACATTCAACTTTGCTCGTTATGCTCGCATATGGTTTGCTAAAGGTGATATGGAAACCAAGCGAGCTATATTTGCCTGTTTAGGTTCGGACTTCATCGTAGCCGACAAAAAAGTGAGGATTACCATACAACAACCATTCAAATCTGTATTTGATGGACTCCCACTAGCAACTAACGAATTGGAGAGGTTAGAACCTATCAAAAATCACACTACCATTAAACGAATAGAACATTTCGTACAACAATTTCCTATCTTGAGCGGGTAAGGGGAGTCGAACCCCTATCTGAATCTTGGCAAGATCCCATAATGCCGCTATACGATACCCGCTTTTAATTTTTAGTAATTCCAGCTATTAGGCCCATTATCTTGTGATAAAGCTCTGTGCTACCAACTGATATTTGAGCAACACCAAAGGGGAGTGAATTAAACGGCTTTTTCCCTTGGCTAGAAATGCTCACGGTTTGTTGAGTTTTGTGGAAATTACTATAGGGTATATTACACTTTTTTTGCCAAAAGTCTAATATGTAACCTTGGTCTTGATGCGCAAAAATTCTTATCCAAATTTTTATCTTTTCCTCTGGTACATCACACAATTCTTTCAAGAACCTAATAAAAACACAGATTAATTCTGGATCGGAATTGGTTAATGAAACTCGGTGTGATGTAGTCGGTTTTCCGTTTCTAATTACTGGCCGTTTGTAGCCCTCTGCCCAATATAAAGCGGTGCCAATTAGCAGGAGATCGCGTTTAGATAATTTGCCAATAAGTTTTTGTCCAGCTTGTCTGGATAATTTTGAGCGCGTTTCGGCTAGTAGTGTTTGGTTTTTATTTCTAGCCAATAGACCGCGTAGTGAGGCAGCATGCACCTTATCTCTCAGTCTGTCAGAAGCTTCTTCTGGCAGCGCTAGATCTGAAAACCAAGAAGAGAGAGTGCTTTTGGGCACCTTTAAAAGGCGGCCGATCTCATTATAGCTACGGCCAGCCATTCTTAATTTATAGGCCTTAAACTTATCTGATCTCATCTCATATCTAGTATTATATCACAGTGGTTCAGTTTTGGATGGTCTTTAGTGGACAATCGGGTGGGGATAAAACGTCCTTAAATTGTACAGGCTCCCTATAGGTATAGTGCAGTAGTTCAGTTCTAAAATCGAAAAGTGGACAATCGGGTGGGGATAAATAATTGAAGTAATAAATGTTGAAATGGGCTTAGTTTAATGGTACTGTGGTCTTGGTTAATAGTTGCCGCGGTAGCTCAGTGGTAGAGCGCAGCCCTGAAATCTTTGGGGCCTGACCAAGTAATTGGTCATGAGAAAAACTGGGTGAATTCGGGGAACATCCCACCATAACGGGACAATCCCGAGCCAACTCCGGAAGGGCATAGATTTCCGGATCGGTGTAGAGACTAGCAGGTGAGTCCCAACGATAATCCTGCATCAGCGCCCAGCCCCCGTCGTGACGGGGTGATGATATAGTCCAATAGCTTCGGAAGAGGCTGGCGTCGTCAGTTCGATTCTGACCCGCGGCACCACGTAACCAAAACCCCGTTGTAACGGGGTTTTGGTTTGGGTAACTTGGTGGGCCCAGTAGGGATCGAACCTACTACCTCGTCAATGTCAATGACGCGTTCTACCAATGAACTATGAGCCCCTAATTCCGAACAAGTTACTACTGGTGCGCGGGAGAGGATTTGAACCTCCACGCCTTTCGGCACACGCACCTCAAGCGTGCTTGGCTACCATTACAACACCCGCGCGTGATCGTTGTCCATTGCTAATACAGC
>Ga0209541_10001481_pt1 | contig 46570 bp, 57 predicted proteins | sample RifCSPlowO2_01_FD_184027 | JGI IMG/M metagenome (GOLD analysis project Ga0209541, IMG submission 184027) | Groundwater microbial communities from Rifle, Colorado - Rifle CSP2_plank lowO2_0.1 (SPAdes) (version 2) | ecosystem: Environmental > Aquatic > Deep subsurface > Groundwater | place...
AATTTTGTATAATAGATCTTATGCAAGAAACTATAAAAACTAAATTAAAGGAAGCGATGCTGGCGAAGAATGAAGTGGCGGTTTTAACACTACGTAATATTCTTTCGTCTTTTACTAACGAATTAATTAGCAAAGGTAAAAAGCCAACCGATGTTTTAACTGATGATGAGTGTTTAACGGTTATTGCACGCCTTGCCAAACAACGCCGTGATTCAATAGAGCAGTTTAATAATGGGGGTAGGGGGGATTTGGCCCAAAATGAAATGACCGAGCTGGCTGTAATTAACGAATTTTTACCAGCTCAAATGAGTGAGGCTGAGATTAAAGAATTTTTACAAAATTACATTTCCACAAATACGATAGACCCCGACAAAAAAGGCCAAGCCCTAGGTGGTATTATGAAAGAGTTGAAAGGCCGCGCCGATGGCAATTTAGTTAAAAAATTATTTGAGGAGATTTTATAAGTTTAAATTATTTATTATGAAGATTATTAAACACATTTTGTTATTATCAGTTGCGGTACTGGCCGCATCGTACTTTGTAAATGGAATTAATATAAATCCAATTTGGATAGCTTTAGTTGTGGGTGTTGTTTTGGCGATTATAAATTTGGTTATAAAGCCTATAATCAAGATTTTAACATTACCTATAAATATTCTGACTCTTGGTTTGTTTTCAATTGTTATTAATGTAGCAATTTTTTGGTTCGTGGGTAATAGTAATTTAATTAAAGGCTTTAGTATTGATACTTGGCAAGCGGCATTATATGGCTCAATAATTATAGCCATCGTTAGTTGGTTAGGCGAAAGAATCTTTGGCTCAAATGATGATTAAATAACTATTGGGATTTATAAAAAGGCTTGTTTTGCAGGCCTTTTTATGTTATAAATGTTAATATGTATCTAGTTGATGAAGTCAAAATTAATGCTTGCGCCGGGCACGGTGGCAATGGTGTTGTGCGTTGGCGCCGCGAAAAATTCATTGACAAAGGTGGCCCTAATGGGGGCGATGGTGGCAAAGGCGGCGATGTCTACGTGCGGGCAGTGCGTGATACCCTTATTCTAAAACGTTATACTGAAAAAAAACTTATGCGCGCTGGCAATGGTAATGCTGGTGAAGGTAACAGCAAGCACGGTTCAGATGGTATTGATTTATATATTGACCTACCGGTGGGCTGTATTGTTAAAAACGAAACAACTGGTTTTGAATTTGAACTTGAAAACGAGGGTGATGAAGTTATGATCCTGCGCGGGGGTCAGGGCGGGCTTGGTAACGAACATTTTAAAAGCTCAACTAACACAACCCCAACCGAGGCCACCGGTGGCAGGCCAGGGGATGAATCATTCTTTACGGTAACCCTGCAATTATTTGCCGATGTGGGCCTAATTGGTATGCCCAATGCGGGTAAAAGTTCGTTAATTAATTTACTAACGAATGCCAATGCCAAGGTCGGCGACTATGCCTTTACAACCCTTGACCCTAACTTGGGTGATTTTTATGGCTATATTATTGCCGATATTCCGGGGCTGATTGAGGGGGCCAGTGAGGGTCGTGGATTGGGCCACAAATTCCTGCGCCACATAAAGCGTACAAAAATACTGGTGCACCTAGTTTCGTTTGAAGATGGTTTTGCTGATATTGACGATAAAAAAAGCTTTGACATTTCGCGCATGCAAAAAGTTTATGAAACCATTCGTGGTGAATTAGGTAAATACGACAAAGAACTTTTAGAAAAACAGGAGGTTGTATTGTTAACCAAAACTGACGCAGTCGATGTAAAAATTGTAAAAGAGGCCCTGAAAGAATTTAAAAAAATCAATAAAAAATCTTTTGCCGTAACAATGTTTGATGATGAAATGGTTAAAGATTTTGCCGATGCATTAGTTAAAATAGTTAAAAAATCTAAATAAAGCTGGTATACTGAAGTATGGAGAAAATTTATTACACAACCATTGGGCTTGAAATTCATGCTGAAATGAACACTAAACGCAAAATGTTTTGCGATTGTATTAATGACCCCTTCCACAGCGCCCCCAACCAAAATATTTGCCCTGTGTGTATGGCCCATCCTGGCACATTACCCGTGCCTAATAAACAAGCCATAGAAAATGTCATTCGTGTTGGTTTGGCTATTGCTAAAAATGGGGCAAATGATGGACTAGGGAATATTGCCAATTTTTCAGAGTTTGACCGCAAAAACTATTTTTACCCCGACATACCCAAGGGCTACCAAATTTCGCAATACAAAAATCCAATTGTTACGGGTGGACATTTGGCCGGTGTAGATATTACTCGTATACATTTAGAAGAAGATACGGCTACATCAAAACATTCGGCTGATAAAACCCTTATAGATTATAACCGTGCCGGTGTGCCATTAATGGAACTGGTAACCGAGCCGTGTATTCACACAGCCGAAGATGCCGCTAAATTCGGCAGGGGGTTGCAATTACTGTTGCAGTATTTGGGCGTGTCAGAGGCGAATATGGAAAAGGGCGAAATGCGAGTTGAATTAAACTTATCTATATCACCTGACCCTAAAGTATTTGGCACCAAAGTTGAAGTTAAAAATATCAACTCTTTCTCGGCGGTTGAACGAGCAGCAAAATTTGAAATAGGACGTATGAAGATGTTATACGAGGCCGGTAGAGAGGCTGAAATAGTTCAGGAAACTCGCGGTTGGGACGAAGTAAAGCAGCAAACCTTTTCGCAACGTAGCAAGGAAAATTCAGCCGACTACCGCTATTTCCCCGAGCCTGATATTCCCAAATTTTATTTGCATGAAATGTTTGAACTAGATGCTTTAAAAAATAATTTGCCCGAACTGCCACAACAAAAACGTGATCGCTATAAAAATGATTTTAGTATTAAGGATGAAGATATTGAAAGTTTTGTTTATGATCGTGACCTAGCATTATGGTTTGAAAGCGTTTGTGCAATTCTAAACGATCATGCAAAAATCAAAACTGCTTCAAACTATATTACCTCAGACTATTTGGGCATTAAAAAATCTAACTTGGAAGCTAAGCTCCCAAGTGTCCAAAATTTTGCTGAACTTATTGAGTTATTATCAACCAATCAAATAAATTCTCGCACTGCCAAAGATATTTTATTAGTTATAGTAACTAACGACCAATCACCTAAAGCTTATGCTGAAACAAATGACTTATTACAAAAAAACGACCCCGAAGCCTTAAAGAAGGTTGCCCAACAAATTATTGATGCTAACCCAAATATTATTGAAGCCTACAAAGCTGGTAAAGAAAGTGTGCTTATGTCACTCGTTGGTCAAATCATGAAGCAAACCAATGGCAGTGCCAATCCCCAAATGGTTTTAGAAATATTAAAAGAATTACTAAGGTAATCCATTTGGAAGCCTTGCTTCCAAGTGTTCAAACTCAAGATCTTTCAAATCATCCTTTCTTTTTAGAGTGTCTCTCCGCGTTTCTATAGCATATCTTTTATAATCTTCTTTTGACTTAAATTGATCAAGTACAATGCGAATATTGCAAATACTTTTTTGATTATCAGCTTCAATGTAATCCTCAAAACTTGATTTACTTAACTTGGAAGCAAGGCTTCCAAGTTCATCTCTATTATTCATATTTATATACGCGCTCACGTGAATTAAATATCTGTTTTCAGCAACATGTTTAGATTTAAATTTGTCTTCGAATAATCTACCCGTGCGTTTATATTTATTATTAAAATATTTTGTATAACCACCGATTCTTTGCATAAATTTTTCTACACCATTTTCAACAAGGGGAGTAAGTAGTAAATGAAAATGATTAGGATTAAAACAGTAAGCAATTATGTCTACCAACTTGGAAGCCTTGCTTCCAAGTTCTACCGAGCCTTTCTTAAATGAATTTTCATAAATACTCCCAATAGGATTTTCAGTATTAAACTCAATAAAACTTTCTTCTAATCTTTGTAGATCATAAAGATCAAGAATAACATCTCTTTTATCAACACCCCTATTGTAAATATGATAATATTCCCCTATGACAAAAAAATGTTTTCTTGTGGACATATAATTTATCATACTACTTGGAAGCAAGGCTTCCAAGTAGTAGCCTGTTCAAAACATGCTATAATAAATTTATGGAAATAGAAGCAGGACAAATTTACAAACATTACAAGGGTGATGCTTACAAAATAATCACTCTTGCTAAACATTCTGAAACCGAGGAGTGGATGATCGTCTATGAAAGACTGACTGACACTGTTCATTCAGGCTACAAAATTTGGGCTCGTCCACAAGCTATGTTTTTTGATCATGTTGAAAAAGATGGCTATTCTGGTCCTAGATTTGAATATGTAAGCGAATAAGTGGTACAATAGACTCATGAAATTCAATTTTGAACAAATAAAGAAAATGGCTGAAATTGTAGGAGTGGCAGGTCTCAGCTCCATGCCAGGAAATACTTTAGATAACCAACAAAAAATTTCTTCGGAGGATCTTAGTCCTCCAAATATTTCACGGCCAACTGCGCCCGAAAAAGTACTAAATCCTGAGACAACTGCCTATTTCACCCAAGATTCATCGGAATCAAATGAGTCTATTGATCCGTTAATACAAAAAATATCTGTACTTGAAAATAAATTTGAACAAGGCTTACAAAGTAAGGGCGTCATTATGCCAAAAAGCTTAACCGTTATTGCCGGAGCTGAGCTGGATGGGCGTCCCGAAACTTCTAATGCCACATTTGACGATAGATACTTGAGTGATCAATTACTATCTTCCTTAGTTAATACTGCAGAGAATGCAAAAATAATGCTAAGAGATCTAAGCTCTATTGGAATTACAAATGACGTAAAAAGTTTAAGTACCGAAGGCTACATAGATATAAAAGATGGTTTAAAAAATAACAAACCAGAATATTATTTTGTAGTTAGTAAGGTAAATAATAATGACTCTATCACCTTTGTTTTACAAGTGGCATCTCCTATTAATAAATTAGTTGAGACTCTTGACTCTATAAGTATTGAAAATGTTGATGTAAACCTTGAGAATGAATCTTTTTTTGCCACAAAAATTATGCCTAATTTTTTAAATAAAATAAATAAAAAAATAGAGCAATTTGAATTAAATAAGCCTGTTAATTAAAATTTTGAGACTAATTTTCTTTACTTTGTATTATTTGCTATGATAAACACATGGAAACAAAAAAAATTAAAGTTGCGATAAATGGCTTTGGGCGAATTGGTCGCGCATTTTTAAAAATTGCTTGGGAAAGGCCTGAGATTGAAATAGTTGTAGTGAATGATTTGGGCAGTATTGAAAATATGGCTTACTTGTTGCAATATGACACCGTTTACCACAAATGGGCCGAAACGGTAACATTTGATGAGCAAGACATTATTGTTGACGGCAAAAAAATACGCGTTATATCTGAAAAAGACACGACTAAATTACCATGGAAGGAGTTAGGCATTGATGTAGTTGTTGAGTCTACTGGATTATTTACATCATACGACAAGGCCTCATTTCACATTACACAGGGGGCTAAAAAAGTTGTAATTAGCGCACCATCAAAAGGTAGCGGGGCCCAGGTATTAGGCGAAACTATTTTATTGGGAGTGAATGAAAACAAATTCGGTACTTGCAATATTACTAGCAACGCTTCGTGTACTACAAATGCCGCCAGCCCAATTATTGCCATCATGCACGAAACTATTGGTATTGAAAAAGCAATTTTAAATACCGTGCATGGCTACACAGCTTCGCAGTCATTAGTTGATGGGCCAAATAAAAAAGACCTACGCGAGGGCAGGGCAGCGGCCCAAAATATCGTACCTTCTTCAACCGGGGCGGCGATTGCTGTAACTGAAGCCTTCCCGCAACTTATGGGCTTGTTCGACGGTATTTCAATTCGCGTGCCGGTGCCGGCAGGCAGTATTGTTGATGTTACATTTATTTCTAAAAGACCAACAAGCCATGATGAAGTAAATGAGATTTTAAAAAACGCCTCAAAAGACCCACGTTGGAACAAAATTTTTGCCGTGACCAATGAGCCACTTGTTTCATCAGACATACTAGGCAACAGCCATGCCTCAATCGCCGACCTTGCAATGACCCGAGTTGTTGGGGGTAATTTAGTCAAAATCATGGCTTGGTACGACAACGAAATGGGGTATACGTATACTCTTGTGGAGCATGTTATTAAGACAGGTAGCACAATTAAGTAAATTATTAATTAATAAATAAATTTTATGGAAACTATAAAAGTAGAATCATGGGGAGAAAAAATACAATGGGAAACATTTGAGAATGATAAAGATACCGAATTAAAGATCAAGCAGTTTCTCGAAGCCAGAATAAGTTATCAGCCAAAAGAGCCAGATGAAGATTCTTTGAATAGATTTGCAACAGGTTTTCTTCGAGGTACAGGTTTTGGTGTTGATGTTGAAACAAAATGGATATCATTTGAAAATGATAAAAGATCTTTTCTTCTTGAAACTAGGTCACCTAAAACAGGTAACCCAATTTCAGTAATTGTAGAATTGAACATATCACCTGCATCAATAAAACCAATCGAATAATAAACGACCTTTTCTTTTTCTTCTGATCCTCGTTGCTATATGTTTTACTTCTTGGTAAAATTACTCTAGGTGAGCTTTAGACAGAGGCTTTTCTAAGAATTTTGTATGGATGGCGACATGGTACGGTAATGAATTTGGGTATACGTATACACTGGTTGAGCATGTTATAAAAACAGGAGAAACAATAAAATAGGCAAAATACTAAAAACCAACAAAAAGCCCCAAATTTAGGGCTTTTTGTGTGCTATTGACTTTATATATAAAAAATGCTATCATATATCAAAATCATCAAAAAATAAAATATGGGAAATAATCGCAAAAAGAATGTAGCTCGCATTCAAAAAGATGCTGTGTGGTATCCAAAATTTACACCAGCACAAGCAAGAGCAACTTGGGAAATTTTTGGTTCTGGCCATGAGCTTTGTTATCAAATAAGCAAAGATGACTTCATAAAGGCTGCAACTAAAGGTCACCTGCGAATTGAAAAGCATGTTCAAACTGTTGAACGCTTGAAGAACGAAAGCAGTCCAACAAGAAATTGGATTGATGTACGTGTTGGTGTTGATGGTTATGAAAACCAGAGAGGCTACTATTGTCCGAAAGGTGAAAATTTGTGGGGTAAAAGAATACTTCGCCTTACCCAACATCCTTTTTACACTAACAATGACATTCAGGCTCAGCCCGAGGTATTTAAAAACGTTGCTTTACGCTCCAAAGATGTTCCTTATCGGAATATGAAAGGATTAGATCATGTAAGCTGGTTTGAAAAAATGCTTGGGTTGGTTATTGAAAATTAAAACTATCAGACCTAAACGGTATCCTTAACGGGTGCCGTTTTTTATTGCTATATAGAATATATCTTGGTAGAATACAAACATATGGAAAATACAAACATTGAGCACCCCGAGATTAATAACGTGCAGTTGGAAAATGAAAGGGCTTTGGCTGAAAAGGTTATTAGTAATTTAAAAATTCAAATTGGCAAAAATGAGGATTTTTTATATGACCCAGCGGCTGGTGCATCAGAACTTGAAACAGCCAAGGCTGAGCTTGAAGTTTTAAAAGCTGATTTAGTTATGGCTGAAGCGGGCCTATCTAATTTAAACAATGCCTATAATGCCGAACTAGAAATAAAGCTGAAAGAGATTGAAACAAAATTAGAGGGTTTAAATTTTGAACAAGCGGCTTAAATACACCTATGAAAATCCACATTGCATCTGACCATGCTGGCTACGAAATGAAAAACTTTTTAAAGTATAGCCTACTTGATATGGGCCACACTGTTACTGATTATGGCCCCAAGGAAAGTAACCCAACCGATGATTACCCCGACTTTATTATTCCTTGTGCCCAAGCTGTAGTTAACGACCCTGGTTCATTTGGTATTATTGTTGGTGGCAGTGGCGAAGGTGAGCAAATTGTGGCTAATAAAATTGATGGCGTCCGTGCGATTGAATATTATGGCAAGAATTTAGATATTGTTAGTTTTGGTCGCGACCACAATGATGCCAATATCATAGCATTAGGCCAGCGTTTTATGACAAATGACGAAGCATTAGAGGCAGTAGAATTGTTCATTGAAACCCCATTTTCAAACGAAGAACGTCACATTCGTAGGATTGAAAAGGTTGAAAAATATGAAGAGCAACACTAGTTTAAACAATAACTTGAATAATTTGATAGAAATAATCCCAGCCATAATACCTAATGATTTTGCCGAACTAACCCAAAAAACCAAACTCGTGCTTGGTTCAGCTAAAATAGTTCAAATAGATTTAATTGATGGTAAATATGCCAATAATAAAAGTTGGCCGCTGAATGATTTAGCAGGCATGGATTGGCAAAATATTTTAAACGAAGCAAGTGGAATGCCACACTGGAATGAAATAGATTATGAACTGGATTTAATGATCGCTGATATACCCAAACATTTTAACGATTTGGTACGCATTGGGCCCAAACGCATTGTATTTCATTTGCCACATTTAATTGGGGAGCCTGAAAAAATTAGTGAGTTAAAAGATTTTATACAAAATCTAGATAGCTATTATAAAAATGAGCTTGAATTGGGTGTGGCTTACGAGGGGACTACCAATCCTCAAGATATTTTAGATTTACAAAATGAAATTAAATTTGTACAGTGTATGGGTATAAAAAATGTTGGTTTTCAGGATCAAGATTTTGACACTGACGTTTTTGGTAGAATAAAATTTATTAAGCAAAATTTACCTAATCATATAATTAGTGTTGATGGCGCAGTAGATATGGATACAATAAAAGGGTTGTATGATGCAGGAGTAACAAGATTCGTTTGTGGTAGTGTTATTTTTAATGACACAGAACCCAGACTTGCAATTGGCGAATTGCGCGCACTACTTAAAACTTAAATAAATTTTTGTGTTATAATTATTTTATGTCTAACAGCATGAGCGATGAAATAATTAAAAAGCTTGAACTGCAAGCCAACGTTATTCGCCAAAGCATAATTGAAATGCTAGTTACGGCCGGCAGTGGGCACACTGCCGGCCCCCTTGGCATGGCCGACATTTTTACTTATTTATATTTTCATGAACTGAAACACGACCCAAAAAATCCTACATGGCCCGAACGTGACCGCCTAGTACTATCAAACGGCCATATTTGCCCAGTATTTTACGCCACGATGGCCCATGCTGGCTATTTTGATATTAAAGAATTACAAACACTACGTAAATTTGGTACCCGTTTGCAAGGCCACCCCCACCGTGAATATTTACCTATGGTTGAAAATTCATCAGGGCCCTTGGGCTCGGGTTTATCGCAAGCTGTGGGTATGGCTTTAGCTGACAGGATTGATCATGGACAAAAAAATGACAGATTTATTTATGCACTCATGAGCGATGGCGAATTAGACGAGGGTAATAGTTGGGAGGGTATAATGTTAGCTGGTAAAAATCAACTAGGTAATTTAATAGCTGTTGTTGACCGCAACAATATACAAATTGATGGTTATACTGAAAACATCATGCCACTTGAACCACTAGGCGCCAAGTGGGAGGCTTTTAATTGGCACGTTATAGAAGTCCCGGGCCATGATTTTACAGCATTACACGAAGCCGTACAAACTGCTAAAAGTATTTTTAATAAACCTTCAGTCATTATTGCCAAAACTATACCCGGCCGTGGCGTGCCCGAATTTGAACGTGACTATCTTTGGCATGGCAAACCACCAAACAAAGAAGAGGCCAATATGGCATTAAAAGAATTACGCACACTAGGTGGTAAAATTAAAAGCGAACATCAATAGTTTTTATGTTAAACCCAAATGCAAAATTAAATACAAAAGTTTTTGATACTGACTGCGAAGTTTCACCTATTCGCAAGGGCTTTGGTGAAGGCCTACTTCAAGCTGGCAAATTAAATGACCAGGTTGTGGGGTTGTGTGCCGACTTGACTGAATCAACTCAAATGCATTTATTTGCCAATGAATTTAAAAATAGATTTATTGAAGTTGGCGTAGCCGAGCAAAACTTGGCGACCGTAGCCAGTGGTATGTCAGCCATGGGCAAAATTCCATTTATTTCCAGCTATGCCATGTTCAGCCCAGGTCGCAATTGGGAGCAAATTCGCACAACAATTGCCTACAACGACCGCAAGGTGATTATCGCTGGTTCGCATGCTGGTATTTCGGTCGGGCCCGATGGTGGCACCCACCAAGCGATTGAAGACATCGCCCTTATGCGCGTAATGCCAAATATGTGTGTTATTTCGCCCTGTGATGCCATTGAAGCCTTCAAGGCAACCATTGCCACACTTAATTGGCCAACACCAGTTTATATTCGACTAGCTCGTGAAAAAACTCCAATTATTACAACCGCAAACACGCCTTTTGCAATAGGCAAAGCTCAAATATTGTGGGAATCTTCTACAAATCCATCACTTGGAAGCAAGGCTTCCAAGTTAGAAGCGTGCATTGTTGTTTGTGGGGCACTTGTCCACCGAGCGCTTTTAGCAGCTAAAGAGTTGGAGGGGAAGGGGGTTGGCAGTATTGTTGTAAATTTAGCTACTATTAAACCATTTGATGCTGAAACTATAATTTCGTGTGCTAAAAAAACCGGCGCCGTGGTTACGGTGGAGGAGCACCAAATTGCTGGTGGCATGGGCAGTGCTGTTGCCGAGTGCTTGGCCCAAAATTGTCCAGTACCCATAGAATTTATTGGTGTCCAAAACAAATTTGGCCAATCGGGCACTATGGACGAACTTATCGCCCACTACAAAATGGATGTACCTGATATTATTGAGGCTGTACAAAAGGTGATAAGTAGAAAGGGTTAAGCAATTTATTTATGATATTTATGTACAATAGCTTGACTTGTTAGCTTAAATAGTATATACTCGCAGAGGAATACTAGGTACCTAAAATTTTTATGTTCCAATCCTAGTAATGGTTCATGTTTTTTAAAAAACAATATTTTATGAAAACAGAGTTCATTCAAAAAATTGTGGAAAACGCTCTTTTGCGTAAAGCCACAGCCGCAATGCCAATGCTGAGGCACGAAAACCTTAGCGAAAAGGATGTCTCCGAACTATTAAGAGAGTTCGACCGATCAGGAGATTTCAGCATGATCAAGGCAATGATCGAAACAGGTCAAGACCCGAAAGAGATTAAGGAGATTGCTATTGGAGCAATCGAAAACATCTCAATCGTTCTCAAAGAAAGGTTTCTTAAACACTTAGAAACTCTCTCTTTGGAACTTGAGAAAAGGGTACAAAGTTCATAACACGCTCAATGTAAATGCCCCGTTTTACGGGGCATTTTTATATAGTTATTATATTTCTAAATCTTCGTTAACTTATACTCAGCGGGGGCATTTTGTAGGTAATCTTCTATTTTTGAAAGAGGGAGAAGGCCGGCTTGGGCGCCAATGTGCTGGACTACGTTCATGCCATTGATTGGGCCGTAAAGTAGGGCCTCTTCAAAAGTTTTACCTATTGCCATGGCTGAGACTATGGTTGAGCTTGTTGCATCACCAGCACCAGTACGTTCAACCGGTGGGGCAATGTCGGGGTACATAGGCAAACTATAAATATTCTGACCGTCTGAAGCATACAGGCCGTTAATACCATCAGTCATAACAACTTTTTTGGGGCCAAGTTCGTGTAGTTTTTGAATTAAATTTTTTATATCTGCTATGCCAGTATTAGGAAGATTTTCTTTTTGGTTTAAAATCTTTTCAGCTTCTTGTTTATTGCAAAAAAAGATTTCAGTATTTTCGTAGAGAGCTTTTAGTTTTTCAGTGCCTAAAGACATTTGAAACGTACCAGGCTGAAAAGCTAATTTTGTTTCAGGATGACTGGCAACATATTGGGCAATTTCGTGATGGAAGCTTTCAGTGTTTTGGCCAAGAGATGACAAATAAACCCAACCTATTTCAGGCAAATTATTTGGCATACTGCGTGCATATTCGGCATGCTTGATCAAAATCGTGCGGTCAGTACCATACCACAAAACATAGTGGTAATTAGTCGGCAAATTTAAATCAGTATTTATGTATGTCGTGTCTACTTTATTGTTTTTTAAAGTCTCCAAGCATACCTGGCCCTCGGCATCATTACCAACTACTGCCAATAAACTTGAATGTAAACCAAGTTTAGCCGCTGCAACTGATGCATTGGCGCTGTTACCGACAGCATGACACACAGTGACTGATTCGTATGGCACCTTGTCACCAAAACGCATACATAATTTGCAACCTTCTTTATCCAAGTCACAATAAGTTTCAGCATCTTGTAATTTAATAAAGGCATCAGTCACAATATCACCAATGGCTAAAAAGTCTATTTTTTGTTTATTTTCTATCTCTGTATTCTGCATAAAAACATTATAGCACAAAGTATTTAATGTGATATAATTTAAACATGCTTAAAACGTTGCGGGAATATATTAAAGAGGCGGAACAAAAAGGTGTCGCTATTGGGCATTTTAATATTTCAAATTTAGAAGGCTTGCACGGTATTTACAATGGAGCTAAAAAATTATCAACTGAAATTGGCGAATTAGTACCGGTGATTATTGGCGTTAGTGAGGGTGAAGAGAAGTTCGCCGGGCTTGAGATGGTTTATGACATGGTTCATTCAATTCGCGATGAACACGATTACCCAATCTTTCTAAACGCTGACCACCACAGCAGTTTTGAATCAGTCAAAGCTTGCATTGATGAGGGTTTTGATATGGTTATATTTGACGGGGCCAAACTGTCACTTGATGAAAATATAAAAATAACCAAGCAATGTGTTGATTATGCCCATGAAGTCATTAAAAATACTGGGCGTGATATTTTGGTTGAAGCTGAGCTTGGTTTTATTGGCTCTGGCTCTGATATTAAAGAAGTTATACCTGAGGGCGCCGGTATTTTAACCACTCCAGTAGACGCTAAAAATTTTGTAGATGCAACCGGTATTGATTTATTTGCGCCATCGGTTGGATCGATTCATGGGTTAATCAAATCAGGCAAACCGCATATTAATGCAGATTTAGTTAGAGAAATAGCTGAAATTACAAATGTACCACTAGTCTTGCACGGTGGCTCGGGCTTGCGTGATGAGGATTTTACTAATGCTATTAAAGCTGGAATTTCAATAGTGCATATAAATTCTGAATTAAGGCTGGCCTATAGGGACGAAGTTGAAAAAGCGATTGACCAAAACCCCAACGAAATTACCCCAGCCAAATTACTCACCCCGGCGGTAGAAGCTATAGAGAGTATAGTTTATAACAGGTTAAAACTTTTCAACAATATCACACCATAATTACTGAGTAATTTAGATGCTATAATTACGTCATAACCTATATACGGGCTTTATTATAATTAATATAAACAAAAAATGAAAAAATATTTAAGTATTTTAGCAATCGTTTCAGTTATATTCTTAGGAGTTTCAGTTTTTGCTGAAGAAGGCACGGGTACTAATTCTGGCCCCAAAGACAAAGTTTTAGAATTACGTCAAAAAATGGATGAAAAATTAAAAGATCGTACTGAAAAAATCAGAGGGAACTCTGCTGAGTCAAAAGTTGTAGACATAGCCTGTGCCCAAACCTCGGTTGAAGCTCGCGACACAGCCATAATTTCAGCTTTTGATGCTTATTCTGTAGCTATAAAAACTGCATTAGAAGCTAGAAAAGTTGCAGTTAAAGACGCTTGGGCAAAAACAACTTCAAGCGAAAGAGCTAACGCCCGCCGAATAGCCAACCAGGCTTACAATACAGCTTCCAAAGAGGCTCATCGAGCATTAAATAGTGCTCGCAAAACAGCTTGGGATACACATAAAAGTGACATGAAAAAGTGTGGGGCTGCGGCTGGTATTGACACTATGGGTACTGTAACTGGTGGTTTATCTTTATAGGTTTGTATTATAGATAAATGCTATAATACAAATAATATGTTGGATTTAGCAAAACAAATCAAAGACATTATTGATGGCGATGTTGAATCATCAAATGAGACTTTGGAAATTTACTCAAGAGATGCGAGTATTTTTAAAGTTATGCCGGAACTAATTGTTTATCCCAAACACAGCGAGGATGTAAAGCGAATCGTACATTTTGTAGCCCGTAGCAAACCAGCTAATCCTAATTTATCAATTACAGCTAGATGCGCCGGAACATGCATGTCGGGTGGGGCAATTAATGATTCAATAATATTGGATTTTACAAAATACATGCATGGCATTAGTGATTTTGCAGTGGAATCCATAGAACATTATGGTATTAAAATGTCGGGCTCTGTTACAATGTTACCTGGTACGTATTATCGCGACGTTGAAAAATTCACATTAGAAAAGAATATGCTAATGCCAACCTATACGGCTTCAAAAGAAATTTGTGCCGTTGGTGGCATGGTGGCCAACAATGCAGGTGGCGAAAAGACTCTAAGGTATGGCAAAATGGAAAATTTTATTAAAAGTTTAAAAATTGTTTTTCGCGATGGCAATGAATACGAAATTAAGCCTCTTACAAAAGTTGAATTAGAGACCAAGTGCAAACTGGATGATATGGAAGGTGAACTTTACACTGATATTTATAGATTAGTTACTGAAAACGTAACTGAAATCAACCAGGCCAAGCCCAAAGTTAGCAAAAATTCAGCCGGATATTACCTATGGAATCTGATAAGCAAAAAAGAGTCAGAGGATGAGATTTTTGATTTGTGTCGTTTGGTGGTGGGCTCACAGGGGACATTGGGCATTATTACTGAAATTACTTGGTATTTAGTGCCCCTACAAAAATACAAAATGATCCACGTAACATTTTTAAAAGATCTTTCCAAAATTGATGAGGTTATTGAAACGATACTACCACTAGAACCTGAGAGTGTTGAAAGTTATGATGATGATTCATTATCGCTAGCTATTAAATTCTTCCCAGACTTTATTAGACAAATGAACATATTTGAGTTTATCAAATTAGGCCTTTCATTTATCCCAGAGGTTTTAATGATGCTTCGCGGTGGTTTGCCAAAACTAGTTTTAATTACTGAATTTACCAGCCAAGACGAAAATGAGTGTTTAGAAAAAGTTACAAAACTAGATACTGTTCTAAAAAAATTCACCAAAGAATACAATATTCAAACTCGCATTACCAATGCCAAGGGTGGTGAAAAGTATTGGCGCATTAGACGTGAAAGCTTTAATCTATTACGTAAACATGTTAAAGGCAAGCACACGGCCCCATTTATTGATGATATTTGTGTTTCGCCCCATGCTTTAGCTGAATTTTTACCAAAACTTAATAAAATTTTAAAAGACTATAAATTAGTTTACACAATTGCTGGTCACGCCGGGGATGGTAATTTCCATATTATTCCACTGATGGACTTTAAAGACCCAAAAACTCGTGACACAATCTTGGCCGTCTCTGATAAAGTTTATGATTTAGTTCGCGAATATAAAGGCTCTATTACGGCTGAACACAATGATGGCTTAATTCGTACACCCTATCTTGACGAAATGTTTACAGCAAAAACATTAGCGCTTTTTAAAGAAACTAAAGAGATCTTTGACCCTCTTTACATCTTCAACCCCCGCAAAAAAGTCGGGGCCGACAAACAATACCTTTACGACCATATAATTTTAGAAAAACCCACCCAAAAGCATAACTCATAAAAACATAAGTCCGACTTATGTTTTTATTTAAACACTGGCATTTTTGGGTAAAATATGTTATAACCTATAAAATTATTGAAAAATGGATACACTAGATTTAGATGCGGAAAAACCGACTATTCTTCACTATAAGGGAAAGAAACAATTGGTTAATGCCATGGAAACAAAAAAGATTGTCCCAACGGATAAAAGTGATTTTTTACAAATATCCAATCTTGATGATTGCCTAGAACTTCTCAAGACGAGTGTTTTAGAAATTCTTTCAAAAGAGGTTTCTATTAGCCCTACAGTCTTTGAATTCCCTGAAATTAAGGACTGGAATGGAAAAATTACATCTACTATACCAAGAAAATTACTAAAAATTCTGAGTGAGGATATTAAATATAGCTCACTTGTGCGTAGACAATTCTTTCATTATAGTTTACATGAAGCCATAATAAGATTTTCTCTTCTTGTAAGAGATGGCGAGATCAGTCTTCCCGACAATAGATCCATTATCGCAAGTCTTAAAGTGTATTGGGAAGGTTATCCATGTGTGTTGCGTTTAAGACATTACGCGAGTGGTAAAATTGAACTTTATGTAAAGTGGTGTTACTCTAAAGCCTTATTCTTTGAAGATGATTGCTTTTTATGTTAACTAACAGCCCAGCCCTTTTAAAAAGGGCTTTTTTATTTATACAAGTTTGAGTTCTATTTTCCACAGCCATAAGTCCGACTTATGTCTAAGTGTGTGTATACTTATATTATGCCTAATCGAAAAACCCCATTAGTAGTTGGTGAATATTACCATATATACAATAGGGGAAACAGCAAACAAAAAATATTTTTAGATGATCAGGATTATGATTATTTTATAAAGTGCCTTTACTGCTGTAATACTTGCAAAAGTTTTACCTTCAGAGAAGATATTGTTAAAAATGGTATTGACGCTTTTGACTTTGACCGCGACGAAACACTTGTATCTATAGGGGCATGGACATTGATGCCAAACCATTTCCATATTTATATTACAATGAGCCATAAGTCGGACTTATGGCTAAGTTTAAAAAAATATAAGGACAAAAATAAAATCTCTGAGTTTATGAGAAAGGTATGTACGGCTTATGCTAAGTATTTTAATTCAAAGTACAATAGAACGGGAGGACTTTTTGAGAGTAAGTTCAAATCAACCCACATCAATAATAACAATCAGGCTAAGTATCTTTTTTCTTATATACACTTAAACTGCGTCAAACTTATACAAAAAGATTGGAAAGAAAATGGTATTAATGATGTTGAAAAAGCTTTAGATTTTATTAGTAAGTACAAGTGGAGTAGCTACAAAGACTATCATATTAATGAAAGAAGATACGCTAAAATTTTAGACCTTGAAGTCTTTCCAAAATATTTTTCAAACATAAAAGACTTTGATAAAGAAATATTGATCTGGCTCAAGTACAAAGAGGCTTAGCCATAAGTCCGACTTATGTTTTTTATATTAGGCTGGTGTTTTTGGGTAAAATATGTTATAAAGGTAACCTATGATTACAATACAAGGAAATATGCGAAGTAAGGCAAATAGGGTGGGTGAGGTTCGTGCAAACGGCCAAGTACCAGCCGTTGTCTATGGCGCCGGAACTCCGAGTACGTCACTCTCTGTACCCGCGCAACAATTTATTAAAATTTTTAAAGAAGCGGGGGAAAGCGAAATTATTAATTTAGAACTTGATGGTAAAAAATTAAATGTACTTATTCATGAAGTCCAGTGGCACCCAGTTAAAGACACGCCAATGCATGTTGACTTTTATGTAGTTGATATGAATAAAGAAATTGAGGTAGCCGTACCAATCATTTTTGACGGCATATCAGAAGCTATTAAACAAGGTGGTGTTTTGGTTAAAGTTCTGCATGAACTTGAAATCAGGTCTATGCCAAAAAATCTACCGCATGAAATTATTGTGGACTTAAGTATGCTGGTAAACCTACATGATCAAGTGCAAGTTAAAGATCTGAAAATCCCAAATGGTGTAGAATTTTTGAATGATCTTGATGATGTTATTTGTATCGCCGAGCCAGCCGTAGAAGAAATCGAACCCGAGCCAGTTGAAATTGATTTAACAAAAATTGAAGTTGAAAAGAAGGGCAAGAAGGATGAGGAGCCAGAAGTAGCTGAATAACATAAGCTTGTATGCTATAATGTAGGCTATATGTTAAAACGACTTTTAGCCGTTATTTATATAACAATTGTTATATTTGCACCAATTACACAAAGTGTTTGGGCTCAGTCTAGCTCTGCTGATTTGTCTATTGAACAAAGAGCCCAGCTTGAATCAGAGCTGAGGGTACTGGAGCAGGAAATAGCTGAAAAGGAGGCGCTACTGGCCAAACAAAAAGGTCAATCGGGTTCTATTCAAAATGACTTAAATATTCTAATTAATGACATTAAAAGGGCTAAGTTACAAATCCAGGCCAAAAATTTAATCATTAGCAAACTCTCAAAAGAGATTGGGACACGTGTTTCAAAAATAAATAATTTAGATCAAAAAATCAGTTCGGGCCAAGACTCTATTTCTGATTTAATTCGCAAAACTCGAGAGTTAGACAATACGTCGGTCGCACACGTACTCCTTTCAGACAAAACCGTCTCGGAATTCTACCATGACATTGACGCTTTTGAAATCATCAAACGCGCATTGCGCGAGCATGTTACAGGTGTCAAAGAAGCCAAGACCGACACTGAAATTGAAAAGAAAAATTTAGAAAAAGATAAAAACAAGCAGGTTGATGCCAAGGTAACAATTGAAAGTGAAAAGAAAAAGGTTGAAAAAAATGAACAGGAAAAAAAGAAGCTTTTAACGATTAGTAAGGAAAAAGAGTCGGCATATCAGAAGGAGCTGGCGGCTAGACAAAAACGTAAAAATGAAATTTTGTCAGCTTTGTTTAAATTGCGCGACACTGGGGCAATTAAATTTGGTGATGCTTTAAATTATGCCAAATCAGCTTCAGCAAAAACTGGCGTACGCCCAGCCTTAATATTAGCGATTATTACTCAAGAAAGTAATTTAGGCGCCAACGTGGGTACATGTAATAAAGCTGGCCAAGCTGAATCAAAATCTTGGCGTAAAATTATGCCAGGCCCCGAATCTTTAGCAGCCGGACGATCTAGCCGTGATGATCAAACACCTTACTTGAAAATAGTGGCAAAATTAGGACTGAACCCAGACACCACGCCATTATCATGTCCAATTCCTGGTGGGGGGTGGGGTGGAGCAATGGGGCCTTCACAATTTATACCTACAACTTGGATATCATATGAAAATAAAATCGCGGCTGCTTTAGGCAAGAGTACGGCTAACCCATGGAATGCCGAAGATGCGATTATGGCTACCGCCCTGTACTTGTCTGAGCGGGGAGCTAAAGATGGTGGCTACAGTGCTGAACGCAATGCAGCTTGTAAATACTATTCAGGTGGAGCATGTAAAGATGGCCGTAAACCACCCAATACATTTTATGGAAATGCCGTTATGAGTATTGCTAACAAAATTCAAGCTCAAATTGATGAATTGCAAGGTTTACAATAATATGCTAGAATCAGCCAATATGAAAAAAGGTATTCACCCAGAAACAAACAGATACGTAGTGTTTGAAGACAACCAGAATGGCTCTCGTTTTTTGGTTATGTCAACATTACCAAGTAAAGACACCATTAAATACGATGATGGCAAAGAGTACCCTCTTATTCGTGCTGAAATTACCAGCACATCGCACCCTTTTTATACTGGCAAGGAAACACTCCTAGACACAGCTGGGCGTGTTGATAAGTTTAAGAAGCGTGCTTCAGCATCAGCAAGTAAAAAATAAAACCTTACTGTCATGTTTGATGAAAATAAAATAGACGAATATAAAAAGAACCCTAAAATGCAGTTCCTTGTATCTGAATATGAGCGTTTTTTGGTTGAACAAAAAAATTTAGAATTAATGATTGAAACTGAGCCCGAAATGGCCGACATGGCCAAAACCGAGCTTGAAATGCTAAATATTCAAAAAGCTGGTATTACAGAGCAGTTAAACAGTATTTTAGAATCTGAAAAGAAAGAAGAGGAATTTCCCAATGAAATTATTATGGAGTTTAGGGCTGGGGCTGGTGGTGATGAAGCCTCTCTTTTTGCTTATGAATTAGCCAAGATGTATGAAAGATTTGCCGAAATTAAGGGCTGGCAAGTACGTTACTTAGACGAGCACGAAAATGATATTGGTGGTTATAAAGAGGCGACTTATGAATTCAAGGGCAAGGAAATTTATAAATACTTGCAATACGAAACAGGTGTGCACCGTGTACAACGAATACCTGCGACTGAAAAAAATGGCCGTATTCATACTTCTACCGCATCAGTGGCCGTACTGCCAATTCGTAAAAAAACAACAATTGAAATTAATCCTGTTGATATTGAGATTGAATATTCCCGTAGTGGCGGGGCCGGGGGCCAAAATGTTAACAAAGTTGAAACAGCTGTTAGGTTAATCCACAAGCCAACTGGTATTGACGTACGTTGCACCAGCGAGCGCACCCAATTGGCCAATCGTGAGCAAGCCATGTTTATACTGACGGCCAAATTACAGCAAAAACACGACGAGGAAGAAGCTAAAAAGTACGCAGACAATCGCAAAAATCAAATTGGCTCGGGCGATAGAAGCGAGAAAATTCGCACCTACAACTTCCCGCAGGATAGGGTAACTGACCATCGTATAAAACAATCATTTTCAAACTTACCCAAAATAATGCTGGGTGAAATGGAGCGAATTATTGAGAGCTTACAATCAGGCACTGTAGGAGATGCTGATGAAGAGTAAAAATATTGCAAAAAGACTTAATTTTTGTTATAGTTTTTGCACAAATTGCCACGCGTGTATAGTTCAGTGGTAGAACGCTGTCCTGATAAGACAGAGGTCCTTGGTCCGATTCCAAGTACACGCACAAAAAAAGCCCTGCAAATTTGCAGGGCTTTAAAAAGGCCACGGCTCGCCTCTGTCTTTTTTATTTGCTTGTGTCATCATACAACTTGTGTGTTCGTGACTATCACAACAAGTGCAATCCGCATACAAACATCCCGGATACCTTCCGTTAACACCCGGTGCTCTATCAAAGACTTCATCACCAAAGACTTTATCACCAAATTTAGGATAATCTTGCGTAACAGACTGTTGTTTCAATGGCTGACTCGATGCTTGATTCTTTCTTGTTTTCATATTCTTTTTCCTTAAGTACATTTTTCTAACATCATATTAGCAAACAAATACAAGTCTGTCAATAACATAAAAATCATGATTTTTTGCTAGAATCGCTATATGAAGGAACCTGAAAAAGATTTAGAAAAACACACTATTTTACTGTTTTATAAATATACTGATATTGATGACCCCGTGGCTGAAACCGAGCGCCAGAGGGCCGTTTTAAGCGTTTTAGGCATAACTGGGCGCTTTATTGTGGCGGGTGAGGGTATTAATGGAACAGGCGAGGGCACAGCCGATAATGTGCAAAAATACATAGACTGGATGCAGGCTCAAAAAATATACAAAAATATTCACTGGAAGTTATCAGAGGGTACTGGCCATGCCTTCCCCAGGTTATCAGTAAAATGTCGCAAGGAAATTGTATCACTGCATTTAGGTGCAGATGACGATATTGACCCAAAAAAATTAACGGGTCAAAAACTAACACCCAGTGAATTAAACGAATGGTATAACCCAGTAAATGGCGAGAAAAGAAAAGATTTTTATATTGTTGATATGCGCAATGATTATGAATTAAAAGTTGGCAAATTTGAAGGTACGGTTTTTCCCGGTATGCGTAATTTTCGTGATTTGCGCAAAAAGCTTGATGTGCTACAAGATTTAAAAAATAAAACTGTTTTGACTGTGTGTACGGGCGGAGTGCGGTGCGAGAAGGCTTCAGGCTTATTGAAAAAAGAGGGCTTTAAAGATGTTTACCAACTAGATGGTGGGATTGTGTCGTATATGGCCAAATACCCAAACCAAAATTATAAAGGCGCATTATACGTTTTTGATGGCCGTGAGACAATGCATTTTGATGGCGATGGACACGAGGTTATTGGGGAATGTGATTTTTGCCAAACTAAAACTGAAAATTATTCAAATTGCAACAATATTCGTTGCAACCAAAAAATGCTAGTTTGCACTGACTGTGTAAACAGTGGGCCCAAATATTGCAGTGATGAATGTAAAGTATTAGTTACAGAAAAAGTTTATGCCTAATACAATGCCCAACACAAATACTGGTACTCTATACGTCGTGGCTACACCAATTGGTAATTTAGAAGACATAACATTGCGAGCCGTTAGAGTACTGAATGAAGTTGACATGATTTTATGCGAAGACACGCGTACGACTGGTATATTATTGGCGCATTATAAAATTAAAAACAAACTAACCAGCTATCATAGCCATACAAATACAAACAAGCAGGCAAAGATTATTGATGAATTATTAGCTGGGGCAGTATACGCATTAGTCAGTGACGCTGGCACACCTGGTATTTCAGACCCGGGCTCACTGCTGATAAACGAGGCACACAAAAATAACATTACAGTTGTGCCCATACCTGGGGCCAGTGCTGTTACTGCATTAATTAGCGCATCAGGTATTACCGGCAATCAATTTGCCTTTTGGGGTTTTGTGCCACAAAAAAAGGGCCGGGAATCATTTTTAAAAAATTTATTAGAGTCTGAAATACCTGTAGTTATTTATGAATCAAATCATAGAATTCTAAAACTATTTGAATGGTTTAATAAAAATTCAAAAAAACAAGAGTCACGATTTATAGTCGGCAGGGAATTAACTAAAATGTTTGAAACTATTATTTTGGGTACAGCACAAGAGGTTCTAAATTACTTAAAATCAAGCCCTAAAAACATAAAAGGTGAATTTGTAATCATTGCTCAAAAATAGTATACTTAAATAATATGAAACGTGAATACACACTTTTGACCATCGGGCTTTTAGTAATAATATTCGAGTGGGTGGGTTTAACAACCAGCGCCCGTCAAACAGTTATTAGTCTCCTTGGCCTTTGGCTAATTTTTATCGCTTATAGATATAGAGCTGAAAGATTGTCTGGCAAATTACAAGTTAACAAAATTCCCACAGTCCAGGATGAGCCTAAAATACCAGAACCAAATGTTTTAGAAACTAAAGAGCAACTAATATATGAACACAAACAACAAAAACCAAGAATTTAAAACTAGAGGACGCTACTTGCTTCTTGTTGTTGTTATCATTTTACTTTTTAGTAGTGGATTTTTTGTTGGTAAAAATTCAAGTAGTTTAAAAAGTGCCTCTATAACTGACATTATTTTAAACTCTGGCGACCCAATCAATAACGCTGACCTAGCGCTTTTTTGGAAAGTCTGGAAAATCATAGATCAAAAATCACCCGAGGCTGGCAAAATTAGTAATAACGATCGTGTTTATGGAGCCATTAAGGGTCTAACATCATCACTGGGCGACCCATACACCGTATTTTTTACACCCAGCGAGCAAACCTCGTTTCAAGAAGAGTTAAAGGGTTCATTTAGTGGAGTCGGTATGGAACTAGGTATCAAAGATGATATCTTAACAGTTATTTCACCTTTAAAAAATACTCCGGCTTTCAAGGCTGGTATTGTGGCAGGTGACAAAATAGTCAGTATAGATGGTACAAATGCATTTGGTATGTCAGTTGACGAAGCCGTTAAAAGAATCAGGGGCGAAGTTGGTACACAAGTTAAACTTGAGATAGTACGTGAGGGCCAAAAAACAACTCAACTAAAAACGTTAACTCGAGCAATAATTGTTGTTGAAAATATTGAATACTCTTTGCGCAAAGATGGCGTGTTTGTTATTAAATTATTCAGCTTCAATGACGACTCTGATGTAAAGTTTCAAAAAGCCTTGACTGAATTTGCCAATAGTAATTCAAATAAATTAATTTTGGATTTGCGTAATAATCCGGGTGGATATCTAGATTCATCAGTAAATATCGCCAGTTGGTTTATTAAAGAGGGCGGTATCATTGTCAGCGAAGACTATGGTGCGAAACAAGATCGAGACATTTATATATCCAAGGGTTACGATTTATTAAAAGACAAGAAATTTAAAATGGTTGTTTTAATTAATAAAGGGTCAGCCTCAGCTTCAGAGATTTTAACTGGAGCCTTGCAAGAACATAAAATTGCAACTGTCATCGGCGAAAAAAGCTTTGGTAAAGGCTCCGTGCAAGAGGTCATACCAGTCAACAATGAAACGTCTATTAAAATTACGGTGGCTAATTGGTTAACCCCAAATGGTAATTCAATATCTAAACAGGGGATTAATCCGGACATTATTGTAAAAAATGCCAACGCTAAAATCGATAGCCAAATGAATAAGGCTTTAGAAATTGTAAAGAAAAAGTAAAGAAATACTGTAAAATATGAAAATATATTTAACCAAATCAATCAAAGGTATCGGCAGGGAAGGTGAGGTTAAAAACTTCCCTGATGGCTATGCTCAAAATTTTATTATTAAAAAAGGCTTTGGTATTGTAGCTACACCTGAGGTTATTAAAAAGGCTAGCGAAAAAAAACTTCAACAAAATCAGGCACTAGAAAATGCCGAGCAAAAAATTGTTAACACTCTAGCTAAACTAAACGGCCATGAAATTAAAATTAAAGTTCAAGCTAACGAGTATGGTAGCCTGTTTTCAAGTATTCATAAAAAAGATATTTTAAATGAGATTAGATTGGCCGGTGGTGGCCCCATAAATGAACAGATGTTTGAACTTGACGAACCCATCAAAAAAACCGGGCAGTACCCGATAAATTTGAAATATAAAATCTATTCAGCCAAAATTAAACTAATGGTACAACATTAACCATTTTTTTGATGACTTTTGAACCGTCAAAATGGGTTTTTCTTTTAAAGCCAAATTTAACAATACCACTTGTTAATGAAAACAAGGTGTGGTCTTTACCCATACTAACGTTTGCACCAGCAAGAATTTTAGAGCCACGTTGACGAATAATAATATCACCATGCTTGGCCTTTTGACCGTCAGCTAGTTTAGTTCCTAGATATTTTGGATTTGAATCGGTAAGATTTTTAGCGCTACCACCCGCTTTTCTATGTGCCATAGTATAGTATTTTAATAAAAGCTATAATGTATAATAACCGTATGAGTATAACCAAAATCAACGAAAAAATCAAGTCCTTGACTGAAAGGCCTTATGGCAAAGACATTTTGTCATTTTTAGTTATCGCTATAATTAGCTTGGGGTCATTTTATCTTGGCCGACAAAGTACAACATATATTAATGATAGTCAAGTACAAATTTTAAATGCTGTGCAAGCTGGGCCCGACCAAATACCAAACATTGCTAACCAAGATACTGGAAATACTGAGCCAAACACAAATTATACAAAAGGTAACTACTTGGCTTCAAGTCGTGGCAAAAAATATTATCCCGTGGATTGCCCAGCAGCTAACAATATAAAAAACGAAAATAGGGTGTACTTTAAAACAGCAAGTGAGGCCGAGGCAAAGGGTTATACTCTTTCAGGTTCGTGCAGTTAGTAATATACTATATAGATATGAAACATAGCAGACTAATTATTTTAATACTAATTTTTATTAGTATTTATTTTTTTCAAGAACAGCTAATCCAAAAAATCAAACCCTTAACTAATCAGGCCCAGAAACTGGTTGAGCTTATTGACTCAAATATAGCCAACGAGAGTATAGCGAAAACTAAAATATTTAAGGAGGTTTCGTTGCCAGGACCCTTAGCTCAAATCATCAATCCAAACCAACAAAATTATGCTGAACTATCAGCCACAAAAATTATTGAATACACAAACGCCGAGCGCCAAAAAAATGGTTTGGAGCCCTTAATGTTTAATACTAAATTAACTACTTCGGCTACATTTAAAGCGGGTGACATGAATACGTTACAATACTTTGAACATGAATCACCCAGTGGCGTTGATATTAGCGATTTGGCTAAAAAGTTTAATTATGAATACATTACAATTGGTGAAAACTTGGCCATGGGGAACTTTGAGTCCGACCAAACCTTAGTGGATGCCTGGATGAATAGCCCTGGCCACCGAGCCAATATACTAAACCCAAAATACACACAAATAGGTGTTGGCTTAGTGACTGGTACGTGGGACGGTATACATGTATGGTATGCTGTACAGCATTTTGGCAAACCATTATCAAGTTGTCCAACTATTAATAAAAACCTAAAATCAGTTGTGGATAAAAACCAGATTGAGATATCAAATATGCAAAAAACTTTAGGTTTACAAAAAACTCAAATTGAGCAAGCGGGGAGTGGTAATCAAGATTATACCTTGTTAGTAAGCTCATACAACGAGCTTGTTAATAAATACAACCTGCTAGTAGGTGAGACCAAAACAAATATAAATATTTACAATGCCGAAATCAAAGCTTTTAACGACTGCTCACAAAATTAGTGCTTAGGTGTAAGGGGAATGGGGTTTATTCAAAATTATTAATGTCGCACAATATACCTTTTGCGACACGTCATTTAAATAAAAAGACCTTATGCCTATAAGTCTACCCACAACAAAAGCCCTTGGCAGAATTGCATAAGGGCTTTTGTTTAACTTATTTGATTTAGTTATTGCGAGGAGCCTCAGGGCGAGACTCTTGGACGGTAATGTTCCTACCATCAAGCTCGCTACCATTTAGCTTCTCAATTGCAGTTGCTGCATCAGCTTCGCTTTTATATTCTACGAAACCAAAACCACGTGAACGGCCAGTCATTTTTTCAGTCACAACGCGAGCTGAAACGACTTCACCGATAGCTGCAAAATGGCTCATCAAAGATTGGTCATTTGTAGCCCAAGCTAGTGAACCGATAAAAAGTTTGTTTGACATATTTCCAAAAAATTTTTTATAGCACTCTAATAATGCGTAAACGCCTACATTTGCACCCTTACACATTACGTTCGGGGATCTCACTTTAGCTTTTACTTGTTCAGTATAACACGTCTAAATTTAAAAACTAGTCCCCTATTGTGGCTTACTTCTTGTTAGATTTTTTTGCTACTTTTTTAGCAACTTTTTTTGTAGCAACTTTTACAGTGGGTTTTTTAACAACTTTCTTTGTCTCAGTTTTTGTTTCTGCCTTTGTTTCTATTTTTATAGGTTTTACAGATTTAGCATTTGTTAAACCAGCCACTAAACTTGTTAGATTATCAATTTTTTTATTGATTGCATCAATTTGGTTTTTCAAAGTTTCGTTTGAACCACTATCTATTGTTGGCTTAAAATTATCCCTTCTACCTGCGTTAAAACTTGGTTTTGAAAAAGATCTACTTCCACGATCACCCCCCCTATCATTTCGATCATTGCCACCTTTAGCAGTAAAACAATTACTGCAATATACTGGCTTGTCGCCAGTTGGCTTAAATGGCAATTCACATGTTTTGCCACATTCATCACATTTTGCACTAAACATCTCACGAGGTCCAAAAGACCCGCCTCGAGAGCCTCCGCGATCGCCACCACGGCTTCCACCACCAAAACCTCCACGATTACCGCCTCCGAAACCTCCACGGCTTCCACCACGGTCGCCACCCCTATTCCCGCCAAAACTTGGCTTGCTATATTCTTTCATTTTTTTATTTAAATTACTTTTATTTATTAGCTATTATTTCAACTTCTAAAGTATAACATACTTTCTATAATTAAGCAATGTACTAAATCTTAATTTAACAATAAATCTTTGGCTGATTCCAGGCGTTCAATAGTTTCGTCTTGGCCTAACAATTCGGCTAAAATAAATGGATCGGGGCTTTTGTCACGGCCCGAGAGGGCAAACCTCATTGGCCACAAAACATCCCCTACCCCAACATTTTGAGCATAATCCCAAACAGCTTCTTTAATGCTGTCAGCTTGCCAATGTTTAGAATTTTTTATGTTTGAAATAGTTTCATTAATAATTCCAGCCAAATCCTCGTATTTATTAGTAGATGTAAACTTTGTTTTACCAAAAAACAGTTGCTCTTTACCATAAATTGGCTTTTCGAAAAAATATGTAAACTCACCAGCGTCAGCCAATGTTGTAACATCATCAAATTTTTCAATTCGCTCTATAATAATTGGCAAAAAATCCTCCAAAGTACTCAAATTATAGTTTGGTAAATTTGTAACACTTTGAGGCATAAATTGCTGAACCAAAATAAACTGCTCAGCCTGGTTAAGTAATTTAATATGCTCTTTGTTAACCCAATTTAATTTTACAGTGTTAAAAATACCACCGGATTTTTGAACTTTTTCTAAACTAAACTCTTCAACCAACTCCGGCAAGGTAAAAATTTCGCGCTCATCACCTGGGTTCCAACCAATTAAGGCTAAGAAGTTCAATACCGCTTCGGGCAAATACCCGGCATACTTGTACTCCATAACACTAACTGCCCCATGCCGTTTTGATAACTTTGTTTTATCGGGTGCTAAAACCAAAGGTATGTGTGAATAATTAAGTGGCTTGGCCCCAATTGCCCTGGCAATTAAAATTTGCCTTGGTGTATTGGCCATGTGTTCTTGGGCCCGAATGACGTGAGTGACTCCCATTTCAAAATCATCAACTACATTGGCAAAATGAAATATTGGCGCGTCTAGATTTTTAGCAATCACAAAATCACCTAAATCGGTCGTGTCTATACTAATTTCTCCATAGACCACGTCAGTAAAAGTTATAACTTCGCCTGGATTTTTAAAGCGAATCAGTGCGATTTTTTCGCCTGGGTTATTTTTAGAATCCTCTATACTTTCATAGGCCTTATCTTCAGTAATTAGTTTTTCTAAATATTTACGATAAATTTCAGTACGGTCACTTTGACGATACAGCTCATCATACTCCATGCCTAACCATTCAAATGCGTCCAATATAGCCTGCTCGGCCTCAGGTTTGTTTCTATCAGTATCAGTGTCCTCAATACGCAATATAAACTTGCCACCATGCTTCCTGGCATAAGCATAGTTATATAATGCCGTACGCACACCCCCAATATGCAAAAAGCCTGTTGGGCTTGGCGCAAACCTAGTCACTACCTTTCCTTCATAATCCCCTTTCATATGGGTTATTGTACCAAACTTTCAACTATTTTTCTACCCTAAGTCTTGTCTAACACAAGATTACACCCAAATAAAAACACCCTCATTTATGAAGATGTTATTTTTAATCTTTTTATTGCATAGCATCCAATCACTACCGAAATTATGTGTAATAATAAGAGTATATAGGCGTGCTTTTGAAAGACGACAACTCCTATAAATAAACTACCTAAAATAAAGTTTATCCATGCGATCATCTTACTTGTCCTATTTTTCTGAGCCATAAAGACTACGCCAGATAAAAAAGTCACTGATCCAGCAATTTCATACCAGACAGTTTTTGTTTCCAATTGCTTGAAAACAAAATAGATAATTGCAACCATAGTTAAAGCAATAATTATAAAATCAATTCTTGTTAGGTATGCCAGATTCTTTACGTATTTATATATTCCATATAGGGATAGAGACATAAAACATAGTTCTAGACTTATTAGTATTGGAAGTTTAAAATATATAAATACATATAAACAAGAAAGTATTGAGGAAGTGGCAGATAATATCCAGCCCCAAACATTTTCACGTGCCAATAAGTACTTATACGCAATGGCAATAACAAGAAGAGTTGTCTGAAATAAAATATTTTCTGTATCCATTTTATGTACAATTAATTTATCCAAATATTACACATACTACATCAAAAAGTCAAACTATACAGATAGAGGCTTAGACTCTATCTGAGTTTTTCTAATATTTGCTAAACTGCCAATTCCGTAAGTTCTATTAAATTCTAGTATGCTTTCCTCAAGCCGTTTAAGATCATCTATATCTAAAAAAATGTCGCGTTTATCAACTCCGCGATTGTATACGTGGTAGTATTCATCAGTTACTAGAGGCTCTTTACGCATAGAATAATTATAACATGACTATAGATAGAGCCTAAACCTCTATCTGTGCATTATTTTTCATGAGACAAAGCAATTTGGACAAGCTCGGTGGCGATGGTTTGGGCGGCGTCGGGACGGGCAAATTTTTTGGCACTCTCTACCATATCTTTGTAAATTTGCGGATTGTTTAAAATATTTTCAATGGTAAAAAGTAATTCAGATGCGCCCAAATTAGCTTCTTCAATAACGGTACACGCCCCTGCCCTTGAGTAAGCATAAGCATTTTTGCGGGCATGGTCGCCATTGCTTTTATTAAAAGGTATAACAATTGATGGTAAATTCCAAGTGGCAATTTCAAACAATGTTGAGCCGGCCCGTGACACAACAACACTTGCAACCCCAGCTGACATTTTTATAGCCAAGGAGCCTAAGAATGGAAATGGTTTATAGTGATCCCTAAATGGTGAATCTTGTAATTTACTTTCGGCTCGATTTTTAACTTCATCAAAATTGACAGTGCCTGTTTGATGAATGATTTGATATTTTTTAACCAAGTCAGGCAAGGCTTCCAGCACGCAGTCATTAATTTTTTGCGCACCTAATGAGCCACCCGTAATATAAATTATTGGTATGCCAGTATTTAATTTTAAATATTCGTAGGCACCCTCTTTAATAGGGTGAATGATTTCCTCACGAATCGGTTGGCCAGTCCAAGCCGTCTTATCCGCTCCAAAATATTCAACTAAATCGGGGTATGATACGGCAATACGACGGGCAAACCTGGCTGACCATTTTGTAACCCGGCCCGGGGCCATGTCAGATTCGTGAATTACAACAGGTATGCGTAAAATACGCGCTGCAAACAATGCTGGGAAACTGGCATAACAACCTTTTGAAAAAACCACGTCAGGGTAAATTTTGTACATTTTATAAAGTGCAACAAATACACCATAAGCTGTTTTAAATAAATCTAAAAAGTTTTTTAATGAAAAATATATTCGCATTTTACCAGTTGGTACTTGGATAAATTCAATTTGCAAATCAGCCAATGCTTGTTTGTCATATGGATCAACTGACATAAAGTAAAGTTTGGCATCATAAACACTTTGGCGTTCAAGTTCATCGTAAACTTTTTGAGCGACTGCGATTAAAGGGTAAAAATGCCCACCTGTCCCCCCACCTGTAAATAAAATTTTCATACAGCTATTATACTACTTATTTAGTGTTTTTTAAAATCTTGGGCGAAATGCGATGCTTGGAAATATTTAAAATTATACCTATCGTTGCCAATGATATTGCCAATGAAGTTCCACCGTGTGAGACAAAAACCAGTGGCACACCAGTTAAGGGGAAAAGCCCCGTAATAGAAGCTATATTCATAAATGACTGGATTGTAAACAGAGCTATCAAGCCTACAACTAAAAGCCGGGCAAAATCATCGGGGGCATTGTAACCTATGCGTAAGCCTCGCAAGGCAAATAAAATATATAAAATTACAACGGCGGTTGTACCTACAAAACCGGCCTCTTCACCAATAACTGCAAAAATTGAGTCGCCCTGAGGTTCGGGTAAGTAACTAAATTTTTGGACACTTTGACCAATACCCCGCCCCAATACCCCGCCCGAACCAATGGCAATTAATGATTGCTGGAGTTGATATGAGGAACCCAAATTATCGCGCGATGGGTCAATAAATGTTCGTATGCGGTCACGTAAATACGGTTGAAAGAAAAGTAGAGCGCCCAAGCCAACACCTAAAATGCAACCAAAAAGTAACAACTGTTTCCACGAAATGCCGTAAACGATCAGCATAGCTAATGCAGCTACGGCCATTAAGATAAAACTTTTTGTATCCGGTTGATTGAGTAAAACAAGGGCAATGATGCCAAGCATGACGATAAGTGGAATTAATGAAAAACGCATGTCACTAACTTTTGACTTCATCCACGACAACCAACCAGCAAAATAAATAACAAAAGCAATTTTTAAAACTTCGGCTGGTTGAAATGATAGTGGCCCCAACGACAACCACCGCATAGCCCCACCATGTTTAAAGCCTAAACCTGGCACAAAAACCAAAGCCGTTAAACCAATTGCGGCAATGAATATATAAAAGGCATATTTACGCCAATAAACATATGGGATTTTTTGAAAGAAGTACAATAAAACAAATCCGCCCAAAAGCCCCAAAACAAATTGATTCATCAGTACGCCATAAAACTTATCAGGATTTTTAGCTAAAATCCCAAATGAAGCCGATGTAAAAAATAAAGCTCCGACTGCCAAAAGAGCCATAACGATGCTTAGAAAAAATTTATCAACCCCGGCAAAACTTTTTTTCATTTTTAAATAAAAATTAAATATTAACTAATTAGCGTAATAATAGTACCCAGTGATGCACAAATAATACTTAGGATTTGATAGCGCATAGTAATAGCCGAGCGTGACCAACCACGCGCCTCAAAATGGTGATGGATGGGCGTAATCAAGAATACCTTTTTTTTGTTACGATACTTGTACGACATAATTTGAACAATAACTGAAAATGAAGTCATAACCATAGGAAATGCAATAACAACCAGTGGTAAAACAGCATCGGTCAAAAAAGCAATAACCGACAAAACGACTGTCAATGCCAACATACCTGTTTCACCCATATACCATTTAGCTGGTGGCACGTTGTACCATAAAAATACCAATAATGAGCCAGCAATAACTGCACAAAAGGCCGAAATATCAATTTGGGCTTGCACATAGGCAATGATTGAATAGGCGGCAAAAATTGGCACCATAACTGATCCGGCTAAACCATCAACTCCATCAATAACTGATGTTGAAAATACTGCTAATGTAACTAAAATAAATAAAGGTATAAACATCAAACCCAACTGGACTTCGCCCAAAAACGGCACATACAAATAGGCATGATCAATTTTAAAAACAAACCAAAGTGCAATTAATAAACTAATTAAAATAACTAGGCCAATTTTAATACGGCGATTTTTTAGTGAATCTGACTTGATAGCTGATTTAATTGTCAATAAATCATCACCCAAGCCCAGCATTGCCGCAAATAATAATGCGCCTAATGGTATTAAAGTTTGGGCGCGGGATAAAAAATTAAAACTACGTAATGTATTTGAATCAATAAATGAGGCCAAGCCATACAAAAATATAATAACAATAGTTGTAGTTAGCCAGACAATACTCCCACCCACTCGTGGAGTTGAAAGGTCATCGTCAGTATGAATTTTTTTAAAATCGTCGCTAATTAAATCGGCCTCATTACGACTGCGTTTACGCCACAAACGTCTTTTAATAAAAAATCGTAACAATGGCTTGGCAATAATAAAACCAACTATAAAAGATAGAACGAAGGGCAAAAGTATTTTAATGGCATTAATTGACACTATCATTGGTGTTTTTTATTTCATTTAATTTATTAATAATTGTGGCCTTGTCGGGCAAATTATCCAAACTATTTATACCCAAAAAAACCAGGGCCTCGGCAGTGGGCATATAAACATTTTTGGCCCCACGCACAATATAACCTTTTGAAACAAGTGAGCGTATTGAAAAGCTTGAATTAACCCCCCTGATATAGTCCACTTCGGCCCGGTTAGCCCCACCTTGGTAAAGTATAATTGACATCGTTTCAAGCGAGGCTTTGGTCAACTCCCTTTCGCCATCTTTTTTATCAAGCTCGTTTAGGGCATTGGTCATTTCAGGGCTTAGGGTTAATGCCACATCGTTTTGGGTACGCACCAAATTAAATGGTGTATTGTTTTGCCACTGATCTATTTCGTCTAAACTAGCTACAACCTCATCACTAGATATACTGAAATATTTTGCCAAATCCAAAATCGCCACGGCCGAAGCTTCACTAAATAGGTAGGCTAAAATCTTTTTAGAATTATTACTCATATTGTTTATTGTGATTGTTTTTGTTTATAGCAATATCATCAAAAAGCTCGTTTTGTGTAACCTCCAATATACCCTGTCTGACTAATTCTAGCATAGCTATAAACGATACGATAATATTGACGCGCACCTCTTTTGTGCTGGCATTTGCATGCGCATGATGTTTGGTAAAAGCACTGAACATAAAACTGGTAGCATTTGCAATGCGTTTGTGTAACGAGTCTATAACCTCCTCGATAGTTAAAACTTTTTGAATTACAACTTTTTGCAAAACTTCTTTTTTAGGCTGACGATTTAAAATACCCAACATTTCATTGTGCAAAGAATTTATATTCAAAGCCTCATCATGCACAAAAACAATCGGCTTTAGCCTTTTGCGTTTAGCGGGTAACTTAAGTGGCAAGTTATTTTTAATAAATTCCCTAATGCTTGCCCCTGCATTTGTAAACACCTGAAAGATCGCCAAACGCCTTTCAAGCTCCCCTACGCTACCTACCTCCTCATCGGTCAGCTCTAAATTTGGCAACAATGAACGAGTTTTTAATAAAATTAAAATCGCCGCAATGCCTAGAAATTCGGTCTTTTCATCTATCCCAACCTTTAAATTACCAATGTGCCCCAGGTAGTCATCAGTCACCCCCGCCAGCGATATGTCATTGATAAAAAGCTTGCGTTTTTCAACCAATTGCAAAAGCAAGTCCAACGGCCCCTCAAATTCAGCTTGTTTTACAACAAAATCCATTTGTCTATTATAGCTTATTTTATTGACTTTTTATAGTGATGGGTGTAGCATAATAAACATCAATATGATAACGAATACAATACAAAACAAGGCGGTGCGACGCTACAACCACAGAATTATGTGGCTTTTTGCCTTTGAGTATTCACTAGTGTCGTTATCATAAAATCTATTTTATTTTGATGAAGGAATTAGCGAGTACTCAAAAGTACTCGCGTTCTTTTTTATTTGGCTATTTATTTTCCTAAAACTTAATAACAAAAAAAATATGAACCTAAAAGTAACTAAACCGTTTGTGGCTGATGCTAACTGCCACGCATTTCATTACACCCAGGCTGAACTGGATGAAATTGAAAGACAAAAGAAAGAGGCCGAAGAAGGTTTTGAGAGGCAAGAGCAAACTGGCCTGCGAAAATTTTTAGGCTATTACTAAACAATTCAAAACCTCGCGTATTAACTACACGGGGTTTTATTTTTAATCACTATACGCTATCGTTTACAGTGAGTAAAATTATTATTTGCTGAAAAATTGTGTGCTAAAATCTAAACCTTTTTTAATTAAATCAACACTAAAGTTTTCATCAATACCGTGCATGTTGCAATCATCATTGCCTAATGACACCAGTAAAGTTTCTACGCCAAGTAATTTTTTAAAATCAGCCACAATCGGTATACTGCCCCCAACGTATTTAACTAGGGGTTCTTTTTTATAAACTTTTTTAAGCAGACCCCTGACCTCTTTAACTTTTGGGTTATTAATATCTACCAATATTGGCTGATTAAATTCAGTATGAGTTATACTAACAGACACATGCTTTGGGGCGTGAATTTTAATATATTTTTTAATCAGTTCAAAAACTTTTGCGGGATTTTGTGGGCTGACAACACGTACATTTAAACGTGCCTCGGCCATGGCCGGCACAATATTGGCATAACCATCACCAATGTAACCAGTTTTAATACCTGTTGCCTGTATGGTTGGGCGCAAGCCTGTTTGAGTATAAAAATCACAGCCTTTCTCGGTACACAATACTTGTACACCGGCTAACTTTGTAATGTGTTTACCATTGCCATGTAGTTTTTTGTGAATATTTTTAGTTAAACTATCTACATTAATTACGCCATCATAAAAACCCGGTATTACTACCCTATTATTTTTGTCATATAGTGAGGCTACCAATTTGGTTAGTTCATGCGCAGCATTGGGTATGGCCCCGCCAAACAAACCCGAGTGCAAGTTGGTTTTACCAGTTATGTAAGTTACGGTCATGCTAAAGCCTCCACGCAAAGACGCTTCTATTGTTGGACTGGTGCCATGTATTTCACCGTCTGAAATCATAATATAGTCACTTTGTAAAAGCTTTTTATTTTTAGTAACAATTTGTGGTATATCGGGATTGGCTGTTTCCTCGTTACCCTCAATCATAAATTTTACATTGTATTTTAATTTACCTTGCTTGATTAGTTCACCAATAGCAACTATGTGAATTAAATTTTGACCCTTGTTATCAACCACGCCACGTGCAATAAATTTATTTTTAAATTTACTTTTTTGATTTCCAATTTCAACTAACTTGAATGGGTCACTGCCCCAACCATCAACCTTCTCTGCCGGTTGCACATCATAGTGACCGTAAATTAAAACAGTTTCAAATTTTGAGTTAACAACATATTCGGCAAAAACAATTGGGTTGCAAAATTTGCCTTTTAGAAGCTTGGTCTTAAAACCAAAACTACCCAAAAGCTCCATCAACCAATTGGCGGTTTTTAACATTTCAGGTTTATAGGCCTCGTCAGTTGAAATACTTTTAAAAGCCACATACTGGGTAAGTAATTTTTTATATTTTTCAAACATAGAATTTTTTTAGATTTTTTTAGTTATAATATGTAGTTCGGCGAGTTGTTTGTCAGAGATTTGTGAGGGTGAATCCATCATCAGGTCTTTACCCTCACCTGTTTTAGGAAATGCGATAACTTCGCGAATGTTGGGTTCATTTTCAAGTAACATTAACAATCGATCAAAACCCCAGGCAATCCCACCGTGTGGCGGTGTGCCACTGTCTAAGGCATGCAACATGTGACCAAAATTGTTTTGAATATTCTCATCAGTGTGGCCAATAATTTTTAGAACTTGCTTCAACGCATTTGCCTCGTGATTTCTAATCGAACCGCCACCAATTTCGTAACCATTTAATATAATGTCATACTGAGTTGTTAAAATTTCACCAATACTTTTAGACTCCATTAAATTTTGCATATGTTCATTTTTGGGCCTTGAAAAAGGATTGTGCGTAAATGTCCATTCACCTGCCGTATCGGGGTTATCGGATTTTTGTGTGCTTTCAAAAAAAGGAAAGTCTACCACCCAACAAAATGCCAACAAATTTTCATCATCTTTATCCTCGCGAATATCGGGCCGGTCATTGCCATATTTGGCCATTGCGTCAGCATACGAAATCTGCGGGAAAGGTATTTGCTGGATGCGTTTATGCGGGTAAAGTTTTTTCACAATCTCAATAAGTAGTTTTTCGTTCAGTGCCATGACATCCTCCATTTGTACAAAACTTAACTCCATATCTACTTGGGTAAATTCAGGTTGCCTGTCACCCCTGGTGTCCTCGTCGCGCATACATTTAGCAATTTGAAAGTACTTTTCAACGCCCCCAGCCATTAATAATTGTTTATACTGTTGAGGTGATTGTGGTAAGGCATAAAAATTACCTGGGTAAAGTCGTGACGGTACAACATAGTCGCGCGCGCCCTCGGGGGTAGACTTGGTCAAAATTGGTGTTTCTACCTCAATAAAACCTTCAGCATCTAAAAAGTTGCGAATAAAGTTTGTTAGCTTGTGTCGATTACGCAAGTTTTTTTGCATCCTTTCGCGCCGAATATCTAAATAGCGATATTTTAAACGGTGCTCCTCGCCAATTTCAAGCCCATCAGTTGTTACGTCAAAATACGGTGTCTCGGCCTGGTTTAAAACTTCAATACTGGTAATTTCAAGCTCAATATCGCCATTTAGCACATTGGCATTAATATTTTTCTCGGGTCGTTTATTTACAACCGCCTTCACACCAATCACCCACTCGGTACGCAAATCTTTGGCAACTTCTATTGCGTCAGTATAATTAGGCAATACAACACACTGTATAAGGCCACTTTTGTCGCGCAAATCTAAAAAGACCATTTTGCCCTGGTCACGACGAATATGCACCCAGCCTGAAACCTCGACTTCTTCCCCCACCTTTTGTGCCAAATCAGCAATGTATGTTCGCATAGTATATTTACTATACCAAAAAAACTATTTTTTAGCACGCTATTTGCAAAATTTACAAAAATGATGCAAAATATAAGCAGACTTTAAAAACTAGACCTATGGACCAAGTAATATTGAAATCTTATGTGAAAGACAGTTGTTTTTACATAGAAACTGAAGACTACGACAGAGAAATAATAGCAATCTCTGAAAAACCTAACGCCAAAATAACGACTGAAAATCGTCGTGAGTTTTGGGCAAACATTGTTAAATTTCTTGATGGAGAATCAGTTATGCTGGCCTTATCCGGAGTGGAAGAGGTATGCTTCATTAATAATATTAAAGTATATGAAAAGATGGGGTGTGTTTATTTAAAGACCACGATTGAACAACCTAAAATAGTTGGTTGTGATAGAAAGTTCTTTTTAAAAATGAATATCAAGCCATCATTAGACGATCATTTTGATTGGTTTATTAACACACTCGAAAGTTTTGGTTGTCTTTTCAAAAACCAAAAAGTTTGTTCAGAAGATGAAGGCTTGGCTGAGTTTACCATCTTTATACCTTTAAAATCCATCATTGGTATGGGCATGAACGTTTAAAACCCCTTCAAATTCTGAGGGGGCTTTTTTTATTCCGTTAGAAATGTACATTTCTAACGGAATTTATTTATACCCTTCAGCCTGCAAATTAAACAATCGGGCATATTCGCCGTTTAGATTTAATAACTCTTCATGCGTGCCATATTCATATACCCTACCCTCATTAATAACGCAGATTTTGTCAGCATTACGCACAGTTGAAAATCTGTGTGAGATCATAATAACGGTTTTTGATTTTGAAAACTTTTCAAGAGTTTCAAAAATCTTCATTTCAGCCTCGGCATCAATTGAGCTGGTTGGTTCATCAAGCACCATAACTGCTGGGTCGCGGTAAAACATGCGGGCAATAGCCAGTTTTTGCCACTGACCAACTGATACATCAACCCCACCGGTAAACTGCTTACCTAGTTGTGTTTTTTCTTTATTAGGCAATGATTTAATAAACTCAGCCTCAGATAGTTTCAAGGCATGCTTAATATTCTTGTCGGCAATTTTTAAATCAATACCTTCATCATATCTACCCAACATAACTAGCTCATTTAAAGGTATTTCGTATTTACCGTATTCTTGAAATAGTACGCCCAATATTTCATACCAGCTTTCTAAATCATACTCTTTAATATTCACACCATTAAACAAAATCTCACCCTCGGTTGGGTCATAAAAGCGACACAATAATTTTACAAAAGTAGTTTTACCAGCGCCGTTTAAACCAATCACCGCCAACTTATCACCGGCCTCTATTTTTAAACTAAAATCTTCTAAAACATAATTCACACTATCAGGATATTTAAAGTACACATTTTTAAACTCAATAACTGGCGCCGTATTTGCAAGTTTTTGCGTACCAGTGTTTTGAATACTATTTTTAAAATCCAAAAATTCAAAAAAGTTAGCAAGGTATTTATAATCTGGGTACATTAACGAAATATTTCTAAATAGCGATGTTAAAGTCAACGTATAGCCAGTAACCAGTGATAATACGAATATAAAAGATCCAACCAACAATTCTTTATTAATAACTTGATTTATAAAATAAATTGAAACAAAAACAATACCTGTCCAGTTAATAATTCCTGCTAAAAAGCTCCAATCTTTAAGCTTCTTTTCATTTGTTGATTGTTTATAAAAAGCTTCATCCAAAAAATCTTTTCTAAAGTTCTTGAAGTATTCGCCAGATTTTGTTAAATGAAGCTCGATATATGATGAAAATTTTTCTATATAATCCCTATATCGCCAAAACTTTTTTCGTTTTTCAGTATCAATATCATTACCCCAAATAAACCAACTACTTTTACCATACTTGATATTAGCAATCAATGTTGGTATAGATGTTATGAGAATAATTACAAGAGCCATTTTAGAGAAATGAAATAATGTGATCGAAACAACTACTAATACAATAACGTCTAGAAAAACTGCGAGTGAGTATGACTTAAAATTACCAAAGACGTAGACACCTTTCTCGTTTATCTTATTAGCTAAATTTGTAAAATCCTGATCCTCACGAAGTTGAGGATTAATACTTAAGCCTTTTTTAATAATCTCATTTTCATAATGAGCAGATATCTGGAAGTGGTCTATTTTTTCGAGGTAGTTTGAAAATATACTCACAACACCAGGTAAAATAATTGCTCCAAGAAATAGTAATACCTGAAGATAAATATCATTGATTGTTGTAATATTTAACTGTAGTGCATTTATAATGTTACCCTGTGCCCAGTTTCTAACATAAGGCACAAAAGCTAAAATAATTGCAAAAATAGCGTACCCAAAAAAGTAAAAACCGGAAATATTCCAAGAATCTTTATATATTCTTACCGTTTTACGGAATATGTCAGGCAAATCTTTAATTAATTCTTTAAAATCTTTCATAGTTTACAACCCGATTTTTTGTTTAACTTCGGTCATTTTTGCAGTGGCGATTTTAAGGGCTGCAGCTCCGCCAGTTTTTAGGATTTGGGTAATAGCTTCGGGATTTTGAGCGAAAGCTTCACGGCGCTCGCGCATTGGGCCAAAATAGTTTTTAATACTTTCTAACAATATGTCTTTTGACTCTTTATAACCAATACCACCGGTAATGTAGCGATTGCGAATTTCGGTCAAGTGTTCGGGCGGGGTGACTAATTTATGCAAGGCAAAAATATTACACTCATCAGGGTTTTTAATTTCACCAGGAGTTTTGGAATCAGTCACAATACTCATTACGGCCTTCTCCCATTCAGCATCAGTGCCAAAAAGTGGAATAATATTTTTATATGACTTGGACATTTTTTGTCCATCAGTGCCAGGTACAGTAGCCACATCGGGCATGATTAATTCAGCCGGCTCAATAAATGTCGGTTCATTATTTTTGCAATATAAATTATTAAATGTGCGGGCTGTATCGCGGGCAATTTCTAAATGTTGTTTTTGATCCTGACCTACTGGCACAATGTCAGTATTATAAAGCAAAATATCTGCCGCCATAAGTAACGGGTAATCAAACATGCCAACATTAATATCTTTATTTTTAGCCTCAGCATCTTTGAAAGCATGGGCGCGCATCATTTCGGGCATGGTAGTAATACAATTAAACACCCAACATAATTCGGCATGCGCCGGCACATCAGACTGCCTAAACAAAGTTACCTTTTCAGGATCTAGTCCAATAGCTAAATAATCCAAAATTAAATTATGCGTATTTTCGCGCATTTCATTGGCATTTTTAACACTCGTCAATGCATGCAAGTCGGCAATAAATATTAAAACATTATAAACATCTTCATTTTGCATATCCACAAATTGCTTCATGGCCCCAAAATAATTACCTATATGGGGTGTACCTGTTGGCTTTACGCCCGAAATTAAAGTTTTCTTTGAATTTATTATAGACATAATATAAATATAGCACTTCTTAGCCACAGTTTCCACACTTACCACTAATTTAGAGACATCTAGGCTTTATGCTAAAATCAAGATTACATGAGCAACAACCCAATTCAAATTCGTATACCACCCCAAGACATTGATGCTGAGCGTGCAGTTTTAGGCTCGCTACTTGTGCGCCCAGGGGCCATTCACGAAATCTCTGACATTATTACTGCGCGATCATTTTATTATGATAAATTTGGCATTATTTATGACACAATGATTGAGTTGTCGTTGCGTAGCGAACCGATTGACGTTTTGTCAGTCACTAATCGCTTGCGCGAAAAAAGGCGCCTTGATCAAGTTGGTGGCCAGGCCGAAGTTGTTGATTTGGCCCAAGCCGTACCCGCATCAACCAATGTGCGTTACTATGCCGAGATTGTACAAAAAAAATATGTTTTGCGTGAATTAATCAAGGCGGCTGATAATATTGCTGAAATGGGCTTTAACGAGAGTGACAAGCAAATTGAAGAAATTTTAGAGTACGCCGAGAAGGAACTATTGGAAATGAAGTCGCGCCCCCAAAGTCGCCAATACATACCCATTAAAAATGCCATGATCGATGCTTGGGAACATATTGAAAAACTCCACGAACACAAAGGTGGTATGCGAGGTATACCAACAGGCTTTAAAGATTTGGATGATTTACTTTCGGGCTTACAACAATCTGATTTAATTATTTTGGCCGCCCGACCATCAGTTGGTAAAACAACCTTGGCATTAGATATTGCCCGCAATGCTGCCCTCAAACACAACCAATCAACGGTGGTATTTTCGCTGGAAATGAGCGCTCAGCAATTAGTCAATAGAATGTTGGCGGCCGAGGCCCAGGTTAATTCATGGTCATTGCGAACCGGAGCCATTTCAAAAGAAAGTGAGTTTGACCAATTACAAGAGGCTCTGGGTCGGCTTTCAAGTGCCCCCATATTTATTGATGATCAAGCTGGCACCAATATTGTACGTATGCGCTCAATTATTCGTCGTATACGGGCCGAGCATGGCTTGGGTTTAGTGATTGTTGATTATTTGCAGTTAATGAGCCCAATGAAAAACTATGACTCAATGGTTAACCAAGTGACTGAAATTTCACGGGGTTTGAAAGGTATTGCCAAAGAGTTTAATGTACCAGTATTGGCCCTGTCACAGCTATCGCGTGCAGTTGAATCACGTGGCGGCCGACCACGCCTGTCAGACCTACGCGATTCAGGCTCTATTGAACAAGACGCCGATATTGTCATGTTTATTCACAACGAAGACAAGTATAAAAACAAAGAGGAGCGTACAAATATTATTGAAATTTTAGTTGAGAAGCATCGCAATGGCCCAACTGGTAAAATTGATCTGCATTTTGATGAAGCTAAAACAACTTTCTTAAACTTAGATAAGGGCCATAATCAAGATCAAAACTACCAAAAACCAGCAGCCAGTGATAAATTCAATTTAGATGAATTTTAGTGTAGAATTCTAATATGCATGACCCAATCCACAGCCTAGCTCAAATATTTAAAAAACTACCGGGTATTGGCGAACGCCAAGCTCACCGAATTGTTTATGATATTTTAGCCAAAGACAAAAATTTTACTGATAGTTTTATTGACCAGCTAAAAAAAATTCACGATCAAACTATACCCTGCCCCAAATGTTTTAGACATTTTGTTTTTGACAATATTGAAGTGTGCGACATTTGTAACAATCCAAAAATTAACCCTAAAACTATATTGATTGTTGAGCGTGATACTGACCTAACTGCCATAGCCCGCACCGGCATTTACAAAGGCTTGTATTTTGTTTTAGGTGGCAGTGTGCCAATTTTAGCCAAGGAGCCTGAAAAAATTATTCGCCTTAACGAATTGTTTAACCGCGTTGATGCTTTAATTAAAAATGGTTTAGAAGAAGTTATCTTGGCCACGTCTATCACGCCAGCTGGTGAACATACTGACGAAATCATACGGACATATTTAAAAAACTTAATTAGTCAAAATAAAATTGCTATAAAAAGCTTGGGGCGTGGTATTTCGACCGGCACCGAGATTGAATATATAGACCCAGAAACATTTTTGGGTGCACTAAATAATCGTGGGTAAAAAATTAGTTTAGAGAGATTAAATATAAGCGATAGTCCCCTCAACAACCTTGGGATCGTTTTGATAGATTTGGCTAAAATTGCAGTTTATGCGCAAGGCTTTTATTTGACTATTGGGTAATTTAAAATTTAAATCGTAAGCCAAGGTATTGTTGCCACTAGTGCAGGCTTGTATGATTTTCGATTCAAAATCATTAACTTCTTCATCACTAATATGTATTTTAAAATTTGCAAATTTAGTATTGGATTCTAAACCAAAACTCTGAGCTAGAAAATCTGACATGAATAAATCATCGGTTGAGCGATTCCATTTAAAGTATCCAATGCCTACTTTGGCCGTTGAATCCTCAATGGCCTTTTTTTGATTTTTAACCATACTAAGCTCTGAGGCACCCCGACGCAAAAGATGTATAACTTTTTTTAAATAAAGAGCAAAAATCAAGACAACAAATGCGATGAAAAATCCAACCGCAAATGTTGCAAAAAATACCGAGGCCCATGTTTGGCTGTATTCATCGGCAGGCATATCAATACCAATTTTAGCAAAAGCCAGACCTGTTTGGGTGTTAAAAATAGGAGCATAAGCACTAACCCACTTACCAAAACTATTTGTGTACGGCCCATCAACATAAGCCAAGCCTTGGTTAAACATAGCCAACTCTTTTGAGCTGCGCATGGCATAGGTTGTGCCTGGCTCTGAATACATGGCCGAGGCTGAATTTTCAGAATCTAGATAATAAAAAAGTTCGCCACTAGGACTTTTACCTAAAATATAGGTAGACCTAATTTCGCCATTGTATGAATTAGCCTCAATGAGACGACTTTTAAGCTCCTGGTATTTTATATTACCAATATCCGACTCATCACCCGCTAAAAGTAAAATATCGGCCGGATTAATAAAAGATGTCATGGTTAAAGCTTTAGCTTGCAGGGCAGTTTTGATTTTGGCGGTAGTTTTATTGGCTAATAAAAAACCACTTACTAAGCCGCCCAAAATAAAAACAAAAAACAAAAACACCCCCCAGGCTTCAAGCCGGCGTTGTTTGTGCTCCTCTGTAGTAGAATTATTCATTAAAGCCATTATACCATTTTAAACACTAATGACCCAAATAGATTGTGGATAGATTAAAATCTAAACCCACCATTTAAACCAGCCCCAAAACCTAAAAATGAATTGTTGCCGTACCCACCATATCCCTGACCAAACGATGAACCATATGGATTGTATTGTGCATAAGAATTATACGGATTATATTGACTATATTGATTACCCATATTTGAACACATTCCATTACAACCACCTCTGTAGCCACCAAAGTTACTAAAACCTCCACCATAATTACCACCACAAGGGTTATAATAACCACAATCATAAGGGTTAGGAATTGGGTTGTAAGTTACTTGATTACCGTAACCTCCACCATAGCCCCCAAAATTATTACCGCCAAAACTATTGCCGTAACCACTGCCCATCATAGACCCATAACCGCCATACGGATTATAACTACCAGTGTTATTACCTGATGTTACATTGTTGTAAATTTGTTGAGCACTTGCATTGTTGGCAAAAATAAACATAAATAAAACAAAAACTGACACTGCTACAGAACTAATTAGAAATTTTTTCATGATATATCTTTCTTTTGCATTTTTTGTGCATTTATTATTAATGTCATGATTATATCATACATTACAAGTAGACGCAAGCTTTCGTGACAATGCGCCCAACCCCTAATATTTACGAATAACTGCTCGCAAAACTGCGCAAATATTAAGACTGTTTTGGGGGTAAATAGCCTTAAAATTTTTATTGGCTGGCTCCAACCAAATTTTGGCATTACTACCCTCTCCGGTTTTTTTAAAATATTTTAAGGTAAATTCGCCGTCAACTTCGGCAATAACTATTTGACCGTCTTTGGCTGTATTTGTACGCTCGACCAATATCATGTCGCCAGGGGCTATGTGGGCATCAATCATTGACTCGCCGTCAACCTCTAACATATATGTTTGGCCATTTTCTTTAATTAAAAAATCATTAATATTTATAGTGTCGGTGACCTCTTCGGCATACGCTGGAAACCCCGCCTTGACTGTGCCCAACAATGGCAAATCACCAAATAGTTTAGTCGGTACCAACCGGCCCAAATGATCTTTGGCTACCAAGCCAATATCAATTAATTTATCAACAACTTTGGAAACAGCATTTTTAGATTGAAAGCCAAAAATATGCATCATTTCAGCATAGGTTGGCATGCGTTTCTTTTGCGCATAAAAGTTGGTTAGCTTTTGTTTATAATTGCCTTGATTACTATCTTGCATACACCTATTATACGCGTGAGGTTAAAAAAGAAAACAAACTGAAGCTTTTATATTTTTTATTTTGCTGTTTATTTTTATTGATCATTTGGCGCAGCATGGCATGTTTGCGTGATTCAAATGAATAGCTTCGACCCTGCACTATTTTAGAGTCAATGATTTGATTAATTCTTTCTAGCTCTTTTTTTAGTTTTACATAATATTGTTGTTCTGACATATGTTTAATTTATACTTATTTTAATAATTTGGCCCCCGCCGTTCATAATTTAAGTATAGGTGAACGCTCGTTCACTAGCAAGGGGTTGGGTGTGGATAACTAAATGATTTGTAAATAGACTAGACATTAAAACTAATATATGCCAATATGCTAATAGAAGATGTACTTAAAAAAACAAGCACTATGTTTAAACCAAACAAAAACCTATTAAAATTTATAGGTCACCAAAAACAAAGCGGTGATGAAAAAACTAGCTCAATGGCTATGCTCGAACTACCAACGTTTAAGAGAGACTACGCTGATTGGGCTTATGTAATGGCTATGGTATTGGATTCCATGAATGAATATTTTAAAGATATCTTTTTTGATAACGATGAAATTAAAGGCAAGTACAACCAAATTATTGGTGGCGAGTTATTGAATGAAATGCTTTATAACGCCAATGATTGGGGTAATTGCAATGATCCAGCTAAAAAAATCAACCTAGGAATTTGGTTTGGCCCTAAAGGAATTTTATTGGCCATTAGAGATGAAGGTTCATTTTTTAAAAATCCAAAAACAAAAAGACTAATAGAGTCTAGGGGCAATATTCCCTCAACCAGATTACCAGTTGGTGCAGGCGGTGATGGCTTAAGTGAAATATACGAGAGTGCCGACAAAATTTTTGTGTCAACTAGTGAGAATGCCCTTTATGTGGCAGTTCTAGTAAAATCAGATTAACTTACCTTTTAGGTAAGTTTTTTATTTAAAATAAAAGGCCCGTCATTCGTGACGGGCCCTAACGCCTTCAGGTTTTTAACCTGTATGTGAACTTGAGGAGAGTGCGGTTAAGTTTTTATCTCCACCACTCAA
>Ga0209541_10001484_pt1 | contig 46394 bp, 52 predicted proteins | sample RifCSPlowO2_01_FD_184027 | JGI IMG/M metagenome (GOLD analysis project Ga0209541, IMG submission 184027) | Groundwater microbial communities from Rifle, Colorado - Rifle CSP2_plank lowO2_0.1 (SPAdes) (version 2) | ecosystem: Environmental > Aquatic > Deep subsurface > Groundwater | place...
AATATGTGATAAAAGATTTTGAAGGTCAGACTTATCTGCAGGAATCAGAAACTATTGCAGTCACAGATCAAAAATCATTTGAAAAAGAATTTTTTACAGGTGAACTTCCTCCTGGTCAGTATGTTTTTGGAACTGAACTAATACATCCTGATGGAGTTGCAGTAGCAAGCACTCATTTTGTTGTGCAGGAAAAAGGAGTTAAATTTGGAAAAGAAGAAATTTTATTGACTTCTTTAATCCTTGTTTTAATTTTAGTTTCTTTAGCTATCTTTTTATCAATTAGGAAATATAAAAAAGTTGGAAAGATGCTGAGAAAAAATAAGTAGATTAAATTAATAAAGATAAAAAACTTGAATAAATAGGTGAAGATGAACAAAAAGAAGTGGTGGATTGCGCTGATAGTAATTTTAATTCTTTTAGCTGTTGCAATGGTAATTTATTTTAAATTTTCTCAATCAAAAAGTTTTAGCATAACTCCAGATTATCCAATCAATCTTAATTTGGTTTCCGGAGCAGAAGCGAGAACTTCAATAAAAATTACAAATAATGAAAAAGAATCTCATAATTTTAAAATTGAATTTAAAGGATTAGATGAAATCGCTTCAATAAGTGAAACAGAATTTTTTTTAGAGCCAAAAGAATCAAATGAAATTAAAATAATTTTTAATGATCCTAAAAATGTTTCTCATGTTTATTTTTCAAGTTTGGTTATAACGAATACTAATTTTAAAAAATTAATTCCTGTTCTCCTGACTTTTAGAGAGCCTGCTAGTTTATTCTCAATAATACAAAAGCCAATTCCAAAATATTTTGATGTTTATCCCGGAGGAAAATTAGGAGTTGATATAGATGTATTTGCGTCTGGTGGAAAAGATTATTCCAAGGAAGTAAAAGCAAGCTATGAATTATTAAGTTCAGAAGAATCAATTTTTTATTCTGAAGAAAACCTAATTATTGGAAATGAATATTCTTTTTCAAAAGTTTTTGATATAAGTCCTGAACTCTCCTACGGAAAATATGTTTTAGTTACTTCAATAGAATATAATGGATTTAAGAGCGTTTCATCTTATTTATTTGAAGTTAAGCAAAAACAAAATGAGTTTTTCTTGGAAAAAACTAACTTCCTTATTTTAGTTTTTTTTGCTTTTGTTATTTTAATTGTTGTCCTTTTTATCTATTTTATAAAATCAAGAGATGAACTGCTTTTAGCATTAAGAAAACAGCAGTCAAGAGAGCTGACAAAAAATATTGAATTAATCAGCGCCGTTCAAAATAGAATTCCAGCTAAAAAAGAAAAGCTGGAAAAGGCAAAGAAAAAAGTTGTTGCAAAGATAAAGAGAAGGCAAGAAAAACAGATAAAGGAATTAAGCAGATTAAAAAAGAAAGGCATTAAAAAAGATAAGATTAAAACTCAACTAGAAACATGGAAAAAACAGGGATATGGCTTCCCTGAAATTAAAAAAGAAATTTCAGAAAAGAGCGTTAATAAGCAAATAATAGAGTGGAAAAGAAAAGGCTATAAGATGGAATAACCCCTCTAATGAGCAATATTTAAAAACTAAAATAGTCTTATAAAATAGAAATAAAGATGGTGAGTAAAAAAAAGAAATCTTCTCCAAAGTCTAAAAACCAGAAAGCAAATTCTGTTTCAAAAACGGATTTTGAAACTTTTAAATTTGGAGTTGAGAGATTAAAAGAACTTGATAAAGAATTTAATTCTCTTGATACTCGCGGATTTGCCGGCGAAGAACAAAATATAAGGGCAAGATTAAAAAAAGTTTCTGAAATTCCATATATTGAAAAACAACTTAAGATTTTAAAATTAAAAATTAACGAAAAATACAAGCCAAAAAAAATAAAAAAAAGTCAAACTAAAGAAATTAAAAAAGGATTGGAAATAATCCAGAAAGATTTAGAAAAAATAGAAAAAGCTCACAAACAGGATTCTGAAGTTATTAAAAAATCAGTCAAGCAAAAAATCTCTATTGATTCCGGAGTAGATATTTTAGTGGATACTAATTTTAACAGTTTTTTGATAGATACAAAAAAAGCTTTGTCAAATAGAATTGAGAAAAAGGAAAAAGAAATTGATAGAAATTTAGAGGTTGATTTAAGTGAAAGAGAATTAAAATATCAGAAAAAACACGAGGAGTTATTGTTAAATTTTGAAAAAGAAAAATCTAAATTAGAAAGAGAGCATCGAGAAATTTTAAAAAATCTTGCGCTTAAAAAAGCTGGAATGAAAAAGCAAGATACAGAATTAAGAAAGAAACTTGAGGAAGAATCTATAAAAAAATTTGATAAGCAAGTTAAAGAAAATCTTAAAAATAAAGTTTCCCAAAAATTTGGGGAAAAACTTAATAAAAAATTTAAAGAGGAAAAAGAAAAGATTGATAATCAATATAAAGTTGAATTAAGCAAAAAATTTGAAGAAGAGTACAAAAGAAAATTTGATGAAAAAGTTGCAGATAATTTGCATGAAGAAGTTGCTGAAAAATTCAGGGAAAAGCTTAATGAAAAATTTAAATCTGAAAAAACAAGAATTGACCGCGAATATAAGTCTGAATTAAAGAAACATGCTCAAGATGAATTGGAAAATCAAAAACAGAAATTAGAAAAAGGAATGAAAAAAATTTTAGATGAATCTAAAAGAAAGATGGATATAACCTTTAAACAGGAAAAAATGAAACTTGATAAAGAAGCGGAATTGGAAAAACGCGCAAGATCAGAATTGAAGGATAAAAAACAAATATTGGGGGAGAAAGAGCAGATGCTTAAAAGCAGGGAAGAAATTCAAAAACAAAAATTAGAAGAAAAAATAAAAACTAAAGAACAGATGTTTAAAGTTCAGGAAGAGAAAGAAATAAAACGGATAAGAGAGGAACTTGCTGAACAATCGCACAAAGAGCTTGAAGCAGAACTTGTAAAAAAAGAAAAAGAGCTTAAAACAAGATTAGAAGGGGAATATGATTTGAGATTGAAACAGGAACTTCAGAGACATGAGCAAGAAATTAAGAGAAAGAAGTTTGATTTAGAAATGGAAATGCAGAAAAAAATCAAGCAGGTTTTGGAGTGATTTTTTTGGAATAATAATTTTATCAAAACAAAATTTATACCTATATTTTTCTTCAAAAAATCATTTTACCGACGATAAAATGAAAGAAACCTTTATAAAGCAACTTGATTTTATTATTATATAAATTAAAAAATTTCAAAAAAATGGCTGAAAAAGATTCATATGGAGCAGAATCAATAAAAGTTCTTGAAGGGCTTGAAGGAGTAAGAAAGCGTCCGGCTATGTACATCGGCTCAACAGGAAAAGAAGGATTGCATCATTTGGTTTATGAAGTTGTTGATAATTCAGTTGATGAAGCTCTTGCTGGATTCTGTAAAAAGATACTTGTAACAATAAATAAAGACGGCTCTGTGACAGTTGATGATGACGGCAGGGGAATTCCCACAGATATTCATCCGCAATATAAAATTCCTGCATGTGAAGTTGCTCTGACAAAATTGCATGCCGGAGGAAAGTTTGACAAAAAATCTTATATGATTTCGGGCGGGTTGCATGGCGTCGGTGTTTCGTGTGTGAATGCTCTCTCAAAAAGATTAATTATGGAAATTAAAAGGGACGGAAAAATTTATTCTCAAGAATATTCTCGCGGTGAAGCAAAAACTAAATTAAAGATTATCGGAAATGCCGGTAAAGATGAAACAGGAACTAAAATAACCTTTTGGCCAGACGAACAGATTTTTTCCACGCTTGATTTTGATTATAAATTTTTGGAAAACAGATTTAGAGAAGTTGCTTTTTTAAATGCAGGATTAAAAATAAATTTAATAGATGAAAACAAAAACAAATCAGAAGAATTCTTTTCCACAGGTGGATTAATTGAATTTGTAAAATGGATAAATAAATCAAAAGAACCGCTGTTTGCAAAACCAATTTATTTTAAAAAAGAAATGGAAAGCGTGATGATTGAAATTTCTATCCAATATATTTCAGGATATCAGGAAAATATTTTTGGATTTGTCAATACAATAAATACTGTTGAGGGCGGGACGCATATTTCTGGTTTTAAGACGGCTTTAACAAGAGTAATTAATGATTATATCAAGAAGAGGGATTTATTAAAGGGCGAAGAAGGCTTGTCTGGAGAGGATGTCCGCGAAGGTTTGACAGCGATTGTCAGCATTAAAATTCCAGAGCCTCAATTTGAAGGTCAGACAAAAACCAAATTAGGAAACAGCGAGGTCAAGGGTTTTGTGGATTCAATTGTAACTTCTCTTTTAGCGGAATTTTTTGAAGAAAATCCAACTATTGCTAAAAACATTATTACAAAATGCTTAGACGCTGCGAAAGCAAGACTCGCCGCTAAAAAAGCAAGAGAGTTAGTCAGGAGAAAAAGTGTTTTTGGCCTCGGAGGATTGCCCGGAAAATTAGCTGATTGCTCTTCAAAAAAATCAGAAGAAACTGAATTATATATTGTTGAAGGCGAAAGCGCCGGAGGTTCGGCAAAAATGGCGCGCAACAAAGAATTGCAGGCAATTCTTCCATTAAAAGGAAAAATTTTAAATGTTGAAAAAGCAGCGTCGTCAAAAACTCTTTCAAGCGAGGAGATTATAAATTTAATCACTGCAATCGGAACAGGAGTTGGCGAACAATTTGATATAAATAATCTTAGATATGGCAAAATAATTATTATGACTGATGCAGATGTTGACGGACAGCATATTATGACTTTGCTTTTGACATTTTTCTTTAGATTCATGCCGCACTTAATTGAAAATGGAAATGTTTATGCGGCATTGCCTCCGCTGTATAGAGTCAGAAAAAAAGAAGATTATTATGTTTATTCAGATGAAGAACTTAAAAAGATTATCAAGGAATTAAATGTTTCTGAATCTTCAGGATCAGTGACGAGGTTTAAGGGGTTGGGTGAAATGTCTGCTGACCAGCTTTGGGAAACAACAATGAATCCAAAAAACCGAAAAATAAAAAAAATTTATATTGAAGACGCTGTTGAAGCTGACGCGACTTTCACAATGCTTATGGGCAATGATGTTCAATCAAGAAAAGAATTCATACAAGAAAATGCGCAAAGGGCCAACCTTGACGTTTAAAAGTTTGGTCGTGGTTCGTCCAAGCGTGACCAAACCAAAGCGCAGTTGGATGTTTAAAATGAAAAAAATAAACTAAAAACTTAAAATGGCAAAATCAAAACTAAAAACACCTGACTGGATTTTAAAAGGCGGAAAAAAGCCAGAGAAAAAGAAAGAGGAAAAAACTTTTAAAATTAAAGAATGTCCGAAGTGCAAAAGCGATGATGTCGGAGTTGTTTTAAGCGGAAGCGACAGCGAAGAAGGCGGGGGAAGAGAATGGGAATGTCATAAATGCAAATGGACAGGAGCAAATATTATTGAAAAAGAATTAACCGAAGACGAATTTATGAAATACCTTGACGAGAAAGGGGAGGAGGTTGCTTAGAATGACAGACCAAATTTATCAAAAATTAAAATGATATTCAAAATTAATAATAAAAATAAAGAAAAAACCACGGGGATAAGTCGTGATGATAAAAAGGCAGTCTTAATGGTAAGACCCACGTTCAATAAGTATGAATCTTCACAGATTTCTGGGTTCGAATCCCAGCCGGGGCGCACATCTTTTACATTTAAATTAACAGGAAATTAAAAATAAAATGACAACCGACGAAAAAGAAAATGACGAAATCCAGAAAAAATTAACAGAAGAAAAGGGCGTAATCCAAACTGAAATTTCAAGCGAAATGAAAAAAGCATATTTGGATTATGCTATGTCTGTGATTGTGTCAAGGGCAATTCCGTCAGTTGAAGACGGATTAAAACCTGTTCAGAGAAGAATTTTATATGCAATGCAGCAGCTTGGCTTGAAGCCAAACTCTCAGACAAAAAAATCAGCAAGAATCGTCGGAGATGTTATTGGTAAATATCATCCTCATGGAGATACTGCCGTCTATGAAGCAATGGTCAGGATGGCGCAGGATTTTTCATTAAGATATCCCCTTGTTTTTGGGCAAGGCAATTTTGGTTGTTTTACAAAAGACACAAAAGTAGCTTTAGCCGATGGCAGAAGTTTAAACTTTGGAGAATTAATTGAAGAACATCAAAAAGGAAAAAGAAATTTTACTTTTACAATAGATAATAAAGAAATAAAAATTGCTGAAATAAAAAACCCAAGAAAAACAAAGGAAAACGCAGAAATTATGATGGTTTTATTGGATAATGGAGAAGAAATAAAATGCACACTCAATCATAAATTTATGTTAAGAAATGGAGAATATAAAGAAGCAAAGGACTTGGTTTCTGGAGATTCTTTAATGCCTCTTTATTCCAGACTTTCTACAAAAGAAGATAATCCTAAAGCAATAGGTTATAAGATGATAAATCAACCAGAAGAAAACTCTTGGGATTTTGTTCATATTCTTGCAGATAACTGGAATCTTGAAAATGGAATTTATTTAAAATCTGCCGGTAGAATAAGACACCATATAAATTTTAACAAACTTAACAATAATCCAGATAACATTAGACGGATGAATTGGAAAGAACATTGGAAGACACATCATAATTTTACTTCTCAAAAACATAAGATAGACCAGGAATACCGAATGAAATTAGCTGAAGGCAGGAAAAGATTTTGGGATGACGAAAAGAATAGAAAAGCGTATTCTGATAGAATGAGCGAGAGAAATTTAAAAAATTGGAAAAAAGAGAGATATAGAAAACAAATGACCATAACTCTAAGTGAAATTAACAAAAAATATTTAAAAGAACACCCAGAAAGAATTGAAGAAATAAGAAAAACTGCTTCTATAACAATGAAAAAATTATGGCAAATTCCAGAATATAAAAAACTATTTAATGAAAAAATAATTGCTGTAAATAAAAAGAGAGAAACTAATTTAACAGGAAGAAGAAAATTTCTAAATATCTGCAATTATCTATTTGAAAATAATTTAAGCATAAACGAAGAAAATTATGAAAAAATAAGAAAAGAAATATTTGGAATAAAAAGTTTTACTTCTTGGGGACTTGGAATTGATAAATATTTCCAGAATAATAAAAATCTTATTCTTTTGAAATTAAATGGAAATCATAAAGTGGTTAAAATAGAATTTTTGAATAAATTTGCAGATGTTTATGATTTAACTATAGATAAGACACATAATTTTGCTTTAGCTTCAGGGATTTTCGTCCATAATTCGGTTGATGGAGACAGCGCAGCGGCTATGCGTTACACCGAGGCGCGAATAATGGATATTTCTTCAGAATTATTGCAGGATCTTGAAAAGGAAACAGTTAATTTTGTTCCGAATTATGACAATTCTCTGAAAGAACCTGAACTGCTTCCAGGGAAACTTCCAAATTTATTATTAAATGGAGCGTCGGGAATTGCAGTTGGCATGGCTACAAATATTCCTCCGCATAATTTAACAGAAGTTTGCGACGTGATTATAGCATATATTAAAAATAAAAATATAACTTTTGAAGAACTTTGTGAAATTATCAAAGGGCCGGATTTCCCGACGGGCGGAAGTGTTCAGGGCGATATGCTTGAGTTGTATAAAACAGGAATTGGAAAATTAATTATGAGGGGAAAAATTACAACAGAGACGCTCAAAAATAAAGAAGCAATTATAATAACTGAAATTCCGTATATGCTTAATAAAACTCTTTTAGTAACTCAAATTGCCGGGCTTGTTCAGGATAAAAAATTAAAAGATATTTCTGATTTAAGAGATGAATCCTCAAGAGGAAAAACAAGAATTGTTATTGAACTTAAAAAAGGAGTCAATTCAAATTTTGTAATTAATGCTTTGTATAAATATACCAGAGTTCAGGATTCTTTTAATGTTAATTTATTGGCCTTGCATTCCGGACAGCCAAAAGTTATGAATCTTAAAGAAGTTATTGATGCATATGTTAATTACAGGAAATTAATTATTACAAACCGCTCTAAATATGAATTAAAAAAAGCAAAAGAAAGGCAGGAAATTGTGCAGGGACTGCTGATTGCTTTAAATGATATTGACGGCGCTGTTGCGTTAATTAAAAAATCAAAAACCGCGGCTGAAGCTTCTGAAGGACTGATAAAAAAATACAAATTAACAAAAATTCAGGCGCAGGCGATTTTAGATATTAAATTGCAGCAATTAACTTCTCTGGAAGTTTCTAAATTAGAAAAAGAAGAACAGGAATTAAAAAAAGAAATTGAAGAGCTTGAAAAAATTTTGGAAGATATTGAAGAAGTTCTTAAAATTATTATTAAGGAAGTAAGGGAATTAAAAGAAAAATACGGGGACAACAGAAAGACGCAAATATTAAAAAGACAAATAGGAGAAATTTCTGAAAAAGATTTGATTCAGAAAAAAGAAGTAACCATAACAATAACTGAAAAAGGATATTGCAAAAGAATGGATATTCAGGATTATAAAGAACAAAAAAGAGGAGGCAAAGGAGTAATTGGGAGCGAGCTTGCCAGCGACGATTTTGTCAAACAATTAATCACCTGCTCAACTCACGATCATCTTATGTTTTTTACTACAAGAGGAAGAGTTCTCTGGCTGAAAGCTTACGACATTCCGGCTTCTGAAAAATACAGCAAAGGACGGGCGATAACAAATTTAATGGAATTAAAAGATGAAAAAATTACAAATGTTATTTCAGTAAAAAATTTTGAGGATTCTTTATTTATGGCGACAAAAAAAGGAATAGTCAAGAGAATTTCGTTGAAACATTTTTCAAAACCAAGAGCTTCTGGAATTAAAGCTATTAATTTTCCTATGGGAGAATCAGATATTTTAATCGGCGTTGAAGTTGTCAAGCCAAAACAAGAAATTCTTTTGGCAACAAAAAAAGGAAAAGCAATAAGATTTGATGCAGAAGATGTTCGGGAAATGGGCAGGGCGAGTTATGGAGTTACGGGAATCAAGTTTGACGGAAATGATGAAGTCGTGAGTTTGGAAATTTTAGACACCGAGGCCATTTTAACAATTACAAAAAAAGGTTATGGCAAAAGAACCGCAATTGAAGATTATAGAAAAACTTCAAGAGCAGGCAAAGGCGTTAAAAATTTAAAAATAACTGACAAGACAGGAGAGATTGTTACAACGGCGTCGGTGAATGGTAAAGACAGCATTATAATTACAACAGCAAAGGGAATTGTGATTAGAACTTCTTTAGAAAATATAAGAGTAATGGGCCGCGCAACTCAAGGTGTTAGAATTGTCAAGCTTCAGCAGGGAGATTATGTTACTGATTTGGTGAAATTTGTTGAGAATGGTGAAGAGGGATAAATTTGTTTAGTATAATCTGAAAATAAATATGATGAAACCACAAACAACATCCGAGCAAATGTTATATAGTACTGTAAGGCTCGTTGCAGGCAATAATTCTACAGGTACAGGTTTTTTCTTTAATTTTGTTTTTAACGATAACAAAGTTGTACCCATTATTATTACAAATAAACACGTAATTAATAATAATCTGAAAGAGGAAGTTAAATTTTTTCTTCACACTAAAAATGGAAATTTTCCCGATGATGAAAAAATAAACATTTTATTTAAAACTGATTGGTATTTCCACCCAACCCAAGATTTATGTTTTTGTTTTGTTAACCCCCTATTTCAACAAATAAAAAAACAAAGGCAAAAAGAGGTTTTCTTTGTACCTTTTACTGAGAACTTAATTTGGGATAACATAAAATTAGAAGAACTAAGTGCAATAGAAGATGTTTTAATGGTCGGATACCCAAATGGTCTCTGGGATCAAAAAAATAATTTGCCTCTTTTTAGAAAAGGAATTACTTCATCTCATCCAGCTATAGATTTTAACCACAAGAATATTGGTATTGTAGATATGGCTTGTTTTCCAGGGTCGTCTGGATCGCCAATTTTTGTTTTAAATGAAAATGGTTACACAAATAAAAAAGGAGATTTAATTATTGGAAACAGGAGATTAATTTTTTTAGGAGTTTTATCCCAAGGTCCTCAAGTTAATGCTAAAGGAGAGTTAATTATTGAAGATATTCCTACACAACAAAAAGTTTCAGCAGTTACTCCAATGATGATAAATTTAGGATATTATATAAAATCTAACGAGATTTTGAAATTCAAGCAGGAAATTGAAAAACTTCTTTCACAAAAATAATTATGCTGGTGTAATGTTCTTCTGATGATAAAAAAAATACCTGCTCATTTCATTCGCAGAATTATTTTGCTCCGCGTCGGGCTTTCGCCATGACGCTCCACTTAGAAGATTATTGTCGCTATCAAAATTTGAATAAGATGAGTTAATAAATTAATAATTAGTTAAGCTGTTTAGAGCAATAACAAATAAATCAGAGCACTTTTGCGAGAGAAACTTAAAAAACAAAACTTTTAAAAAATAAATGTGTGGAGGACGTCACATTCTTCGATACATTAATCATAAATATCTAATAATTTTTCTTCAGATTTATTTACTAAACTTTTTGCTTTTTCTTCCCTCTCTTCCGCAAAACAAATATTTTTATACTCGCACCAGTCGCACAACGCTGACCTGTTTCTTGGAAATTCTTTTGCAGATTCCACTTTTTTAATTAATTCAATAGTTTCTTTTTTTAAATTTTCAAGCTGTGAATTTGTTCTCCTTGATTTCATTGTTTTGTTGTGCGCCAAAAAATGCCAGACTAAAAGAACTTCCTGCTCTTTTCCATAAATTTCTTTTATAGCAAGAGAATACAATGCCAATTGCCTTTCTTTGTCAAGGCGCTCCTGGCTTGGTAGAAAATTTGCTGTTTTATAATCATGAACTTCATACTCTCTTGTTTCTAAATTATAAACAAGTCTGTCAATAAATCCCTGAATTTTGCATTCTTCGCCGTTCAATTCTATTAAAATTCCTTTTTCACACGCAATTGTTCCGTCTTTAAATGGAGAGTGTTTGTAATAATAATCAATTAAAAATTGCACGCCTTTGTTAAAATAATCTCTTGCGCTAAATTGCTTTTTTACTATTAGAATATTTTCTGAAAATTCTTTCTGCCATTCTTCTGTATATTTTTCAATTATCTCGCCGATTTTTAAGTCCTGCTCTGTTTCTTTTACTCTGCTGTAAATCCATTCCAAAGTTTTATGCACTGCGCTTCCTAAATGTGTTTCAATTGTTTTTTCTATTTCAGGCTTTAGCTTGTCAAGATATTTGTATTTGAATTTTTGAGGACATTGCTCAAAAGTGTTCAGCCTTGAATGAGAATATATCGCCATTTTTTAAAAAAGAGAAAGAGGATTATAAAGATTGTTGAGGCGGAATTTTTTGGAATTGAGAAAATTAATGAAAATTTTTCCGGAATTTGCGTTATCCAATAACCTCTATTCAACAATTTCGCCGCACCCAATCAATCTCCAGTGCCCTCTGAAATTTCTTGCAATGCCGACATTAGTTCCTTTTAATGCAACAATCGGAATGTTTAAAAAAAGTTCAATTTCTTTTTCGTCTTTACTTATTTTTTCAACAACTCCGACGGTAATTGCAGTATTTACACTCAACATTAAAAGTTCTTTTGTTTTTAGGGGTTCAACTTTTTGATTTTCCTCTGCCCCAAAAACTTCCTTGAAAATCTGAATCTTTAATTTTGTTTTGGTTGTTATTTCAGGAAGAAATCCTTTTGTTGAAACAATGCATCCTGCGAGTGAATCTGATTTTGTCAAAATTGGGTCAAGGTTTGTTTCAATAGAAATGCTTGCTCCAGGAGAAATTTCTTTTACACTTTCGTTTCCTTTGTAAAGAGAAATTATTTTTGTCGCAAGAGTTTTATATGTCTGCTGATTATTTTTCTTTATGCTTAATCCCGGCTTGATTTCAATTTCATCTCCAATTTTTAAAGTTCCCTGTTTTAAAATTCCGCCGATAACTCCGCCATTTAAATTTTTAATTAATGTCCCGGGCTTGTTGACATCAAAACTTCTTGCAATAAAAAAAAGCGGGGCGTCTTTAAGATTTCTTTCAGGAATTTCCAAGTTAACTATTGCCTCAAAAATTTTTTCTATATTAATTTCCTGCTGCGCTGAAACCGGGATAATCTGGGAATTTTCCGCAATTGTTCCTTTTATAAAATTTTTAATTTCTTTATAATTTTCCAGAGCTTTTTCTTTTGAAACTAAATCTATTTTGCTTTGAATAATAATTATTTTCTTGATATTTTTTACCTGCAATGCCATTAAATGTTCTCTTGTCTGGGGTTTTATTCCTTCATTTGCAGCGATGACTAATAATGCTGCGTCAATAATTCCTGCTCCTGAAAGCATTGTTGCCATTAGCATTTCGTGGCCCGGAGCATCAATAAAACTTACTCTCCTGACTGGTTTTGAAGGGGAAGTTTTTTTTGCAGTATATTTTTCTCCTTCTTTATAAATTACAATGTCCGCATAACCGAGTTTTATTGTAATTCCTCTCTTCAGTTCTTCAGAATGAGTGTCTGTGAATTTTCCAGTTAATTTGCTGAGCAAAGTTGTTTTTCCGTGGTCAATGTGCCCGACAACGCCGATGTTTATTTCCGGAAGATTTTCCATATATTTTAGTTAATAAACTGCTTTATAATATTTTTGATTATTTAAATAGTTTTAATAGAAAGCATTAAATTATAGGGATTAATTTAATTTTTAATATTTGTTTCAAAGTTAACTTTTTTTCCCTTGACCATCATATCTCTTCCTGAATATTTATTTTTCATTTCTTTTTCAAATTTGTTGAAACTTTTATTTGTCATTTTATTCTTTTTTGGTTTCTTCTTTTGGCTGATTTTGCTCAGAAAAAATTTCATTTAAAGGTTTTTTGCCTTCCTTAATAATTTTCAAATTAATCTGGACAATGTCCGGACTTATTACTCTTCCGCGGACTGTTTTTCTTAATCTCAATCCTTTTGGAGTGTAGCTTGAACGCTTTTTTTTGCCCTCGCGTCTTGAACGTTTTTTCATTCCTTTTTCATAACTTAATAAAACGCCTTTTAATCCGGTTCCTGGAACAGATTCCAGCGCAGTAAATCCCGCCTTGTCGCTCGCGCCGGCGATTTCAAATTCATAATCTTCAAGAGCTTTTAATTCAGAAGCTAAATCAAGCTCTTTTCCTAAAACTTTTTGATGAAGCTCTTTTCCCTCTATGCTTTTAGATTCTAATTCCAGTTTGTATGTTTTTCCGTTTTTAGTTCCGATGTTTATTTTGAAAGCCATAGAAAAGAGTATTTAACAAGGTTTTTAAAAGTTATTAATGACAACAAGAATTATTATAAACCAAGATAAAATTAAATTCTTTATGTTCTCTGGAATAAAATGGTCTGCTTCAAGAATTGATGTTGCAAATTATTGCAGAATGAGATATTATTTGAAATATGTAGAAAAAGAAAAATCCTTGAAGTTGCCCGCTTATGTGAAAGGTTCTTTATTGCATAGTCTAATTGAGCATTTTTGGGAGAGAAATGGGACGCCAGAAGAGGTTGTTAGCAAATCAAAAGAATTTAAAAATAAAAAATATTTTGATGCTGAAAGTTTTGCGAAGTATGCTCAGGGAAAATGGATGAGAACAATAATTGCTGATGAACATTCTAAAGAAAAAATTTATTGGAGAGATAAAAATGAAAAATGGATGATAAAAAGTAACCTTGCAAAAATTTGCATGCCGTTATATAAAGAGCTTTTAGAAGAAGGACCGCCCATATTTTCAGAATTGGCTTTTGATTTTATTTTAGATAACAGATATTTTTATGTGAGAATTGATGAAATTAGAAAAAAAGATGATGCGATAATTATTAGAGATTATAAATCTGGAAGTCCTTGGCTGGGCAGCATGAAAGTAAATCACGATCCTCAGTTGACGATTTATAATTTAGGATTGGGCGTATTATGTTATAAAAACAGAGATATTGCTAAAAAATTAGGGCTTGAAGATAAAATTGTTGACAGATTTATGGGAAATCCTATTTATATTAATCCAGATTTTGAAGAGGAATTTTTTATGATTGAAGCATTGGCGATAGACCCAAAAAATCCAAATATAAAAACAATTCCAGAAAAAATCCTAAAAACAAAAAGAAAAGACGAGCATTATTTTGAATTAATAAAAATGATAGACGGAACCCAGACAGCAGTTATAAATGGAGACATTTATCCGGAGCGCGGCAGAAAATGCGATATTTGCGATATGAAACTTGCATGTGAAAAAAAACTTGATCAGGTCAATAAAGGTTATTTAGTTGACAAAAAGGGGCAGTTTTCATTAGATTTTTTTACGCCTTCTTTTATTAAAGATAATTATAAAAAAGGAGATTCTGAAGTTTTTCCTCTTTCTATTGGAAAAGAAGAGCCGGTAAAAAAAGACAAAACCCAAAAAAGATTTAGATTTAGATATACTTTGTAATATAATAATATTTTTAAAGAGATTATTTTTATAACCAAGATGATAGTCGTTGATGTTGAAACAACGGGATTACGCCCAGAAAAAAATAGTATTGTCAGCATTGGCGCTTTGGATTTCTCAAATCCTAAAAATCAATTTTATAAAGAGTGCAGAATCTGGGAGGGCGCGGAAATTTCTGATCAGGCGTTAGAGATTAATGGATTTACTAAAGATGAAATCACTTCCTTTAATAAACCTTCATTAGAGGAAACTATTAAAGAATTTTTTTCTTGGGTTTTTAAAATAGAAGATATAACTATTGCTGGTGAAAATCCCGGCTTTGATAGGGATTTTTTAAATAATTCTTTTAAAAGAGCGGGTTTAGATTTTTATTTTGGACATAGAGCAGTTGATTTGCATTCAATTTGCTATGGACATCACATCAAATATGGAAAAGCTATTCCTTTAGTTAAAAATATGACGGGTTTAAATTTAGATAAAACTCTTAACTATATTGGATTGTTTTCTGAACCAAAGCCCCATAATGCTTTAACCGGCGCAAAAATGGAAGCAGAGGCATTTTCAAGATTCTTTTTTGGAAAAGTGTTGTTTGAAGAGTATAGCGAATATTTTGTTCCTTATCAAAAATTAAATAAATGAAACTTTCACATTCCCCAATCTGCTTTTGTTTTTCGTTTTATCTCAGCAATTTCCTGAAGAGCTTTTAATTCTGATGAAGAAAGCAAATCTTTATTTTTTTTGAAATTTCTAAAATGCTGTTCTGACATATCGCTGTATAAAAAATTTCTTTTTGCCAAAACTCTTTCAAAATTAACGCCGGGAACAGAAACCGCGACTTCCATACCTTCTCCTGCTTCATCTATGGAAGTTTTTTCATGCTGAATATTTTTGATTCTCCCGATTTTTTCTCCTTTATCGTCAATTAAACTCAAATTCTTTTTTATTTTTCCAGCTTCAACGCTTATTCCAAAAATTGCAGGATTTAAATTTCTGAAGACATATTGATGAAGAATTTTTATTTTAAATAAAGAAGCAAGCTCCATTAAACGCCCTTTTTCAATTTCTTTTGCTTTTTGTTTTCTAAACTCAACAGCATCTTCAATTAATTTGTAAATGACCTCATTTGTCAAAACTTTTATTTTTTCTTCCTTAAACAAGAGACTGGCTTCTTCATCAATAACAACATTAAAACCAAGAATAACTGCATTAAGTTCGTTAATTTCAAGATTTGCTTTTGCAGAAACTATGTCTGTTTTTTTTATACTGCCGATTCCAGCTTTCAAAACTGGGATGTTGTTTTGCTTTAATAAAAATAATAATGCTTCCAAACTTCCAAGAGAATCTGCTTTTACAATTATTCCGTGTTTTTCAAGAAGCGAGTTCACAGATTCAGAGAGCTGTTTTTTAAATTTTTCTTTTAATTCCTGCAAATTATTTTTGTAAATTTCAAAAGGCATTCCTGAAATAATTTCTTCTTTTTCTCCTGAGATTAACTGCATTCTTAAACCAGTTGAAGCAGAAACTATTTCTTTTGGTTTGAATTTTGCGCTTAAAGGTTCAATTTCTTCCAAAACTCTGAGCTTCGCAATTAAAGGTTTTCCGTCGATATTTGATAATGCAATCTGATCTGATTTTTTAAGCTGTCCGTCGTAAAGAATTGCTTCAGCATAATTCCCGGATCTTTCTTTTTTAATTTCAAGAATCACGCCCTTTGCATCTTCTCCTAATTTTAATTTACTTGCAAGATATTTTTGGCTTAAACCGCACAGCATCATAATTAGTTCAGAAATTCCCTGTTGTGTTCTTGCAGAGCATGGGACTAATGCGATTTTTTTTGTAAAATCTGTTATATTGAAATATAAATCTGAATCAAATCCATATGAATTTAAGGAGCCAATCAAGGTCATATATCTTTCATTAAAAGTATTTTGAATGTTCATTGCTTGCGATTCTATATTTTCTTTTAACTCCATTTTCAAATTTGTTCTCCAGCCGGAAATATTATCTATTTTATTTAAAGCAATTAAAAAAGGAGTTTTATTGTGTTTTAAAATCTGGATTACTTCTGCTGTTTGCGGTTTTATTCCTTCATTTATATCTATAACCAAAACTGCCAAATCAGCGAGGCTTCCTCCGCGTTTTCTTAAATTTGTAAATGCTGCATGCCCCGGAGTGTCAATTAATAAAAAACCCGGAATGTCTAATTTTATTCCTGAACTTTCAATAAGCGGGCAGGTTTTTTTAAGCTGTTCTGCAGGATAACTTGTGAAAGAAATTTTTTGCGTTATTCCGCCTTTTTCAGTTTCCTGAACAGAGGTGTTTCTAAGAGAATCTAAAATTGAAGTTTTTCCGTGGTCAACATGACCGCAAACTGTGACGATTGGCTGGCGGATTGTCATAAGAAATAAGAAAATAAAAGAAGTTAAAAGGCTTTTGATTTTCACTTCCACAAATTTTTCTATATTATTAGGGGGAGTTCCGAAACAGAAAACGAGAGAGCGTTTTTAACCTAATAATAATTTGAGTAATTCTTTCCATTTTATTATTTGTTCTTTCTTAATTTCTGTTGTTTTTGAAAATTCAATCTCTAAATTTTTTGTATAATTGTCAATAAATTTACTTGGCTCATTTAACAATCTCAAATAATACTTCAATGAATGTATCAATCCATTTACGATAACTTCGCAACCATGTTTATTTCTTATCTCCTCAACAACTTCTAAAATTTTATCTTCTTCACCTTGCTTAATATTTGGTTCTGCTGTTGTCAGCAAATAATATCTCTTTATTGGTGTAACTTTAAATTTGTCATAAGCGTCTTGTATCATCACGCTATCTATTGGTATTCCGTGCTTGATTTCTACCGCTTCAAAATATGCTCCTTTCTCATCTACTACTTCAAGGTCGCCTACTCCTCTTGCTCTCGCATCTGGAGAGATGTGGCTTCTTAATGGAAGTAGTTTTTTATTTTCAAATCTTGAAATATCTTTAATCAATATTTGATAAATTGAATAAAGAGCTACAACGGGCAACCTTGATGCACCAGAAACAGAATACTTGTTAAAGAAATGAATCTTTAGTGCGTCTACGATAGAACCTATTGTAATTCCTTTCTCAATTTTTATGATGTCCATTCTTGTTTGTTCTATTGATGTGGATTTGATAAGCAAAATAAATAGAGAGATTAAATAAGTTTGAGAGTCTGCCTTTTTTGTTTCAATATCATCAACAATATCCAAAAATGCGGTTTTTACTTCTTTATCTCTTATTCTTCCCGGAAAATTTTTTGTAAATGGATGGGGTTGTTCAATGGAACGAGTAAGCCAACCACTTTCTTTCATAGCTAACCTTCTGAAATGGCTCTTAAAAAATGGAGTTATATATGATGTATCAAGCGTTCTTCCAGAATACCCATTTTTTAGCTCGTATTTATGATATCTAATATCTTGTTTTGGGTCTTCAATTTTTTTAACAAAACAAGTTGTTAAAGCTGTAACAACTGCTTTTAATGATTCAGATTTACCAACGACTTTAACAAGCCATTCTTTTTGACTTGCATTTAACTTATTGAGATATTTTTTACCACCATCTTTTTTAATTTCTTTTTCTGCTTCTGAAAAAGCATTACTCAAAATTGTATTATATTCGTGATTACTCATATTATCCACTCCATTAAACTATTTTCTTTTTTAATACTTTTTAGTCTGTTCATTGCGTCATCACAATATTGTTGATTTATGTCAAAACCTATATATTTTCTTCCTAATTTTTTACAAGCAACAGCAGTTGTCCCACTTCCTATAAATGGGTCCAATACTACATCATTTTCTATTGTGAGTAAAATGAGTAGTTGCTGAATAATAAACTCTGGATAAATTGCAGGATGTCCAGACCCTTTAATGGTTTCTACTGGGCTTTCTATTATATCTCTTTTAAGAAATTCTCCATTTATCCTTATTATTGTGAATCCTTTGATTAGCATCTGGGTTTTTCTTCCACCTTCTTGACCACCAAACGGCAAAGAATGGATACCATTAATTTTCATTCTAAAACTTGATATTTTTCCGCTTTTCACTTCTTCTATAACCTGATTTAATTCTTTTTTTGCCATTTGCTTTTGAGAATCAGTTAAATCAGACTTTTCTATGAGTTCAAAATATTTTTTACCTATGCCATTCCCACTTTGTGCTTTCTTTCTCGTGATTTTTAAAAATTTCATAAATTCATCCAAATTATAATAATATTTATCTGATTTAACAAAATGGAAAAATGGTTCCGTGCTACTAACTAATCTTCCTTTAAATTGTCTTGGAGTGGGATTAAGTTTTGCCCATGTAATATTATTCACTAATTTTACAGGTTCTTTATCAAGAACATTTAAAGCAAATCTAAATGGAACTAACAATAAACTGCTTTCTTGGTATTTATCTCCTAAATTAAATACTATGCTTCCATTTTTTTTGGTAACTCTTACACACTCGTGAAAAAGTTTAGATAATTTATCTACATAATCCAAAACTTCTTTCTCATTACCTATCTCTTTTTCGTTTTTAGTATATTCTCTTTGCTGAAAATATGGCGGAGATGTGATTATTAAACTCACTGACTCATCTGGTATATCCTTAATTAATTCTAAACTATCTCCAAATAATACTTTATTTGTGAAGTAATCTATTTTTTCCATGATTAGCACCATTTTTATTTAATTCTTCTTATATAAAAATCTCAAATTGCCTTGAGATTAATAAACAATTCTTCTCACATAACTTTCTATATTTATCATATAAATCTGAATTTACTCTCAAAGTAATGTTTTTTGATTCCATTTCAACCCTTCATGATACAAATATGCACAAATGTATATAAATTTATCGCGCACGCATTATAAAATTAAATAAATCTTTCAAGAATTAATAATCCGGCAATTCTTCCTGATTAGGTTTTGTTTTTCCAGCTGGTTTTTTTGCTGAAGCTTCGCTTGGTTCAGAAGCCACTAAATCTTCGTCAGTTATTGAATTAATCATTTTTTTAAAATCTTTAAAATTTTCCGCTGGAATTCTCAATCCTTTTTTTGTAGGTCCGGTATATTTTTCGCTTGAAGCAAATTCTCTTATATCAACGCCGACTTTTCCATTATACTCTCTGACTCCAACGACAATATCAGTAACTGTTCCCTGATACTCTCCTTTTTTTATTTTTCCAATGTCTTTATCCATTTATTTTAAATAAAAACATTCTTTTTAAATGTTGGGATTTTTAATATTTAGTTTTGAGGACATAAATCTTTTTATAATGCAGTTTTTTATGTTTTGTATGTCAAAAGCTGAAGATTTCATGGATTTCATTTATTCGCCTAAAGAAATTTATACTATTTTAGATAAATTCGGCTACACTCCTGGAAATCTCCTTGTTAAATCTGTTCTTCAAAAAGGCTATGCTGAAAAAAGAGAGCATAAAATTTTCTTGACTAAACTTGGAAAAGCTAAATTAAGCGAAATAAAATCTTTAAAAAATAAACCAGTTGAAATTCAGCCTCAGGAAGTTCAGCAAATTACAGCGTCGTCAGGAGAATACAACAAGAGCGCAAGTTTCTGGATTTTAGGCATTGTTGGATTATTCGGATTTATTCTTTCTATCTGGCAGGTTTCATCTTCTAAAGTTTTCATGCCTTACGGAATAATTGGCATAGGATTTTTAATCTCGCTTATTCTTGCAGTAGTTTTATTTTTCAAGAAATAAACTGCTCTACCCACGCTATTGCTTATGATTAATCTTCATCATTTTCTTTTTTCATAAAAAAATGTTCAATTTTAAATCCAATTTTAAGCAATTTTAAAAAGATTCCAAAACCAACAAGAACTAATCCTAAAATAAACCCAAATAAAAAAACAGATTTATATTCTCCAAAAAAAATCAGGGCGACAAATTCAAGATTAAATGGAAGAGCAGTTGTCGCTATTCCGGATATAAAAAATCTTGCAAGAGGAAGAAGCGCAACTAATGGAATAAAAGAAAAAACCATTAAAAATCCAGTTATTAACGGAAAATTCTTCTTGTTTTCAACCAGCAAAAATATTAAAACAACCAATAAAGCAGAGATGATTAAAAAAACATAAACTTGCTTTTTCCAAAAATCTTTTGCATGTTGTGAGATTAAAAATATCGGAGATTTTTCAATACATTCCAAAAACCCGCAAGTGTATTCTGTGTAATAATACCTCTCAATCAAAATGTCTGATTCTTCATCAATTATTGCATCAGTTCCTTTCGCAATTATTTCGCAGGAAATTACAAAGGTGTGGTTTGTTGTTTCATCATAAAAAGAGTATTCATTATTGGTTTCTCTGCAATAAGTCTGCAGAATTTTTGCCTGCTCATCAATTATCGTCCTATTTACTTCTTTTTCAATAATCTCTTTAATTAATGATTTAATCTGTGGTTTTACATTTTCATAATCTAAAGAAGCGTTTAGTGTTGCAAAAACCCCAAGAAACAACAAAGATATAAAAAATAAAACACAAAAAAGAACCAGCAGAGAACCTTTTATAAAATTCATAGATTATTAAAAGAAAAAGGATTTTTAAAAGTTGATATTCAAAATAAAATTAAAAAATTTATGTAATATTAATTTAAAAGTAACAATATTTATAAAGCACTTAAATTACTTTCCTATATGAGTATAATTCCTTATCACCGAGCTAAAAAATTAATTGAAACAGGCATAAAAGATTATGTCGGCCAATTTAATGGCATAGAACTGCCTAAAATTGAAATAAAAAAAGAAGGTGAAAATACTTCTGTTAATTTTAGTATTGACAAAAATACTAATTTATATAAAATAATTAATATTTTTGTAAAAACAATTGGAGAAATGAAAATTCAAGAATCATTAAGGGACTTAAGATTGAGTTATAAAAATGAATCTATTTGTTTCTCTAATAATCCTTTTGAAAATTCAGTGCATTTTTATAAACGCGAAGATTTTACAAGCCAAGAAATCGAAGCAATTTTGGAAGCATACAAATCAGGAAATTTAATTAAAGAAAAAACCTCACCTAAGCAAAGGTTGCTTGAATTGGGAGTTACAATTTATAATTCTAATAATAAATTAGGTTGGGAAGATATTGCAGGATATGAAAATGTCAAACAGGAAATAAAAGAAAATATTCTTCTTCCATTGCAAAATCCGGAAATTTATGAGCAAATTGCCAAGGGAACAAGAAAAAAATATGAAAGCATTAAACCAAAAGCTGTTTTATTTGAAGGCCCGTCTGGAACTGGAAAAACAACAAGCGCGCGAATAATTGCAGGCGAATCAGAAAGCCCGATGGTATATATTCCTATAGAAAGCATAATGACTAAATGGTATGGCGAAAGCGAGAACAATCTTGCTGAAATTTTTGATGCTTCTAGTGATTTAGGAAGTTCATTAATATTCTTAGACGAAATTGACTCTTTAGCAACTTCAAGAGAGAAAGATATTTACGAAGCAACAAGAAGAGTGTTATCTGTTTTATTAAGAAAAATTGATGGATTTGAGCCGAATGATAAAACTATTTTAATTGGCGCAACAAATAGGAAACAAGATTTAGATCCTGCTTTATTAAACAGATTTGATTTAAGTGTGCATTTTCATTTGCCAAATTTAAAAGAAAGAGCAAGCATATTTGGAAATTATGCAAAACATCTTAGCGAAGGAGATTTAGAAAAACTAGCGCAGCAATCTGAAGGAATTTCTGGAAGAAATATAAAAGATATTTGCAAGTATTCAGAAAGAAAATGGGCATCAAAATTATTAAGAGAGGCCAAATCTATGGGACTGCCTCCATTGAAGGAGTATTTCTTTTCTCTAAAAAATAAAAAAGGCAATTAAATTTAAGTTTTTCTAAAATTCTTACATCCTCTTCAAAATTTCAATCCTTTTTTCAATCGGCGGATGAGTTGAGCCCAAATTTTTAAAAGGATTTGCAAAAAATAGAGGCGCAACAGCTTTGCTGATTTTTTTTTCTGGGGGAGCGTGTTCATTTTTTATTTTTTCCAGGGCTTTTATTAATCCATCAGGATATCTTGTAAATTTCACCGCGGTTGCATCAGCGCCATATTCTCTTTTTCTTGAAATTGACATTTGAACAAGCCAGACAACAATTGGCGCGAGAATAGCGAGGGCAATTCCAATTATTATAAAAATTGCATTTTTTTTATCTCCGCCGCTGTTTCCTGAAAAAAATAAACTTCTTAAAAAAATCTGTGAAATAATTGCAATCATGCCGACTAATATTGCTGTAAGAGTCATGTAACGAATATCATAATTTCCTACGTGCCCTAATTCGTGGGCTAAAACTCCTTCTAATTCGCGCCTGTCTAATTTATTTAAAGCCCCTTCAGTTACGCAGATAACCGCTTTTTTTGGATTTCTGCCGGAAGCAAAAGCATTAATTTGCTGAGAGGGCATAACATAAAGTTTAGGCATTGGAAGTCCTGAGGCAAGAGTTAATCCTTCAACCAAATCAAAAAATATTTTATGTTTTTCTCGCGATGCAGGTTTTGCTCCAACTGAAGCAATTGCAATTTTGTGCGAGTTATAATAACCAATCATAATATAAAAAATTGAAAAAATAATTGCAATGACCATAATAAAAGAAAAATATGCCGGAGAAAAAGCCAGGGAAATTATATAACCGAGCGCGACTATAAAGACAACAACAATCAGCATCAGGAAAAAAGATTTCCATTTGTTTCCTGAAATTTGATCTCTGAAGTCGATACGTTCCATATAATAAAAAGCAAAAGAATATTTTTAAGGTTAACTAAAGATAAATCTTAATTTATGCTGCTTTTTTCAGTTCTTTTTTTAAAAATTTTAAACAATTGCAATCTTTTTTATGTAGTCATTTTTAAATTAATAAATAGAAATTCTTATAAATACCAAAATTCTCTTAAAAATATGAAAACCTTAACAAACTTCCTTATTATGCTTCCAATTATCGGCTGTTTGGGATGCTATGATAATGAAAAACAAAAAATGCAGCAGGAAATATACGAATTAAGAGCAAACAGAAAAGAAGATTCTTTGAAGCGCGCTGATTTAGAAAAAGAAAACAAAAAAATTCTTGAATTATGCGGAAAAAAGGAAAAACCAAAAAAAGAACAAAATACAGCTAAAGAACGAAAGAAAATTATTTATTCTGAGCCAAAAAAAATCCAGGCAGATAAAAACAGCGAGAGTTTAATAAGTTATCAAAAAGAAAATTCTATTTTAGACACTTCAAAGACAAAAAAGAGCATATTTTATCCTCCGAAAATTGATTCTCTGGCATTAGCCCAAGAAAATGAAAAAATAGAAAAAAACTTTGTTAGTTTTCTTTTAGCAAAAGGAGTGTATGACCGCAAAAAAGACGGGACAATGGATTTGAATAAAATATGGTATTTTAAACAATTTTATTATGAAAAGACAAATTTTAATGTCAGCGTCAATTTTGTCAAAGGAGTAAATTTAAATGTAATCCTCAATCATACAAAGCAGGATTGGGAGAGCTGGAATGACGAGAATGCGGACGGAAAAATAGATTTTTACGGGAAAGGCGGGCTGACAGAAGGAGAAGAGCCTTTTGAAAATTTTTCTCCTGAAAAACAAAATGAAATTTTAGGAAGATTAACAAAACTAAAATCAAAAATAATGGAAGATGCTAAATGGAAATATAAATAAATTTTTTAAAATAAAAAATGGCAAAAACATTGGAAACAATCAAAATTTTAAGGGCTTTCGTCTTAATGTCAAAAAACAAATCTGAAGGCGTGAATTATAAAGAATTTGTAAAAGAAGGAATTATTTTAGAAGCAAATTATTTAATTAAAAAAGAATATGCCAGAAAAAAATCTGATTCAGATGATTTGTATTATACTGGTCCAAAAGACATTTACTATCACTTGACTAAAAAAGGAAAAGAACATTTGAATAAATTAATTAAATATTCAGAAGAATTGTTGACTTAATGCCACTTCGTTTCAACCATTTCATTGTTTTGATATATCATAATTCCTAAATTGTTTTTAGAATTAAGAGAATTTTTAAATCCTAAAGTCTCTTCAAGAGAGCTGAATTGTTTGATTGAATATTTATACATTCCCTTAATTTTATTTTCTTTAACAGGACATTCATATATTCTTTCAAGAGATTTTATTTCTCTTTTGGACAATGGATTTGATGACGCTGCAATTTGAATTTCGTAGAAATATCCTAAAATTTTATTTTCAGGCTGTCCTGCATTTTCAACAGGCAAATAAGAAACAAAATTATTTTCAGAAGCAGCTGAGTATAAAGTATCATCTATGTTTATTTTTTCATAGCCTTTAAAATATTTATTAGGATTAAACGGCTTGTTGTTTTTTCTTGCTTCAAAATGCAGATGAATTTTTTGTCCGTATTTTTTATCAGAACGCGCATTTCCGCTTTTTCCCATTTTACCGATTTTTTGCTGAGCTAAAATTGTATCTCCTTTTTTAACAAAAATATTGTGCAGATGAGCATAAATTGTTTCTATGTTGTCGTTGTGTTTTATTTTTACAACTTTTCCATATCCGGTTTCACTATCAGCAAAATCAACAATTCCCGAAGCTGCCGCTAAAACATCCGGCCTTTCAGCAAACTTCAGCGAGGCATTTCCAAGAATCCCAATATCTATTCCATTATGAAATTCTGTTTTTTCATTAACTTTTCTATGCCCGTAAATACAAGAAACCTGCCCAGTATCAACAGGGGAAAAAAAATATGAAACCGGTTTTTTTAATTCTTCAATAATTTCCGCCCTTTTTTTTGATTCTGCTTCTTTAAGAGCGAGAGCGTTGGAAAAAGTATTCAAAGAAGCGTAACTTTTAATATCCGGAGAAAAGGTCTGATTAGTTATTCCAATTCCAAGATTAATTAAAAATAAATATTTTATGAATTTTAGCTGGATTTTCATATATTTTAAAAGATGTTCAAACTATTTATTAATTTCTGTTTTAGAGAAGATATTTTTATTTAGATAAAAACTTGCTCGCAGACTCGCAAATATTTATTTAGATGTCGTCCAGCATCTTAAAAATTAGATTTAAATTAATATCAAGAAGTTTACGATGATAACAAACTTCCTGCGTAGAAATCTGCGCTTGCGCGATTTCGGAGCAAATAAATCTATTTTTGCGTGAGCAAAAATGCAAATTTACTCTTACACTAATTTTTCAAAAATCCCTTCCAACTCAATTTCAAAAAGCACCGTCGGCATTTTAATTTTCCAATTTTTAAGAATTTTTGGATGAATCTCGCCGAGAAATCCAATCTTTTCCTCGCCTAAAATTATCTCTGCAACTCTGCCGTCTATAAAATGCGCTGGAAATTTTTCAGGTTCTTTGAGCGCGGCATTTATGCCAAGCATGCTAAAAAGATGCAAGAGAACTTGTTTCATCTCTGTAAAATTCCCTGAAACTAATGCAGCTGAAAGTTTTTCTTTCTCAATTATTTTATTTGCATTATTTAATTCAAAAACTCTGCCGGTTTCAAAAATTCTCTGGGGGTATTCTGAATCTGTATTTTCTGAAAGTATTTTTAACAAATAATGCGTTAAATCTTTCCTTAAAAGATTATAGTCTGTTTTAGATTCCTCAACTTCAATAAATTCCTTGGCTCGGCTTTCAGACGAGCCAGACCGAACTTGTGAGAGTTTTTCTTGTTTTTCAGGAATTCCCATTTTTTCAAACTGCTCTTTTTTATTCGTTAAATGATAATTGGAAATTTCAAGCATATTTAATCCAGACAATATTTCTGAAATTTTTTTCTTAATAACTTCTCTTTGATTTTCCTGTCCAATTGTTGAAATTTGGGGCATTTCTGGAATAAAATTATCATAACCATAAGCAATTGCAATATCCTCAATTAAATCAACTTCATGCAAAACATCCACTCTCCAGGAAGGGGTTTCAACTTCTTTGTCTGAATAATTATGCCCCATTTTTTCCAAGAATTTTTTAATTTGTTTTTCATTTAAATTTAATCCAAGAAGCTTGTTTATATTTTCAAAAGAGATTTTTCTTTTTTCTGTTTTTAAATCAGGAGTTATTTTTGAACTAACTTTCATTTGATATATTTCGCCGCCAATTTCTGCAAGACTTGTGACAATTATATTCAAACATTTTTCAAGAATCCATAAATCAAATCCAGAGCATTCAACAAAAACTTCTTTTGTTTCTTCTGTAATTTTTCCAGTTGACTGCGAATTTATTATCGGAGGCATGCTTAAAATGTTTTTGTCAGCGTCAATAAAAACAGGAAATTTTGACTTTCCTGCAAGCAAATGAGCATAATCCCTGCCTGCCGGATGCCTTTGCAAAATTTCAAGCCCGGACATTTCTCTGGTTGCTTCAAGAGGAATAAATTTTATTTTATCCGGCTCTAAAGCAGTGTAAGTTATTGGCAGTTTTATTTTTTCTAAAGGATAAATTCCTATTGCAAGTTTTTTTCTTTTTCTCCCAACTGTAAAATGAAGTTTTTCCTGAATATCAATTAATTCTTTTATTTTCTCATTATCCAATTTTAATTTTTTTACAATAGCGCAGGCAGTATAAGGGCGGACTTCTTTTACAGAAGAATCCACAATCACTTCATAATCTTTTTCTGGTTTTTTCAGTTCATACTTTTTCAAACCTTTAGTTTTTTCCAGAAAATTTAAAAAACTTCTCTTAAATCCCGAATAAGACAATAAATCCGGTCTGTTTGGGTTTACTTCAATTTCAATTTCATTTTCAGTAATTTGCTCAAGAGTTGTCCCAAACATTGCGATTTTATTTTGCATGGCTTCGTCTAATTTTCCAATTTCTTTTTCAAAAATTTTTTTATTAAATTTTATGTTTGCCATTTTTTATATTTTCATTTTAAAATTTTCTCCGCAACTTTTTTTAATTCCTCTTTGCTCATTGGCTTTGCTTTTGCAAAACTTAAATCCGCCCCTTTATTTATTGGCACAAGATGGATGTGAATATGCGGAATAAGAAAACCTTCAACAATAACGCCTATTCTTTTTGGTTCTAATTTATTTTTTAAAAGTTTTGCAAGATGTTTTGCTTTTAACATTAATTCCGAATACTCGTCGTCATTTAAATCAAATAAATATTCTATATGTTTTTTTGGAATCAGCAAGGTGTGTCCTGAATTTATTGGATTCATATCCAAAAATGCAAAATGTTTTTCATCTTCAAAAATTTTTACAGCTGGAATTTCTCCATTCACAATTTTGCAGAAGATGCAGTTTGAGTTGTTCATTTTATTTCATCCAAAATTTTATTTTTCTTAATTGATCAATATCATTTTTATACAGCTCTCTTAAATCTTTAATTCCATAATAATTCATTAGTGTTCTGTCTAATCCAGGGCCCCAGGCTAAAACGGGAATATTTTCTCCTAAAAGCGGAATCACAACTTCTGGTCTGAAAATGCCGGCGCCTCCAAGCTCCAGCCATTCTTTTTTTTCTAAATGCCAGACATCTATTTCAACTGACGGCTCTGTATACGGAAAATATGCCGGTCTGAATCTTATTTTTTCAAAGCCCATTTTTTTAAAAAACTCTTTTAAATATCCGAGCAAATGCCTGAAATTTGCATTTTTATCAACGACAATTCCTTCTGTTTGATTAAATTCAAATCCGTGCTTCCAATCAATTGTTTCATTTCTAAAACATTTTCCGACAGCAAAAAATTTCGCAGGCAATTCAGAAATTTTTAAATTAGCGAGTGTCTGCGCTGACAAACAGGTTGTATGCGTCCTTAAAACAAGTTTTTTTGCTTTTTCCTCGTCCCATTTATATTTCCATCCAGAACTTCCAGCAACGCCTGTTTCGTGCGCTTCCCTGACGGATTTTACTAATTTTTTATTTTCCGGCAGTTCAATATTTTTGTCAATAAAAAAAGTATCCTGCATTTCCCGAACAGGATGGTCCTGCGCAGTGAATAAAGCGTCAAAATTCCAAAAAGAGCTTTGAATATAATCTCCGCTCATTTCCTGAAAGCCCATTTCTGTCCAGACTTTTCTTGCATAATCGCATGCCTGATTAACAAAATGCCTTTTTCCGCCGGCAATTAAAGGAACGGGGCTTGTTATGTCGTATCTCCTGAATTTTTTTCCTTTCCAGGAATCGTCGCGAATCATCTCAGGAGTGATTTGTTCAAGCATTCCGCTGTCTTTTATTTTTAGTTTCATTAATTTTTTTCCAAGTTCTGTAATTTGTATTTCAATCAAGCTTTCTTCTTTAATTTCTAAAATGTTTTTTCTATTTTCCAACAACTTTAATGCAAATTTTTGCTCATCTGCTAAAGAATCATATTCAAGAGGCAGGGAATCTAAAAAAATTTCTTCCAACATTTTTTTTGTTGTTTCAAATTTATCCGCGTTTAAAATTAATTTTTCTTTTTTTAATTCAATCATCGCTTTTTTCTTCAAAACTCCAATTGCCGCCTTAAATTCGTCATCGGTTAAAGAAGCCTGCTTTTGCGCGTCCTGAAGCGCTGCAATTCTTTTTTCATTCAGCAAATTCAAAAGTCTTCTTTCAGGAAGTCCTTTTTTCCTATATAGCGCGCCATTAACTCCGATTTCTATTATTTTTTTCTTTGTATAAGAAAGTTTTACAATTTCTTTATTCTGAAGATATTCCAACGCCCTTAATACGGAAACCTTGTCCAAATTTGTTTTTTTGCAAATATCTGCAATCTGTTCTTCAAGATGCGGCAAAATTTTCAGTTCATGCGGACTCAAAGATTCTGCAAGCCTCTCGGTTTTTTTATTTTCTTTATTTTCGCTCTTTTCCATTTAAAACATAAGAAGAGCTGGTTTAAAAGTTTTGTTTATGAACTTATAAATAAAACAAATATCTGTTCACAGAAATTAGAAAAATTGCTATTACAGCAAAGTTTGAGTAATAGTTTAAAAAAGTGCTTATAAATCTGCTTTATTCATAGTTAAGTATTTCGCCATCCATTCTAAAAGAGGTTTGTGAATTTTGTTCGTATTCATTTTTCCCTCTATTTCATTTTTTATTTTTTTGGTTTTTTCATTAAAAAAATCCCCATAATATTCTATTATTGTTTTTGAATTTTCTTTTTTTAAATTTATTAACATCTCTATTTTATCTTGATTCCTTTTTATTCTAAAATCTAAATCTATCGAATCAGGATAAAGGGGATTTATTTCAGGGGCATAAATTATTTTTTTATAATTTTTATAAATAAATATAGAATATTCAGATAAAAATTTTATTGAATCTCTCCATATGTTTTCTTCTATTGGTCCGGATCCATTATCATCCCAATCATCTTTTAAATCAAGGATGCTTTTTGAATTTTTAATTACCTCAAAAATAGGTTCTAATTCTTTAGGCATTTTAACTTCCAAATCTTTATGTTTGAAAATTAAATTATCAATTGTCATTTTTATGATTAATTCTTATTTGTTTTTAAGAATTGTTATGTTAAATCTCTAACCATCCAGGTCGGCATTCCAAGAACTGCTCCAAGAGATTTTAAGTCATAAATATCTCTTTGATTTTCAGAATTTTGAATAATAAATTTCATTTTTAATTTGTTTTTATTGCATAATTTTATATTTTGTTTTAATCTTGCAATAATTTTTGATTTTTCGCTGGATTGAATTATTTCATCAAAATTTATTCCTATTACAACATTCTTCTCTTTTGCAATTTTAGCCAGAACCTGATTAAACCCAGAATCTCTTTGTTTTTGAAAATCTTTTTTTCCTGCTAAATTAATTAATAAAATATTTATTTTTTCTTTTTCTAAAATTTTTCTATTTAATTCATCATCTTCAGAATTAAAAATTATTATTTTATTTTGATTTTCCTTAATTAACTTGCGGGCTTTTTCAAAATTTGATTCGCTGATGATTATTTGTTCCATATTTAAATTAAGAAAGAGAGATTTATAAAATTACTCTAATCACTAATCTTAGTTCCAATAAACTTTTTTCCATTCAACAAATTATCAAGTTGTTTTGGAGATTCTATTATATACGTCGGAGTTTTGTTTTTTAAAATCATTTTTGCGGCAGTCTGATCTAAAACAAAATGCTGGCCAGGATGAAATTTAATTTTATTTGCCAGCGCATTAAAATCTTTCCAGGAGATTTTTGGAATAAATTTTGCATCTTTATGCTCTTTTGGATTTTTATCATATAAACCCTTGACATTCGTTAAATTTACAAATTCTGCCTTGAAATGTTTTGCAATTTCTGCTGCAGTTGAATCAGATGTCTGGTCTGGCTTGTATTCCAATGCCCCGCAGAAAATTATATCCATTTTTTTAATATATTTTTTTACTGCTTGCATTGTATGCGGAATTCCCTGTTCAGGATCAATGCCGAAAAAATAATTCATAAATCTTGCATTTGTTCTTGTTGCTGAAATTCCGGAAAGTGACTGGAATCTTAAATTTAAATTTTCGCTTTTTATTGCAGAGATATATTTTCTTGCAAGACTTCCGCCTCCGCACACAATTATGAATTTATAATTTTTTTTGTTTTTCAAGATTATTTTTTTAAATTCTTTAAGATATTTTACATTTACATTATCCGGAATTATCTGGCTTCCACCGAGACTTAGGACTATTGCTTTTTTATTCATAAATAAAATAAGAAAAAAGAGTTTTTATAATTTACTTAATTGTGAATAACTTATCATCCTTAACATTGAATATATCCAATCTTACTCCTGAATCTAACCAGCCATGAGCATAATTTAATGCTCCAAAACAATTTACAAAATCTTTTTTTGATTGAAAATGTTTTGCATCTGAAAGATAATTTTCAACCATCTCAATAATTTCTTTGGCTTGTTTTTCTTTACCTTTGATTATATTTTTTTTTGCTTTTTTCAGAGCTTCAGAAGTTATTTTAAAATATTTTTCAAGTTTTTCATTTGTAATTATTGTCTTATTTTCCATTTGTTTTGAGTAATAATAAAAAAACAAACATTTATAAACCCATTTACCATCAAAAATAATTTCAAAAATAAAAACATGGCAAACTTAACAAAAATTTTAATAAAAACAGGCATTGGACTTTTTAGCTTAGCTTTTTCTGCAAAAGCAGTTGCTCAGGATTTGAAAATCAGTCCATTTTATTCATATTTCTTTAATTATGATTCTATAAAAGTTAATTTATCAGACAGAAATAGAGATAAAAAAATTGATAAAGTAGATTATGTATGCTATCTCCCAAAAGGCGAAACAATACGCGGGCAATCACAAGACAATAATTTTGATGAATCTTTTGAATTTGGGAAATACCAATATTTTGATAAAAAAGGGCTTTTAGAAAGCGTTGGAGATTTTTCTTTAAATTTTCTTTCTAAAGCAGTAAAAAATTATTCAGAAGGCGCGCATAAATTTTATAAGAGATGATTTTATTTGTTGAAGATATTTAATAAATCCTATTCGCTGGCAGTTGAGCAGAAGGAAGTTTTTTAATTATAAATTTTGAGCCAGTTTCTTCTGAAATTATTGCAGAGAGTTCATATTTTCCAAGAACAATTTTCACAGCTCCTTCATTCGCAGGAATTTTTGATTTTTTGGAAAAAACCTGAATAATATTTTCTATTTCTTCTTCAGACAAAATTACATTTGTAGGTTTTGTTCCCATTGCTCCTTTAACAATTACTGCCTTGTCCGGACCATTTGACTCTATTGCATTCACTGCAGAGTCGGCTAAAAAAGGATTTAATTCTCCCAAATCCAGCTCAATTTTATTTGTCGCATAAGGACGCAAATATGCAAATTGCGGCGGCAGTTTTGTTTCAGGAATTTTTAAAATTGGCTGGGACTTTTGTCTTGAAATTACTCCAGAGGAGACCCCTGTGGGGCCAAAAGATTTGGGTTGAAAAAAAGTTCCGGCTTTAATTTCTTCAGGAATTTTTTTATTTATTTTTTCTGCAAATTCATTTCTTTTTGTTCTTGGCAATTCCTGCTTAACTAAAAAAAATCCCATTGGATTTTTTGAAATAATTAATCTTTTTGTAAAATTTAAAAGAACAAGTGTTCTCAATTCTAATGAAGAATTTTCTAACATTTTTTAAAATCCCTTTAACTCGACCACGCTTGGGCGAATTTGTTGAAAAACTTCCTGTTTTTCATTCCCTCTAGGCGAATTTGTCGAAAAATTTCCCATTTTTTGTTCTGTCATTTTAAAATCCCTTAAATGGAGATTTTTGATATTCTCCTTTTGTTGTTGGAGAAATTCCATGAGAAGGAGCCGGAGATTGTCTAAATTGAGGCATTGCTGGTTGAATTGCTTTTTCGGGTTCTCCGCCCTCGCTCATTAAAGCCATGCCTCTTGCAATTATTTTATTTTGTTCTAAAATATTATTTAATTTATTTATAATTTTCTCTTCATCCATCGGTTTTGTAAAATTAATATCTTTTTTCGCCAACGCTGTTGCAGACAATTCAAATAATTCCAAAAGTTTTGAGATGTTATTTGAGAGTTCATCAAATTTAACAGACAAATTAGTCAGGACTTTTTGAAGAGATACAAAATTTTCTACAAGTATTTTTTCAACGGATTTTTTTTGTTCAGATTCTTTATAAGAAATATTTGAAGCCCCTCTTTCTTTTGAGTCTTTTATCCCTTTTTTTGTCATGGAAATTCAAGGTTTTTTTTGTTTATAAATTTATTGAGGGAGGGATTTATTAAAAATCTTTTTTTGTTTTTAAAATGCCTGCTCCGCAGAATATAGCTCCGCATCAGCGTCCCGCACGATGCTTCGCTAAAAATAATTCTATGTCAGCAAACATTTGAAAAGTTATTTAATTATTTAAAATAAATATTGAAAAAGCTGTTATCAACGATAATTTTTCTAAATCCGAGTCGCCATGCGACGAGCAATTGTTATTCTTTATCCCTCTTCAGGATGCCCCTTAAGATATTCTTTTTTCTCTTCTTCAATGGCTTTAATATCGCTTTCTAATTTTTCAGCGCTTATTTTTAATTCAGGAGTATATTTTCTCGGCAATTCGCCTTTTTTTCCTAAAGTTTCATCTTCTATTTTTTTTATATAATCTGAAATTTCTTTTGCAGCATCTGCATTCACGCTTATGCTGTCAATTCCTTTTTCAACAAGAAATTTCACCATTTCTTTTTTGCTTCCCGCCTGTCCGCAGATGCTTGTTTCAACATTATATTTTTTGCAGATTCTTATAACATAATCTAATTGCCTTAAAACTGCAGGATGCATTTCATCATATAAATGTTGAACCTGTTCATTTCCTCTATCTATCGCTAAAATATATTGAGTTAAATCATTTGTTCCAAAACTTATAAAATTAATTTTCTCTTCGCACAAATCATTTATTATCTGCACTGACGCAGGAGTCTCAATCATTACTCCTAATTTTGCATCTGAAAAATTAATTTCTTTTAAAACTTGTTTAACCTGTTTTACCTCTCCGACGGAAATTACTTGAGGAAGCAATATTCCAATTTTTACTTTTTGCTGGCTGACTCTTTGAAGAGCTTTTAGTTCAGCTTTTAATATTTCTAAATTTTTAACGCTGAATCTTATTCCATGCATTCCCAGCATTGGATTTGCTTCAATTTCTTTTGGGGCGCCTTCTAAATTCCTGAACTCGTCGCTCCTTATATCAGAAGTTCTCACCCAAATTTCTTCAAAATATTTTCCTATCTCACTAACTCCCTTAAAGATAATTTCTTCATAATCTTTTATTTTATTTTTCTGCAAAAAATAATTTGGGTGTTTTCCGGATTCTGCAATTATTCCTTCTATCCTCGTTAATCCAACTTTTTTTATTCCTGTTTTTGCCGCTCTCTGGGCAAATGTCGGCAAATCCACAACAACTTTAATTTCTGTTTTTGTCTGCGCAGTTACAGGCAGAATTTCTTTTTGTTTTGTTTCAGAAATTTTTCCCTTATAAATTTTGCCCGAATAAGCATCCATAGTAATAATTTCTCCTTCTTTTAATTTAGCAGTTGCTTCCCTTGTCCCGACGATGCATGGAATTCCCATTTCTCTTGATACAATCGCAGCGTGCGCTGTCAAACCGCCCTCGTCGGTAATTATTCCAGCAGATTTCTGCATAGTAACCACCATGTCAGGATTAGTCATTTCTGTAACCAAAATATCTCCTTGTTTTATTTTCTGCAAATCTTTTATTTCTCTGACAATTTTAATTTCTCCGGCTGCAATCCCGGGAGAAGCAGCAAGTCCTGTTAAAATAATTTCGCCTTTTAATTCCGGATGCTCTTCTTTACTGGCTCTTTTTTCCAGCGTCGTAATTGGACGCGTTTGAACAATAAAAATTTTAGAATCTTCAACTGCAAATTCTATGTCCTGAGGTTTTTTGTAATGCTCTTCTAATTTTAATGAATATTCTGCTAAGGATTTTATTTCATAAGTTGTTAAAACCTGTTCTTTTGATTTTTCTTCTTTTAAATTAATCGTGATATTCTCGCCTAAAGAATTTCTTGTCATCGCAATTTTTTTATTTGAAATTTTTTTATCAAGAATTTTTAATTCTTTTGAAACTTCATATTTATCCGGGGTTATTCTCCCCGAAACAATTCCTTCACCCAATCCAAAAACAGCTTCCATAACAACATTATCACTTTTGCAATTTGGATCTTTTGAAAACATTACTCCTGACTTGTCTGAATTAATCATTTTCTGAACAACAACTGCCAAACTCGCCTGCTCGTGCTTGAACCCTTTTTTTATTCTGTAATAAGTTGCCCTTGAAGTAAATAGCGACGCAAAACATTCTTTTACTTTCTTTATCAGCTCTTCATTTCCTTTTACATTTAAATAAGTATCCTGCTGTCCTGCAAAACTTGCTTCTGCTAAATCTTCTGTTGTTGCGCTTGAACGAACAGCGACGAAAACCGGCTCTGAATTTGCTTCTAAAATCTCCAATGCTTCGCTTTCCTTAACATCATAATCTGTAAAACTAAGAGTTTCATAAGCTTCTATAATTTCTTCTTTCATTTCTTCAGGAAATTCAGAATTAATAATCAGCTCTCTGATTTGTTTTGTTGATTCATCTAATTGTTTTGTATTTTCATAATCTATCTTGAATAAAATATTTTTTATTTTTTCGTCTAATCTTGCTTTTTTAATAAAATAATCATATGCCTGCGCAGTCACCACAAATCCAGGAGGAACAGGAATTTTTAAATTAAATATTTCAGCAAGATTTGCGCCCTTTCCGCCGGCAACAGCTCCTGAATCTTTATTCAATTCAGAAAACCATCTTACAAAATCTATCTCAGATTCTCTTTCACTTCCCATAAAATAATTAATTAAAAAGAATTAATAAATGTTTTGGATGATGATTAAAAGAGAATTAATTATTCTTATAATTTTTAATTATTTTTCTATGCAAATTTATATTATTTAAAATTTGATAAGCTAAAGGATTTGCTTTTTTTAATTTTGTTTTTTCTATTTCCAATTTTTTCAGTTCTGATGCTAAAAATTCTTTAGAAAAAGAATTCTTTTCTTGTATAATATTTTCCAATTCTTTTAATCCTTTTTTAGAATTTTCTTTTATTTTTTTAATGCTGCCTAATCCATATAAAAAACTAACAAAACCAAGACTTCCAACAAACGCGCTTATTGCAGCATAGATTGATTCTGGCTCTGAAATTTTAAAATATCCTGCGCCTAACCATCCTAAAACCCCGATTCCAGCTGAAAGACCAGAAATTAAATAATTATTTCTTAAAAGTTCATCATTTTCTCTAATATACTTTTCTATGATGGATTTTTGCTCAGGGGGGTTTGTCATATTAATTATAGAGATAGCAGATATATAAATCCTTCGGTTAATACTATTTTAAAATGATTACATTTGACAAATTAATTTTGGAAAGATACTTTTATAAATTAAATTTTTCTTCTTTTATTATGATATTAGCATTGTGGATATTAATTGCAGTAATTGTCTTAGTCGTAATTATATTCGCGGGTTATTATAACAGATTTGTAGTTTTAAGCAACAGAATTGACAATTCTTTAAGCCAGATTGATGTTCAACTTAAAAGAAGAGCAGATTTAATTCCAAACTTGATGGAGAGTGTTAAGGGATATATGAAACACGAGAAAGGAATTATGGAATCTGTGAATAATGCAAGAAAGGCGCTTGTTGGAGCTAAAGACTTATCTTCTAAAATGAAAGCTAATAACCAACTTGAAGGATTTTTAGGCAAACTTTTTGCTATTGCTGAAAACTATCCAGACTTAAAGGCAAACACAAATTTCCTGCAGCTGCAGAATGAATTAACAACAACAGAAGACAAAATAGCTTACTCAAGACAATTTTATAATGATTCAATTTTAACATACAACAATAAATGCAAAATGGTTCCAGGAAATTTCTTTGCAAATATGTATGGATTTAAAGAAAAAGAATATATAAAAATTGCTGAAGTTGAAAAAAAAGTTGTGAATGTTAAGTTCTGAACTAAATGAAATTAAGATAAAGAACTTTCTAGAAGATCCTTCTGAAGAAGCAAACAAAAACTTTGTGAACCAGATAGATTCTACAACTAAACAAACAAATTCATATTTTCCGCCAGAAGGCGTGCTTGATTTTTCTGAGATTTTAGATAAATAATCTTAATCCATATTCTCCAAAACCGAAATTAATCATAAATTTAATAAATTACCCAAAATATCCTTTCTCAGTTTTTTCAACTTTAACTTCTAATTTATTTTCAACAGCTTCAATAATTTTTACAAAATCTTTTTTAATTTCCTGCCAAAATTTAAATGAATTTTTAATAAATTCTGCCTCTTTTTTTTCAGAATAGTCAATTAATTTCATTGCTTCAATCTCTAATTTTGAGAGTTTTTTGTAAATTTCAGATAATTTATTTTTTTCTTCAGCGCTTAATGATTTTATAATTGGAAATAAAAACATCGGGACATTTACTGGATTTAAGATTGCTTCAATGAATCTCAGAAAATTTTCAATAGTTTCTCCGATAGTTTCCCTGATTTCTCTGACTAAAAGCTCGGTTTCTGTCTGCGCTGCTTTTTCTATTTTGAAATCTTCATTTAATTTGTCAAAATCAGGCAGTCCGTATTTTTTCTGAATTTTAGAATATTCTTCTTTTAGTTTTTTTAATTTAGATTTTTCAGGATTCATAATAAAATCATTTAAAAAGATTTTATAAAACTATCTTAAACCTGAATCAACGCTCCAATTATTAAGAATAAGAAGAAAATAATTGAAATAATTAATGAAAATAAACTTAATCTAGAAATATTCCCGGCTTCGTCAGTTAAACTTCGCGCAGAAACTATAAGCGCAATAATCAGAGATACAAACGAAATTAAAAATAATGCAACAAGCGCAGAGTTTCCGACAAGAGCAGGAAGAACAAAAAAGAATAAAGATAATAAGAGCATTATAAAAGAAAATGTTGAAGCGAGGTTTTTTGCCATAAACAAATAAAACATTTTGCATTTATAAGAATTATTGGGATGCAAAAGATTATTTAACAACAAATAATTTTGCTTTTCTATTTTCAAATTGCTTGGGGATTTGACCTATTTTCCAGCTTGCTCTTTCAAAATTCCAGTCAGTGCCTGTTGTTTCTGCATAAAAATATTTTTTTCCATCTTTTTCATAGTATTTCCCGTAGAAATTTCCATTGACGCCCAGCGCAATGTGACCCCATAGTTTTTTATCTTTTAAAGGAGGGAAATAAATTAATGCGACATCAATTCTAATAGATTTCATTAATGCAGCGCCTAATATCGCAAGGTCTTCGCAGTCTCCGCATCGCTCAACCAAAGTTTCAATTGGATATTTTACTTGTTTAGCCACTTTTTTAATGCTTGCATCATATAAATGCGAATGGACAAAATCCAAAAGTCTTTGCGCTCTTTTTTCTTTTGAATAAATTTTTTTAGTTAAAAATCTGGCTCTTTTTTTTATTGTTTCATTGTTATAGCTAACATAATCAGTAAGTTTTTCCAAAGAAATAGGGTGGGGCTTTTGCTTAAATTCAAAATATTCTGATGCAGGAATAGGCAGTTTATATTCTTTATTTTCCAGTTCTACATTAATCATAATTAAAGATTCATTTTTTGTATTTTCCGCATCTTCCAATTTATTCAAATAATAAATTGCTCCAGCGCCGAGCGTTATTCCTGCAAGAAACATTCCTAAATTTTTGAGAGACATAATTTGAAGAGACAAAAAATAGTTTATAAACTTTTCAAAAAAAGCCACAGGGGAGAATCGAACTCCCGACCTCAACATTTTCGGTACGAAGATGTTTGCGGAATTTTATTTCAGCCCGCATTACCAATGTTGCATTCTTACCGACTGAACTACTGTGGCTTATAAAATATCAATTAAAAATAAGGTTATAAAATTATTTAATTAGCTTTAGAACTTTTTATTTAGCAGATTTTTTCACTTTTCCCCTTGCAAAAATAATTGCTAAAAAAACTATTAAAAAAGCAACAGAAATAAATAAAAAAAGTATACCTAATAATTTAAAAGTATTCTGATAAAGAGTATTTCCAGAAACGGTGAATAAAATAAAACTAATTATTGACAAAAGCGCAAATAAAATTAAGTCTCTTAAAGCCAATCTTGAATTATATCTTGAAGTAATCTGTTTTACTGGAATTATTTTTTTCTTAAACGCAGATTTTTTTTGCGGCTTCTTTACTCTCTTTTTAGCCATATTTTATTATAGGATTTCTGGTTTAAAAGCTTTTAGTAGCTTGATTCAGAATTGTTTTTAAATTTGAGTTTTGGGTTTTTCTTGAACACAAAATTACTCTGCTCGCGCAGATATAGTTTGTTATCATAAACAGCTCAACTAATTATTAATTTTAATTGATTTAATCTTGTAAACTAATCAGCTAAACTTTTAAAATTGTATTAACAATAAATTAAACAAAAATAAAAAATCACCTCTTCAAAGTATATTAAAAAAATAAAAAAAATAAATTATTCGGAAAAAAGACAAGAGTTAATATCTACTTCTTCTATCTCTATTAAAATCTCTTCTTGGCGGTCTTTCTTCCATTGGTTTTGCTTCTGTAACTTTAAGCTCACGGCCTTCAATTTGTTTGCCGTTCATTTCTGTCATTGCTTTCTGAGCTGCTGCATCGTCTGCAATTGTTACAAATCCAAATCCTTTAGATCTTCCGGAATACTTGTCTTTGATTAGTGTAATTTCTTCAGTTTCGTAGCTCGCAAAAAGCTTTTTCAAACCTGCTTCATCAACACTCCAAGGCAAATTCCCAACATATAGCTTCATTTTGTCCTCCTTACATTCATTTAAGAATTATCCGCTCCATTAATTTTCTATTACTTGACATGATTTTATTTAATTAAATAACCTTTTAAACTTTTCTATAATGAAAAGTTTTGTCAAAAACCTTTGATTTAAAACCTGAATTTCTTTTGTTCCGCGTCTCTTAACAATTAATTCTAAAGATATTCCATTAAATTTTTTTGCAGGGAAATGTTTCTAATCAATTTGCTCATTTTTAAAATCTTTTCAGGATTAAAATTGTATTTTCTGCTGGAAATTCCTTTTGCGCTGTCAAGCAGCCCTTTTTTTGAACTGAATTTTATTTTTTTGCTCAGGGCTTTTTTAACAGATTCGCGGACAACCCAAACCCCCAAGGATGCCCAATAACTTGGAGTTTCTATTCTAATTACGACGACAGATGCCTGCCTTTTTACAGAGTCCAAATATTTTAAAATTGGCAGACGCGTTGCATAATATCCGCCGGCAGTGTTAAATGCGTATTTTGTTCGTCCTGAAAATTCTTCAAAATCAGTTGAAGCTTTTATTTCATCTGACGGATTCCAGGAGCTTCCGGGAAAATACAATTCAAATAATTCAAAACTCCAGACATTTGGAAACATCAGAATAATATACTGGTTTCCCATAAACTCATCATAAAATAATTCGTAATCTTCAATCCATTTATAATCCCGGACTTTTTTTAATAATTGTTTTCCAAGGATGTCGTCGCTGGCAGTAATGCTCCAGCGCGTCGGCACCAACCGCCTGTCTTTTTTCAGACCAAAAACCCCGACGCTTAAAATCTTGCTTAAAGAGTATTCATCAAAATTATTTTCATACAGAATTCTCATGCTTTCAGAAACTTTCAGTTCATCATTAAGAATTTTGTCAAGATGCTGATTAATCTGGATATTTCCGATAATTTTTGCTTTTTCAAAATTAGCGCTCATTCCCAATGGAGTTAAAATTTTGTCTTTTTCCTGTCCAAGCTGTATTCTATTTTTCAGTTCAATTTCAAGTTCAACAGGCTTAGATGAAATTGCGACATCTTTTATAATGTCCAAAAATTTTTTATTCATTCTGGCATCTGTAACTTTTGTTCTGAATCTTGAATTAAGCAGGCTGTTTCTTAAATGAAGAACCTGTCCAATTTCAAAATTATTTTCTGCCCAGTATTTTGCGTCGTCGTAAATCCAGGCATTTTCATCTTTTTCAATCGGGCTTAAAATGCCGACATTAATTTCAGGATATTTTAATTTAGAGCCGATAAAAACACTCGGAGGCGAAAAAGAATTAATTGCGGATATTTCGCTTAAATCCCTGACTTTAAAATTCGCTTCAGCGATTTTTTTAACTGCTTCAAATTTCAGCTCACCCATTTTTTATTATCATAATAAATGATCAGCAGTTTAAATTAATTTATGAAATGCATTTATTAAATGAAAATTTTTCAAAAACATAAAAAGCTCTCAAAACCTGCAATTTACTGGATTCTAAATTTTTTTAAAATTCCCTCGGGATTTTTATAATATTCATTAAGTATATCCTGAACTTCATGAAATCCATATTTTTTTTGCTGAATTAAAATATACAATAACTGAACTCTTTGCCTGAATTCTTTTTCTATTTCTTCTCTGCTTTTTCCAAATCTTAAAGCAATTTTATCAAAAATTTTGCTTGTTCTTTTAAAATAAAATTCATTATCTTTTGGATTCCAGATAAAAGGGGTGTTTGTCAGGGCTGCTCCTGATTCCTCAACATTTACAATTTCAACAATTTCTTTTACTTTTCTTGTTTCCTGCTTGTTTACAATTGCCTGCCCCATTATGCAGACGCAATCAAGAACATTCATCAGCGTCGGAGGAAGTTCAATCGGCGGTGTTTCAAGTCTTTTTATAACTGTTTCAACAGATTCAGCGTGTATGGTGCTTATTGACGGATGTCCTGAAGCCATTCCCTGAAATAATACAAATGCTTCTTTTCCGCGGACTTCGCCGACGATAATATAATCCGGTCTTTGCCTGAACGACGCCTTTAGCAAAGTGAATAAATCAATTTCTCCAAACTCTCCTGTTCCTGTTGCGCTTCTTGAAACTCCCGGAAGCCAGTTTTCCCTCGGGAGATTTAATTCTCTGGTATCTTCAATTGAAACAACTCTTGCTTCAGGCGGAATAAAAAAAGCAAGAACATTCAGCAAAGTTGTTTTGCCCGAGCCTGTTCCGCCTGCAATAAGAATATTCATTTTATGTTCAACAAGCATCCATAAATATGCCATCATTTCCAGACTCAAAGTTTTAAATGAAATTAACTGGGGAGGAGTCCAGGGAGTTTGTGTGAATTTTCTGATTGTAAATGTCGGCCCCCTGCTTGTAATATCTTTAGTGTATGTTGCATTTACTCTTGAGCCGTCGCTCAAACTGCCGTCAAGAATTGGCTGGGAATACGAAATATGTTTCCCGCATCTTTGCGCAAGTTTTTCTGTGAAACTCTCTGCTCTTGCTAAATTTTCAAATTCAATATTTGTTTTAATATTTCTATAATAACGATGAACAATATAAATCGGAGTGTCAATGCCGTTGCATTCAATATCTTCAACAAAAAAATCCCGAAGTATTGGTTCAGTTTCATTCATGCCGACGAAATCCCTGCAAAGATAATAATATATTTTATTGTAGCTTTCATATGAAAGTTCCATTTCCAGTTCAAACGCTAAAATTTTTGCTCTCTGATGAATATATTCCAAAAGCGCCTCAAGATTTTTTTCTATAACCATGTCAAAATCAACCAGACTTTTCAGAGCTTCTATTAACTGCTCTTTTAATTTTTTTTCTTCTATTGTCAGTTCAGGCTCTTCTATTTCATAAAAAAGTTCGTATTCTTTTGGGTCCCAGTAAATATGCGCGTAAGCATACGGCGCGATTAAGCAGTATCTTATATTTATTTTTGTTTTGTCTTTTACTTTTTTAAGCGGCGGAATTTGCGGAGAAAAATTTATATCCGGCTGAGGATATTTCAAAATATTTTTAATTTGCTTTTCAGTTTTCATTTTATTCAAGTTCAAAATTTATTTTTATTAAATCAGGATTTCTTCCAACTCCTTCTTGTTTTCCTTCATTGGAAATAAATAATTTATACGGCGCCGAGGATTTAGCTAATAATTCGGGTTTGTCTTCATCATTTAAAGTAAGATTATATTTTCCTGCATAATTTATTATTGCATTAATTTTATTTATTTTTCCAATTTTTTCATTATTAATTTTTATGCTCCCTTTTTGAATAGTTATTCCAGGCTCGCTGTAAGTGTATTGGCTGTCTATTTCAAAAATTATTTGGTTATTAGGAGCATCAATATTTAGCGAGCCTTTTTTTAGAGATAATTCAATTTCTCTTTTATTTCCTGAAACCGCCTGAATTTCTTCAATTGTTGCGTCTATATCTTCAAGCATTCCTATTGACTGCTCAATAATTGATTTGTCCTGAAGTTGTTCTATTTTTGGCTTTGCAAAACCTAAAATTGCGCCGAGAATTGCAAAAGCAATTAAAGTATAGACTACAGTTTCAATCCAGACTTGAGCCTTATAATTTGAATAAATTCTCACCATCTTTTTATAAAATATATAGGGAAAATTTATATTTAAATCTACCTAATAATAATAATTATAAAAAATTAAGAACTAAAAATAGTTGTTTGTTTGCAATCAATTATTTCATTCAGCGAGTCTGCAACTTCGCACTGCTCTTCATTAATCACAGGAATAATTTTAATTCCAATTACCGGTTCGTTAAAACCTGTCGCAATATATGTTCTTCCTGAATTTTTTGCAGGCATATTTGTTTGGGTTTCTTTGTCAGGGTATGAATATAAATCTAAAATAGTTTTTTTGTCAACATCTAATTCAAACTGCCTTACTTCTGTTTCTGTTTCTATTGCAACAATAATTTTATCTAATTCTATGTCCTCGCGGTTTATTGAAAAAACAATTTCGTCGCTGTCTTTATCATAACAAACATATTCAGAATTTATTGAGAGTTTGCCGATGATATTTGGTCCGCATGCTTCTGAGCTTTTTATTTTTTCTTCAACTGTTTTTTTTGTTAGTGTAAATACAATCGCGGAAATAGAAATTACCAAGGCAATCATTACAACCATTACTACTACTCCAGATACTGCTTTGTGATTTTTTGAAAAAAAATTGCGAGTAAAATTTTCTTCTTTTTGTTTTTTATTTAACATCTATACAAATATCTCCTTGCCTTGTCTTTCATCACAAGCCTGTGTTTTTTGTTCTCCCTCTTTATTAACCCCCAATAAAATTGGAATTAAAATTATTTTATTATAATCAGAAGCATCAAAAGGAACTGAAATAACCCCCCCCTGACTTAATCCTGTCTCTCCTAAATTAGAAGTATCATGCCCTCCAGCATATTCTGCTTTAACATCAAAATTATAAATTGGAACATTTCCTAAATTAGAAATTGTAAGAGTTCCGTCGTCAGAATAACTTGCATCAAACTGAACATCGTTGCAGACTAAATCAATATTTGTCCCGTCAAATTTTGTTACAGCCTCTTTTGTAAATCCTTTCATCCACTGAAAAACAATTAGCGCAATTATAATCACCAACGCTATAAGCAAGAGCGTTGCAATGACTGGGGATATTCCTCTCTTTTTCATTATATGGTTAATGTTTTTTAATTTTTAAATTATTCTATTTGGTTTTGTCTAAGACATTCTCTTTTATACAGGAAATGCCTGAGCGTTAAGTTTTTATACTTCTTAATTTTATTTTTTAAATGGGAATTGCGGTGACGATTATAATCATAGCTCTTGTAATTGCATTAATCTGGATATTTGTTGAATTAAGAAGATTCAAGCACAAATTTTTTGCGATTTTTTTAATTGCAGTAATATTAGCCAGCTATTTTGGATTTGTGGTTCCGCTTAAAGGAAAAGACATAGACTATAAATCCCTTGACGGCATTCAAAATGTTGCGAAATTATATTTTATCTGGGTTGGAAGTGTCTTTAAAAATTTTAAATCAATTACTGCAAATGCAATTAAATTGGATTGGAAAGGCGACACTTCAAATCTAAATGCAAAAAATATTTCAAAAGCTTAGAATTTAGCTTATGAGAATTTTAATATTTATTTTAATCTTTTTCATTCTTGTTGGATTGATAATAATCAATAACCAAGCTCTGCATTTATCTAATGAAGAGCAATTAAAAACATTTTCAAAATTATATTTTAATTGGCTGGGAGAAATTTATTCTAATTTTTTCAGCATAACTGGACATCTTTCTAAATTAGATTGGCTTCCAAACTAAATAATTTAGAAGTTTTGAAAATTCAAAATGAAACAAATTCGTTCGCTCTTTCAGAGCTCACATATTAGAGAAACTACCCTGCAAAGTTCAAGTTAATTATTTATTTAATAATATTTTAATTAAGCTGTCAATTTATTAAAAAATCCGAGTCGCCTTGCGACGAGCGTTTTGGTGAGAGTAACTGATTAAAATAACCTAATTACGAGACAAAGCGCGAGCAGAGCAATTTTAATTTTCAAAAAAATCAAAACTTAAAAAACCTTTCTTCAACTCAACCATCTAAGAATCAGCAGGAATATAATAAGTGAGTTCAAGTTTTTTAAAAATTGAGGCGATAAGTTTTTCTTCTGTTTCAGAGTCAATAAGTCCGAATTCGTCTTTGTAATAAGTTGTGCCGCCAATTTTATCAATGATGTATGCTCTCTCTTTTATTGTCAGCACTCCTTTAATCATTTTAATTTTTTGTTAAAATGAATCCGCAGGGCTTGCCCAAGGACTCACTAAAATTTTTAATTTTGAGCGTAATCATTTAATTAATTCTTTTGAAAGATATATAAATCTGTTTGACTACTAAAATACATAACAATTAAAAACCAAGGATAATTTTTCAGTTTCTATATTTTATAATTCTAAATTAGATAATTGCTCGTCGTTTACACTCCTCGGATTATTTTAAGGTTATTACTATAAACAGCTAAATTAAACTATTATTGGACAAGCTCTTCATCTTCAAAATTTTGGATGATGATAATCTTTCTTAGCGAAGCATCATGACGGAGCCTGATGTGGAGCAGATAATTTCTGCGAAGCAGGTATTTTAATAAAAAATTAAAAAACAACATTTTTAAACTAATTTTGATTAAGCGTTTTATGAAATCATCAGTCCAGATCACTTTAATTATTGTCGCAGGAATACTCTTGCTAACTTTAATTTCAATTTTTACTATTAAATCATTTATTTCTTCTCCAAAAGATTCGCTTCAGGTAAATGGACAATCCACAATTAAAGTCACTCCTGATTTAATAACGCTGAGTTATAATGTTGAAACAAAAGGAAACACTTCAAAAGAAGCAGAGGATTTAAATTCAGATATTGTTAATGATTTAATTTACAATGTGGTTCAGCTGGGTTTTGACAAAACAGATTTGAAAACTGAAAATTTTAATATTTATCCCGAGTATGACTGGCAAAGCGGGGAACAAAAATTATTGGGATATAAAGCTGTTCACTCTCTGAGAATTGAATTAACTCTTGAGCAAATGTCAAAGGCAGGCGATTTAATTGACGCAGGAACAAATGCCGG